>Ga0080006_1172512_pt1 | contig 13941 bp, 14 predicted proteins | sample RS3BMetagenome_FD_69209 | JGI IMG/M metagenome (GOLD analysis project Ga0080006, IMG submission 69209) | Ferric oxide microbial mat and aquatic microbial communities from Rainbow Spring, Yellowstone National Park, USA - RS3B (SPADES... ...
AGGCAGGGAGAGGGAGGGAAGGAAGGAGAGGCGCAGCCGGCACCCCCTTCCCTCCTTTCAATCCCCCATTTGTGTCCCGCGCCCGGACTTGCTTGCTTTTGGCATTCAGTCAGCATTCAAATACACTTACACTCTTCTGAGGTTGGCCCGAGCCAGCTCGGCAACTGTTAAATAGCGGTCGGCACTTCTGACCGTGACGCAAACGGGTGCCACCTGTAGCATGGTGGATTGGAAAGATTTCAACAACCTTTCTCTCGAACACTTGCTTGTCCGTGCCACCTGTAGCATGGTGGATTGGAAAGTGTTGTAAGGCCAAGCTGCGGTGGAGTGGACTCGTCAGTGCCACCTGTAGCATGGTGGATTGGAAAGCATCTCGTCGAACAGCGTCGCAATGATCGTGCCGACGTGCCACCTGTAGCATGGTGGATTGGAAAGATCGGGTTTGCGTAGGCTATTTAATGACGGTATGATGTGCCACCTGAAATATGGTGGATTGGAAAGGTGGTTGTAAAGGGCCAGCTTGCGGAGCTCGTCGATGTGCCGCCTGCAATATGGCGGGTTGGAAAGTGTGAGAGCTGTTGGCATGCAGTTCACGTTTGAGCTGTGCCGCCTGAAATATGGTGGATTGGAAAGTCAGTATGACCTCACCCACTTTCAGAGAAGAATCGAGTGCCACCTGAAATATGGTGGATTGGAAAGATGACAACAGACAGTTCGACATAGCCTACAGAATCAAGTGCCACCTGTAATATGGTGGATTGGAAAGTGGCAAGACGATGCCACGGAAAATCGTACACTGCCTTAAATGAGTGCCGCCTGTAATATGGCGGGTTGGAAAGGCAAGGCAATTTCTCTCAGGAATCACCACGAAAAGAAGTGCCGCCTGAAATATGGTGGGTTGGAAAGCCAACATGGGTATCGACTGCTAGTAGGAAAGATATCGTGCCACCTGCAATATGGCGGATTGGAAAGTCGTAGGAGCGAAGCAAGAGAGGCAAGCACACATGGGTGCCACCCGAAGTAAGGTGGATCGGAAAACCTTAACTTGTGATAGTGCAAGCAACTTGTGGTGGTGTGCCACCTGTAGTAGGGTGGATTGGAAAGTCTTTCGCAAAGTGATAATCCAAGAAGAGAATATGTGTGCCGCCTGTAGCAAGGTGGATTGGAAAGCCTGAGCAGGGTCGTCAGACTCCAGAAGGAGCTGGAGTGCCACCTGAAATATGGTGGATTGGAAAGTTGCTGATGGGGGGGCGGAGGCGACAATGAATGAGCCACGTGCCACCTGAAATATGGTGGGTTGCGGGGGAAAGAAAAAGGAGGAGGTGAAAGTGTGAAAGCGAGAAATGTTGTAAAGGCCGCCGTTGGAGCCGCGATGCTGCTCTTCGGCATTTTTCTTTCTGAATACACGGGTTGGCAGTGGGTGCCCATCCCTACCATACCGGGCGGGCGGATGCTGATGGACGAGCCGGTGCTTCTCTACACCATATTCGGTTTGTGGCTCTATCTGAGCTGGTTCGTATGATATTGGGAGACCGCGACCTGAAGCGCTACATAGAAAAGCGCAGGATCACCGTCGACCCGCTTTCCCATGACAGCATAAGGGAGAACGGAATCGACCTCAAAATCGGAAGTGAAATAGCCAGATTCAAGAAAACTGCCAGGGTGTTTGACGGCGGCAGGCAGGAAGACTTCTTCAAGAAGGAACGCGGAGACGAATTTATCATACGGCCGCATGAGCGCGTCCTCGTGACGACGATGGAATATCTCGAGCTTCCTGACGACGTTATGGCGTTCGTGAATCTGCGTTCTTCGTTCGCCAGAATGGGCCTGCTGATTCCTCCTGTGGTGGTTGACGCCGGATTCCGCGGCGAGCTGACTGTTGAAGTCGTGGGCTCTGAGTTTCCGGTCAGATTGAAGAGCGGGACGCGGTTTCTTCATTTGATTTTTGCCAGGACGCTGTCACCGGTGGAAAATCCTTACAGGGGGAAATATTTCGGACAGAGGGGGGTGACATTCGTGAAAAATGGGTAGAAAACTCACCATACTGTACGTGGTGTTTGCATTAATGTACCTGGCGGTGGAAGTCGCCGCTGCACTGCTCGGCGCGCCAGTGCCCGAATCGGCGCTCATCTTGCTGTCATTCTCGGCATTCTTGTTTTCCGTTCTGTATGCGCTATGGCTGAGGCCGAAGGGGTGAGGTGAACAGATGGGCTACACGCACTACTGGGAGCGGACGAAGGAATTCGACAGGGACAGGTTCCGCCTCGTAGTCGAAGACTTCGGAAGGATGGTTCCCGTGCTCGAGCACCTGGGCGTCAGGCTCGCGGGAGGCATCGGAGAAGGTGATCCTGTGATCGACGATGACGAGATTCTGTTCAACGGGCTCGCGAAGTGCGGGCACGCACGTCGCAATCTGGGGATAGCGTGGCCGTCGGCGAATGCGCGCGGAATCGCTTCAGACAGCGCCAGGGACGACGATGACGATGGCGCCTTTCTGCGAAGGTGGCTCGCAGGCGCGCTGGTGAACGAAAGAACGTGCGACGGAGACTGTTCGCACGAGACCTTCTTTCTGCCACGCGAATTGGACCCGAACACGCACCGCAAAGCGGTACCCGTAGCCGGAGGCAGGTATTTCGACTTCTGCAAGACCGCGTTCAAGCCGTACGACCTGGCTGTGAATGCCTGCCTCATCATAGCCGAACACCACCTGAAAAACGCCATCGAGGTCAAAAGCGACGGGACGATTGACCAGTGGCGTGATGCCATGAGCCTCTGCCAGCACTTTCTCGGCTACGGCGAGGATTTCAAACTTACGCCAAAGTGAAAAAGGAGGTGAAATAAATTGTTGGAAAAATCATTCGCCACGTTGGCCTATGAAATACTGTTCAGGGCGGGTCCGGAGGGGATGCACTACAGGAAGCTGACGGAGCAGATCCTCAGGCTCAAGCCCACGAAAGGAAAGACGCCGGAGCAGACCGTCCTTGCGGCGCTTGAGCGAGACCCCCGCTTCGAGAGGGTCAGCCGGGGGGTCTACAGGGTCAAGCAGCAGGCGCCGCCGGAGAAAATAGCAGCGGCGGCGGCGGCGGCGGAAGAGGAAGAAACCAAGCCCTCGGCAAACGTTTCGTTTCTGCAAGAGTTTGCCTTCGACGAGGCTACAAACATTCTGTACATCAAGGACAACAGGACGGGCCGCATAGCAGGGGTCCGGATCAAGGCGGACGGATTCCACTGCGATGTCGACGACAGGAATGATTGCGAACACGTCGGCTTTGCCCTCTCACTTCCCGTTGTCAAGAAGATGCTTGACAGAGCCGGAGCCGGCTGACTGACCCGGTCAATCAGCGGTCGTTAAGAAGAGCATATGCCTTTTCCAAGAGGTGATGCTGCACGGTAGAACAGAAGCAGACGACGAAGACTAAATTCCTTCCTGTTGACCTCTACGTGCCCGACCTCGATGTCCCGTCAGAGGAGTCCCTTTACTTCTCCGTCAACGTGACAAGTGTTCCAAACATAGACGGCTGGGTCAGGGGCCTCGAAGACATTCTGGCCGAGATTGACGAGAAGTACTGCAAGAAGGAAAGGAAGGGCGGAAAGAGAATCAGCCTCGGATGCGCCAAGGTCGATATCGATGGGACTGAAATAAGGCTCCGCGTTGCGAGGTTCATACCCTACCCGCAGTCGCTTGTCAACAGGGTGAAGCGGCTCAGGAGCGAGGCCTACGATGCAATAAGGCCCTACATCATCGTCCAGGAGTCCCCGTCCGGGCGGAAGAAGCACTTCATGTCGGGCGAAATGCTCGTTGATGCGAAGAAGGCTGTGATTGACCTCAACGAGAGGGCCGTCCACAAGGAAATCCAGAGCGCGATCACGGAGTTCGAGAAGAGCCCCGACTACGCGCGCATCTTCGACTACATCAAGAACTCGGGAGTGGCGGTGCAGAAACCTGTCGGCAGGTCTTTCCCCGAAGTGCTGCTCGACACGGACCAGCTCGGCATCTCGTCCGAGTCGTACAAGAGGCTTCTCGACGAGAAGAAGCGGCTCGCCATCGAAGCCGCCGACGCGAAGAGAAGGGAACTGGTGGAGAGGATAGAGCAGGAGGCGGAGAAGAAACGGCAGGAAGTGCTCGCTGCGATAGAGAAGGACATCAGGGGGAGGCTCAGCGAAGTCACATTGAGGCTCGGTGAACTCGCCGTCAGCGGCGGCAGCAGCGGCAAGAAGAGGACGAACAGGAGGTCGCTGGCCGCGCTGTCGAAAAGGGCCTCGGAGCTGCGCAGGCTCGCCAGCTCAGTGGGGTTCGGCGAGATAATCTCTGACCACATCAGGACGGTCGAAGAGACTGCGCGCGGCCTGGCGGCGGGCGACACGAACGCCATACTGGAGGCGTCGAAGAGATTTGCCGAAAGCTGCGGCGTCTCTCCAACAGAAGTGGCTGATATGAACTTCAGGCTCGCCGCCAAGAAGATGAGAGGAGAGAGACTCTTCCTCAGGGTGATCGAGTGATGTCTCTGCGTCTCGACCTGAAACAGGCAGTCGAGGAGTTCGAGAAATCAATCCTGCTTCACAACAACAACAACAAACGGGCGTCATACAAATCGGTGCTGCTCCTGCCGATCGCTGACTACTCGTCTCCGATCAGCCTGAGAAAGCTCAGGCGGATACGCGTCCCGGCGCCTCTCCGCAGGCTGAAGCTCGTCCCTGGGGCGCTGCTCGACGAGAAGGAGCTCAACTGGGTCTTCGCTACGGGCGAGTGGCGCGACAGCCAGGAGAGCCCGCAGACTCTGATCGCTACAATGCCGCCAGGGACAGTCAGCGGCCGAATCAGGCGGGTCGGCGTCTGGAAGAGGCTCGAAAGGGCCCGCGAAAGGCAGCCGAGCAAGGTGGCCGCCTACGGCGACAGAGCCTTCTTCATAATAGACGGCACTTCGTCGGCCGCGCCATATCTGGTGACAATCGACCTGAAGAGGCGTCTCATAGCGAGCAGCTGCCCTGAGTACAACTCGACAAACCCGAACTCCAGGCGCAGGTTCGAAATCTGCAAGCATATCGCCGCCGCGCTCACATACTACAGGCACGAGATCTTCGACCTGTCGAACCTCCCAAAGAACGTCATCGAGGAGTGGGAGGCGTCGTACCAGAGGTCATACTCAGACGATATGCTTGCGAACTACCACTACTATTTCATCAAGAAGTTCGTCCCGCTGCTCGGCTTCAGGGCCTCGTACTATGCAGACGAAAACGCCGTGAGAGAAGCTGTGCGCTGCGTGGTGAATCTGTGATTGATGGGAGGTGATTTCAGTCAATGCCGTCGTTTCAGGAACTGATCGACGAACTGCTTGGAAAGAACGGTCCGATGCATTACAAGAAGCTGACCGAGGAGATACTGAAGGTCAAACAGACGAAGGGAAAGACGCCGGACCAGACGATCCTTTCCATCCTGTCCAAGGGCAAAGACAGATACGAGAAGGTCGGCGACGGAGTGTACAGGCTCAAGGCCGGGGCCGAAGCCGAAGCCAGAGCCGAAGCCGGAGTCGAAGCACAAGCCGGAGCCAAGGAGGAGGAGGATGGCGGCACGAGCGCCCGCGCTGACGCTGCCGCCGCCGTCACCGACATCGCCGCCGCAAAGGCCCCAGACAACGAGGGAACAACAACGACGACGGAGCAGCAGCAGCAGCCGGAAGGCAAGCAGAAGGACGACGGTGATGATGATGATGAAGACGCCGGCCAGGACTTCGAGAAAGTCGCGTCCGCCCTGAACAAGGTGTTCCAGGGGGTCGGCAAGCTGTTCCGCGGGTACAGCCAGTACAAGATGGCGCAGGCGGTCTTCTGCGGCCTCCTTACTGGACAGCCGGTGCTCGTCATCGGCGACCACGCGTCCATGAAAAGCAGCCTGTCGGACTTCATCGGAAAGAAGCTATTCGACAAGCCTGTCGTCAGGCTTTCGGAGTCGTTCTCCTCGCCCGACGAGCTGCGCGCATGGACAGAGAAGAAGGTGGCAAGCGCGCTGTCGGTCGACCCCGACCTGCTCGAAAGGAACCTCCTCGACGGAGTGATCGTGGAGTACAGCGAATACGGCGGAAGGGTCCACTGCAGGGTTGCGATCGACGCCGTGAAGCACCCGGCGGCGAGCAGGCTGGGAGAGCCGAAGAGGGAGCCGATATGGTACTACTCGAAGCAAATCACAGACCAGGACTCCCCCGAGGACATCCTGGGGTACACGATAACCCATCCCGCCCTGCTCGGGATGAGGCCGCCCCACATGGTGAAGGAAGGGAGGCTGACTGGCGCCGACTTCATCTTCCTGGACGAGCTGTTCTCCTCCCCCATCCTGGTGGCCCACCTGCACAGGGCGCTCAACGAGAAGGTGACGGACACTGAGCTGGGGCAGGCGGAGTTCAGGCCCCTCGGTTTGACCGCCGCGAGCGTTACGGGCGACACGCTTGTCATGATCAGGCAGTCTGGCATCACCAGGTTGCAGCCCATATCGTCAGTTGTGGACAAGCTCCTTCCCGATGGCGGGTTCTCACCGCTCGCAGGCGAGGTCCTGACCTTCACAGGCAAAGATGTCGCATTTGCGCCATTCCAAGGCGTTTTCAAGCACAGGGTCAATGAAATCTACGAGGTGACGTATCAAGGTCGTGGAACCATCAGGACGACAGGTTCGCATAGTCTCTTCGTGTGGGATGGTGGCGGAATAAGGAGCAAAGAAGTTTCAGACCTCAAACCAGGAGACTATCTCGTCACATTCGTCAGAAAGGGTGGAAATCATAGAGCACCGCTTCGTGCAAAACAGAGCACTTACGTCAGCCAAACCATCTGGACCAAGAAGCAACAGTGGGACAAGAAGAGACCTCCACGCGCCATCAGGCTGAGCAAGGCTTTCGCAGAATTCCTCGGTTACTTCGTGGCGGACGGCTCGACCAGTGGATATGACATCGAGTTCAGCTTCAACACGAAAAAGGACCAACCAAAGGTGAAACGTGTTCATGACCTGACCGTCAAGCTGCTCCGGTTGAAGCCGAGAATCGTTCTGAGGGACGGTGGGGCTGAGACAGGCGTTCGATTCGGGTCTCGACTGCTCGCTGAGTTTCTCCGCGCATCTTGCGGCTCCGACTCGCACACGAAAAGAATCCCAGACTTCCTTCTGGACAAACCGGAACTCCTTAGGAGCTTCTTCGATGGCTACATGGCAGACGGATATGCTGACCACAAAGGCAGGCACTATTCGACCGTAAGCAAGGCCCTAGCTGAACAGTGCGTCTGGGTTCTCCGTCTGATCGGAGAACCCGCGATTTGCTACCAAAGCACATCCAAAAAGCGGAAAATCAAGGGCAAGACAATCGCCCAGTCAAAACACCATATCATTTCTATCAGCAATCAGAACGGGCCGAAAGCATCCCCAGCACGTTCAATACCATCTTCCGTACTCAAAGCTCTCCATGATAGCGAGAAATCAAACTGGTGGAAGCGTGACGCCTCTGGCAGGTTCACCGCCAGCGGACTGCTCACGAGCTATCCTTGGAAGAACAACAAACTCGTCTCTCCGGACAGAGCCCTCCAAGTAATCCACGACCTGAAGCTGAAATCGGGCAATCATGTTCAGGATGTCGAGGCCGTTGAGGACGCGGTCAAGGCGGGACTAGGGGCGGCCAAGGTTCTCAGCGTCAACAGGAGCCCATTCGACGTATACGTCTATGATATATGCGGGGCAACCAATGAGGCGTTCTTTGCAGGTTCTCCTCCTGTGCTGAGTCACAACTTTAATCCCTTCACAAGCAACTATGCGACGAACCCGAAGATTATGAACTTCGCCACATTCGACAGATACGCGTTCTCGGCGGAAACGACGGCCGCTTCAACGGCAGAGGTCCTCGCGATGGTCTCGGAACTGAAGAGCAGGGAAGTGAAGAGGCTTCCTGTGGAACTGATCTATGCGGCAAGGGAGCTCCTCGACCAGGTGGCCGTGCCGGAGAAGCTGCTCCACTTCGCAGTCGTCCTCGTGGCCCACCTCTCAAGGTGCTACTTCTCCACGTCGCAGGCTGAGAGGAGGATGGAGGCGGTATCGCCCTTCCTCCTTGAGGGGAGGGACTGCCAGGCGTGCATCTACTCGGGCTACCCCTGCTCGATAGCAAACATCACGAGAACCAGGGCGATAATCAACATTGAGAGAGGGATGCGGGCCCTCGCCCTCCTCAACGGGCGGAAGGAGGCAACAGAGGAGGACCTGCTCAACGCCCTCCTGATGGTCCTGCCGTACCGCGCGCTGTGGAACAACCAGGAGTTCGTGACGGCCGCCGGCTCGCCGTACAACGCCGCCAAGGAGCTCGTCAGCACGTTTGCGGCCGAGGTTGCGAAGCGGAAGCAGGGGTTCGAGGAGATCGCACAGCTCTACAGCACGCCGGACCCGGGCCTCGCGGCGGAGCTCCGCAAGAAGTACACGGACGACGTTCTTCTCAGGAGCTTCATCGATGAGATGGTGGACCAGATGAAAGAGGCGGCCAGGAAGAAGTCGGACCAGAAGACGCTGCAGCTCCTGTCGAAGCCGATCGACCTCAAGGACGCGATGGAAGTGCTGAAGTAAGCGATGCAAGCGGAACAGAGGAAGCCGCCCGAGCTCCTGAAGGCGGTAGAAGAGGTCAGGGCAAGGCTCCGAGTCCCCCCGCCGAGATTCGAGGTGCGCGTCGGCAGTAAAGCGCCAACTTTCAGCTCCTCATATATAGACAAGGAGATCACAGTGCCCGGGTACTGGAGGGAATTCAGCAGGGAGCACCTCCACGGCTTCCTGGGGCACGAGCACAAGCACTGCACCGTGGACGGATACCCCGGGAGCTACATCGAAGGCAAGAGGTGCCAGGCCGTCCTCATGGCGGCCTATGGTTTGCAGGCGGAGGAGGCGAAACGAGCGCTCAACGCCCTCTTCGACGCAATAATCAACACAAGGCTTCATGAGGAAGGCTTTGCCATCAGAGAAGCGCTGAACGTCTGGGTCAAGAGGTTCCCCTTCACGGAGGGCACTGTGTACCACGTCCTCCAGATACTGCACAAACGCCTGATCGGGACTGCGATCCCGCCCAGCGGCTTTGAAAGCCAGGTTGAATACAGGCCTGAGTTTGAAGAGCTGCTTCGCTGCGTCAGGGAGCTGGTGCGCGAGGGGGACAGGATGCAGGAGAGAAAGAACGCCGACACTGTGGCCAAGGCGGCTTACTACCTCTACAGTATGGCGGCTGTCAGGGAAGCGCCGTCCGAGGGCGAATGCAGGGACGGCGGCGAGCCTGTCCCGGAGGACCAGAAGGCGAAGGTCGCGGAAATTGCGCAGCAGGCCGGACTCGACGCGGCCCAGCTGAAAGACCTGCTCGGCGACCCTGGCGTCAGCATCGAAGAAGCGCGGGAACTGCTCGCCGAAGCCGCAAAGGGAATCGCCAGAACCGAGATATGGAGGTCTCTGCGTGGATTTGAGAGCGCAAGCTCGGGAAGCGGCAGAAGCGTCGCCGAACCGTACGCGAGGAAGTGGAGGGGGCACGACGTGTCGAAGCTGGAGCCCCTCAGCGTCGCGCTGCACAAGGACGACCCGGCCAGGTGGAGGGAGAAGGCGAAGAGGTCTTTCGTGACTGTCGAGCAGCCGTCTTCGGACAGCGGGTTCGAGGAGGTGGTTGTGCTGCTGGACAGAAGCGGCTCGACGGAACGGATATACGGAGGAAGGACCGTCCTCTCCTACGAGAAGGATGCGGCGATCAGCGCCGTCGGATTCGCGAGAAAGGAGAACGGCATTCCTGTATCTCTGATCTGGTTCGATTCTGACGCCAGGGTCGAGGTCGCGCGCGGCAAACACCACATGCGCATCGCCGAGGAGATAGCCGCCATGAGGCCGGGCGGAGGCACGAACCTCGGGTCTGCCATCCGGGAATGCGTCAGGCTCAACCCGAAGCGCGCCCTGATAGCCATCGTGACTGACGGCGAGGTGGCGCAGGGCAGTTTCAGCCCGATCCTGAAGCTCTCGGGCCAGAACAGGGTAGTATGCGCCGTAGTGAGTCCCGAGATTGAGAAGAATACGCTCGTCAGCGACGCGAGCGGAAAGGCAACCATAATCCACGTTACGCCGGACCAGGCCGGAAGAACTGCAATGAAGCTGCTGAAGACGTTCGTGAAATAAAACGGGGCGAGGTTGCTTGAAGAGTTTCGACTGGGTAAGGGCGAGAAAGTGCCCCGTCTGCGGCAGCAGGCACTACGAACGCGAGCGCGTATATAGTGTGACGAGGGTATACGACGAGGGCAGGCTCACGGGCGAAAGACGCGCACTCCTTGAGATGGGACGCTTCAGATGCCTCGAATGCGGTTTTGAAGCCCACTACTAGGAGCTGCACCTTCAAAAATTTCAGCATTATCAGGAGGTGGGATAGTGATATGAATCCTCATTCAGTCAGTATTCAAATACGCCCGTACTCTTCTGAGGTTGGCCTGACCTGGCTCGGCAACTGTTAAATAGTAGCCATCACTTCCAACCGTGACGCAAGCGGGTTATGTGCCACCTGTAGTAAGGTGGATTGGAAAGACGTGGTGACATCCCACGGTCGCGGTTCATCCAGCGGGTGCCACCTGTAGTAAGGTGGATTGGAAAGAATGATTATCCGGTACGGCAGACCGAAATGCTTAAGTGCCACCTGTAGTAAGGTGGATTGGAAAGGCCGGAACGAATCAGAATAGGAGAAGATTGAGTTGGGTGCCACCTGCAATATGGTGGATTGGAAAGATGGTACTCCGATCAGCCGCCAGAATCCGGATAACCTGTGCCACCTGAAATATGGTGGATTGGAAAGAGCATCACCGCAAAGTCGCGTGGGATAACAACAGCTGTGCCACCTGCAATATGGTGGATTGGAAAGCGGTGAAGGAGGAGGTGTCTGATGAGTAAACAGTGCCACCTGTAATATGGTGGATTGAAAAGTCGTGCTGAACTTGGCAAACGGTAGGATTTGGGCAAGTGCCGCCTGAAATATGGTGGGTTGGAAAGAGGCCTGGGCAAGAACGCGGGTCATCGCCGATTCAAGTGCCACCTGTAATATGGTGGATTGGAAAGACTGTGAAAGTCGAACGAATCGAAGTCGTGAGGCTGGTGCCACCTGTAATATGGTGGATTGGAAAGATCGACATGGATTGTCGTTTTAGACGAGGAGCTGTAGTGCCACCTGAAATATGGTGGGTTGGAAAGATCTCTGTTGTTGTAAGGAAGATGATTGAAACAGTGCCACCTGTAAATGGTGGATTGGAAAGCCTGCAGCAAGTTGCCGGTGGCGTGTATGTGTGTTAGTGCCACCTGTAATATGGTGGATTGGAAAGTTCTTAAAGAGGGTCAAATGCATTGTTATGTCGCGTGTGCCACCTGCAATATGGTGGATTGGAAAGCAGGGCTCTGGAACATTCGAAACTTGATTTAGTTGTGTGCCACCTGCAATACGGTGGATTGGAAAGACTGCCACAGCCGCTGTGACCTTTGGCATTCACATAGTGCCACCTGCAATATGGTGGATTGGAAAGAGGGTCACGAAAAAAAGATGAACTGAGGTCGGTGCATGTGCCACCTGTAGCAAGGTGGATTGGAAAGTCAACGGAGAGACATACAGTCGCATATGGAAAAAACGGGTGCCACCTGTAATATGGTGGATTGGAAAGCGGTACAAGCTCGACTTCTTTAGGAAGGTGATAGTCCGTGCCGCCTGTAGCAAGGTGGATTGGAAAGTATTGTCAATACTGCCGTAAGCGAAACCTAGTCGCGGTGCCACCTGCAATATGGTGGATTGGAAAGGTCGTGGTCCCGCGGCGGGAGGGCCTGGTTTTCCAGGTACTACCTAAAACATAATGGATTGGAAAGCAAGGAGGTGAGATAGTGAAGGTAACAAAGAAAGATCTCAAAATTGTACTCAATTGGGCGTACAGGCTTGAGAAACAGCTGGCCGCGGAAGGATACGATGTCAGCTATTTCTACACAGAACCAGTTCAACGAGCGCACGAACGCATGCTGGTTGCTCTCCGCACCAGCCCCCGCTAGAGCCGGCGAGCAGGATGCGCTGGCTTTCGCTTGAAGGTAGTCAAAAACGAAATGTAGGGAGGCGAATGAATGATATGGAAACGATACCGGTCGATAGGATTCGACCGCACCCGCTGAACCCGAGGTGCGACTTCAGCCACGTGAACGAGCTCGCAGAGAACATCAGGGAACACGGCGGACACCCGTTCAACCCAATCACGATCAGGCCGCTGAGCGACGGCTACTACCAGATCATAGCGGGCCACACGCGTTTCAAGGCCCTGACAGAAGTGCTCGGGAGGAAAGAGCTCGAGGTCGGCAGGGACGTTATCATCAGGGAGATGGACGACGAAGCCACGACAATCAGGGTGATGGTGGACGACAACATCAAGCAGTGGAAGTACAAGCCGGCGGAATTCGTCGAAGCGCTCAAGCTCCTGATCGACGCCTGCGGGCTGAGCATCAGGAAGGTCGCGGAGCAGTACGGTGTCTCCGTGGCCTGGCTGACAGACATCCTCAGCATAGCCAAGCTGCCGGACCAGGTGAAGGGCAAGGTGGAGTGGGGGAAGGGTGGCAAAGTCGCCGAAGCCATCAGCCAGGAACGGCCGCCGCAGCAACAACAGCAGCAACAGCAGCAACAGCAACAGCGGCAGGATAAGGAGGAGGAGAAGAAGAAGGAAGACTGTCGGAAAGGCGTCATCACAGTATCGCACGCGAAACAGCTGGCTCAGCTCGACAGCCGCGAGCAACAGAACAAGGTAGCACTAGCAATAGAGAAGTATGGACTTACAAGTGCAGAAACAAAGCAGGTGGTTCACGCGATTAAGCAGAACCCCTGGACCTCGGTTGATGATATTGTTCGCATAATACGCAACGACCCCATAAGCCAAGTCGTCAGCAGCTTTGTGGTCGAGATCTTGGATACCAGGGTCGCCGAGGCCCTCTCTGCGGCCGCCAGAACGACCAACAAGACGCCGGAGGAGTATATCTCGGAGAAGCTTGTCGAGGGGCTGGTGAACGACGGCTACCTGAGCCCCAAAATACTGAGGCAGGACGAAGTCAGGAGGTGGATGGAGAATGAGATTCTGGCCCCTTCGGCGTGACAGGCAGAGCGCCTTAAATACAGAACGGGACATGACAAACATGACGATGTCGTCAGGTATCGAAAATAAAGACATAATGAAGCAGCTGAAGGAAAGGCTGCTGTCAGAGATCGGCATCATCATTGACAGGGCGTTCGCAGACTTCTCTTCGCTCGAGGCTCTGCCGTTGTTCCAGCACAGATTCACCTTCAACCCGCCCGTGGGAAAGGAGAAACCGCCATTCAAGTCGTTCGTAACGAAGGTGCTCGAAAAGCTGCGCTCCGAGGGAAAGCTGGAATACCGCGTGGTCGAGGGCCGGCCGGGCGAGGTGGTCGCGGTCGAATTCAACCCGCTCTCCCCTGAAGCGAAGGGTTCTGTCGAAAGATACGCCTCGTGGGTGCAGCGCGTTAGCGAGAACGAGCCCATGTGAGTGAGTGATGATGGACAGCAAGCAGGTGGGCGAGGTCGCCCTCAGCAAAAGCGTGTCCGTGAAAGTGTCGACGTTTGAGGGGCGCGACGGAAAGACAAGAGTGGACATCAGGATCTTCGTGACGCAGGAGGACGAAGGAAAGTACTCAGGACCGACAAAGAAGGGCGTCACCATACCCGTCGAAAAACTCCCCGACCTGATTGGGATTCTGAGACGGCTGGCGCCCCAGTAGCCGCAGCCGCTGATGCGGCTACATACGTTTTCAGTCACCTATCATAGGGCAAACCCGTAGGTGGCTGGATATCAGGATTGACGTGGACGCAGATGGCTAACGGGATCAGGGAACTGTACCCCGGGCCACTGACGTCCAGATCCTGATCCTCGGGATAGTTCGTCTGGCTTGTTCAGCA
>Ga0080006_1171355_pt1 | contig 13938 bp, 11 predicted proteins | sample RS3BMetagenome_FD_69209 | JGI IMG/M metagenome (GOLD analysis project Ga0080006, IMG submission 69209) | Ferric oxide microbial mat and aquatic microbial communities from Rainbow Spring, Yellowstone National Park, USA - RS3B (SPADES... ...
CATTGTATATACACCATGAACTGGGATGCACACTTCAGAGATTCGAGATGGAAAAGTGCCAGCGGAGCCCTGAGGATATGAAAAATACGGACCGCTGACGGGATAGCAAATGGAAAGGAGGGCGAACGTTCATGGGCGACTTGCATTAGTAAGTACAATCAATGATGGCAAGAAACGGATGGAGTTTGTGAACCGAGACTTTAACGCCGCAATCAATATCAGGAAATGTGTGGTGATGGAAAAAAGACTTCCAGAGATGACAAGAGAGAATTTTGTGGGACAACCTCCCAAAAGGTTAACTATATGAGAAGAAATTGGAAGCAGTAATGGGTGGCCGGTCAAAAAACACGGGGAGGCGTCTACACTTCAGTTGGAGACGTTTTGTCTAGGGAGGGTTTATCGCCACTACTGTGCACCGTTGGCGTCGTTCGACTTAGAGCGGCGGTGCTGGTGCGTGCTCAGCCGCCACCATGAGCCGAGCCGCTTCGCTCAGAGCTGAGCTCACTAGTCTTGCAAACGCTTTCGAAGAGGAGAGAATATCAAGTGCCGAGAGGCTGGACGCAGACTTGGTCCGTCAAGCTGTGGAACAGGCCAAACCAGAGAACCTGGAGCAATGGAAGCAAGTGGTGCACGACGCCACCGCGAAGCTACAACAGTTCTGGGAAGACAGTGAACAGGCGCTAATTCGTGAAACTTATGCTTTGGCTACAAGTTACTTACGCGAATCTGATGACGAGGTCCACCGTCTTCAGATGACAAAAAAGGCGCTAGAGGAGCAACTGGAGACGGAGCGCAGGCGCAGCACACGCATTGAAGAGCAACTCGCTGCGCTGCAGTCGCGTTTGCTGGACTCAGCAGCGCCAGCGGCTACGACCCCTGCTGACGACGCACGCACTCAGCAGGAAGTGTTACGCTCTGAGTTGCAAGGCTTCATGGAGGAACTGGTGCGCAACCAGCGAGAATCACTCCGAGTTCTGCAGGAGGAGCTCCAACGAGTCCGAGAAGAGGCATCTGTCCGCGAAGAGAACCTGTTGCGGCAGATTGCTCACCTAAAAACCGAATTGGCTGTAGCCAGAACCGATAATGAGGTATCTAGTCGTCAGCTCCGCCAGCTGGAAACTAGTGCGGGGCGAGAAGAAGTACAAGATGAGCTTGGACCGGGCACGATTTGGCCGCCTCATCTGACGCCCCGCCGAGGGCACCGACGGTTTCAGCGCCACAACCGCCTCGAGGATGCACCCGCACCCCCGGAGTTTTAGCGGATATATAGGCGCATTGGAATGGATTCTGAAAAGCTCTTTTTACGCCCAATCGAATCGTAGAAGAGCTGATGCGCTATAGCCCTTGAGTATGGGGCCGGGGGTCACGGTGGCGATACCACGCAGGGCCGCTTCTGCGTGTCGAGAACGAAGGAGGTATTCAGCGCCCAGGCTTGCTGGCGCTGTGTGTAAGAGTTTATCATGAAACCTAGAAAAACATTGTCGGCAAATTACACAGACATTACCGCTGGTAACCAGTTGCCAGGAACGCCGTCATACGTTTGAAGCATCACGTCGCATTTGGTCCATCGCATAGGCCGGAGCGGCGACGGGCTCAATGCTGGTTGCCGTTTGCGTAAACCTCCGATATCACAAGCGCTCGCACACTTGCCGACGCCAGGACGGATCGGTCAGAGGCGCTCTATGAAACCGTATTGCAACGTGGCGTTGCAAGAAACTGGAGAGTTTTTGTTTGAATTTCAGACAGCTTCACGACAAGTCTGTTCGCACACGCGAAGCGGAGAGAAGCGCTCTGGTGCTGGCCCTGCGCACGCTGTCCCTTGGAGCTCGCATGGCGCCGGGCAGCAGATGCGCCTCATCCAGGGCTCCCGTACTACCCTCGGTCACTTTTTGCAGTTCCGAAAACATCGGTACACGTTTCGCTGTTGCAGTTGCGCTCAGCGGGTGCAAGGTGTGCTATAACTCCCTGTTTGCGCACCATGATCGTACGCTTAAGCAACTGGACCTTGTCCGAAGGTCCGTAAACCCTCCAGCGGGCGAGACACGAGTACCCGCAGTCAGACAGGTTCACAGGCTACCTGCACCCTTGTTACGTTTCCGTAAAGTGCCGCACGGGTTCCTGGCAGCAAGTACCTTGCGTACTCGTTACACTCGTGCTTGCCCGTGTGCCCGTGTGCTTGCCTGCCACCGTAACTGTTTGCCTACTTGCCAAAGAAACCTGCCGATGTACACATGTGCCTACGTACCGTGCCTCCATGAAGCGTTCGTGCGCGCTCGCACGACGCGCCTCGGCGGAGACTTTCCCGTCCAAGTCCACTTTTGCTGTGCAAGGACGACTTCTATGCAGCGTCAAGAGGTTTCGACTCGAAGAAAAGCGCTCATGTTTGCGCATTTTATTCCATGCAAACACTTGTTGAGTAAAGCAGCGCGATCTTTGCCATATCGGCTCTTTCGTGGCGCCCAGTACGCTCGGAAAGGTTTCCAGTCACCTCAAGGCGGCAGCTGTTGTTCGTGCTGCTGCCGTGGACGTGCTCGAGAGACGAGCCGCCACATCAGCGCGTGCGCAGGGGACCATACGCCTCGTACTTCGGCGTCAGACACCAGCGGAGCTGTTGAAAACGCGCACCAAGTAACATCAACTGGGGCGAGTGCGTTGCCGACGAACGAGGGACACCCCGCTTTCCGCTTCGTTCAGCAGGTGGCGGGCATCAGCGAGTACCAGCTCGATGCCAACGGACTGCGAGTCCTGCTGCGTCGGGACGCTGCTGCACCGGTCGCCACGGTCATGATCACGTACCTCGTCGGGTCCAGGAACGAAGCTGCGGGGATCACCGGCAGCACGCATTTGCTGGAGCACCTCATGTTCAAGGGCTCCCGCCACTACAACAAGGAAACCGGACGACCCATATGGACAGTGCTCCAGAACATTGGCGCAAATGTTAACGCCTCCACCTGGTTCGATCGAACAAACTACTACGCAGTCCTGCCGTCGGAGTTCATCGAAGAGGCCATTGCCATTGAAGCCGATCGCATGCGTCATGCCCTGCTTCGCGAAGAGGACCTTCTCGCTGAGAAAACCGTGGTCCGAAACGAATATGAAAGAGGCGAAAATGATAATTTCCAAGCGTTGGACAAGGAGATATGGGCAACGGCGTATCAAGCCCATCCGTACCACCATCCGACAATCGGCTGGCGAGACGATATCGAGCATGCGACCGCTGCTGCGCTGCGAAGGTTTTATGATACCTTTTATCATCCGAATAATGCGACGCTCTCTATCATCGGAGATATACCTGACACCTGTACGGTACTCGGATGGGTAGCTCAGTATTTTGGACCTTTACCCGCTTCAACGCATTCGATACAAGAGAAGCAGGTCGTCCCGCAAGAGGACGTGCAACGCGGGCCGCGGCGACTCATCGTGAAACGCAGCGGACGACAACATATTATCGGTATTGCATTCAAGGCGCCACCGGGGCTGCACGAGGACGCTCCGGCGTTAGCGGTACTGTCTGTTGCACTGTCCGGCGGCAAGACCGGACGACTCTATCGACGCATTGTGGATGCGGGACTGGCTACGCGCGTCTACGCTTGGGAGAGTTCTTTCAGAGATCCTGGCCTCTTTCAGATATACTGTTTCCTGACCCCTCAGGCGGATTCTCCCACGGTAGAGAGAATACTTTGGGAAGAGATAGAGCAGATCAAGAAGGAGGGTATTGAGCTGGCAGAGCTCGAACGCGCGAAATCACAAGTGAATGCGTATCTCAAGTTCTCCCGCGATGGTACGTTCGGGATCGCCGACGGCCTGAACGAGTCGCTTGCCATGGGCGACTGGACGGCTTTCTGTCGGAATCGTATCGAGCCGGTTCGCCTGGAGGACGTTCAGAGAGCTGCTCAACGATATTTCCGCGAGGACGCGAGTACGACCGGATGGTTCGTACCGCTTCGCTCAGAAGACGACGATGTCCAAGAGGATCCTGCGTTTATCGATCATGAAGACGCTGCAGCAGCGCCAGCCGGTCGGATCGTAGAAGACGCAGAGAGCTCCATGGACGCGCAGCGGCGTGAAGCGACCCGAGTGGCGCCAACAGCGCTCCCGCTGACGACGCAGAAGCGACGGTCGACGACAGCGGGTGCGGAGGCTTCGGGGAGCCCAGCTCCGGCTGTGCCTCGAAGTCGCATAGCAGCGCGAACACATCGTGAGATGCTGTTTGAAGGCGGCCTGACGCAGTTCACGCTACGCACTGCAGCCGAGGAGGTGGTGACGCTGGTCGGCTCCCTAGCCGGTGGTACAGATCATGGCGATCGCGAACCGTTTGGCTCGCTCATGGTAGCGGAGATGGTGTCGGATATGTTTGATCAGGGATCACGCCACCGGGACAAGTTTGCGATATCGGAACTCCTGGAGAATGTTGGCGCGCGTGTGAGCTTTGGTGTTACCCGCAATCGCTTGCGCTTCCGCGGGCGCTGCTTGCGCAAGGATCTCCCTCTTGTTGCAAGTTTGCTGATGGAACAGCTTACCGAACCTCGTCTGGACATGAATGACTTTGAAATGGCCAAGCTGCGCTTTCTGGGCGACCTCGAGGCCTCCAAAGAGAGTACAGGCCGTCGGGCCGATGAGCTTTTCTCAGCGGCGCTGTTTCCGCGCGGCCATCCCAACTTTGTATATCCTTTGGAGGAGCTCATAGAATCGCTTCGTGCACTCAAGGTGGACGATGTGGAGCGTTTCGCTCGTATGTATGGTTTTGGTAGCGATGCACGCTTTATTGCCGTAGGTGACGTCGATCCGCAGGAAACGCGGTCCCTGTTGGAAGCAACCTGCCCAAGCGGATGGCGCCGCAGCGGGTTTCCCGCAACGTTGCCCCTGGAACTCCGCGCGTTAGACCGCGTCACCGTGGCGAACGCGAGCACAAAACATCCATCTTCGGTTTCCAGCTGGCGAACGTATCGTGTACCAGACAAGGACAGCGTCGACGTGCAGATCGGGCAGTCCCTGGGCATGGATTCCAACCACCCCGAGTATTACGCACTCGCTATGGGCGTCTTTATTCTCGGTGGAAACTTTTCCTCGCGCTTAATGCAAGTGGTTCGCGACGAGCTCGGTCTAACCTACGGTATAGGCGCAGGTGTTGAAGGTGCTGAACTCGGTACCGACGGCCTGTGGCGGATCGGCGCAACCTTTGGATTCACGAACGTCGAACGAGGCGTAGCCGCTACTTTGGAGCAGGTCGAACGCTGGTATCATGATGGTGTTACACAGGCGGAGCTGGACGCCAAGAAAGCAACGGTGTATGGTAGTTATCAGGTGGGTCTTGCCACTACTCGTGGTCTCGCTGGTGCAATCATGAGCACTTTGGATGAAGGCCGACCTCTGACCTGGGTTGACGACTACGTGGATCGCATCGGATCCCTGACCGTCGACGAGGTGAACACCGCGATTCGCCGCTGGGTAGACCCCGATGCCTTGGTCATCGCAGCAGCTGGCAACCTCTGAGCGACTGAACGACTGGCAATTAGGAGCGCGTAAACGCCTCGCGCAAATCTGTTGACCGCAAATCGACCCGGAACAGTCGTTCTGGAATGCTGCCGAAGAGCGACTCGAGCCCCAGTGGGATGCTGACGTCGTCACGGGTCAGGAAAGGGGCGTCGTTCTGGTTTGGAGCGCGCGGGTCCTTGCGTCCCGCTACCAGAAAGCGGCAACCGCAGCGTTCGATTTCCTCGAGCGCCTCGCGCATCTTCGTTTCGTTGCCTCCGAAGTATCGTGCATCGACGAGCCGTAGCATCGTATCGACTCCGATGACGAAAACTCGTCCAGGAAGAATCTTTGCCTTGTCGGTAAACAGCGGTGCTCTGGTAAGGGTCACGGGTCGATAGCCTGCGAACTGGCGCAGGCGTTGGTGCAGTTCCCCCTCGGAGATAGCCCCCTTGTCCGCATTGAGCACGGATATTTCAAAGCCGCCACGAGCATCCCACGCCACCATTTTCCGTGCCGCCTCGAGCAACTGGCGATGCCCTTCGTGCAACGGGTTGAAAGAGCCCGACAGCAGCACCAGCGGCGCCGCGTCGGGTGCTGTGGTGAAGCGCTGTGAGGCCGGCAGCTGCGTCAGAATACCACCGCCACCGCCACCGCCACCAGAGCTGGTCAACCATTCTCCTAGCACGTCCCGTTTGACCGGTGGCGCTTTTTCAACCACCTCAGCGCCGCGAGTTAGCACCACCTGTTCACCGAGCACCTCTGCGAAATCGCTTGCAACAGTTTCCAAGGGGGTTCGTATCGTCGGCTCATACTCTATGAGCGTGTGCAATTGGCCCAGTGTCATACCACTGGGCCTAATGATTTTGATGCGTTCCGTCTGTGTCTTTGCAGGTGACGACGCTGTTAGCATGACGTGCGTCCACGAGCACAGCACCGGCAACCCCGGAGAAACGTACGCCTACGCCTTCGCCCTGCACAGAAGCATCGGCGTAGAGGCGAGCACCGGGCGCACCGCAGATCGAGATTGCCGCGACGATCGCCGCGGAAGCGCGCCGTTTTGCGGCGATGCCCCTGCGGCCTGCGAGACGCCTCATGAGGCGGCAGTCGCCGCGAGTGACACTCGAGGAATGCCAAGCAGTTATATCCACTGCTTTCATTGGTGCATGACTGGGCTGGTGCAGAGGTGGGAGCTCGTACCCTGATCTCGGATGGAATACGGCGCATCGGGATTACTCTGAATAGATTCATCGATTTTGAGGCTTACTATTCGGCAATAGTGACAGAGCGCTAAGAGCCCTGCACTGCGTGGTATCGAAGGAGTCCGGAACGCTGTTTCCGGAATGGGCTAGGTGGTTCTGACCGGAGGTTTCGAGACGCGTGTGCTGTGCCTGGCACCAGGATACCGGGGCTGGTAACGTGCATACGCTGCGTGTCGCGCTGAGGCAGGCGGCAACACAGCCGGCGCGGCCTACGCTGAGACGCCAGGTCGCCGCCGCTTGGTATCCACTAGAGCCGGTGACAGCGAGCATCGACACGCTGGGCGATGATACGCAAACCCAGTGCTGTCTCTGCGCATATGCGTCGACGTTCTGGAGAACGCTGCTTGATTGCCTGCGCGCGCACCAGGCCGCACTCGACTGCACGCTGCGTACTGACCAGCTCGACGCATTTCGCACTGCTGTACCCGCTCGCCTCGATGTGCTGCGCAGCGTTTCTTAGGCCTGAGCGATGCAGACATCGACCAGGTAACCACACGTGTAGCTAAGCGGGAGTATTGCCATATGCGGTCGCTTTTGCGGCATCAAGGACGTAAGCCCAGGGCAAGACGCACACACGCCGTCGGGCATGTTGCCGGGCTCCGGGTCGCCGGCTCAGGTGGAGCGGTAGGTGATGCATCGCGCTGGCGGCAGCACGCGTACTGCGCATTCGCGAGTGTTATGTATGTTTACCTTCGTTCCGTATGCATCGCATGGTCTTCTTGCTGAAGCCGCCTCCCATTAAGGCACTGTTGTTAACCCTCCAGGGCCGCAGCACCGCCAACAATCTCCGCAAGTTCCGATGTGATCGCGGACTGCCGTGCGCGGTTGAACTCGATGTTGAGCTTGCGAGCGAGTTCTTTGGCGTTGTCGCTGGCGCTCGACATGGCCGACATGCGCGCTGCAAGCTCTCCCGCCACAGATTCCTGGAGCGTTCGCAGGAGCTGCCCATTGAAGTACAGCGGCAGTAGCGCGTTGAGCAGCTGCAGCGGATCCTGCTCGAAGATCATGTCAGGCGTAATCTCGATCGCTTCGGGCGACGGCTTCTGGAACGAACGTTTGACAGCGAACTTGCCCTCCTCGGTTGTCAGCTGGAAGATCTCATCACCTTCCATTTCCAGACCTACTGGAGTTAGCGGTAACATTGTCCGAATACTGGGCTTGGAACTGATCAATGACACGAAACGCGTGTAGAGCAACTCCACCCGCTGCACATCGTCGCCCAGATATGCCGCCAGCAAAACATCCGCTATCTCCGTCGCCTGGGATGACGTCGGCTGCTGCGTACATAAAAATGAGCGTCGAATCTTGTAGTTTCGGCGACGTGCCCACTGCGTCACCTTGCTTCCAACCGTGACCAGCTCAACCTCGAGGCTCTGCGCCTTGAGTTCATTGATACGTAGCTGAAGCTTGCGGAGAATGCTCGAGTTGTAGCTGCCACAGAGACCGCGATCGCCGCTGATGGCTACCAGCAGAACCTTTTTTGTTTCGCGTTGCTTCAGCAAAGGCAGGTCGAAGTATTCCGTAGAGTTCAAGCGGCTGAGCAGGCCACCGAGCACCTTCTGCAGTGTATCTGAGAATGGACGCGTCCTCAAAACAGCATCTTGTGCGCGTCGCACCTTCGCAGCAGCCACCAAGCGCATTGCTTCTGTGATTTTCTGGGTGTTTTTTATCGTGCGGATTCTACCACGAAGCGCCGTCGTCTTCCCGGACATGACAAGGGTCTGAGGCGCGGCCTGTACGACCGGCGCTGCGGGGCGCACCTGTCCCGCACCGCACAGGAACGCGTCACGCCTTGCAGAAACGAAGCCGCCTCGTGCGGCAGTAAAGGTGCCCACAAAAGCCTGCATTCTAATCGGTTCAAGAGCGACCAGAAAATATGTCACACTTCGTGCGAAATATAGTATCTCGCTTGTACAAACCAGCAGACTCCAAAGGTTACGCACAGCGCAACTGAACTGCGCACTTGGTTGCCGAAAAACAGTCGCTGGTGCGCAATTTCAGCGTCAGGGACGTTCACCGGTTATGCGGGACCGCTCCTTAGCACCCGTTTACTCGTGCGACTTGAGTTCCGCTCCCAACCCCGCTCTTTTCGAAGCTGCTCTCCGAGTCGGGAATGTAAGGAGTGCTCACAAACCGCCTTGTTCCGAAGCGCCGTCTACAAACGCCGTGCGTGCGTGCGTGCGTGCGTGCGTGCGTGCGTGCGCATCGCAGCGACGGCGGCGTCGCGCGAGCGGCGGTGCACACGATGCGCGGAAGATCGACGGCATCGACGAGCCTGCGGGATCATCCTGGCGCAGGAATCGGCGGGATGCCCGATTGCTGCCGCCTGACACAGTCGCCGTTCGCGAGCGCGATCTGCAGGCTGGTGCTACAGTCCCTGGTGTGCAGATGCATTCGTAACGATTGATTGTTGTTGAGCAGTGGTGAGCGCTGCGCGTGGCATCTGGGAACATGAGTCCGGACTGTTTTCTGAGTCAGTTTGAGTGGATCGCGCCAACTTAGTGCGGTATGCGTGGGGGAACCGCGGACACCAGTGCGTATGCAACGCTCGCGTCCGCGCGGGGAGTCTCGGCTCTAGAGGCGGCAACCATGTCTTTGTTTCGTCACTTGCGGTACCGCTGGGCGTTGCAAAACCGCGTTGATCTCCAGATTTCGCTAGATGAGGGATCGTTCAGGTCCCGAGACCCCAAGAATCGGGCTATCTACACGACGGGCGATCAAATCACGGGCTGTGCGGTGGTGCGCTCTCGGGTAACGTTTCCGCTTCCGTGCACGCTCCTGACAGTGAAGCTGGTGGCGCTGGTCTCGGTTGGGTATGGCATTTCTCAACGGGACTGGGAGGTGTTTTCGCGCACACTGAGCTTTAAACCGGAGTCCGTGAAGCTGGAGCCTCACGCGGCCGTTTCTTTGCCGTTCGCTTTCCGGTGCGCAGAACTCGTCCACGACACCTACGAGAGCACACGAGTTCGCTGCGTATATCGAGTGTTGTTGAGTTTTCACGGATATTCCGGTCTATCTTCACGGAGTACTGGTGTGGAAGTTGTAGTTCGATTATCGCAGCGAGCCCCCAGGTTCTTCCCCGCCATTCACTTCAACGCGGGCCTCGAAGATATTCTGAACCTGGAGCTACAGTTAGATCGCCGAGCGTATTCCATTGAGGACGTCATCGTTGGCTCACTCACTTTCCTAGACAACCATATCGCCATTCGCCGAGCGGATATCGAGATACGGCGGCAGGAAAGCGGTTTCTCGTTGCCGATGCAATCTGTGCTCGTGGGGAGTTTTCAGGTACTCGCTGGCTCACCGAAACCAGCCTGCAAGCTACCGATCCGCATCTTCTTGAGACAATTCGATGACCTTACACCAACCTATGAAGATGTTTGTGGTCTCTTCTCTGTCCATTATATGCTGCGTGTCGTCGTTACGGATATTGGAGATAGGCGTTTCTGGAAAGAGCAACCGATTGCATTCTGGAGAGCGCCGCCCTGTAACGCTTAGCGTGGTTCAGTGAACCGAGTCGAATCCCGCTTTCCCCGTAAAGAAACGCTGTCACTCGGTGCGACACACGCCTGTGAATGTTTCACGTTCAGAGGAGCGTCTCGGAATCGAGCATACCGGGAATACCGCTCCTTATGCGGCACGATCTATGAATCCAGCGAGGACCCCTTGGATGCGCGTGATATCTGTCGGTGGCCGGTCAAGCGACCATGATGCCGCTCTGGACGCTTCCGCTTTCCATGAGCCCACGCATTATCATCCAGTCGGCGAAAGAGGCTTGCTGGATGCAATGACAGGGGTCTATGGCTCGATGGCGAGCCTGCAGCGGAAGATCCTCGCGATAGTCGCGGGATTCCGCTGTTGGAGCTCATTCCGACGACACGAGGCGACTACCAGACGTCGAGCTTGTTTTGTAGGCTTCTCGTGACACTTGAGGAATTTCGCTGGTGGAGCGCGGGTGCGCTCCACTCGTTCGGATCTTCGGCGTCGCCAGGCGTCGGCGGAACAAGTGATGAGAATCGCGGTACCAGGGAACGACGGCGTTCGTGTATCCAAATGAGCCAGTTTAGGCGTATCGACCCTTCGAGCTGACCAAATGGAGTCGCCCCCGGGTTCTCCAGGCGGGTCTCTTTTTTTGAGAGAGGCATACGGCATGCAAGCGCCCGCCACGAACGTTGAACCGATCATTCTAGCAAGGGCTCAGACGAGTCCAGCAGCGCACAGGCGGCACGGTGCCGGCTGCGGTCCAACCAGGAACCTGGACTGATGGCAGTACGTCATGAGCATCATCGTAACAGATGCATACGGAGACGCGCTGTCCGGACAAGGGTCATAGACTCTATGTCGCTTACATGGTTGGAGTGGCTCAGCCCTGAACAACTATTCGCGCACCTGCATCAGACATATGCTTGTCACATACGGTCTTCACTGTATGCAATACTCTGGGTGAGCTGAGTATCGTAAAGCTTTCATCACTTGCAGCGCGCTCTGGTTGCATGCGGGAGCGGCTTGATTACGAGGCTGCCAGTACCATGGGGCTACGGTGCGTTCCTGGCTTGTCCTTCGTGCACGTGTATGTCTTGATGCGCTGGAAAACAAGAAGACAAGTCGGTCGCTTCCAAGGCTGCTACTTGAAGCGGTTTTGAGACCGTGAAGCGCTTCATGCAGTCGCTGCTTTGTTCGAAAAAAGGCTGGCAGAGGAACGCAGCAGCATCTACCTCGGCGTCCACGAAATGCGATTTATAGGTTGCCAGCACGGCATGGGCGCTCCAGAACGCAGCATCACCTACCCTGGCGTCTACGACACACTATACATAGGTCACCAGCACGTACTGGAAACCTTAATGGCGCTAGTAGCGACCACGGTCGCAGGCGTTCGTCTTACTCCGTGGGATCGCGCGGCTTGCTGCAGAGGCAGCAGCTGTGGCCGTTTTACCGCAAGGTCTCGCGTCTCGGCTGGCTTGCGGCGACTGTCCGACGTAAGCCCGCACAGAAACAGCCACAAGATGCCTTTGCTTACCCTGCAACCCTGCTCCCCGCCCCGTTCTCTGTACCCAGTCCTCGTTTCCTGAAGCACAACGCCACACGCCGCAAGAGCGTAATGCCCACATGCCCTGCATTCTCGGCGGTGGCGCTGACGACGCCGAATGCGTCCGCGGCACCCTGGGCGCCCCCCGCTCCGTTCCAGTGCCTTGCCCCGAGCACTGGTTGCAAAGTTGGCTGTTGGCACCCTGCAGCACCCAAATATACCTAGAGCTTGCATGGGAAGTCTGGCTGAGCTAGTTCAGCGTGCACAAAGAAGCCTGGTTGCTGATCAAGCTCCTGGGAGAAAGGTCTTTCGCGAGATTCTGCGAAAAGTTGAAAACTCAGAGGACCTGGACACTGCCACGCGTTTACAGAAGGAGTTTCACCGGCGCTTTATCCCGCTAAGCAAGTATACCTGGAGCCTATACGTGCGTGCTTGCCTGCGCGCTGGACGTTTCGAGCGCATTTTAGAACTTGTACAAAACCCCGAACAGTTCGGTTGCAAGAACTTGATCGCCACGCAAGCACTCCGCTATACGGTTGCGAAGTTGCAAGACGCCGAGGCGCTTGCGCAGCTCTGGGAAGCGCTTTGTAACGCCAAGCTGCTGAACTCGGTTCTTGTTTCAGACTTCGTGCGACGAGCGTGTCAGCTAGAGGCCCCCGCAGTCGCCTTGAGAGCTTTGGAGGAGAGTCCACCGAGCTGTCTGCGACCGTCGCACTTTACCGCTGTTGCGAGTCAGCTCCATAGAAAGCGCCAACGAGACTCCCTGCCCAAGGTTCTGGAATTGCTAAAGGCCAAAGGCTTGGAGCCCAATCGCGGCCTCGCGGACCTCTCGCATGGCATTACTCGATAGCTTCCGCGACATGCACATCCGTCGTCCAAATACAAGACCTATCCGTTGCATTCAATGCATCCTGTTAAGTCTGGGGTGCTCTCGTGCTTTTTCTTTTGTGCGTTCGCCAAAGGCTGGCTGTTGCTGGCTGCGTGTTCAGCGCGGCAGCGGGACGCATCATCCTCGAATGGCTGCATCTGTTGAATGAACGAATGAACTGCGAGATTTTCCATATGTAAAACTGGTGCACGCGCGATTCGCCTTGTTTCCAGAGTCGAACGGAAGTGCTTCAGCGGCTCCTACGCACGTTTCTCGCGAGCAACTTGCATTGCTGCAGAGGCGTTTACCAGAAGAAACGACGCTCCCAGCAACGATGATATGCCAAAGTTCAGCGCATCGAAGAAGCGCCCGTTAAAAATGTGACCGCAGCAGAGCGCGACGAGTCCCAAGTACCAGATGTTGTTGCTAGCGAGTGCCCGCAGCATGGCAACTTGTACCAGACGCTTTTCGTCCAACTGGGGCGCGGCTGCAGTGCGTTGGAGCTGCACAAGCTTAGCACGTGCATACCGAATGTGAGAAACCCATAGCAGCGGAATAACAATCAACGCACTGGTGAGCAGCGTTCCCAGTACTAGTGGATCGCGTCCGTCCACCTGGAACAGAAACCCGCAGTACGCGAGCAGCGGTACGAGAAAAAGGATCAAGGAGTCTACAAACGCGAGCATCTTTTGTGATTTTGGTGTTTTGCTGCCGTACATGCGTAGTACCTGCTCGAAAGTAGCATCGTCGTCTGCCATTTTCGACAAGAACGATGAAACCGACTCGAAGTACAAGATAGGGCGCGCACGGTTTGGCGGCGACGCTGGTCGAGGGCGCGGCCTCTGGGTAGCAGCGGCGCGCCGGTGCAACGCAGTGCATCGCTTCATACCACCAAGCCCGGAGAGTAACCAACAGGTCACTTGCAGCCTTCCGAGAAAAGCTAACGAAATATCAGTACATTAACGAAGAAGAGACACCAATAGAGGACTCTACAATAGCGAAAGAGACCCAACCAGATACGGAGAAGGAGGCACAGAAACCTCATGATCCACCTAGATGCAAAATATCCAGAGAAAGCAGCTCAGGAAAGCGCCCGAAGAAGAAGAAGGCCAACGAGAAAAAACAGAAGACTAGAAAGAAGAACTCCGAAACGAGCCCATCACAAGTCATCCCCCGAAAGGGCACCCCTGCAGGAACTCAAGAAAGCCGTCACCCAACTCAGTCACCTACCCACAGCGCTGAAGATCCGAAAAGCCGTGCATGCAAATCATTAGACCAACCGGGACGGCTTGCACCAGAACGCAACAGTT
>Ga0080006_1132443_pt1 | contig 13932 bp, 25 predicted proteins | sample RS3BMetagenome_FD_69209 | JGI IMG/M metagenome (GOLD analysis project Ga0080006, IMG submission 69209) | Ferric oxide microbial mat and aquatic microbial communities from Rainbow Spring, Yellowstone National Park, USA - RS3B (SPADES... ...
CTTATTTTTCCTACTTGTTTCAATTAGTCTAGCCCTCATTCCCATTTCCCTAAGCTTTTCTACATCTCTTAATGCCTTTTCTCTTGTGATTCCAAAAGGTTTTCTAGGTCTAATAGGTATATGTTTATTCTCGCCGGTCTCGTCCTTTTTTGTTATCCATTTTACATCACTCATTTAATCACCTCCATCTCTTTTTAGTCTTTTTATTCTCTTTATTCTCTTTATATACACTTGCTAAGATTAATAAAACAATTACTATTACTATAAAGATAATGGTAATATCCGATATTGAAATAGATGAGTTCGGTAAATTAAAGAATCCGCCCCCGGTAGTTGAGCTTCCAGTAGTTGTTGAGCTTGTGGTATTTGTAATTTTAGTAAATGTAAGATTAATCGTTAGATTTTTCCCATTAACCGTAAATATCCCATTTAAAGATATCGGCTTATAATTATTATTTGTATTAAATATTGTATAGTTATATGTACCATTTGGAATATTAAAGGATATTAAACTCTCGTTTGATGATGCTAATTCACCATTGCTTAAATTCGTATACCATTTAGTACCCGTTGGTAATCCGGTCTCAATGAATGTTACCTTATATGTTATTAGTTTAAATGTGATTGCTATATTCACATTAGCACCGTTAACCGTAAATGATCCCGTATATGGGCTTGGAGCATAAATTTTGTTTACTATTATCTTATATGTATATGTTCCATTAGTCTCGTTGAATGCTATTGTATTCGTTGTTGATGAGAATGACTGTCCATTGCTTAAATTCACATACCATATTGTACCCGTTGGTAATCCGCTTTCTGTGAATGTTATTTTATTCGTTATTATTTTGAATGTAATTGGTACATTCACATTAGCACCATTTACCGTAAATGATCCCGTATATGAGCTTGGAGCGTAATCCTTATTACTCGATGCTATTGTATATGAATATGTTCCATTTGTTTCACTAAATGTAAAGTTACCTGACACTATAAAAGATTGTTCATTACTCATATTCAAATACCACTTTATTCCTAAAGGTAATCCGGTCTCAGTGAATGTTACTTTATATGTTATTAGTTTAAATGTGATTTCTATACTCATATTCTTACCGTTAACCGTGAATGTTCCCGCTGAAGGAATTGGAGCGTAAATTTTATTAGTTGATACCACAGTAAAGTTATATGTTCCATTAGGTAAAGTAAATGTAAAGTTACCTGCTACATGAGCGGAATATTTTGCATTAGTTACATTAAAATAATATGTTATAGTTGATGGAAGCCCATTCTCATTAACTGAGATTACATATACCCGATTGAATGTGATTGCTACACTTACATTAGCATTATTTACCGTAAATGTTCCCGAATATGAGCTTGGAGCATAATTTTTATTCGATGATGCTATTCCATAGCCGTATGATCCATTAGGTTCATTGAATATTACCGTATTATTCGTTGATGAGAATGATTGTCCAGTGCTTAAATTCACATACCATTTAGTACCCGCTGGAAGCCCGGTCTCAGTGAATGTCACTTTATATGTCGTACTACCTGTTGCTGACGCTATAGTTGCTGTAGCACTTACTACCACGATTAAAAGGATTAATATTGTTAAAAATCCTTTTAATCCTTTCGTTTTCATATTTTTCTACCTCCTTTTTTTAATTTTTTTCCTTTTATTAGATTTTAACATTCTCTCATTATGTTTTTCAGATTTTACATAAAATAAAAATGTAATTAATCCAATAATAAAGCTAAATATTGTAGCCCATAACATAGCAATCTCTATCGAGGTTAATGAATTATACCAATTCGATATTCCCGGCCCTATCCACGTCCAGCCGGATCCAGATGAGGCACTAAAGTACAGGTCTTTAATTGTATTCCCGTTCACTATAATTTTCCCTACTAGCCCCGAATACATAGAATTATATACTATAGCTGAGAAATTATATGATCCATTAGGGGCATAAAATTCTATCATATTCCCTGTAGAGTTTATTAATTGATTATTAAATGTCACTGACCAGCTCGTCCCGTTAGGCAATCCATATTCAATAAAGCTAACTAAATAATTATCTGAAGGTATTTGAGTGAAATTAACATAAATAGTTGTTGAGGGCATATCTCCAGCAATATTTATAAATCCATTAAGAGGGTTAATGATATATCCTTTTATTTGTGAGATTGAATAATAATAAGTTCCACTAGTAGGTACAGTAAATACAATAAGGCTTGAGCTGGAGTACTGAGTCTGACCATTAAAGGTTATGGCCCATGTCTGATTATTGAATGGTACGGCCCCTGGGCTATTTGTTAATTTCAATGCTTGAAAATTAACTTGGTATATTGAGGAGGTTAATGTATTAATAATAGCTATATTCCCGTTCTGAGGATCATAGATATATCCATTATCATAAATAACCTTACCATAGCCCGGGCTAAGTCCTTTTATAGTAGAGATAAGTGAATTAATATTAGGATCAGATACATTACCGCTATCATAATAGAGTAAATGATTTATAGGATCGTAAGCTACGCTAGCACCATACCATATCAGTCCTAAATTTGTAACCGTATTCGTTAATGTATTTATTTTATAATTATACCCCGCAAAATCAGGAATAGGACTATCATCTTGTAAAGATAAAATATATACATTATTATCGGTTATACTAGATCTATAAAAGACTCCACCATAAACCCCATATGTATATAGGTTATATGTTGTTTTAGATGTAATTGAATAATAATTAAAAGTAATAGTTACAGGCGAAGCCCCAAATTCTGATATATAATATATAATTGGTCCAATAACCCACATAGATTCATTATAAGTACCACCCCCCAGAGGAGATATTGAAACCACAGATGTATTAGCAACTAAAGAGGGAGTTAAAATATTTAAGCTCAATTGATATAATCCTGAGTTTTGTACATAAAAATATAGACTATTATCATAAGAGGAATAGCCGAAGCCGTTTATTGCACCAGAGGGGATTGTGACTGTGTTAACCGTCTGGCCCGTACTTGGACTTATAACATAAATTGCATTAGCACTAGAGGATAATGCATATATGAAATTATTTACAATAACATAATTAGTTAAAGGCCCATTTAAATTAATCGTATTTATTACTTTATTTTCATTAGGATTGATTACATATATTAAAGATCCCTGATAAATCCCATCGTATATATATCCATTCGCTGAATCGTAAACCGTTATTTGATAACCGGCCATTGTTGGTATAGTCCCGATTATTTTAGACTGTGAACTATAAATATATTGTATATTTTGAATCACATTACTCCCGTTAACTATAATATTCGCTGAGTATGGATAAACATTATACCCCATTACATTTGAGACCGTAAATTTATAAACCCCATTAGGTAATAATACCGAGATAGAGCTATTTAGGGAATAATGGACCGTGTTATTTATTGAGACGGACCAGTTCGTTCCGGCGGGTAAGCCGTTTTCTATAAATGTCACTTTATATAGCCCAGTGGCGTGTGAGACTGGGCCTATTGCTATTAAAGCCGTAAAAATAACTAAAAATGAAATAAAAATAGTAAAAAATTTATTTTTCATCTATACCTCCTCCTTTTATGATGATGCCTTGTGTGATCTACATAAAAAATAGCTATTACTATGAAAAAAACTAGTGTAAGCCATAGATATAGGGGGGCATTATAATACTGAGCGGTTAAAAATCCCCCTCCGGCACCTGTTGTATTAGATGATATATTCAATAATGTAAATTGAGGGTCTACCGTAAAATTAGAATAGACAAAATTATAATGAGTACTATTAGCCGTGAAATTATAGTATTGAATAGATGCATTTGTTATTACCTTAATCATATAATTTTTATTGATTATTAAATGAATGAATGTAATCAATATAGGCATTTTGATGCTTTTATTTGTATTTATTATGAAATTGTTTAATCCCTTTACTATAGTCATTATCTTAATTGATTTATTTTCCCAGCTTATATTATAGGATAATAATGTATTGATTGATTTTAAAGCCATGGATTGATTGAAATAAGGCATATTCGTATAATTGCCATATTTAGTTAAGTTAATAAAATGAGCATTCACAAAAGTGAAATTTTGTATAAATGAGGCATTCATTGCTTTTAGAGATATATTAGCCCATATAACCGGGCCCGTCACATTATACCATTGAGCATATGCGTAATAGCCATGAGCAAAAGCATATACATTTACATTTTGCATTGCATATACACTAAATGAATACGATCCATTATTAGCATTAACAAATACATATCCCGATCCCACAGTAGCATTACCGGGGGAGATAGTTCCCTTAATTGTAACTAAAGTGGGCGTAGATGCTATACTAGATGAGGGTAGAGTTAACAATAATGCTATTGTTATTATTGATGCAATCACTATCAAAAAACTTCTCATTTTTCTCATATTTTCACTTCCTAAATGCAAATACCAATACCAAAACTCCAATCACTATACCTATAATTCCCATTATTATTGTATTAGCTGAGAGCTGTAGTACCGTATTTTTAAAGCCTAAAAGCCCTAGATATATCAGAACCCCTAAAATTATCAATATTCCCGCTAAGGTTTCTATTTGTTTTTTATCTGATGATAAATTCATTTTAATACCTCCTAATTTTTCCTTATTTTTTCTCTATTTTCTAAATGCTAATATAATCACTATTAGCCCTATCACTATTCCAATAGCCCCTAAAAATGTGGTACTCGTTGTTATGTTAAAGGTCGTTGTTTTAACAACAGCTATTAGGCCCAGATATATCATAGAAACAAAGATAATCAATGCACCGGCTAAGGTCTCTATACTTTTTCTTTCATGTTTCACATCGGTTTCTATATCCTTTTTCAATTTTCCCATTTTTTCACCTCCTGAGCTTAAATACTAATACCTATTAACCCCCAATTTATAAAACTCAATCCTATAAATATTAAACCTAACATATAGTTAGGCCTCTTTTGTTTACTTTCAAAAAATAACCCCGCTATACCGATAAAGAATAATAGAATATTCAATGGTGAAGCTATTGGAGTTGCAAATAAATCCGATAAGGTTATTTGTGAAATTACCGGCGGGGAAGAATGTTGATATGCCTCAGCTTTTATAAGAGCTGAAGCATAGGAATTATTCCATGCATTATAACTATTCTCAGATAATACCTCTACATTTAGATTACCGTAGAATGAGTTATAAATAGAGATATTAATCGTCTGGCCGTTATTAAGTATATAAGGCTTAAAGTAATAAATCACATTAGCATAAGCGGGATCCGGGACCGTGTATTGGTCATTCCCGTACCATATAGTTACCATTATATCGATTGTTGTAGAGAGCTGGTCTCGGGCCGTAATATAGATTGTGGCATTTTCACCTTGAGTACGAGGGATTATGCTAATTGAAATCATAGGCGGGGTATGAGTAACTGAAGCATTGTTATAAACAATAAATACTGATCCGTAATGTGTGAAATTTTCCGAGAACTGCCATGCATATACCCCTGAAGATGCATTAGTCGGGAATGTATAACTTAATGTTTCTATACCCCCGGTCTCTATGTAATTAAAATTCTTAATCATTAAAACTTGAATATTTGAGGGGCTATTATCTGTGGGATCATTATCTTTAAAATGAATAAATTGAGCGGTCCATGAGCCCTCATTAAAGGCCCATGTTATTGATGCTTTACCCCCGTCTGACACCACTGTTGTAGGAGTACCCACGGTATGGGCGTTAAGCATAGAATATTCACCTTCACCTATCATAACCGCTACCCAGTAAGCTGAGGCCCACCAGAATGAGGGGGTAAGCATTATATCAAATTCTATATAAAATGATCCGTTCTGAGCTGAGGAAGGCACAAATGAGGCAGTATAATTAATCCACCCGTTAGGCTCTGTGGGCGGGGAAGTATCTACATGTTGCATTAATATATTATTACCTTGAATGAAAAACACGTTTACCCCGTAATCCTGAGGATCAAAACTCCAGCCCGTGGGGGCCCCGTTAAATGGGAAGCCCATGCCGGTACCCCAGTTAATCTGGAAATAAACATTAATTTCTTGCGGGGCGTTCTGGCCGTTCTGATAGAAATTACCCACAAGGAATTGGTATGGATTAGATGATGCCCCCACCTGATAAGCTTGATTAATGCTAAAATTAGCCCTAAACCATTGATTTATAGCATTCGGATCTATACTATGAGCTTTTAGATATTCGGAAGGCGGGGCGAAGCTACCCATTTGCCATGAGCTGGGAATCCAAGCCGGATTGTCAGCTATAGCCCCTGACATTAAAACCGGAAACAATATCATTGTCGTTAAAATTATAATACTTATTTTATTTTTCATTTTTCGGGCCTCCTTGACGCTAATAAAAACATAAATAAGATTACTACACCTATAATTACTAAAGTTTCATTTTGTTTAATAAAATTATAAATATCATTTATCGTATAATTCCCTAAATTATTTACAATCCCCCCGCCAGATGTACTTCCGCCCCCAGACGAGCTGGTCCCGTTAAATATTATAGATGTTTGTAAATTTTTACCATTTACTACAATCGTACTAGAATTAGGATTTATTGATAGAATTTTATAACCTGAGGGGGAATCTATCTGATATGGATAAGTACCATTAGGCATATAGAATATAATCTTATTCGTAGATGATGCTAAATAAGTACCATTAAGAGAAATAGCCCAGACCGTACCCTGAGCTAAGCCGGATTCCGTAAATGTAATGCTATATATTGCATTGTTAATAGGTACAAATTCGATAGATTGATTTACATTATGCCCGTTTAAAATTATTGCACCTGAAGGGTTCAGGATTTTATACCCCTGTACATTATTTACTGTGAAATTATATGTACCATTAGCTTGAATGAATGTTATGTAATATGATGTACTCGAATATGTAATAGGTATATTATATTGAGCAGACGATAAGGTTACTGACCAATTAGTTCCTAAAGGCAATCCCACTTCCATAAAATTAATTTGATATAAACTAGACGGTACTTTATTAAACCATACATAGATATTAGCATTTTTCCCTTGGATCTTTATGCTATGCTGACTAATATTTGATGTATAGCCCTGTACCGAATTTATCGTATAGTTATAGGTCCCGTTTTGTACTATAAAGCTAATATATTGTGTTGTAGAGAAATTCGTTAATGCGTTTAAGGTTACTGACCATTTAGTACCTGAGGGAAGCCCCTGTTCCCAGAATGTTAAAGTGTATTTAACTACTGTACTATTTGTTTTTTGTGATATTACAATATTTACATTTTGATTTGAGTTATTTACTATAACCGTACCTGATGAGGGCGTAGCTATATAACCCGACGGTACGCTTACCGAATATGAATACTGGCCGTCAGGTTCTTTAAATGACAGTGTACTAGACGATAATATAAATTTATTATTATTAAATGTTAGTGACCAGTTAGTACCTGAGGGAAGGCCGGTCTCAGTGAAATTAACATAATACTGATCAGCGGTATTAGGAGTAAATTTAATATGTAATGATATTGATGCTACATTGCTTGGTACTGTAGCTACCCCAGATGAGGGCGTAGCATTATAACCGGTTATGTTTATAATTTTAAAGGGATAATTACCCACGGTTTTTACATTAAAAGTAATTAAAAATGTCGTAGAATACTGAGTTACCCATTTCAATACATTATTTACTTCAGTATAGAGAGAAACCCCCCATTGAGTACCTGTTGGTAAGCCCTGTTCCTCAAAATCAATTCCATAACCCCCGATAGGCGGATCCTGATAGAAAACAATATCCTGAGTATAGTTTTGAGTTAATACAATAATGCCCGATGACGGATTAGAATAATATAATGGTACTTGTGGTATTGAATATTCATAAGTACTGGCCGGTACTTTAAAAGTTATGTTATTTGTATAAGAATATAATGTAACCCCATTAAGAGTTACATACCATACCGTACCCTGAGGTAGGCCCGTTTCATTAAATGTTAAATTATAATTATTATTTGTAGTCGCATAAGATTGAATAGAAAAAAAGGATAATGCTAAAATCGATAAAACCAAATAAATAAAAATCTTTTTCATATTACTAGCCCCAGTTTAGTCATTATTTCATTATAGAAACCGGCAATATTAATACCTAACAATTGAATTATTACTATCAAAACAAAAAACAAAATAACAAAACCTATAGCTGACTTATCAAATAAAATTCCAAAAATAAAGCCTAAGATAAGGGCCACTATAAAGGTTATTATATAAAAGGAAAGCCCTAAGCCTAAAATAATATTTAAATCGAACATATTATCCCTCTAACATTTCTCTTAATGATCCAATAGATGCTTTTTTTGCATCTTCTGATGTACTAAAATGTTGATATGAATCAATTCCGGGATCGTATTCATCAATTATTTCACCATTCTTATTTAATGTATAAATTTTATAGGCCCAGCCCCCTAGGCCCTCAGAAATTAATTTCATAGGATATACCGTTATTTCATAGTTTTTACCTTTAAAATCCATTCCGGTTCTATAAACCTCAGCTTCGTCTACCCCTATATCGGAATATGCGTCATCTATATCCCTGTACCAAATTAAATGTTCTATTTTCTGGTCTAAAACATTTTTTATTTTATTTTCCTTCTCTTTAAGGGCTAGATCTTTTGTAGTAACTCTTTTTTTACCTCTTGTGTTCTCAATAGGAAAATGCACCACTTCTCCATTCCTTTTTTTCTTACTTCTCCAATTACTCATATTTATCTATACCTCCTTTTATGCCCGTGATAGTAAATATATTCACCAATAATACCTAAAAAGAATATAATAGCTAAAATTATAGCGAAGCCCCCAGCGGATTCAAAAAAGTCCATAGGCGAATTAGTGTTTATAAAACCCGATGAGACTGTTGTATAAATTGTTATAATAGAAGAGGTTATATTATAACCTGTACTATTGAAAGCAATAATTTTTAAATAATACTCAGAATTAGGGGGGGCAGGTATACTTATTGATGTATTTGTTAAAGTTGTAATATATTGAGGCGGATTAGTTGTACCCCATAATACCTCGTATTTTGTAGCACTAAAATTTAATACCGACCAAGATAATATTATATTACTATTGTTATATGATATTTTGATATTAGTTATTTGAGGGGGGCCCGTGGCATTAACCTCTATAAGTAATACCATAAAGAGTACTAATGTTATTATTCCTATTCCCAGATATTTTGTTATTTTTTTCTTTACCATTCTTTATCTCTCCTTTGGGTCTTGGCATTCCCAGAGGAGTGATCCGGGTTCCCTTTCTTTGAGAACCTCCTCTGGGAACCCAGATCTTATTTAAGATATTTCAGAACTAGTATATATATTCTTAATATTAATTTCACCATTTTTTAAAAAATACCCATTTTCATTTTTTTCTATAAGACCATTTTTTAAAAATATCTGTAGCCTTATAGTTATTAATCTAGATAATGATTTTCTTTGTTTTCCGTCTAGGTCCAGTCTTAAAATTCTAATAATTCTATGGGATATGTTTTTTACCTTTTTTTCATAGGAAGATAAAGAGCTTAAAATAAAATAATCCAAAATATTAGGATTTTGAATTAAATCGTTTAAGGTTATATCCTTTAAATTAATTTCAATATCAATGTTCATTTCTTACCCCCCCTTTAATTTTCTTTTCAAAAAACTTATAAAAAATAGGAGCTGTTGAAATCTCAAATATTGAGCTAATATAAGATGCTAACAATATCACGAATGAAACATGACTTATACCAATAGTGACCGTATCAAATAGGAAAAAAATTGACATCAATAATATTAATAAATTTCTCAATGCCATTTTCTATCCCTCCTTATACTATTATTCAATTGAATTATGAGATATGGGGAATATGGTTTTAGAATTTCAATTACGTCTTTATTTTTTCCCTTTTCTATTTTTATTTTAGCCCCAATTTTTATTAATTCTAATAATTTCTTTTGATCCTCAGTCAATTCCATTAATTCTATTTTCTTAATCCATGCTTTGATATCTTTTCTTATTTCAAAAGGTAAATCCTTCTCAGTATATTCTTTTCTTGTTTTACTTTCAAATATTTTACTTTTTGAAATGTTTTTATTCTCTATATTTTCTTTATCCCCTAAAAAATAATCTAGTGTTATCATAATAACCCCCTCATAAAAAATATAATAGAAATTATCCCTAAATATACTAAAACTATGATTACAATCCATTTTGAATATTTGTACAGCTTTACTGATTCCTCTTCAGTTAATTCATTCTCATTATTTTCATTCATAAAAATACCCTCCATAAAATTATTAATGCTAAAAATGCAATTGAAATAACAAAAACCATTATAATCCAATTCGTTAATCGATTCCAAAATTCCTTAAATTTCTCGTGTTCAATTTCTTTTTCAATATATTGAATATCTTCCATCATTACCACCTAGGAGCTTTTATTCTATGACCTTCTCTACATTCAAAATAAAACTGAGCTGAGAAGTCTGAAGTATAGCTTTTCCTTATCCCTTGTTCCCATCTCTTACAATATGGGCAATAGAAAATCCATAGGTCTTGTTCTACATCAATTAATTTAGGCCTTTTTGTTATTTTCATCCAAAAACTAATTTCATTTTCCATTTCTATCCCTTCCATTCTTAAAACCCCCAAGGAGCATCTATCCTATGTCCGTTTTCACATTCAAAATACTTCTGTGGTCTAAATATAGAATTGTAACTATGCCTAGTTCCCTTTTCCCATCTCTTACAATATGGGCAATAGAAAATCCATAGGTCTTGTTCTACATCAATACGCTTAGGGCTTTTTGTTAGTCTCATCCAAATACTAATTTTCTCATTCATTTTTTATTACCTCCTTTAAAAAATTCATCAAATCTATTCATTGCTACTAATTCATTCAAATCACTTAACAATTTATCCAATTTATTTTTTATTTCATATATTTTATTCATATATATTGGATTAATATTGTTTTTATGTTCAATATAAAATAACATATTATCTATTTCATTTAATTCATAAATAATATTCTCTAAAATTAATTTTTTACAATCATCATTCATTTTTTATCACCTCTTGAGCTTAAATAATCTATTGCAATTGATAACAAATTTCTCATTTTATTAAAATATTTTATATAATTGCTTATATCAAAACCCGTTCTATTTGTTTCCTCTAATACACACTTAATTTCATATATCAACTCTTTTTTTGTTATTGTATATTTATTCATTTTTCATCACCTCTTATAATCTTAAAAACATACTTCACAGGGACTGTTGCAGAAAAGCTATTCTCATGTACTTCTATATAATAATTATCTTTATCTTTTTTCACTAGCCCTTTTAATTTCAATTCAGGGTATAAAACTTCAAATTCTATTTCTTTACCCTCATATCCTATAAAATCCTCATTATTCATTTAACCACCTCCCCTTTATTTTCTACAAACTCATCTAGATTGTTAATTTCCCCCGTATTATCCATATTTATTTTTATTTCATCTTCGTTTATTTCTTTTGAGTTCAACCCCCTCGCAATCTTTAAATCGTTTTTAGTTTTTTTCCTATGACATTCCTCACATAGTACCTGTAGATTATTTTCATCGAATTCATCGCCACCATTAACTATTGCTATCTTATGATCTACTTCAAAATGTATCTCTTTATCATCTAATTTAGGGAATGGTATATTATGGTACTTAGCATATTGTTCAATCTCATAATCACTAATATTTTTTGGATCAATATCCTTTTTAAATTCCCTCTCATACCATTCTTCAAGTCTCAAAAGCTTTTCCGCAATAATCTCATTTTGATATTTTACCTTTAGTTCCTCTACCTCTTTTCTATATTCCTCATATTGCTTTTGTCTCGCCTTTTCATCATTTCTAGCCCCACAAATATCACAATATTCCCCATGTTTTCTTAAAAACTCGTCCTTAAATTCTTGCCAAGTCATTACTTTTTTTCTCCATATCTCCCTATGCTCAGGGCTACAGAAAACTCTCATGCCTTTCTGGAATTCTGACTTATCCTTACCACACCAGCATTTTCCGTTTTTTAAGTTTTCTAGTTCCTCATCTGTAAATTTATAATTTATATATGTCCTTAATCCCATTTTTCATCACTTCCTAATTTTATTTTTGTTAATTTAAATATTTTTATAATATCATATAAAAGTAAAGAAAAATACCCGAAACTAAGTGTTATTAAAATTATAGAAATATAGAAAAGTAAATAAAATAATCCTGTACCATATAAAATATAATCAAAAAACATAATAATTATAGTAAATCCTTCAACACAAAAAGTTAAATCATAAGTTTTTTCTTCTATTTTAAAAAAACTAGTTCGCAAAAAATCTTTTTGAATATATGGTAAAAATGTTGTAAACATAACAAAAGCAACAAAAGTTAAACCTGATAAAATAGCAATAATTGATGCAGTAAACGGTAATATTTCTTTTGGTATTTTATTATATTCAATTCCCATATATATTATTATAAATGAAATAATAATTGATAAAATAGATATAAAAATTTGAATCTTCCAATTTTTTAAAAAATTCTTCATATTATTTTTATTCATTTTTCATCATTCCCTACCAACCATTAAACTAAAATCTATTACCTCCATACCATATTTTTCAATGAGTTCTCTCACTAATTTATAGTCGTCATTTGTCATGCAATACACACTTGCGCCAAGCCAAAGACCTTTCGTATTGCGCACAAATTCTTTATTGTGAAACACTTCAACCAAACTACTTTCAATGTAAAGTATGTAACCATTTTCCTTTTTACGTATGATTATTTCATCGTATTCCACGTCTATGCTCCCGAGCGCAAGCAGTATCTCTTCTATGCTATTACGTATTAAGAATAGCGTAGAACCTGTTCCAAAACCTTTGTTCGATAGTTCTTTAAAAAACTCGATTACCTTACTTAACTCCTTGTGCGTTGCTATAACCTCAACTACACTCTTGCCATCCACAACCGATAAATCAGTTAATTCTTCATTCATTTTTCATCACCCCTTAATTCGCCTTCAATGGCACTAAAAAAATCGTCAATACTTTTCTTTGGCACTCCAGAATCTATTTCCATTTTATAATTATTATTATCTTTATATAACCTGACATTAATATAGTTATCAGATAAACCATAGACAAAAAATTCTATTGAGCAATTCTCTAAATATTCTGGGGATGCTTTTGATCCAAGCCTATCAACCATAATTTCATCTATAATTTTTTCACCATACTTTATCCATATATTTATGTACTTAAATGCAAAAGTATATTTGCCAATTTTTATATCTTCTTTATGGGGCTGTAATGATTTAACTTTGTAAAAAAAACAATTAAATATTTTCTGATCGATATCCATTTCACTCATTTTTCATCATCTCCCTTTGTTTTGTTTTTTCTAAAAAATATTTTCTAGGCATACCTTTAATTTCTATATATCCCCCTTTACTAATTGCTTCCAAAGAAAGTACATTAGGCATATTGTTAAATTTTAAGCTTGGATATTCTCCTGGATTTTCAACATAATAAGGCGATGAAATCCCAACAGAAATATACCATTTATTATATTCTCTCTTTAATGTCTGAGGATCTACATATACAAATTGACCATAGTTTCCTTTTACAAATTTGTTAAAGAGTACAATTATGTCTTCATTAGTATTTATGTTCGTATTTTTTATTTTTTGTATTAAATATTTCATTTCCATCCCTCCACCATTTGCTTTACAGCTTCAGAATTCAGCTCAGATTTTGCCTTTGCAAACTTTTGCCCAACAATCATTGTTTTCTGAATTTCATCAATTAGTGCATT
>Ga0080006_1137725_pt1 | contig 13923 bp, 18 predicted proteins | sample RS3BMetagenome_FD_69209 | JGI IMG/M metagenome (GOLD analysis project Ga0080006, IMG submission 69209) | Ferric oxide microbial mat and aquatic microbial communities from Rainbow Spring, Yellowstone National Park, USA - RS3B (SPADES... ...
TTATAAACAGATGATAAAGTGGGGTCGGTGAGATTTGAACTCACGATCGCCAGCGCCCCAGGCTGGTATCCTAGACCAAACTGGACGACGACCCCATACAGGCTGAATGGTTCGGCAATATTTACCTTGGGCGTCATATTCACTCCATGCAGTTCATCAGTAGCTGTAGTGATTGCCAAACCCGAGCCGACTTGTGCCCTAAAAGCCAGCTTTAAGACTTTGCTCGGAACAAAGCAAGGCTTATAAAAAGAAGAATAATTAAAAACATCACTGCAAAGAAAGATGCATGTAGAATGCTTTTACATGATAGCAATATTCAAAATTTAGAAGTTTCATCTGCTGATATTCTGAATTATGGTCTCTTTCAAGTGTAAGAAATTCTTTTCAGTAGGATTCCTTCTATAATTTCTTATAAGCTCTATTAGTGCTTTTTTCGATAATCTTATCAAGTTTCCCATTCTCCTGATAAAGATGTACTGACATATTGCTGCAACGTTATGGCCTTTGCAATTTAACGAAACACTCTCAAAATCTATTATCGTCGGATTAACTCTGTCAACAATAACATGCCTGCTTGCGTTTGCCAGCTCTTTATGCTTTATTTTAGCCTTATCAAGAGCCCTTGCCTGGTCAAGCAGTCCTGATATCATTATAGTTATTTCTTCCTTACCAGCTTTTTTCAAAAATTCATCCAGAGTGCAGCCATAAACTCTTTCCATAACAAGCACTCTGTTTCCAGCTCCCACCAACTTCGGACCGACCGAGATTGAATTTGCTCTCCTCAGCATTTCTTCTTCCCACTTCATGTCCTTCCTGCTTGCATCCGAACGCAGTATTTTACATGCTACAGTTCTTTCATTCATCAAACCTTCAATCACAATGCTGTTCTTGCCTTTACCAAGAACTGAGCAACCCTTAACTATTGTATTGCCAGTAAACCTTACCTTCTTTACTGCTAAATCAACTAGCTCCCTCTTTGTTTTTTCTATGCAATTCCTATCCATAGAAGGATAGCAGAATATCCATTCATTCTCCCCTAGTTCTTCAACAGGTATCCATCTTAGGGGAATATCCGAAGACTCTTCTGACAGCATCTTTCACCACCATATCTTTACATTCTGCAATAGTCCTTCCATGCATTATCTTCCAGCTCTTGCTGGCATCGCTAGCTATACCCCTCGAAAAACCCACTCTTTCTACAGGCTTCTCCATAAAGTATGCTATAGCATCGTTGATATTTTTTAGCCTTCTCTGCTCAATTCTGAGGCTTCTGAAATTGTCCAGAAAGAACCATGATATGTTCCTATCGTTAAAAAGGAACCTGTCTGTCTCTGATGCTCTAAAGACCTCTGGCCCTGTCTTTTGGGTCAAATCCATATGCATGTCTCCAGGCATAAGCATGGCTATGGCTGAATTATCCAGGTCTGAGCTAAATGCGTAATTTATAATCTCAAAACCCTCTTCTTTTAGATGTTTCACCAATGCCAGAGAGCTCCTTCCCAGCTCCCCCCATATCGTATCCTCAAGCTCTTTTTTGTGTCTGAAAGTTACAACAAGAACATTGTCTATCATGCTTGATATCTTATTTTCATCCAGATAATTCAGCAAAGGCTTTTCGAAGGGGTCGCAGCTGGTTCCTCTCATCATGATTCTGCTGAGGAAAATAAATTCTGAGATCTTCCATGGCGCAATAGCTTTGGCAAGGTTTCTCCTCTGGTCTACCGGGTCAAGAATAGCAAATCCTTCTATCTTTGTCTCTGCTTTTACATCATCCAAAGAAACAACAGTGTCATTCTTCCATTCTGATGCTGCGTTTATAACTTCTTCAAGCCCACCCCATTTCGCTATTAGCACTTCACACACATAGCCACTGAACCCTCTGATTTTGATTTCCGCTCCGTACAGCCTTTGTGTCTGCAACAGCTTCTTGAGCAGCCTTACATGAAGCCTCATTTTTTCATCCAGCCTTTTCGTCATCAATTCAGTATGAAATGGTGACCTGTCTGCTGCACTTATCCATTCTCCCTGCTTGACCTTTAGGCATGGCACTACATTTACTCTGATACCATCAACAAATCCCTCAAGGTAAGGATGCTCAGCAAATCTCTTTACAACTTCATAACCAGAAAGAGCCTGGTATGCTATCTTAAGCCCTTCTGTTGCAAGTATGGATTTTCCAAGCTCCTTGTCAAACGCAAGAAAGAGGTCTATATCCCCCTTGCCAGGTAGCCAAGTATCATGAGCATAAGAACCTCCAAGAATCACATCGACCTTCTTTCCATACATCTTCGCTGCTTCTCTGCATCTTTCTACCATCATTTTAGCAACCTTTTCATTCTTTCTCTTTTCATCCTTGCTTGGCGTAACCTCTTTCTCATGAATCGACATCCAATGCTTCAGATGAAACTTCAATCAGCTCACCAATCTGTAAACTCTGACATCAGAGTATATTGGACCAGAAGGGGTCAAAACACTTTTTTTAAGCTGGAATTCAGAGAATTCCACCTGACCGAACTGTACCGCAGAGGAAAGAAGAAACTGTCTTAGAGATTCGATGTTTCTACCGCTCTTTACCCTTGCAAGTGTGATATGGGGTTTAAACCCTCTTTGCTCCTCCCCAATCCCATGCGTTATTTTGTTCACTTCTTCCCCCAGCTTTTCAAGTTCGGCGCTATCTCTTGATGACCCGGCCCAGACAACGTTTATCCTCCTCAACGAAGGGAATGCGCCAACCGTATCAAAGTTAACAGTGAAGGCTTTTCCTTTTACCTGCTCGAGCGATTCTGCAATCTTCTCAACCTGATTATCGGGCACTTCACCTATAAATTTCAGTGTTATATGCAACAGCTGTGGCGCTACAAGCCTAATATCTGCCCCCGTCTTCTCCAGCTCCTCTTCGTATTCAGCAAGCCTGCTTCTCACCGCTTCATCCTTCAGCTGAAGAGCAACGAATAATCTCATTATCTGACACCTGAAGCAGCAAAAGGGATTAGATATAGCTAACGGTAGTGTCTAAAACATTTCCTTATGCTTAAAAATGCTTATCTGAATGTCTTGCCGAGCTGATAAAGGATTGTCTTCTTCCAAGTTTATCATATGCATAACAGGTATGCCAGGAGCTGGCAAAACAACAGCCATATCACGATTAAACTCATTAGAGTTTCAAAGCATCAGCATGGGTGATGTGGTAAGAGAAGAAGCAAAGAAAAGAGGTTTTGGGCTTGACGCAGAAGGTCAGAGAATGACCCAAAAATTACTCAGAGAGGAAAGTGGTCCTTCAGCAATAGCAGAGCTATGCTCAAGAAAAATAGTCGAGAAAGATATGAAGAGGGTTGTGGTTGATGGTGTAAGGTCTATCGACGAAGTGAAAACTTTTGGCAAGGTTGGCATAGTCAAAGTCCTCTGCATACATGCCTCTCCTTCCAAGAGGTTTCAGTACCTGAGCAGAAGAGGGAGAAAGGATGACCCGAAGGATAAAAGCGAATTTGATAAAAGAGACAGCACTGAACTTTTGCTAGGAGTAGGTAATGTAATAGCCCTTGCAGATAGAGTTGTTGAAAACGAACTGATATCCGTGGAGGAACTGCAGAGAAGCGTTGAAAAGATTGTTAACTCCTGGCTTGAGCAAATATGAGCAAGCTAAATTATAGATGCGAAGCTTATGCAAAGATTAACCCATCAGAAGACCCTAAAGCTGTCGAGACAGCTCTTCGTCTACTAGCCTACCCAGAGGTAGAATCAGAGACAAAATTCATGAATAATGAAATACACATCATCTTCACAGGCTCTTCAGCCCTGAAGAAGATGAGGGACCAGGCAGCTGCCAGAAGAGTCAGGGCTGTGCTCAGACGATTGCTATTATCAAATTATTCTGAAGGGAAGATTACAATCATGCTTAACAAGCAGGCTTTAACGAGAGGTATAATTTCTTTCGTAGAATCAGAATCAGAATCCCCTTTGGGCCCTGTATATCTTGAGATATATACAAGTGATGTACAAGCTTTAGCATCATACCTGACTAGCGAAAAGTCTTTTCAGCGATGAAGGGGAATATCAAACTGGTCAAAATCGTTTGCTACCACGCAATTGGCATGATACTTTTTGGCTTCTTTTAACAGCTTTTTCATATCACTCACCCTCTGGCTTATATGAGTTAGCACTAGCAATCCAGCTTTTGCTTCAGATGCAAGTTTTGCAGCTTCTGATGCTGTTGAATGACCGAACCTTCTGGCTTCTTGGGAGTATTCATCGCTGTATGTGCTGTCGAACAAAAGAATATCAACACGTTCAAAAAATCTGCGCAATCTTTTTGTCGCTCTTGTATCTCCAGAATAGCCGAAGCTTCTCCCCCTTCTCTTAGGGCCCACAACTTCTTCAGGCAATACCCTTCTGCCATTTATCACTATGCTCTTGCCATGCTGCAGCTTCTGCCATAACGGCCCCATAGGTATGCCAAGAGCCTTCGCCTTCTCTGGATAGAATTTACCCGGCCTGTCTTTTTCATCCAGCCTGTAGCTGTATGAGTCTCCCTGGTGTGATGCTTTAACAGCTCTTATAACGTATTCATCTTTCTTCATAACTATCCCCTGCTTGACCTCTCTGAACTCTATATCATATACTACCTTTGAGTTCAGCTTTGAAAGCACATATTCTACCAGCTCCTTAACTTCCTTTGGCCCTATTATTGTCACTGGCTCCCTTCTATCATGAAGCGACATGCTGAGCAACAATCCAAAAATGCCAAGAACATGGTCTCCGTGAATATGGCTTATCAGAATCACATCCGGCTGATATTTGGCAAGTTTTGCATTTACCAGCTGTCTTTGTGTTCCTTCACCGCAATCAAAGATGAAAAGCTCCCCTTCTCTTTCAACAGCTACGCTTGGTAACGCTCTTTCTTTGCTGGGCATTGCTGCAGATGAACCAAGCACTGTGACCCTGAACATAGCCTATACCCTCCTGAAGATGGAAATTGTTCTCGTCAGCTGACTGTGCACATATAAATTATGTCTTTGCTTTAATTCTAGCCCATCATTCCCCTGAGGCAGCTGATTGGATGGGCTCATCATTACGCATAGTCCTCCTTTTGCCATAATACTCTTAACTTCTTTCAGTATATCTTCCCTCAGCTTCATGGTATCTATTCCCATGTTGGAGCTGCTTCTTCCATATGGAGGGTCTGTGGCTACAGCGTCAACCTTTCTCAAAGGTATCTTTCTTGCATCAGCCAATATTATCTCAGCATTCTCAGGGGCAAACATATGAATATTCCTTGAGCATCCATAAACCATCTTCTTGGAGAGGTCAAGACCTATGCTAATAGCATTTACCTGCTCACCCTCAATCAGGATACTCCCAGTCCCGGCACAGGTATCCAGCAATACCTTACCTTCTTTTATCATGCTTAAATTCACCATAAGCCTTGCAAGTTTAGGATGAAGGACAGAGGGGTGGAAGAATGGCCTGATTCTAGGTCTTCTTGCTACCCATCTAGCCTTTGCCATAGCTATTACTTTGCCCAGAATGTATGATTCACCAGCATTGATTACTCTTATGATGTTCTCAGGCTTCTTTAAATCAACCACAAAACCCCTGGCTTCCAAAGCCTTACCAATCATAACATCAATCTCAGATTTCTCATGAGCTTCAAAGCCAACACTGTCAACTTTGAATTTACTAGTATCATCAATGCTTAAACGATGTGCAAACTTGAACATTTCTTCTTTACTTTTAAAGAGTCCGTAGACCTCTCCAGCCTCTTTTACCAATGCATGCCTTTCAAAGAATGATTTAGGCAGACCTGGTGCTTCAAACAAACCTATCCTTCCATTTAGAACTAATTCCAAATTTGAAGGGATATTGTAAGCTTCAAGAAGGCTCTGTAATTCAACTAATGCTAGAGAATAGTCAGGACCGCTGAATACTGTATAGTATTTCAACCTGCATTCAGCAGCTCTTTCAAAGCCTCCTTATGAAATCACTCAGCAAATGCCCAACGCTTACCTTGCTGTATTCTGTTTGTATAGTATCAGTTGCAACAATATCCTTCACACCAGACTCCTTCATCTTTGCCACTGCATTGTTAGCAAGGATGGCATGAGTGCATGCAACGCTGATACTCGCTGCACCTAAGGATGTCAATATCTTTGACGCTTCAGCTATAGAGCCACCAGTTGATATCAAATCATCCACAATAACTATATCCTTCCCCTTTAAGTCTGCTTGGCTCTTCAGCTGGCTTCTTATCACACCAGAAATTCTATCTCTAGTCTTCTCCATAACTAGGTATTCACAGCCTACTCTCATTGAAAATGTCTCAACCCTGACCTTTGCACCTTCGTCGGGAGCAACAGCTATCATGTTAGAAACATCAAAGTTATTTTTAAAGTATTCAGCAAGAATAGGAACTGCTGAGATGCTGTTCGCAGGTATTGTGAAATAGCCTAGCCCTTCAACATTATGAATATCTACAGTGAGGAATCTTACAACCCCTGATGCTTCCAGCAATCTTGCAACTGTCTTTATGCTGATAGCTTCACCGTTCAGATACATCCTGTGCTGCCTCGCGTATGCAAGGTACGGCACTACAGCCACTACTTTGCTTCCAAGGTCTCTTAACAAATCTGAAATCAGAAACAGCTGCATGAGATTCTTATCCTGAGGTGGAGAAGTGCTCTGAACCAAAACAGAGTATTTAGCAATCCATTGCTCGTCTATCCTTACATAATTCTCCCCATCAGGAAAAGTTTTGTACTCTACATCTATCAGCCTGGCTCTCAGCTCTTCAGCCATCTTCTTCGCAATTCCCTTTGACGAGGGTCCTGATACAACACAGAAATCGTCCAAATCTTAAACAGCAGACTGGCAATTTCTTGCATATTTTAACTGATTGCAAATCTATCTTCATCTTTCCGAATCTATAAGCTGGCAAATGCCATATAGTTTAAAAATACATAATGTCAAGCCTCGATTATGTCGACGCAAACCTGTCCAGAGTGCGGCGGCGCCATGGCTTATGACCTTGCCACTAAACACTTCACCTGCAAAAAGTGTGGGCTTTATGTGACTAGAGAGCAGCTCTACGACCTGAGGGTAAAAATCAGGGAAAGAGCTGAGGATGATAAGAGAAAGAGAAGGCAGATGCAGGACGATTACCTGGAGTGGTGGCTTTCGTCAAAGCATTGAGCGCCTATAGCTTTCAAGGGGCTAGCTCGTAGCTTGCTTTTCTTTTATCCAGCCATTCCTTGAATAAGCCAACAGCATATTCAACATTTTGAGCATTTCTCTCTCTACCTGTAAACTGAACGACAACTTTGCTGACCTTTTCATAGCCAGAGGGATGAGACTTAATGTACAGGTCAGGATATTTTGCTACCAGCTCTGATATAATACCTGCCATAGCTGCTTCAGGTATACCATAAACAACCACATCTATGCTCTTTACTTTTACTTCAGAAGTGGATATAAGTTCAGCTACAGCAGTATCAAATATACCCTTCATCTCCTCAGGCACACCTGGAAGGCATACTACATTTGTCTCCTGAATCTTCATAAAAACACCAGGTGCAGTGCCTACAGGATTTGGTAAAGGTCTTGAGCCTTCGGGGATGGTTGCCATCTTCCTTCTTCCTTCAGAGATTGACCGCTCATCACCCCTGTAGACTAAGCCTCTTCTCTTAACTGACTCATTTACCATATTCATAGCATCTTCATCAAACCTTAACTGCTTCCCTGCTGCTATAGCAAGACCTTGCAACGTTTTATCATCGTATGTCGGACCAAGTCCTCCAGTTATAATCACCCAGTCAGCCTTTCTGCCGCATGCCTCTTTTATGGCTGAAGATATCTCTTGCAAATCATCACCAACAACAGTTATCCTCCTTATCCTGGCTCCCATCTGGTAGAGCCTCTTGCTAAGCCAGTTTGAATTTGTATCAAGAGTCCTTCCCATGAGAATCTCATCTCCGACACAAATTATCTCTGCAATCATGTCATTCATGGCTTACTGCAAGGAAAATCAAAAGGATATTAACTTTAGCCATAATTGAGCTGGCGATGTACAGCGTTTTTGTGGTAGGTACAGCTGGCTGCGGCAAGAGCCTTCTTACCAAATCTCTCAAAGACTGGATGGTGATGAAGGGAGCTAACGTCATAACAGTAAACCTTGACCCTGGTGCAGAATCTCTTCCCTATCAGCCTGATGTAGATGTAAGGCTTTACGTTGATATACATGAACTCATGCAGAGGTACCAGCTGGGCCCTAACGGTGCTCTGGTATTGGCAACTGACATGGTTGCTACTAAGCTAAACGAACTCCAAGAGGATATAGATTCATACAGGGCAGATTATGCACTTTTTGACTCTCCCGGGCAGGTTGAGCTCTTTGCTTTTAGACCCAGCGGACAGGTTATAGCTAAAGGCCTTTCTTCAGAAGAAAGGGCATTGTTGTTCGTTTATGATGCCTGGCTGTGTAACTCTCCTGAAAACTTCCTTGCCCTTTCGCTTCTTGCTTCTTCAGTTAGATTAAGGTTTTCAATTCCCTTCATATCTGTTCTGAACAAAATTGACCTGGCAAGAGAGGAGGCAGGAAGAGTAATCAGCTGGTCGTCTGAACCGGAGAAGCTGATTGACGACTTGTCTCTGAAGGGGGAAGACCATTTGCTGTATACCTATTTAGCAGATGCACTGATAAAAGGCGAATTCATAGAGAAACTGATACCCGTATCTGCAGCAACGACAGAAGGGATTGAGGATATAAGCGGCAACCTTTCAATGCTCTTCCGCGGGGGAGAGGAATCTTATGAATAGGGGTGTTTGCATCTGAACAACTATATATCAGGTAGGAATGCAGAGTATACAATAAAGAATCTTCTCATCTCAAAAGGGTACAAATACATACTCAGAAGTGCTGGCTCGCACACCCCTATAGACCTTTTAGCAGCAGATGGAAAGAAAAAACTTGCGATTCAGGTAAAAAGGAGAAAATACATTTCTAAAGAAGAAAAGGACATGCTTCTTGCGTGGGCTGCTTCATTCGATGCCATGCCTATTTTCGCAAGCAAGGTAAGAGGAAGATGGACTTTTCATCACGTGAATTCAAAGAATATGAAAAGGTTAGATTTGTAATTCATATAATGTAGGGAATTGCCAACAAGGCTATGACTATAAAAACCATGAGCAGTGTCACTATATTGCTTGTGTTTCTAACTATCTTGCTATCCCAGTCTGCATGAGTTATCGCTCTTACCAAATGCCTGAAGGCAACTCCTCCGTCAAAAGGGCCTAGAGGTAATGCATTAAAAAGAGCCAAGTTTAAGTTAACAAACCATATCCAGAATAGCAGGTTTGTCAGAGGAAAGGTCAGAATTCCTAATGGGCTTGTGTAAAACATCTGCATAGCGTTGCTGAAAGGTATTTGAGCTGCTGCAAGGCTTGGAAAGACAAAGTATCTTGATATTGAAAGAGGCGAAAAGCTGAGGAAATTCTTGAGAACAAGCGATGGGTTATCACTTGGTGTTATACCTAGGTAACCTATCGTCTTATTGTTGGGATTTGCGACAAGATTAACCTGGCTAGTGTATATATGGTTTAAATGCTCATACTGCATAATCAATATCTCTCCCGGGTGAGTCTTTGCCATGAATTCTGAAAGTTGGGAAATTGTATTGAAATTTGTCGAATTCAAAGATATCAGTATATCTCCTGCCGAAAGCCCTGCATTATAAGATGGAGAATTTGCTTCAACGCTCAACACCCCTAGACCCTGGGATGTTGCTATGGGCGTATAGCTGCTGACTATCAGAAGCATTAAAATCAGAGCTAATACTGCAACGGCAAAATTGCTCCCGGCTCCTGCAGCCAAAATTCTTCCTGCAGATGATGGCGATGCTTTCTTCAGTTCTTCTTCATCAAGCTCGACAAAGGCTCCTATGGGTATAAACAGGAAAAATATGAGCCCAGAATCCTTCACAGTAAATCCCTGATGCCTTGCTATAACCCCATGTGAGCCTTCATGAACTATCAAACCTATCCATAGCGCTATCCAACCATAAACTATTGGTAAGTAAGGGTTAATTCCTGGAAGCAATATGTTTGCTTGAGGACCTAGTCCCCTCACAAACTGGCTAAGGCCAGGCGAAGTAATATATCTGAATATTGCGAATAATGCAAGATAAATCATTGCTGCAGCTATTACAGGCATGATGTACAGGTAAAAGCTGCTTATTGCTGGAGTTATTTTGCTTCTTGAAAGCTTATCCATAAGCCCTCTACCCTTTCTCGTCTTGACTAGCAATAAAGGAAACTTGAATTCTACATGTCTGAATTCTTCTCCAGACTCTTTGCTCAACAGTCTCCACTACCTTATGAACCGGGTTGTAAAATATTTCTCTCCTTGCAAATTACCTGTAATATGGTACAGGCGCCTTCTCTATCAGCTTTCCTTCTCTTGAAGCCCTTACTTTCTTCACAGCATCTTCAAGGTACTGCATGGATATTGCAGCTTCGTTTACATGCTTCTTTGCATCTTCAGGGTCAGGGTATTTGCTAAGAAAATCTTGAAGAACAAGAGATACCGCAGTGTTTATCACTGAGGCAAGGTCTGCCCCGCTGAATCCATCTGTGGAGTCCGCTATCTTCTCGAAGTTAACATCTGCTGCCAAAGGCTTTCCGGCTGAGTGTATCTTCAATATCTCAAGCCTTGCTGCTCTGTCTGGCAAGGGAACATATATCAGCTTGTCATACCTTCCTGCTCTCAGCAATGCAGGGTCAACCATATCTATTCTGTTCGTTGCTGCAAGCACAACCACTCCTGTAAGGGGCTGAATTCCATCAAGCTCTGTCAGAAGCTGACTGACTACTCTCTCTGTTACCATGCTGTCTGAGCTTACACCTCTGATAGGCGCAAGAGCATCTACTTCATCGAAGAATATTATGCAAGGGCTTGCCTGTCTGGCTTTTCTGAATACTTCTCTGACTGCCTTTTCAGATTCTCCAACCCATTTGCTCAGCAGCTCCGGACCTCTGACTGATATGAAGTTGGCAGAGCTTTCTGTAGCTACAGCCTTTGCAAGCATAGTCTTGCCAGTTCCTGAAGGACCGTACAGAAGTATACCTTTTGGAATATTATAGCCAAGTCTCTTGTATGCGTCAGGATACTTCATAGGCCATTCAACCGCTTCCTGCAATTCTTTCTTCACCTGTTCCAGCCCTCCTATTTCATTCCAGTGCACGTCAGGTGTCTCAAGATACACTTCTCTCATTGCAGACGGTGTTATTTCTCTCAGTGCTTCTTCAAAGTCTGCCATAGATACCTGAAGCTTGTTAAGAGTCTCAGGAGGTATCTTTTCTTCGTCAAGCTTTATTTCAGGGAGGTTCCTTCTCAGAGTCTTCATAGCTGCTTCCTTGCAGAGGTATTCCAAGTCAGCCCCCACATAACCATGAGTAACAGAACTCAGTCTGTTAAGGTCAACATCGCTTGTTAGGGGCATATGCCTTGTATGTATCTGAAGTATCTCAAGCCTCCCTTTCTTGTCAGGAACCTTTATCTCAATCTCTCTGTCAAACCTTCCCGGTCTCCTTAATGCAGGGTCTATTGCATTTGGCCTGTTGGTAGCAGCAATGACAACAACTTTGCCTCTTCCTTCAAGCCCATCCATAAGCGATAATAGCTGTGAGACAACCCTTCTCTCCACTTCTCCAGTCACTTCTTCCCTCTTTGGAGCTATGGAGTCTATTTCATCTATGAAGATTATTGTTGGAGATTTCTCCTTCGCCTCTTTGAATATCTCCCTCAGCCTAGCTTCAGATTCTCCGTAAAACTTGCTCATTATCTCTGGCCCGCTTATGCTAATGAAGTGAGCATTTGTCTCGTTTGCAACAGCCTTTGCAAGCAGAGTCTTGCCAGTTCCAGGAGGACCATAAAGCAATACGCCTTTAGGAGCTTCAATTCCAAGCCTTTCAAACAGTTCGGGGTGCCTCAGAGGAAGCTCAACCATCTCCCTTATCTTTTGAATCTCATCTTTCAGGCCTCCTATATCCTCATAAGTGACCTGCGGAACTCCTCTTAGAAGTTCACCCTTTTCTGAGAGCTGGAACACAGTCCTCTGGCTTATTATAGCAGCTTCAGCACTGGGCGTGAGACCTACAACCTGAAATGTTAACCTTCCTCCAAAGTATGGAACCATAATGTTATCTCCTCTTGTTACTGGCACTCCTTCCAAAGCATCTGTAATGTACCTCTCATCTATAGGAGGTATGTTTTCCAAAGGTGCGACTATAACCTTCTCAGCTGGTACAGCCTTTATCTTTCTTACAGAAACTGTATCTCCTATTGCAACTCCTGAATTATTTCTAGTCAGACCATCTATTCTTATAATACCCCTTCCTTCGTCAGAAGGATACAAAGGCAGGCATTTTGCAACAGTCTTTCTCTTCCCCCTTACCTCCAGCACATCACCAGTAGAGGCACCTAAAGAGTCCATTACATCATAATCTACCCTAGCAACACCCCTGCCAACATCTCTCGTATATGCTTCAAGCACTTTCAGGTTAACTGTCTCCGCGCTCAATGCAGTTCCCCCTACTCGACATCAAGCTGCTTATAGGCTTTATTACCGTTACCATGCAACTTGAACTTTATCTCCAGCACACCGTTTTTATACGTTGCCTTGCCAGAATCAGGGTCCACAGCTTCTTTCAATTGCACACGAGTCTTATATACTCTGTCCTCAGACTTTGCATCTATCGATACACTATTCTCATCGGCTTCGAGCTTTATTGAATCCTTTTCTACTCCTGGCATCTCTGCTATCAGATTAAGCATCCCATTTCTTATCACCTGTTCGATAAGGGGTTCTCTTGCTCCAGCAGAAACATCTCCAAACGTCTTGAAAACTGGTCTACCATCTTCAAGTTCGAATGAGAATCCCTTTACGAAAGGTTTCCTGAACATTTCCCTTCTCTCTCTTCTGAAGTCCTTCATCATCTCCTCTATCTCCTTTTCCATTTCTTCTAGCAAGTCATCTATGTCGTCAAAGAAATCAGGAAAGTCTTCTCCCACTTGTTATCAACTTTTTCGAAGTTCTTGACAGATTTAAACCTTGACCCAAACCCTATTCTAACTCTAAAATCCCTGCTGACTTGATATCGAACTGTCCTGAGCATTTATGTTCTGGTTTATTACGTCGGCCATATAATGGTCCTTTATCTTCACCTTAACGCTCTTCACACCTTCAACTTCGAGAATGGACCTTTTAACATCTTCCGCTATCTGGTATGCAAACATTGCAGGGCAGACTGGGGTTGTCATCCTGACCTCAGTGTAAACTTCACCATTATCGTTTATTTCCAGCTTTTCTACTAGATTAAGCTCAATTATAGGCACCCCAATTTCAGGGTCTACAACATAGTTCAGTTTTTCCCAAATCTCATTCGTCATCTGCTCTTTGTCCATGATGTAATTTCTGTATGATAGGATTCTAATAATGTTTCCTATCATTCCGCAAACCAGACCGAATTTGACCTTTAAGAATTGATTAAAATCTGCTTTCTTCTGGCAGAGAGTATATAATATACCATATCTCTTAGCACGATTACTAGCCATGGAGCTGTCTGAGAAAAGGACAATAATTAGCAAGGAGCTACAAGGGCTGCTTAGTAAGATAAATACAGCATTTTTGCTCCTTGATAGAAATCTGAATATAGTCTATGCCAGCAACTTCTTTCTCAGGATGCTCGGCATTGATAACTCTGATTATTACAGGATAGAATTTTTGTCACTTCTTCCGGAGAGGGACAGGTTAAGGGCCTCTGACATACTACAAAGGTCCTTGAAGGGGGAAGGCTTCAATTCTGTCTTGCTCTCGATAAGAACAAAAAAAGGTGCTGAAAGACTTGTTTCTTGGCAAGTGGAGCCTATTGACC
>Ga0080006_1135876_pt1 | contig 13922 bp, 13 predicted proteins | sample RS3BMetagenome_FD_69209 | JGI IMG/M metagenome (GOLD analysis project Ga0080006, IMG submission 69209) | Ferric oxide microbial mat and aquatic microbial communities from Rainbow Spring, Yellowstone National Park, USA - RS3B (SPADES... ...
GGGCGGGTAGGCGGACGGTCCGCCCGGCGGAGTGGGTGGGGGGACGGGGAGGGAGGGGACGCTCCGGGGGCCGACGGGAGCACGGGGACCGCCGGGGCTCGTGCCCGCCGACCGTCCCGTCCCGGATCCTGAGCCACTCCCATCGGGGCGAACATAAGAAGGGGCAGGTCCCCGATAAGAAGTTTGTGAGGATTCCGTCAACACTGGCTCATTTCGCACCGGGAAACTGCTCGGAATGGGACACTAGTGGTCGAAGCGAGGGCGGCGGAGGCGGACGGTCTCGCCGGACCCGCCGGGCTTCGTCTACCGATGCGCAAGGGAGCGACCATGGATACCGAATGGATGGCCGAGGGCAAGTGCCGGGACCTCTCCCCGGAGGTCTTCTTCCCGAGCGACGGGGTCGGCGTCCAGGTCGCACAGCGCATCTGTGCGGAGTGCCCGGTGGTGGACGCCTGCCTCCAGTACGCGCTGGACGAGCGGGTGGACCACGGCGTGTGGGGAGGGAAGTCCGAGCGCGAGCGCCGGCGCATCCTCCGTCGGCGCCGCCTGGGACATCACGTCACCGCCGGGGTCTGAGCGGCCGGTCCCGTCGCCGCCGTGCTGGTCGAATGTGTCGTCAACATCAGCGAGGGGCGCGACCTGGCCACGGTGCGGGCCATCGCCGCCGAGGCGGGGGGGACCCTGCTCGACGTCCACTCAGACGCTGACCACCACCGCTCCGTCCTGACGCTCGGCGGGGACGTGGCCGACGTCGAGCAGGCGGCCAGGGCCGTGGTCGGCGCGGCGGTGGCCGCGATCGACCTCGCGGGCCACCAGGGGGTACACCCCCGCTTGGGGGCCGCCGACGTCGTCCCCTTCGTCCCGCTCGACCCGGACGACGGGCTCGACACCGCGCTGTCCCTCCGGGCGCGCTTCGCCGCCTGGGCCGGCGCGACGCTGGCGGTCCCCTGCTTCCTCTACGGACCGGAGCGCCCCCTGCCCGAGGTGCGACGCGAAGCGTTCCGGACGCTGACGCCCGACACCGGCCCCCCGTCGCCCCACCCCACGGCGGGGGCGACCGCGGTGGGCGCACGGCCTCCCCTGGTGGCCTACAACATCTGGATCTCCATGCAGGAGGGCGGGACAGCCGACACCGGAGGGGCGGTGGAGCTGGCCCGTTCGGTGGCTGCCGCGATCCGGAGCCCCGCAGTGCTGTCCCTCGGCCTGCCGATGGAAGCGGGGGCCCAGGTGAGCTGCAACCTGGTCGATCCGCTCGCCACGGATCTCGCCGCTCTGGTCGACGCCGTCGATCACCTGGTGGACGAGGCGGGTGGACGAGTGGACCGGCTGGAGCTGGTCGGCCTGCTGCCGGCAGCCATGCTCCGGACGGTCCCGCCACGGCGGTGGTCCGAGCTGTCCGTCAGCGAAGGGCAGACCGTCGAAGCCCGACTGGCGGCTCCCGTCGGCTGAGCGGCACCACACCCGGTCCCCGACGACGGTTCGCGCACCGGGGACCGGGTGGGAACCGTACGGCGGGACCGGGGAACGGCCGGTGGCGACTCAGGCCGAGGCGACCCGGCGCTGCATCGTGCGCTGGCGCCGGAGGCGCCGACGCTCCCGCTCCGAGAGCCCACCCCAGATGCCGAACTTCTCTCCGTTGACGAGGGAGTACTCGAGGCAGTCGTCCCGCACGACGCAGCCCCGGCACACCTCCTTCGCCTCCCGGGTCGAAGCCCCCCGCTCCGGGAAGAAGAGGTCGGGATCCACGCCCATGCAGTTCGCCTTGGTCTGCCAGCTGTGCTCTTGGCGTCCGTACATCAACGACACGAAGTCCATCGGCACGCCTCCTCCCCATCTGGCCACACGGTCCGGCGGGCGGCTCCGCATAGCACGAATGTAACTACAACGGTGTCATCTTCCACCATCCCGCCGGTAAACGCAAGGTGAATCTCCGCGGAAACCCAGCAACGGCGCGGGATCGGTGATCGCCGGCGGTCAGCCGGAGCGGCGGTCAGGGATCGCCGCCGGGGACCGGTGCGGCGGTCAGCGGGGAGGCGGCCGGGAGGCGGCCGGGGGGGCGACGGTCGTCCGGGAGCAAACCGGCCCGACGATCAGCCGGCGCGACGCCCCCGGCTCCGCACCGTCGTCTTGTGCCGGAGGAAGTCGACCAGCACGTAGTCACCCAGCTGGTCCGGGGACGTGGCGAACGTGCGCCCGTGGTTGATCCGGGCCAGCTGCTGGACGAAGCCCTGGAGGGCCCGGTCCGGCTCCAGCAGGAAGGTGTTGATGGTGATGTTGGACCGGGTGCAGCGCATCACTTCGGCCAGCGTCACTTCGAGGGTCTCACGGACCGGTGGGTAGTTGAAGAAGACGTCGTAGCCGGCGTCACCGTCGACCGGCACCAGGTGGGCCGTCGGTTCGCCGTCGGTGACCAGGATGATCTGCTTGGTGCCCGGCTGATGGGCGAGCATCTTGCGGGCCAGGATGAGCCCGTGCTGCAGGTTGGTCCCGTAGACGTAGTCCCAGCTCACCGTGGGAAGGTCTTCGGGCTCGATGGCCCGGGCCACCTCCGAGAAACCGACCAGGCCGAGGTAGTCCCGGGGGAAGCGGGTGGTGATGAGGGTGTGGAGCGCCAGCGCCATCTTCTTCGCCGGCACGAAGTTGTCGCGCATCGGCATCGAGAGGGAGAGGTCGAGCAGCAGCACGGTGGCCGTACGGGTCAGCGCCTCGGTCTCGATCACCTCGAAGTCCTCAGGCGTGAGCCGCACCGGGACGCCGCTCCCCGACCGGCGGACCGCGTTATGGACGGTCCGCGACAGGTCGAGGTTGAAGGGGTCCCCGAACTCGTAGGGCTTGGTCGTCTCCTCGCGGTCGTGGCCCGCCCCGTTCCAGGTGGTGCGGTGGTTGCCGATCCGGTCCTTGGTGAGCTGGCCGAAGAGGTCGGCGAGGGCCTGCTGCCCGATCCGCCGCATCCCCGCGGCCGTCAGCTCGAAGCGCCCCTCCCGCTGGTCGATGAGCCCGGCGTCGGTCAGCTGCTTGGTCAGCTTCGCCAACCGCTCGATCGACCGGGCCGCGTCGTCGCCCAGGTGGCGGGCCACCTTGTCGAGGTCCACCTCCGACAGGGCGGCCGGGGAGTGGGACGAGCGGAGGAACGCCTCCAGCTCGTCGAGATCCCGGAGCCGGGCGGCGGCATCGGCCCCCTCCCTCATCCCGAGTGGTTGGTCGCCGCTGAAGCGGTAGCGCTCCTGCCACCCGGCGTCGGGAAAGGCGTTGCGCAGGTTGCCGGCCAGCCGGTCGACCTGCCAACGGAGGTCGAGGTCCTCCAGGAGCGATTCGGCCAGGCCCTGCAACTGGGCTCGCTGCTCCGGCGACATCGAGTTCCACATCGCCTGGGCCGCCGCCATGCGCGCGGCGAGCTGCTCGAGCAGCTCGTCGAGGTCGGCGGGGCTGCCGGGGAAGAGGTCACCGAACCGCTCCATGAACGAGTCGAACCCCGGGTCGATCGGATCGCCGGCCTCGCGCTGCTCGAGCATCCGGTTCAGGGCATCGAAGGCGTCCCGCATCCGGGCGAGCTGGCCGGGATCCGGGTTGGACAGTGACTCGGACATCTGCTCGAAGTAGGTGCGCGCCACCTCCTCGCGCAGGCGCTCGACAAGCTCCTCGAAGTGCCGCCGGGCCTCTGACGACACGAACTGGTACTGCCGGAGCCCCCGCACCAGGCCAGCCAGGTCCGGCGGCAGCAGGTCGAGCTGCATCCGCCGCTCGGCGGCCACCTCGTCGGTGACCTCCTGGCGCCGCTCGTCGCCCGATGAGCGGGCCTCCTCCTCGAGCTGGTCGATCCCCGCCCGTTCCTCGGCGACCACCTCGGCGAGCTCGTCGGCAACCTCGCGGTAGGCACCCCCGAGGTCCCCGCTGTCGAGCGTGTCCTCCCGGGCGAGGCGCACCTGGTCGAGCAGGTCTCGCAGTCCCTGCACCTCGCTCCCGTCGGGCGTCCGCCAGCCGCGGTTGAGCATGCGCTGGATCGCCTCGTGGAGGTCTCCGTTGGCCAGCAGGTCGTCCGTGAGCTGCGAGAGGACCGCGTCCGTGTCGTCGACCAGGCCCTCCTGGGTACCGTCCCAGCGGCGGTAGGAGAACCGCCAGGTCACCCGCGCCCCCGATACGTGGCCCGGGTTCCCGCCGCCTCCTTGTTGAGGCGTTTGGTGAGGTGCAACCCCTCGAGGACGAGCTCGACGGCGCTGGCCACGACGCCGGGGTCCTCCGACCCGCCGGTCAGCTTGGACACCGCCCCGGCCAGGGCCGGGATCCTCGCCAGGGTCTCCGCGTAGGCCGCGGCCGGCAGGTCGTCCCCGGCGTGGACCACGGTCTCCTCGGTGAAGGCGGCCACCAGCGCCTTCGGATCCTCGAGGACCACCCGCCTCCGGAACACCAGCAGGGTGGCGGCCGCGGCGAGCTGGGAGAACAGCGCCTCCTCCCTCCCTTCCTCGAGGGTCTCCACCTCGACCTTGCCCTGGGTGGACGACACCAGGGACGGGAGGTCCGACACCCGCGGCACCGCGTCGGGCTCCCCGTTGCGCAGGGCCCGCCGCACCGCGTTCGCCGCCAGCGTCTCGTAGTTGGCGATGGTCAGCCGGACGGACACGCCGGAACGCTGGTTGAGGTGGGGGCTCTCCCGGGCGAGCTGGCTCAGCTCGGCCACGATCTCGGCCATGAAGTCGGGCATCACCAGGGTCGGCACCGACGAGCCGGCATCCTTCACGGCGGGGTCGGGCAGCTGTGCCTCCGACTCGACGATGCGCAGCTCGGTGGCGGCGTCGGGCGGGTAGTGGGTGCGGATCTGGGCTCCGAAGCGGTCCTTCAGCGGGGTGATGATCCGGCCCCGGTTGGTGTAGTCCTCCGGGTTCGCCGTGGCCACCAGCACGATGTCGAGCGGCAGGCGGACCCGGTGGCCACGGATCTGGACGTCGCGCTCCTCCAGCACGTTGAGCAGTCCCACCTGGATGCGTTCTGCCAGGTCCGGCAGCTCGTTGACCGCGAAGATGCCGCGGTTGAGACGCGGGACCAGGCCGTAGTGGATGGTCAGCTCATCCGAGAGGTACCGGCCCTCCGCCACCCGGATCGGGTCGACCTCGCCGATGAGGTCGGCGATGGAGGTGTCCGGGGTCGCCAGCTTCTCGCCGTAGCGCTGGCTGCGGTGCACCCAGGAGATGGGGGCGGCGTCCCCCTGCTCGGCCACCACGTCCCTGGCGAAGCGGGAGACCGGGTGGAACGGGTCGTCGTTGATCTCGGAGTGGGCGACCACCGGGAGCCACTCGTCGAGCAGTCCGACCAGCGAGCGGATGAGCCTGGTCTTGGCCTGGCCCCGCTCACCGAGCAGGATCACGTCGTGACCGGCCAGCACCGCGTTCTCCAGCTGCGGGAGCACGGTGGCCTCGAACCCGAGCACCCCCTCCACCAGGGGCCGGCCCGCACCGATCCGGACCGCGGCGTTGCGCCGCATCTCCTCGGCCACCGGGATCGAGCGCCAGCCCGAGGCACGAAGGGCGCCGAGGGTGGCGACGTCCGGCGGCGGGGTGGTCAGTGCCTCCGGATCGGCGGCGTGCGGGGTGTGATCGGGGGCGGGGGCGGGCTCCGGCGCGGTCATGTTCCGGAGCCTACGCGCGCCGGCGCGCCGGCGGTCCGGCGGGACGGCGGCAAGGCTCCCGGCGGTGGGGTCCCCGGCGGGCCCGTCCTCCCGGCACCGCAGTTTCGCACGGTGGCCCCAACGGTGGAAAGATGTGCAACCGTCAGCAGCCGGGCCACCGCGGCCCGTGCAGGTTCGTCCCGGTTCGACAGCCGGCACAGGGAGGAGCGACGTGACCACGTTGGAGGACGCCACAGTGACCCCGGTCGTGCTCGGGGGGGTGCGGGGCGGACCAGCGGTCCCGACGCTGCGCCGGGACCGCTGGTGGGTCCAGCCCGTCGTCACCGTCACCGTGCTGGCCGCCTTCGTCGGCTACGCCACCTGGGCCGCCTTCGTCAACAAGGACTACTACGTCGGGGCGTCCATGCACCGCGACCTGATCTCGCCTTTCTACTCCCCGTGCCTGACCGCCAGCTGCGTCCCCGGCAGCCATCCGGGGACGATCATCTCGTGGTGGACGATCTCGCCCGCGCTGCTGATCCTCATCTTCCCACTCGGGTTCCGCCTGACCTGCTACTACTACCGCAAGGCGTACTACCGCTCGTTCTGGTGGGCCCCGCCGGCCTGTGCGGTCGCCGACGCCCACTCCTCCTACACCGGCGAGTCGAAGTTCCCGCTGTTCTTCCAGAACATCCACCGTTACTTCTTCTACGCCGGGCTGGTGTTCAACACGCTGTTGACCATCGACGCGGTCATGGCCTTCCGCCAGCCGGGCGTCGGGATCGGCTTCAGCGTGGGGACGGCGGTGCTGATCATCAACGCGACCCTGCTGTGGCTCTACTCGCTCAGCTGCCACGCCTGCCGCCACCTCTGCGGGGGAGGGGTCAAGGAGTTCTCCAAGGCCCCCATCCGCCACAAGATCTGGTCGACCCTCACCCCGCTGAACGCCCACCACATGGTGTTCGCCTGGATGAGCCTGCTCTTCGTCGCCTTCACCGACGTCTACGTCCGGCTGGTGGCCAGCGGCACCATCCACGACTACGGCTTCCACTTCTAGCCGCCCACGACCATGTCCCACGCCCACGGCCGCCATCCCCAGAGGAACCCACACGCCCATGCCTGAGTACGAAACCCACGACTTCGACGTCATCGTGATCGGCGCCGGCGGCGCCGGCCTGCGGGCGGCCATCGAGGCCCGAGCCCAGGGTCTGCGGACCGCGTTGATCTGCAAGTCGCTGCTGGGCAAGGCCCACACGGTGATGGCGGAAGGCGGGGCCGCCGCCGCGCTCGGGAACGTCTACCCGGAGGACAACTGGAAGGTCCACTTCCGCGACACCATGCGCGGCGGCAAGATGCTCAACAACTGGCGCATGGCCGAGCTCCACGCCAAGGAGGCGCCGGATCGGGTGCGCGAGCTCGAGGAGTGGGGCGCTCTCTTCGACCGCACCAAGGACGGCCTGATCACCCAGCGCGACTTCGGCGGCCATCGCTTCGCCCGGCTGGCCCACATCGGTGACCGGACCGGCCTCGAGCTGATCCGCACCCTGCAGCAGAAGGCGGTGGCGGACGGGATCGAGGTGTTCATGGAGGTGAAGGTGCTGCGCCTCCTGCGCGACGCCGACGGGGTGGTCTCAGGGGTGGTGGGCTACTGGCGGCCCACCGGCGAGTTCGTCACCTTCACCGCCAAGGCGGTGGTGCTGGCCACCGGCAGCATCGGCAAGAGCTGGAAGTACACCTCCAACTCGTGGGAGTCGACGGGCGACGGAGTGGCCATGGCGCTGTGGGCCGGGGCCGACGTCATCGACATGGAGTGCGTCCAGTTCCACCCCACCGGGATGGTCTGGCCCCTGTCGGTCCGGGGCATCCTGGTGACCGAGGGGGTCCGAGGCGACGGCGGGGTCCTGCGGAACTCGGAGGGCAGGCGGTTCATGTTCGACTACATCCCGGCGATGTTCGCGGCGGAGACGGCCAAGACCGAGGAGGAGGGCGACCGCTGGTACGACGACCACTCCGCGGGCCAGCGACCGCCGGAGCTGCTCCCCCGCGACGAGGTGGCCCGCTCGATCAACAGCGAGGTGAAGGCCGGCCGGGGGAGCCCGCACGGCGGGGTGTTCCTCGACATCGCCACCCGACGCACCGCCGAGGACATCCGGCGACGGTTGCCGTCGATGTACCACCAGTTCAAGGAGCTGGCCGGCGTGGACATCACCGCCGAGGCGATGGAGGTGGGTCCGACCTGCCACTACGCGATGGGTGGCGTCCGCGTGGAGGCGGACACCGCCGGCACCACGGTGCAGGGGCTGTTCGCGGCCGGCGAGGTGGCCGCCGGGCTGCACGGTGCCAACCGCCTCGGGGGCAACTCCCTCTCCGACCTGGTCGTCTTCGGACGCCGGGCGGGCATGGCCGCCGCCGAGTTCGCGGCGGGACGGACCGGGTCCGTGTCCGTCGACCAGGGTCAGGTAGAAGAGGCGGTCGCCGCCGCCCTCGCCCCGTTCGGACGCGATGACGGGGAGAACCCGTACGACCTCCAGCACGACCTCCAGGAGTCGATGCAGAGCCTGGTGGGCATCATCCGCACCGGCTCGGAGCTCGAAGAGGCCCTCGGCAAACTCGAGGTGCTCGAGGAGCGGGCCACCAAGGTTGCCGTCGCCGGAGGCCGGGTCTACAACCCGGGTTGGAACCTCGCCACCGACCTCCCCTCCATGCTCACCGTGTCGAGGGCCGTGGCCCAGGGGGCGATCAACCGCAAGGAGAGCCGCGGCGGCCACACCCGGGACGACTACCCGACGGCGGACCCGGAGATGGGATCGGTGAACTTCGTGCAGCGGATCCCGGCGGGTGCCGGCGGCAGCGCCGGCGCGGGAGGCACCCCGTCGATCCGGACGATCACCGTCACGCCCGAGCCGATCCCGGAGATGCCGGACGAGCTGAAGGCGCTCATGGAGCTGGAGGAGGCGCACTGATGGCCGACAAACCTGTGTCCGATGGCGGCGCTGCCGTGTCCGATGGCGGCGCTGCCGTGTCCGATGGCGGCGCTGCCGTGTCCGATGGCGGCACTGCCGTGTCCGATGGCGGCACTGCCGTGTCCGATGGCGGCGCCCAGCTCACCATGGTGCTGTGGCGCGGCGACGCCTCCGGCGGGGGCTTCGTGGAGTACGTGCTCCCTGCGGTCGAGGGCGAGGTCGTCCTCGACGTCGTCCACCGGGTGCAGGCGACCCAGGCGCCGGACCTCGCCTGCCGCTGGAACTGCAAGGCCGGCAAATGCGGCTCGTGCTCGGCGGAGATCAACGGGAAGCCGGCCCTCATGTGCATGACGCGGATGAGCGAGCTTCCTCCGGACGAGGACGTGGTGGTCGCGCCGATGCGCGGCTTCCCGATCCTGCGCGACCTGGTCACGGACGTGTCCTACAACTACGAGGTGGCCAAGCGGATCCCGCCGTTCCATCCGCGGGCGAAGACCGAAGACGAGGTCGAGGCCGGCGGCTACCGGATGGCCCAGATCGACGTGGAGCGGAGCCAGGAGTTCCGCAAGTGCATCGAGTGCTACCTGTGCCAGAACGTGTGCCACGTCATCCGTGATCACGAGGAGAACAAGACGGCCTTCGCCGGGCCCCGGTTCTTCGCCCGCTCCGCCGAGCTGGAGATGCACCCTCTCGACACCACCGACCGGCGCGCCATCCTCCGGGAGGAGCAGGGTCTCGGCAAGTGCAACATCACCAAGTGCTGCACCGAGGTCTGCCCCGAGCACATCAAGATCACCGACAACGCCATCATCCCGCTGAAGGAGCGCGTCGTCGACGCCTCCTACGACCCGATCGCCTGGCTCGGCCGGAAGATCCGTCGGCGGACCAAGGGCACCGCGGCAGAGGCGGCGGCGACGGCACCGGCCACCGGTCCGGCGGCGGTCCAGCCGCCTGTCCCCGTCCAGGGGATCCCGGGGGTGGACGGGGACGTCGACGGCTTCTACGACGAGGGGACCTTCGACGCGGACGCCGAGACGGCATCCGCGTCGCAAGCGACCGAGTGAGCCGCCGGATGGGCGGGGTGCCCAGTGAGCGAGGGAGACGGGCCGCACCCGGCCGCGGGGGCGCGGGGCCAAAGGCACGGGTCGCCGGAACAACCGGCCGGGTGGGAGCACGGCGGCGGGCGGACGGGAGCCGGGTGGTGGTTCGATGCCGCGCTTCTTGAGCCCGGAGTGGGTGGCCGCGTTCGACACCGCCCTGGACGGCGTGCGTGTCCCGGGTCCCGGCGACGACGCCGGACTGGGTGCGCTCGACGGCACCTTCACCGTGGCCCAACAGGTCCGCGGGACCCCCGACGGCGACCTGACCCTCCTCCTCGCCGTCTCCGACGGGTCGCTCCATCTCACCCTGGCGGGGGCGGGGGACCCGGAGCCGTCCGCCGACGTGTCCGTCGCCCTCTCCTATGAGGACGCTGCCGCGATGTCCGCCGGTGCCCTGTCGCCGGCCGAGGCGCTGACCGCGGGCCGCATCCGGGTGCGTGGCGACCTGTCGGTCCTGGTGGCGAGCCAGCAGATGCTGGCCGCGGCCCGGCCGCACGTGCAGGATCTGGCGGCGACCACCACGTACTGACGGGCACCGTCCGGGTGGTCCGGGTGGACCGGGTGGACCGGGTACCGCACCGCCTGGCAGCGTGGGACTTGTGGAGATCCTGAGCGCCCGGACCATCATCCATCCCTCGGACCTCGATCGGTCGTGGGCCTTCTACCGCGACCGGCTCGGGTTGGCGGTCGCCAGAGAGTTCGGGGCCGGTGACCACCGCGGGACGGTGTTCTTCGCCGGTGGCGGGCTCCTGGAGGTCACCGGGGCCGGTCCGGCAGGGGTCCGGGCTCCCGGGAGCGGGCCCGCGCTCGCCTTGTGGCTGCAGGTCCGCGACGTCCGCGCCGCGGTCGACGAGCTCGCCTCCGTGGGGGTGCCGGTCTCCCGCCAGCCACAGGTGGAGCCGTGGGGCCTGGTCGAGGCCTGGGTCGACGACCCGGACGGTCTCCGCATCCATCTGGTCGAGGTGCCCGCCGACCACCCGCTCCGGCGCGACACCCGGGCGCTCTGAGACGAGCCGGGACCGGCGCCGTCGGGCGAGCAGGGCTAGGTTGATCGGGACAGGAGAGGGGAACGCATGTCCATCGACGAGACCGTCCGCACGCACAAGATCACCCTCGACGAGAGCGAGATGCCGACGTCGTGGTACAACATCCTGGCCGACCTGCCGTCTCCTCTCCCGCCCGCCCTCCACCCGGGGACCCTCGAACCGGCCGGTCCGGACGACTTCGCCCCGCTCTTCCCGATGGACCTCATCCTCCAGGAGGTGAGCACCGACCGTTTCATCGACATCCCCGGAGCCGTGCTCGACGTCTACCGGCAGTGGCGACCCTCCCCCCTGTTCCGGGCCCACCGGCTCGAGCAGGCCCTCGGCACGCCGGCCCGCATCTACTACAAGTACGAGGGCGTCTCCCCCGCCGGGTCCCACAAGCCGAACACGGCCGTCCCGCAGGCGTACTACAACGCCAAGGCGGGGGTGAAGCGGTTGACCACCGAGACGGGAGCCGGGCAGTGGGGCACCGCCCTCGCCTTCGCCTGCGCCCTCTACGGCCTCGACTGCGACATCTGGCAGGTGGGCGCCTCCTACGACCAGAAGCCCTACCGCCGGCTGATGATGGAGGCCTTCGGGGGCAAGGTCCACCGCTCGCCCAGCGACCTGACCGCGTCCGGCCGGGCCCAGCTCGCCGAGCGGCCCGACCACCCCGGCTCGCTCGGCATCGCCATCTCCGAGGCGGTGGAGGTGGCCGCCCCCGATCCCGAGACGCGGTACGCGCTCGGGAGCGTGCTCAACCACGTCCTCCTCCACCAGACGATCATCGGGGAGGAGGCGCTGTTGCAGCTGGCCAAAGCCGGCGAGACGGCCCCCGACCTCCTGGTCGGCTGCACCGGAGGCGGGTCCAACTTCGGTGGCCTGTCCTTCCCGTTCCTCCGGGAGAAGCTGGCCGGGAGGATGGACCCGGTGATCCGGGCGGTGGAGCCCGCCTCGTGCCCGTCGCTCACCAGGGGCGTCTACGCCTACGACTTCGGGGACACCGCGGGGATGACCCCGCTGATGAAGATGCACACCCTCGGGCACGACTTCATCCCCGACCCGATCCACGCCGGTGGGCTCCGCTACCACGGCATGGCCCCGCTCATCTCCCACCTCTACGAGCTGGGGATGATGGAGGCCATCTCCATCCCCCAGCTCGAATGCTTCGCCGCCGCGGTGCAGTTCACCCGGACCGAGGGCATCCTGCCGGCACCCGAGCCCACCCATGCCATCGCCGCCGCCATCCGTGAGGCGTTGGTCTGCAAGGAGAGCGGCGAGGAGAAGGTGATCCTCACCGCGCTCTGCGGCCACGGGCACTTCGACCTGGCCGCCTACGACGCCTACCTCAACGGTCGCATGGCCGACGAGGAAATCACCGAGGAGCGCTTCGCCCAGGGCCTGTCCACCGTGCCGGTGGTGGGCGACGGCCCGGGGAGCGGTGCCGGCGCAGGTGGTGACATCGGGGGCGCCGTCGGAGGGCGCGGCGGGACGGGGAGGCTCCGCTGACGCCGGCCCGTCCCTACCGCCTGGTGGCCATCGACCACGTGCAACTGGCCATGCCACCCGGCCCGGAGGCCGTCCTGGCGGCGGAGGAATTCCATGCGGGGCTGTTCGGGCTGAGCCGGGTGCCCAAGCCCCCCGAGCTCGGGGCCCGGGGAGGATGCTGATTCGGGAACGACGACGTGACGCTCCACCTCGGCGCCGAAGAGGGGTTCCGGCCGGCCCGCAAGGCCCACCCCGCCCTGGTGGTCGACGACCTGGCCAGCCTGCTGCGGGCCCTCGAGGACGCCGGCCACCCCACCGCGCGGACGGAGCCGGTCCCCGGCCAGCCGCAGTGCTCCGTCGATGACCCGTTCGGCAACCGGATCGAGTTGATGGCCGGCGACGGTGGGACCGGGGAGCGCTGAGCCCCACCCCGCCGGACCGGCCGCGACGCTGACGTGCCGTGCAGCGAACGTCGGCATCACCGCGACGCCTGACGGACCTCGCTCCGGTCGAGCCGTCGATCACGGTCGGCGACGGCAGGCACGCCAGATCGTCGGAGCGGGCACCCCGCGCTCAGTCGACCCGTCGAGCTATGGGAGCGGCAGGGCCCTACGGCAGCAGCCCGGCGACCTCCGCCCGCTCTCCCACCAGCTCCTCGGTCGTGACGCGAATGCGCTCGGCGGCGAAGGAATCGTGGCTGAGCCCTTCGACCACCTGCCAGCCGCCCGGCTGGCCGTCGGTACGCACCGGGAAGCCGAACTGGAGCCCCTCGGGGATGCCGTACTCGCCGTTGGAGACCACGGCGACCGATGTCCAGTCGCCTTCCGGGGTGGGGGTCCGGATGCTCACGACCGAATCGATGGCGGCACTCGCTGCCGAGGCGGCCGAAGAGAGTCCCCGGGCTTCGATGATGGCGGCGCCGCGCTTCTGCACCGTGGTGATGAACTCCCCCTGGAGCCACTCGGCGTCGGCGATCACCTCGGGCACCGGCGTGCCGTCGATCCGCGCGTTGGCGAAGTCGGGGAACTGGGTAGCCGAATGGTTCCCCCAGATGGCCAGGTTGGTCACCGACGAGACCGGCGCGGCCGCCCGCTTGGCCAGCTGGGTCTGCGCCCGGTTCTGGTCGAGGCGGGTCATGGCGAACCAGCGGTCGGCGGGGACTTCGGGAGCGTTGGACCGGGCGATGAGGCAGTTGGTGTTGCACGGGTTGCCAACCACCAGGATGCGGACGTCGGATGCCGCGTTGGCGGCGATGGCCCGGCCCTGCGGGCCGAAGATGCCGCCGTTCACCGTGAGAAGGTCGCCCCGCTCCATGCCGGCCTTGCGGGGGACGGAGCCGACGAGGAGGGCCCACGAGCAGCCGTCGAAGGCGGTGTCCAGGTCGGTGGTGGCCACGATGTCGCTGACCAGGGGGAATGCGCAATCGTCGATCTCCATGACCACACCCTCGAGGGCCTTCATGCCCGGCTCGATCTCGAGGAGGCGCAGCACGACCGGCTGGTCGGGTCCGAGGAGCTGACCGGAGGCGATCCGGAACAGCAAGGAGTAGCCGATCTGGCCGGCTGCTCCGGTGACGGTGACGTGGACGGGTGTTTTGACTGGCATGACCCCGAGGCTAATCCCGGCCTCCCGAGGCGGTCGAACCGGCTCGAACGGCGGGGGGGGCCCGGGGCCCCCACCCGGCGCCACGGCGGGCCCCCCCCCCGGGGCCGGACCTCGGGGGCGGCGCGGCCCCCGCCGTGGGGGG
>Ga0080006_1227883_pt1 | contig 13921 bp, 10 predicted proteins | sample RS3BMetagenome_FD_69209 | JGI IMG/M metagenome (GOLD analysis project Ga0080006, IMG submission 69209) | Ferric oxide microbial mat and aquatic microbial communities from Rainbow Spring, Yellowstone National Park, USA - RS3B (SPADES... ...
GAGCACTTAGAAATGAAAATTCATTTAGTAATGTAAAATGCGCCACAAATTACTATTGCAATTTTGCGCAGTGTTCTACTACAAACCTGCCTTTCAACATAAGCAGCATAGTACTCTCTAGCAATGTGGCAGGATGCGGCGGAATTTACAGTCCAGGTACATACACTCTTTCAAAAGACATATCCGCAGGCAGCTTTATGAACACTTCAAATCCGCTTACTGCGCATGCTGCATGCATAACAGTGTTATCTCCTGCAGTTGTGCTGAATTGCAATGGGCATACAATCAGCAATGGAAACTACGGTGTGAGCATTGGCAACATATACAATGTCACCATGGAAAACTGCAATATAGAAAACAACAGCTACGGCATATATCTCTCAGGTACATTCTATCCTAAGATCTACAACACAACACTGAAAAATAATGATTATGGCATATTTATCAATGGAGTTTCAACCATGGGTGCAGTAAACATAAACGGCACAAACAACACATACGGTGCATACGTAAGTTCTTCAACAGGTGTGCTATTCAACCGCTTCAAATTTATTGGCAATTCCTATGGAGTATATATGGATTCAGGCAGCGGCAATTCATTTAACGGCGGCACCCTTATGAACAACAAAAACGGTGACCTTTATTGCACTGCCTCAACATACAACTCAACTTACAACCTGCTTGAGAATACAGCGTGCGGCCTTACTGACTGCAGCTGGGGTGCCTCGTGCCTGCAGCATGAGCCACCTCCAATAAGCATATACCCCATAACAGGGTGCAAAACTATAACTTATCCAGGATCATATTCAATAAACAACAACATAGTAGGTGGCAACAGGTGCATAAATATCCAGACAAGCAACGTGAACATAAACTGCAACGGGCACATAATAACAGGCGGAATGCAGGGCAGTGCCTTTTATATAAATGGCCAGCAGAACGTCTCGCTCACTAACTGCAACATAGATAAGTTTGCAAGCGCCATCAACGTGAGCAACTCAAGCTTCATATCATTGCAAGACATAAACATAAGCAGCGTTTCGAATGGAGTAACAATTGCAAATTCAATATACAGCAAGATAATAAATGTAAATACAACGAGTTTTTCAGGAGGCTCTGCATTCTTCATCAGCGGAGTCAACAAGAGTGTTATATCTTCTGACATAGCTGCAGATGGCACAGGAGCCTCAAGAGGATTTGTGTTTGTTAATTCCTCAAACAACATAATATCATACAACAATGCGACTGGCAACAGCGGTTATGGTTTTGCATTTTACGGAGCAAACGGCAATAATGTATTCAACAACACTGCATATCAGAACTCTAACGACTACTACTGCAATGCCTCTTCATCCGGGATATATGCTGAGCTCAATGGAGTCAATTTCGGTCATACAAAGCAAGGGTGCACATGGCTTGTAGAGCTAACTCCGCTTACAATTTCACCTAGCTGTTATGCAATAAGCAGTGCAAGCCAAGTAACACTAACAAATGATATGCTCTATCCTTACGGTGCTACATGCTTCAACATATACAACACACCTTCCTCCAGCGGCAACAATACTGTAATAAACTGCAATGGCCATACTGTGCTCGCAACTCACGGCGGGACTTTTGTAAACGTTGCAAATGCAACAAATGTTAAGATAGAAAACTGCTACATAAAGAACTTCACAGATGCTGTAACAGACAGCGCCTCTTACGTAAATGTGCTGAACAACACAATAGCAACTGCGAACTTCTCAATAACAGTTGGCAATTCAAGGTATCCTTACATATATAACAACAAGATATTCAATGCTTCATACGGTATAATGATAGAGAGCAGCCTATATGGCAAGATAATCAAAAATAACATAACTAACACTAATATACCAATTCAAATCTCTGGAGGCGGGGTATTTACAATAACTAACAATAAGGCATCTGCCGGCTCAATAGGGTTATACCTTATAAATTCAACACTTAATACGCTGCAGGGCAATGCCTTCACAAACATGAGCAGGTATGGCATATTTTGTACTAAAAGCATTGAGAATTCAAGCAGTCTTAATAAGGATTTCGGTGGCAACATATGCTCAAGTAACCACGACTGCTACTGGATGACTACATCATCTTCCTGTGCACCTTGAGATGGTAAAAATGGGAAAGATAACCATCAGGGATGTTGTCAATGCCCTGAAGAAGTGTGTAGACCCTGAACTCGGCATAAATATTGTAGATATAGGGCTCATATATTGGATAGACATAAGCGAAAACAACGACATAACCGTAAAGATGACAATGACCAGTCCGATGTGCCCTGTAACAACAGTGATACTTGCAGATGTGCAGCTCAGGCTTGAAGAGCTAGAGGGAGTTGGCAAAGTGAGTATAGACCTGGTCTGGGATCCTATGTGGAGTCCAGATATGATGAATAAGGATACTAGAGCTAGTTTTGGTGTATAACTAGTATATTGTAGCCTCATCCGCCCTCTTATATGATATTATTTCATCGCTTTTGAACCATATACCTATTTCTCTTGCTGCTGATTCCAGGCTGTCTGATGCGTGTATGAGGTTCTTTACGGACCTCTTGTTACCGTCTGCAAGGGCATATGAGTCACTGGAGTAAGTGCCTCTGATTGTGCTTGGGTCAGCTTTTGCCGGAGCTGTGCTGCCAACTATCTTTGCAACAACAGAAATAGCCTCGTTACCTTCTATAACCATAGCGACCACAGGATTGTCTGCAAGGTAGTCCATAAGGAAACCTCTGACCCTCTGCCCTATTTCAAGCGCTGTCTCTTTTACTACTATGCCTTTCGCCTCATATGAACTTTTTGTCTTGTTTCCTACGCTCTCAAGCCAAGCTTTGTCATCAACATAATGCCTTCCAACAAGCTCCCTGCTTGGCTTTAGCATCTTTATTGCCACAACCTTCAGCCCTGCGTCTTCGAATCTGCTTATTATCCTGCCTATCAATGCTCTCTCGACACCATCAGGTTTCACTAGTACTAAGGTTCTCTCTATAAAAACACCTTTTAATATTTATATAAATATAATATCACATTATAAATTATGCAATAGCGTATTTAATCCTTTTGTTGATGTAGATGATCAGGCAACCTATAATTGTAGTGATGGGTCATGTAGACCATGGCAAGACCTCCTTACTGGACAAGATAAGAAACACAGCCATAGCTGCAAGGGAGGCAGGAGGCATAACGCAGCACATAGGTGCAAGCGAAGTGCCTATAACAGTAGTGGACAAAATAGCCGGCAGCCTTCTTAAGAAGTTCAATGCTACTATAACGATACCTGGGCTACTATTCATAGATACACCTGGTCATGAGGCATTCACCAATCTCAGGAAGCGCGGCGGCAGCGTTGCTGATCTTGCCATACTTGTAGTTGATGTAACAAAGAACTTCGAGCCGCAAACCTATGAAGCGATAAGCATACTGAAGGAATACAAGACACCATTTATAGTCGCTGCCAATAAGATAGATCTGATAACAGGATGGCGCGTTAACAAGACCAGTAGCTTTACAGAATCATTTGAAAAACAGAGTCCTGAAGTTGCAGCTGATCTGGATGCAAGAATATACAGTCTTGTAGGCAAGCTCTCAGAGCTTGGCTTTGAGAGCGAGAGGTTCGACAGAGCCAGGAACTTCCAAAAGGAAGTGGTGATAATACCAGTAAGTGCAAAGACCGGTGAAGGCATAGCTGAGCTGCTAGTTTATGCCACAGGCCTTGTGCAGAAGTTCCTAGAATCAAGGCTCAGCATAGAAGTAAACGGCCCAGGAATAGGCAGTATAATAGAGAAGAAGGAGGAGAAAGGCCTTGGCACTACAATAGATGTGATACTTTACAACGGCACACTCTCTGTCAATGACAGGATAGCCTTTGCAACAAGTACAGGCGTTGGAGAGGCAAAAATAAAGGCGCTGCTAAAGCCCAAGCCTCTTCAAGAGCTCAGGGAGTCCTCTAGCAAGTTCTACAGTGTAGATTCTGTGAGTGCTGCGGCAGGCATAAAGATAAGCGGCAGCGGTATAGAGGATGCACTGCCTGGGTCACTTCTGGTCTCTACAAGTGTGCCAGATTATAAGACTGAAATAGCCTCTGAAATACAGGAGGTCTTCGCAACTGACAAAGAAGGCATAATACTCAAGACAGATACAATAGGAAGCATGGAGGCCCTTTCCAGGCTGCTTAAGAGCGCCAATGTAAATATAAGCAGGAAGGAGCTAGGAAATGTGACAAAAAGGAACGTGCTCGATGCTTTCTCAATGCGCAGTTCTAATCCATACGATGCACTTATAGTTGCATTCAATGTAGGCGTAGACCCAGATGCAGAAGTAGAAAGTGCTGCGGCAGGGATAAAAATAATCCAGTCAAATATTATATACAAAATAGTAGAAGATTACAAAGAATGGGTTGAGGAGCAGAAAAGCAAAGAGCTTTCAGCTGCAGAGAAGGCGCTGACCCTGCCCGGAATGATTAAGGCGCTGCCAAATATGTGCTTCAGGGTTTCCCATCCAGCAATCTTTGGAGTTGATGTTCTTTCAGGCAGAATAAAGCCTTCATATCTTATAATGAATGGGAATGGCTCAATAGTAGGCCGCATAAAGGAAATCCAAAATGAGGGCGTTTCGCTTCAGGAAGCAAAGAAGGGAGACAGCGTTGCCATATCTGTTGAAGATGCAGTCTATGGCAGGCAGATAAGCGCAGAAGATATACTCTATACATATGTAAGCGATTCTGATGAGTCTATGCTTAGAAATAAGTTCAGTGCGCTTCTTTCTGATGAGGAAAAAGACCTACTTGATAAGATAGCGCAAATAAAGGCTTCAAGGCGCTGAAAACAAAAAGCGAACAAAAACCGAAACATTGAGGAAACCTTTTTTATTTGATTGCAGTTAAAAAACTGATACAATGAGCAAGACATGGGAGACCAAGCAAAAGATACTAGATATGCTGAAGACAAAGCGCATGACGCTCAGCGAGATTAGCGACAGGCTTTCCCTGGCGCCATCCACTGTCAGCCAGCATATTAAGGAGCTTCTCAGGATAGGCGCAATAAAAGAAGTAGACAATCCTTTCATAAAGAAGTGGAAATACTATGAGCCAAATGTCGCATTCAATGTGGCAGAAGTTAGGGAAAGCAGCATAAGGCAGAAGCTTGCTATGCCTATCAGCGCAATTGCCGCAATAATAATTATTTCAATGGTGTATCTGACTGTGCGCGGTACATATGTACAAGCTGCGCAGCTTTCAATAAACAGCCAGGTACCTGTGGGAAGTACAGTGTTCAGTATATCAGATGCGCCGCCATCATACAACATATCTGCAGTATATATCAATATAAGCAGCGTGGCTGTGCACAGCATAACTACGGGCAAGTGGTACAAGCTTCCGCTGGAGTCAGGTACTGTCAACATAATGGAACTGCAGAATCTCTCAAAAGCAGTTTCAATTGCATATCTGCCACATGGCAATTATAATGTTATATCCTTTGGCATAAGGAAGGCAACTGCCACTGTAAACGGAACAAATCAAAGCATCATTGTGCCAAGCGACATTCTAAGAATATTTGAGCCGTTTAATGTTTCCGGCAACACTACAAACTGGGTTAATATAGACTTCAATCTTGCAAGGTCGCTGCACATAGCATCAAATGGAAAGATAGTAATGATACCTGTAATAAACATGATGTACATGAACGGTGGCAGGCTTAGCATTGAGGGAAACCAGCGTATAGGTATCATATCAATGGGGCATGCAAGACAGTTCATAGTGGGCATGAATAAAATTGGAGTGATGGAGGCAAACCAGACTGTGCCGCAAAATGTGAGTATAGAGATAGCCAGCAATGGCAAAATGAAAATATTGCCAAGCAATTCCCTCCCAATAATAGTGCGTGGCAGCAGATGCATTATAATAGGCAGCCATGTTCCATATAGTGCCTCGAATGCAACAATAGCAATACCTTACCCTAATGGGCAGCAAACAAAATGGAACAGCAGCATCCAGGCACAGTGCCATCTGGAAAAATCAGCAATCATATGCAATCTCAATTCCACTGGCGCAAATGTAAGCAGCGTTATGCAAGGCGTGGTTTCGGCAATATCAAATACATCATGGCAGCATGGCTACCCAGTAATGAATCTCTCAGTAGGTGAAGAGAGGCTTAGCATTGGTGCAGTACACCATAATGCAAGCGCCGCAATATTCAGCTGCATTAATTCCAACCAATGTGCACTGGTGCCTGTGACAGTATGCCAGAACGGAATGCCAAGCCAGAGCATATGCATAAACAATTCATATTATAGTGAATACATGATGTGGTATAGCGAACTCAGGCAAAGTACACATGCATTCTGCCCAATGTTCATAATGAGGAGCAACCTTGGCTGTGCATGCATTTCTAACTACTGCGTTGAAACATACTCACTACCTAAGCCTATACCAATGCCCCAGTAGCTACTGCTTCTTTGGAGGGTACATCTGCTGTCCCTGTAAATATATCTCTGCAGAAAGCTTGTACCTTGAGACGCTGTGAAGTACAACATTTCCACTTCCAGTAAAAGTTGCAAGAAACAGACCAACGCCTCCAAACATGGCTGTCCTTATGTTGTCTACAAACCTTATATGATATGAGAGTGTGGCGTCAAAACCTGCAATATGGCCCGGATCAATCTCCAGTGGCTCTGAGCCGTCAAGCTTATGCTCTATTATATCGCCAATTACATGGAGGAATATATTTCCAGGGCCAACAAACTTCTGCAGCACAAGACCAGCCCCTCCCCAGAATGCAGCTCCAAGGCTGACTGTCTGAATTGAGAACTTGACACTCTCCTCTGCAGCAATGTAAGCATAGTGCTCTGCAATGAATTCCTGACCCTCATCGAGCGTTACAACCTTTATCTTGCCGGGGAATACTCCTGCAACAGAAACAACGCCTTCGCCATTCTCTGCAGCAAACTCAGTAAGCATTCCGGTTGCTCCTGTGATTTTCCTCTCTATAGCTCCTACGATGCCACCTACTAACCTCGGTGTCATCTTTACATTTGCAGTCTTGCTTATAAGCTTGCCAGAGTCTGCATAAACTTTTTCCCCGCTGCCTAGATGCAGCCTGAGCCCCTGCATACTGCTTCCTATTATCTCGTAATCCATTATATCATCCAAAATTTTTAAGTATCTTGTTAAGCTCCTCACCATCTATATTGAGCCTGTACTTTGCCATTATTTCTCCTACAAGGAATTTTTTGTCCCTGCCCTTACTTGCAAATTTCTTCACAATCTCCTCAAGCTTCTTTCCTCCTATCTTTTCTAAGCCCTTGTCCTTTATTATTCTGTCAACATCATTTGGTTCCTTAGGCAATGCCTTAAGAACTTCGTCTATCGCAGCCTTGGTTATCTTTCCATCAGCATAATCTTCAAAAACCCTAAGCAGCGTATCATTGTCTATCTGGTCAACATCAAAGCCGAGCCTTCTGATCTCAGTCATTCTGCCAAGAAGCACAGATGCAACTAGGGCTTTAGGAGCCTTGGAATTACCAATTATATAATAGTAAGACTGCAGCCTTGGAGACCATATCATCTGCTCTGCAAGCTGCTTCCCGATTTCTTTTTCTAGTTTATCCATTGCCTTTTTTATGTCTACAGCTCCTGCCGCCTTTTCTGCCTCTGTCTGCATTCTTTCAGCAACCTCTACAGGCAGCGCATCAGTCTCTGGGTACATTCTGGATCCGCCAGGAAGTGGCCTCAGGAATTTTGTTGAGACATTCTTCTGGTCTACAGCCCTTGTCTCAAGCGGCACGCCCTCAAGCGCAAGCTCAGCCCTGTGTACTGCAAGCTCTGCAGCAGACCTGCACTCTGTTTTTGAGCCTGCCACTATGATGAATGCATCGCCATCATTGATGCCAAGCACCTCTTTCAGCGCTGTCTTTTCACCTGCTGAAAAGCCATAACCCTCAAGGTTTTCATCACTGTGTATTATGCCGCCGACCCCTGCCATCTTGGCATAATCACTGATCTCGCTGCCAAGCCTCCTGTGCGGACTTATCTCGATGCCGAGCAGCCCCGCAAAACCTCTGAGCCTTGCAGCGTAAACACTGCCGCCATTGTCTATAGCCTTACTCAGTATACCCACCTTTGTATTGCTGAACATCTTAGTAACATCTTTAGGTCTCTCTACAGCAGCCTTCCTTTTAAGCAGCTCCTTTCTTATTTCTATAAGCTTGGTCTGCCTTAAGATCTCAGCCTCTATAACCTTGTCCATTGTTTCAAGCTCCTGGAATCCTTTTATCTCTACACGCGCGCCATCGCTTATCGATACATTAACATCCTGCCTTATCGACCCAATGCCGCGCTGCACTCTTCCACTTAACCTCAGAAGAAGCCCTATTTGCATTGCAACTGCCTTGGCCTCTTCAGGTGTTGCTATGTCAGGTGGAGTATCTATCTCTATAAGCGGTATGCCTAATCTGTCAGTATTATAGATAACCTGGCTACCTGAGCTCTCCTCAATGCCACTCGACTCCTCTTCTAGGAATATCGATGATATGGCTATTTGCCTCTTTCCAACTTCTATAAAACCATCGTAGCCGATCAGCATAGTCCTTTGGAAAGCGCTTGGGTCGCTCCCGTCTACAACCTCTTTCCTCATTGGCTCTATCTCGTCAGGCAGTTTGGCATGTAGTGCTACTGCAATTTCTAATGCTATATCAAGCGCCTCAGGATTCAGGCTGTGGGGCGGCTCCTCATCAATGTCTACAAGGCATGTACTCTTGTCGAATATGCTGTATACAAATTTCCTCCTTTTCATGCTCTCGAATGCTGTGGCCCTGTCTATGCTTCCGGTCTCGCCCGCAACCGCCCTCTGCATCCTGTCAACGCTGTCTATAATATAATCTTTGGGCATGCCTGCATCACAGCTGCAAAAAAGCTTCTCCTTGGTAGAGAGCCTCTGGTGTATCTCCAATCCGCACTTAAACCCTATCTTCTTGTAGTATTCAGCATCCATAGCATCACATGTACCACTCAAATTTCGTGCGTGGAGTTATCTCTCCAACCATATTCTTATTGAGCATCTCCTTTGCCTTTTCAATGCCATAATTCCCTATTAAGAATCCGAGTTTTACATATGCAACCTCTGGAAGCATATCCTCGCAGTATATTGCACCTGCGCTGCTTAATAATCTAAGATTCCTGTACACCCTTGAGTTCACCCTGCCGTAAAGGCACTGTGATGTCATACCTACAATAACACCCGCATCAGTTGCTCTCTTAACGTGCGGCAGCCATGAGTACTCTGCTCTTCCTGATACTGGGGTATGGCCTAACCCAGTGCCCTCTATAATTATACCTTTGTATCCCTTGCCGATGTAAAAGTCTATTATTTCTGGATCAGAATTTGGATATGCTTTAATTAGTGCTACTTTGGGTTCATATTTTGTAAGTGCAGTAACCTTATTGCTTCTGCCTGCAGCAACATTGTAATCTCCAATATACTCTATATTTCCTTCATAAGATATCCTTGCTACAGGGTCGCTGTTTATGGGCTTGAAGGCATCCCTCCTGGATGTGTGCATTTTTCTTACTTTGGTCCCGCGTATGAAGTCACAATAGCTGTCTGAAGAGCTGCCGTGCATGCATACTCCAACTTCTGCTGCATTGCCGTAGGCAGCAAATCTAGTTGAGCATATCAGGTTCATGAATGCATCGCTTGAACCCCTGTCGCTGCTGCGCTGTGCACCCGTTAGTACAACAGGCGCATTAAGCCCCTTCAGCATGAAACTTAGTGCTGCAGATGTGAAATGCAGTGTGTCTGTGCCGTGCGTTATAACAACTCCGTGAGCGCCTTTGTTGAGTGCGGCAGCAGTCTCTTCTGCTATCTTCTGCCACTCCTTGTAGGTCATGTCTTCGCTTGCTATGCTCATGAGATTATTAACTTCTACATTTGCTATCTCTTTGAGCTCTGGCACCTCATGCAGCAGCTCCTCCGGTTTTGTGAGCATGTATACTCCTCCAGTGACATAGTCAAGCTTGCTGCCTATTGTGCCTCCGGTGTAAAGCATAGCAACTTTAGGAAGAGAGTTGTCGAACTTGAGATCAGATTCAATATGATCCTTCTGTGAACGCCCCTCAATCTTTTCAATAATAACCCCTTCATCAAACCTTATGCCTATATTGTAGCCGTTCTCAAGCTTTATCACTATGATGTTGGAGTCACCTATGTCTGCTCTTGGAAGGAGCATTCCGCGGAACTCGCCTTTTTTCGAGGACACTTTGATTGTGTCTCCGATTACTATGCCACGCTTTTTGAATTCCGCCTCAAGTGATTGAGAATACATAGATAACATTAACACATTTGCATTTAAAATCCTTTTTGCTTTGCTTGTTGTTGATTTTTGTAGCAAAAATTTTAAGGCAAAACCGAAATCTGCAAAAGTATTTATTAATTTCATTTGCAAATAGCTTTTATTCTACCCTCATATTCTCATGGGCATATGGTTGGCATCAGGTGCAGCTAGATGCAGTACAAATGGACAGTCCTGACAAATACGACACTTGGAGGGCTGATGTCCTCAATAAACATGACAATAGTGCTAATCTCACTGCCCGCCATATTCAGAGGCTTTGCAATAAATCCTGTTGCGCCAGGAGAGTTTGCAATTCTGCTGTGGATACTGCTGGGCTACAGCGTAGTGACTTCTATACTTCTTGTGACGCTTGGCAGATTATCAGACATGCACGGCAGGACGCGCTTCTATTCATATGGCTTCCTCATATTCACAATAGGATCAATACTATTATCATTGATACCAAGCAACACAGGTAATGGAGGTGCAATAGCCCTGATAGTAATAAGGCTGTTCCAGGCTTTTGGTGGAGGACTCCTGATGGTTAACAGTGCCGCACTGATAACAGATGCATTTCCGCCTGATGAACGAGGCAAGGCGCTAGGAATAAACCAGATATCATTTGTCTCAGGGTCAATGCTGGGCCTTATACTTGGCGGACTTCTCTCAGGCTATGACTGGCACCTGATATTTGTAATAAGCGTGCCATTCGCAATAGCAGGCACTGCATGGTCTTTCATAAAGCTGAAGAACGTTCAGCGCCATGAGAAGACAAAAATAGACTATATAGGCAACGCTGTGCTTGGGTTGAGCCTGCTTCTAATAACGATAGGCTTAACATACGCTCTTGTGCCATATGGAAGCAGCCAGCTCGGCTGGTCTAATCCATTTGTATATGGTTCGATAATTGTAGGGCTTCTGATGCTTCCTTTATTTGTTGCAGTAGAACGGAGGGCAGCTAAGCCGCTGATAGAGCTACGCCTATTCAGGGTAAGGCCCTTTACATTTGGCAATATATCAAGCCTGCTTGCAGCGCTAGGCAGAGGTGCTGTAATGTTTCTTGTAGTGATATGGCTTCAGGGCATATACCTGCCGCTCCACGGCATAAGCTATGAGTCTGCTCCGCTGTGGGCTGGAATTTACATGCTGCCAATGCTCATAGGTACTGTGCTTCTGGGTCCCATAAGCGGCTACTTGACTGACAAGTATGGTGCAAGGCCTTTTGCAACAGCAGGTATGGTGATATTCTCAATATCCCTGCTTATGCTTGCAGGACTCAAGAGCAATTTCAATATAATCTACTTTGAGCTTATACTGCTCATAAACGGAATAGGATCAGGGATGTTTGCATCACCTAACACCACAGCAATAATGAACTCGATAGGAACAGAGGATAGAGGCACAGGCAATGGGATAAGGATGACTCTCAACAACATAGGGCAGACGCTGAGCATGGCTATATTCTTCACAATGCTTATCACAGTATTCACAATGCAGCTCCCTGGCGCACTTTATAACGAGACAATGAGCATAAGCTCAGATGCGCAGCTAGCCAGAATTATATCATCATTGCCGCCATCAGGGCTTCTTTTTGCATCATTCATTGGCATTAATCCAATGGCTTCAATACTTAATGTGAGCAGGATAAGTGTGAGCTCTGCAGTATATCAGAAGCTTGTAAGTACATACTTCCTTCCAAGCGTCATATCAGTGTCATTCATGCAGGGGCTCAAGATTGCATTGTATATTGCTGCTGCAATGACTCTGCTCAGTGCACTCTTCTCTGCAATGCGTGGCGGAAGGTATGTGCATGAAGAAGAGGTTGCTCATGCATCAAGCAGCAAAGGCAGCTCTAGCTGACATCCTACTACGAATAAATTCGTGGGCTTTCTGCTATGCATTCTGTAAATTATAAAAGAAAATGACAAAGGTATTAGGCTTCATTCATTATATTACTTTGTTTCTTTTGTCTTAACTTCTATAACACCTGCCTTTCACAATCTTTAGCTTGTTTATCTTCCCACTAATCTCAGAACCCGAATCCTGCTAATCAAGCACGAAATCATATTTCTCAAGCCTGTATCTATTATTGCCTATTTATTGAACAAAACCAAAAAATAAAAACATATAAATATCTGAAATGTTGTAAATATTTATGGTGATAAAGTGTTTAAAAATAAAAATGATCTGGTGGTCAGCAGGGCTACCGATGTAAAGTTAAACCCAGGAGATGCATTAGTAAGGACAGGTAAAGGTGGAGAAGAATATATTATTGTTATACCAGGGAACCAAAGTGAAGCTTTAAAGGAATTAGAGGGTACGATTGATTCTATTGTAAGTGGTACAAAAGGAGTAGAACGTATAGAAAAGATTATTGAATTTGTTAATAATAACATAAAAGACAATTCAAGTTGGAAAGGTAATGCTTTTGGAGTAGGTAATACTTTTGTAGTAGATCTTGATAGAGCAATTAATAATATGGAAGGTGGAGAGACAGAAAAGGCAATAATATTATATTTACTTCTTAAGCATGAGGGTTATGATGTCTATTATAATGAAGGTACTAAAACGTATTATGATTTTACAAATGCACCGAAAAATATGACAATTAACAGAGAAAAGTATAAAGTAAATATACCACACTACTCATGGCTCACGCTCAACATAAATAGCAAACAATACTTGATTGATCCAGAACTAACTTTTTTGATGGATGTTGAAAAGCCATTTGCGGAATACAAAAAAGAAAGGGTTCCAATAAAAAAGTAAGTGCCCCAATAATAATGGCGAATATTTTAAATACTTTATCTCGGAAGGAATGGGGAGTATTACTACAAAAACAATTATAGTTACTTCAATATACAAACAACTCAAAGTTCCTTAATGATTTGTGCTGATTCAAAACTAAAGTAGAATTTTTTAGTCTGCAGAAATAATGCCCACCCCAGGTATCGTGTTCAGCAATTTCGCATATTCGTTCTTCTGCAATTCATCTGCTATTCTCTTGTCGAACTCCTTTATATCGTCGTTCAACACCAACAGTTCACTTACCAGTCTTTCTAGCGGAAACGATACCTTAGATAATTCTTTTAGGGTTCTCCTATCGAAGTGCGTAAAATCTGCGCCCAACCTAAATACCTGGTCGTGAATCCGATTCTTTACAAAAGTTCTCTGCCTTACGAGAAAATCTCTATTCCTGCAAGATTGCGCCCATCCCGTACGGCTTTTGACGCAAGATCCGCCTCTGGTAAGTACCCAACCTTGTAGAGATTCAACAGAGTGTGTGCATCATTCTTATCTGTCTTCTTTGTCGATGCCGCAATGAGTTTTACGTTTCTGGGATGCGCGACTTTCACATCTGCATTGTATTCTTCCAGCAGAGATGCAACTCTATCCATGGTGGAACTCGCCTCTACTATTACAGTAGGCTTATCCAATCCCGAAAGAACAGTATAGAACCCGTCTTTTGTAGTTGGCACATATCCCTCTGTACGCACCTCTCCATTGTCTTCTACAACAATATAGCTACTTTTCTTTCCTACATCTATTGCCACGTTCATGTATTCACCAAATAC
>Ga0080006_1238096_pt1 | contig 13920 bp, 17 predicted proteins | sample RS3BMetagenome_FD_69209 | JGI IMG/M metagenome (GOLD analysis project Ga0080006, IMG submission 69209) | Ferric oxide microbial mat and aquatic microbial communities from Rainbow Spring, Yellowstone National Park, USA - RS3B (SPADES... ...
CCCGCCCTTCAAGGGCGGGGCAGCTCGCCGCGTGGATGGGTGGATATGTACAGGGAAGTTCTCTAGGAAGCGAAAGCGTTCGAGAGCCTCCCAGAAGCCGAAGAGGAGAAAGGAGAAAAGGGTTTCGCTCTACGTAGGCGCACGTAGGTACGCATCAGCATACCTGTCGTACGTGTAGAGCTTGGGCTTCAGCGCATCATTTAGGGACCTCACGGGTTCATTGACCCCATTCAGCTCCGCCCCTGTCTCGACGTACCCACCCACCATGTAGTGGGGAACGCCGACCATCTTCAGTCCCCTGCTTCCTGTGTGTATCTGTTTCTCCCCTCCTCTTCATCGAAGCGGATCCATGACACCGCAAGCCGGATGACGCACATGGCGGCCAGAGTCTCCAGCCTGGTTGGTTCAGGATCCTCAACTGTTTCCCTAGTCCACTTTTCAGACCTGAAGAGCTCAAAAAACTCGGGCTCGACTGTGAGCCAGCTCAGGGCTTCCCACCATTCTTCCCTGGCCTCCTTCAGGGCGCATTCGTCCAGGCCTGTGAGCCTTGTGAACGCCCTGAGTGCGGACCTGACGCGCTCAAACACGTACTCCGCGTGACCCCTCCTCACAAGCTCCCTTGAGAGAGCAAGCCTCTCCCTCCTCGTGAACCCGAGTGTTTCGAGCACTGTGAGCTACCCCTCAGCTAAAGCCTCGGGGCTTCCTGCTTCAGCGACCAGGCTCGACCCCCTTGCGGAAGGGTTACGGTAGGATTGAAAAAGATAAGATCGGTCTAGACCTAGAAAGAATAGATAACAGTATCGTCAACATTAGTGCAAAATCTTAAATAGTCAAAACGAGTGTCATATGACAAGAGTGTACAATTTGCCGAAGGAATACGATGACCTTCGCACCAGGATAATGGAACTGCTAGAGAAAAACCCTGGCCAGAGCGTTAAGGAATTGGCTAAACAATTGAAGATTAATAGAACCTTTCTTGCTGGCTATTTAAAAGCTTTGGAAAATCAAGGATATGTCAAGTTGAAGAAGATAGGACCAGCAAAGGTGTATTTTAGAGAAGAGCCCAAGAAGGAACAATTAGGAATGAATGAAAAGAGGCGAGAATGGTAATGAAAGGTTACACGATGAAAGGAATATCGGATTCACAAACTACCCTATTACCACTAGGTTTGCCAGAAGTTTTTAAACGAATCTATTATTGGCTATATACGAATAGCAACATACCCAGAGCAGAAAGATTAGGAGCGGAAATGATACGTCTCCTTTTCTGCAAGATTTACGACGAATTACATTACAAGAACAAATCGGCATTCAAAATATACCCAAATGAGAGCGATCTAGAAGTATCCCAACGGATAAGATCATTATTCGAAGAAGTTAAGAATAGTTATCCCGATATATTCGACAAGGATGAAAAGCTACATCTGGATGATAAATCAATAGTTTATGCAGTAAAAAGCTTACAGGACTATAAGTTTCTTAATGCAGACAGAGACGTGATCAGTGAAGCTTTCCAAGCTTTCTGGGGGCCTGGGCTACGGGGAGAAAAAGGGCAATTTTTCACACCTCGGAATGTTGTAAGATTATGTGTAAAATTCCTAGATCCTATGCCGTCGGAAAGAATAATAGATCCTGCATGCGGTTCAGGGGGCTTCCTGGTTGAAAGTATCGACTATATTTTCAGAAAGATCAAAGAGCCCGAGTTAAAATCCCTTGCCTTTGGCAACGTATTTGGAATTGATAAGGAGATAGATTTGGCCAAGATCGCAAAAGCCTACATGGCAATAATTGGGGATGGTCGTTCTAACATTTTTTGTGCAGATTCTCTCGATCCGGAACATTGGTCCGAAATAATAAATGAAAAAGTTGAAGTGGGTAGTTTCGATATAGTCTTCACTAACCCTCCTTTTGGCGCAAGGATATCGGTCGATGATAAAGAGATATTAAAGAAATATAAGTTAGGTCATAAATGGGAAAAAACAGGAGATAGTCAATGGAGAATCACTAACGAAATCTTGTCAAAGCAGGCACCACAAGTCCTATTTTTAGAAAGATGTCTTCAGTTATTAAAACCTAAAGGAAGAATGGCTATCGTTTTGCCTGATGGTATATTTGGAAATCCGACGGACGGGTACATTCTTCAGTATATTTTTCAAGAGGCTAGAATATTGGCTGTAGTCAGCCTACCCCCAGAGACTTTCCTGCCAAGTACGCATACGAAAACAAGTGTACTATTTCTTGAGAAGAGAGACCCTAGCGAGGCAGTTGATAAAGATTATGAGCTTTTTATGGCTATAGCAAATAAAGTTGGCCACGATAAGGACGGAAAAATGATATATAAAATGGATGAGACCGGTAAATATATTCTTGACAAGAATGGAAACAAGATAATTGATGATGATTTACCAGAAATTGTAAACAGGTTCGAAATGTTTAAAGGAGGTAGGCTGATCGAGTATAATCACTTAGGATTTTCAATTAGATTATCGGAAATAAAAGAGTTTATCTTAATTCCCAACTATTACGACCCAGAGGTTAAGCAAGAATTAGGTGAGCTGGAAAAGTCGGGAAATTATGAACTGATCAGTATAGGTGATTTGGTGGAGAGAAGAGTAATCTCAATAAGGAGAGGCCATGAAGTAGGCTCTCGATATTATGGGATGGGGTCAGTTCCTTTTATCAGGACTTCTGATATAGTTAACTGGGAAATTAAGGCAGACCCTATAAAATCGATCCCAGAAGAAATATATGAAAAATATAAAATGGTGCAAGATATAAAAGAAAATGATGTTTTGCTAGTAACCGACGGTACTTTTCTTATAGGACGGACTGCAATAGTGACTCCTTTAGACGAAAAGATTGTAATCCAGAGCCATATCAGAAGAATTAGGTGCTTAAGACCTGATGTACTACATCCGTTTTTGCTTCTGTTCTTATTGAATACTGATATCGTTCAAAAACAGATAAAAAATAAGACTTTTGTCCAAGCCACCATATCTACAGTTGGAAGTAGGTTAAAGGAAATTGTGCTTCCCATACCAAAAGAACGGCTTCTGAAAGAAAAAATCATAAGAGAAGTTACCGAAATTATTAGAATGAAAGTTGAAGCAAGAACAAGAATCTCAAATATCTTAAGTATGTTTCACTAGAACCTCATAGAACCACTTTAGCATCTAATTCTATACGGACCATCGGTTGCATGTATCCTTTTGACTAGAAGCAGCGCCTTCTTGTTTTGCCTGAAAAACTCATATTTAGGCTTAGGACACCCTTAAAATGATAGTATGGCCAAAGGTAGAACTGTATCAGCCCAACTGCTAACTGATGATGATAAGAAAGCATTGGAAACTTGCTTTGCTATTTCTAAGAAATTGGAAGATTTGATACCGGAGAAAGATAAGAAAAAAGAGTTTTGGGAAGTTTTTGGCAAAGTTCATATGAGCAGAGACGCTGGATTGGGAGTAGGCGGAGGGAAGCTCCAAAGGGATGCGTTATGCACAAGAGGCAAAACAGACAAGGCCCCATTTTCAAATAGAAATTTACGATGGCACCCTTTAATTGTGGCAGATGAGACGCCAAATTATGCTAATGAAGTAGATGAGATAAGAATAGAAAATAGAAAACTTGTGTTTATCATTGGTGGAAAGCAATATCCATCCGAACAAGTTCATACTTTAGAACGCGTTTATTGTGCGCCTTTTAATAAATGGCATGCTCTAGTAGACGAATTAAAGAATTGGAATGATGAGGATTGGACCAATAACTCTTGTATAATTCCTGCCGCGGAGTATTCTCCCATTGGATTTTCTGTAGAGACTTTTGGTGTGTTAGGACTAATTGTAACCTCGACTTTCTATGGCGTTAAGCTACTAGATGCGTACGACAGCACACGAACAATAATTGAGGAGGGACTAAGAAAGAATAACATTCAAATCAGCGAATATTTCCCCAGTGCGGAAAAGATATCAGAGGTGGTTAATTGCCCGTTGTGTTTAGCTCCTGTTAATGGTCCTCCTGCTGGGAAAGATTTTGGTGAAAGGCATCCGATATGGCAACCTCCATGGAGAAAGTCGAAACGCGAAGAAGGAAAATCTGAAAGTTTACAATTAACTCACATAAAGCCTTTAATAGAAACCGAAATAAGGCACACTCCCGAATTTGCAAGATACGGGCATCGGTGGTGTAATGTTGCTATGGCAGATCATTCTGTTGACGAGACCGTGGACTTTATGAAAGCTGTGATCGAAGCAAACAAAGACAGGAAAACTCTGTCGCCATGACTTTAGCTCAAACCTGCCCAGTCACGATCCCGTTCTCGACCGTCTAAAGAGTCCACAGCAACCGCACACAACACCAGCTTTTCAGGCACGGCGTCCTCCGGCTTCCGACGGCGGGTGCTGTGGGAAGCCTCCCCCTCAAACCCCTCGGGGAAATGGTGGAAATAGGACCCGACTGCAAACAGGTTGAATCCACGTTCGCCGTTTCCTCAAACGGCTCCTACGACGCGTTCTGGGGCCACGAGTCGGGGAAGGTGTATGAGATAACACAGAAGGCGAACGCTAAACTTGCGCCGAAGCCGGGAAAGGGGAAGCAGGCGGTCGACCTCTGGAGAAAGAGCGGTCGCCTGCTTATCGCTGAAAGAGCGAGGCTTACGACCTACAGGTTACTCGCCGTTTTTATGGACAAACCGGTGCTTTCAAATGTGTGGTGGCCTGTCACGGCAGAAGACGAGGAGACGGAGAAGGCGCTCGCCGCGTGGTTCAACACCACCTTCGGTATCCTCAGCTTGCTTTCCGTCGCCGAAGTCACACAGGGACCCTGGGTTGAATTCAAGAAGGAGAACCTGAAGAGGGCGCCAGTTCCAGACTTCAACCCGAAGCTTAAAACTGAGCTCGCCGCAGCCGTGCACACTACGACGGCGTTCGAGAGCCTTCCAGAAGAGTTTGCGCTCGCCGCCAGCGGGAGGGGGGCAAGAAGGAAGCTCGATGAGAAAGTGCTTCATGCGTTCGGTATCAGCGTCGAGGAAGACGCGCTCACCAAACTCTACGAGCTCCTAAAGGAGGAGCCGATGATCCGGGGTTTCTAGGCTCCCACCCATCCACTTTGGGCTGGTGTCTTCGGAGGCGTTAAATACATCCCCATCTAATGCATGGCGGAGACGGGAAATGGCGCTCAAACACATAGTCTACGCGGAGTGCAGGGTTCACCGCAAACCCTTCTACCTCGTAGTGGACTCGGAGACAGGTATGGTCGAGGACGCGGTGGGCTACCAACGCGCCTTCGAGCTGCTCAACCAGCCCGCGGGGAGGCGGGTCGACGGGGACAGCGCCGCCCTGCCAGGAGCAGAGCGGGCCGGCTACACAGGTGAGTACACTTACACGAGGGGGCGGTACGCGATCGAGCCTTACGGCGGCCGAGGCGGACCCCCAGCGGAGCGGGACGAATACGACGCGCCCGGAGCCGACGCGGTGACCATAAGGGGTATTGTAAATTACACCTGCCCCTACTGCGGGTCTGAAGGGCTCGGTGAGCATGACTGCGGCATCATCCACTGCGACCCGGGACCGGGGAAGAACTGCGTTTGCCCGGGGTGCGGGGAACCCCACACGCATACGCTAGGAGGAGTCATACACACGGCGGGTTCATCTTTCGAGGGGGCACCCCGCGGGCTGGGCTCGCCGCCGGGCGGAGGGGGCCGTGGCCTCCCACACGGCGGCAGGGGTGACCCCGACACCCCAGCACTCCCATACTGAGTCTCACAGCCTCGACCCCCCGGGTCAGCGGTAGCCGGAGCGCTCCCATGTCGCCCCGCCCGGCTTGGCTTGGAGTGCGTCCCACAGCGCCGCGACGGTTGGGTACCTAGCGTACACCCGCTCCCTTGCGCGGTCGAACCCCTCCATCGACCACGGCTTCATAGAGCTCACTCTTTCAAGCATCTCTCTGAAGGTGTCCCTGAGGCTGTTGGGGACGGCGAGAGCCCTCTTCCGCCTGCCCGAGTCGCCCACGAACACGACAGGAAGCCTCCCCTGCTCTGCGAGGAGGGGGAGGCCGTCCGTGCCCGGGCCGGGGGCATAATAGTTAATCCACGACTCGTAAACCTCCTCTTCGCCTGGCCCCGTCCGCATCAGCACGGGTATCAGGGCGACGCCCCCCTCCACGATGAGCGCGGTGCTGAACTGGAGCGTCCCCACACGTCTTATCCTCGCGGACTCCTCCCGCACGAAGAAGGCCACCTCCCTCCCCGCACCCGGGCGCTCCCTCATAACACCCCAGATCATGGAGCCGGGTGGGAGGCTGCGTATTAGGTCGAGCGGGTCGATCAATTCGGATACACTAGGGGTTTCAGCCTAAAAAGCATTCGCCCCCGCACCGTTATCTGGCGGCACCTGGTTTCATATTGAAGCAGTGTGACCCCCACGTATAGTGTGGCCGCAATGTTTCTAGTCGGACTGACCTCTTCCCTCCTCCCACCTCCCCTGCTCCCACCCACCCGAACGCCATCTTCCCCACCCCTCCTTTTAGAGCGATATGTGGAGACTTAATGAGGTGGGTATACTTCCTTTGATATTCGAGGCGGACGCGGTCAGTGTTTAAATATTTTTATTTCTGAATGCCTCATGTACCCGCTCTTCGACCTCACGAAGTTCATCACAAACCTGGTCGGCTACGCATACTACGCTGGCTGGGTTGTCGTAGGGGTCAGCGTGATCCTGAGCGTCTACTACTTCGCGTTGATGCATGACTCCGAGAATGGTAAGCGCGCACTCACGTTCACCATAGCCGCGGCGGCAGTCCTCCTCGGCGGCTTCGCGGCGATAACGAGTATAGCGCAGGCACCTGCCCCATCATTCCAGGGGGCAGAGTACGTCTCACTCTTCGCGTATGCGGGGGTCGCAATATGTGTGGTGGCGGCGGCCGTCAACTTCGCTGTTCAGAGGCCAGACAGGGCGCTCGGCTACCTCGCCGCAGGAATCGTGATATTCGCGGCCCTAGCGGCGGGTGCCCTTGCCCAGCCGAGCATGCAGGGCTTCCAGCAGCCGCCATTCATGACGGGCAGCGTGAACCCGACATCATGCAACGCGCCATGCACGGTCACGATTTCCGGCACGCTCGCCCCGGCGAATTACAACCCTGCGCCGGTAACCGTGTACTGGGGCGACAACACCTCTTCTTCGACGACGACTGGGGCGAACGGGGTCTTCAGCATATCCCATAATTATGGGGAGAGCGGGCAGTACACGATTGAGGCTGTGGCCTACGCCGCCAACCAGACAGCCTCCCTCGTCTTCCTAGTCCAGGTCAAAAACTCGCTTTCCAATTCAGGCTTGTTAGGCAGCATCCTGGGGTATATCGAGGCTCAGGCGGCGGGGTTTTTCCTCTCGATTTTCAAGTGGATCAGTTCGGGGCTGACGGCCGCATTCGAGTATATGATCCTGATGCCGGTCTTCGGGGGGAGCACGTGGCCTGGGAGCGTTATGAGTGAATTATACAGTGTGGTCGAGCGCTACGCAATCGGGTTCGTCGGGGTATTCGTACTCGCCGACGTGCTCTGGACAGTGTTCTGGAAGGGCGCCGAGGACATAGAGGAGACGGTTATACGCTTCGCGAAGGAGGTCATAGTCGTACTCCTCGCCATATTCACTGCGCCCCTTTTCTATAACGCCCTCGCCTACCTGCTCAACCCCCTCTCCGCATACCTCCTCCATTTGGGTAACCCGGGGGGTATAGTGGCTTACGCGCTCACAATCGCCGGAGCTCTCAGCGTGGCTTCATTCGTGTCGCCGGCCATAGGTATGCTCGCGGGCCTCATCCTCTTCTCGCTCATCCTCATAATCGTCTTCGCGTTTATCCGCTTCCTCCTCATCGGGGCGTTCCTGATCTCCGCGCCGGTACTCGCAGTCCTCTGGCTCTTCCCCCCGCTTAGGAGGGTGGTCGACTTCGCCGCCGAAATAATGATCGGCCTCACCATAATGGGTGTCATCGCTGCGGCCGTCCTCGCCCTCCTCGGCTCATTCATCAACCAGGCGCCGATACAGCTAAGGATCCCTCTCATCATAGCGTCCCCGTTCTTCGTGGACATGATACCCTTCGCCCTCTCCTTCCTCTCACTCGGCGGAGCCGGTAACATCTTCGGCGGTTGGGGTGGACGCATAGCGGGAGCAGGGAGACTCACACCTTCAATGACGCCGGGCATGACTTGGCCAAAACCCACTCAGATATCACAAGGAGAAAAACAAGAGGGACCCAGCGGCTACACCCAAGTGATCAGGCCGCCTCCTGGCGGTTTCGGGGCGGATGTCCTCGGCTCCGAAGCCGTGTCCGCCGGGGCAGCCGCGGCGACAGGCGGGGCTTCCGCCGCAGCCGAGGTGGCGGGTGCCTCAGGGGCGGCGGTCGGAGGTGGTGGAGGTGGCGGTGTCGTTGAGCCCCCACCTGGGCCTGATGTCGTGGTTAAGCCGCCAGGCGAGTCGACCGCCAGCGCCACGGGAGGAGGGGTCACTGTTGGTAGCAGTGGTGGGGGTGGGGCACCGACTTCTGGGCATGGCTCCGAAGGCGGCGTTCTCCACATAGTAGGCGAAGCCGTGTCTTCGTCTCCGGAGGAAGCGAAGGGCTTCGTGACCGGGGTGATGGGGAACCCCGCCTCGGAGAAGAAGTATGAGGGCCAAGGAGGATGAACACTAGACGCAAACTTTATTTTCTTTAATGTATACTTCGAGTGGGTCATATGAGTTTCGAAGTGTGCCCGTTCTGCGGGGGTCCTCTCGAATACGCCCACGGCGAAGTTGTGTGCTCTTTGTGTGCGTCTGTTGTGTCCGACAGGCTGCCTGTCTCATCCCCGGTGTTTGACGACCCGAACAGGGGGAGGATGAAGAACCACCACGGTCCTCCCGCTTCCCCCTTTACTTCCCACGCCGGCTCCTACATTACGCGTTCCCCACGCGGGCGGATGCTCCGCACAAAGCTCGACGAGATAGAGCGGCAAATTAGGCGGATAAGCCCCCTCAAAGTCGTGACCGACCAGGCGCTTCTCTTCCTCAAATACATACAATATGATGTACGCGGATACGGCGACGACCTGATCGCTAAGTGCCTCGTGTTACTCGCCATGAGGTATCTCAAGCTCCGCCCTCCACCCAACAAGGACTCCCCGTTTTCATATGAAAAAATACGGGGGGAACGGGACCTAATGCGCCTCATCACACTCATGGAAAAAATTCTGAGAGGGTATAACCTCATCGTTACAATATCGGCCGAGGAGTACATAGATATGTTCGCAACGGATTACTACGACTCTTTAAAGAAGAAAAACACTGTGGTCTTCGGTCTCTCGGAGTTCATTGCGACGGCGAAGAGCATCCTCTCCTCCGCCATCGCCCTCTCGAGGCGTAGCGGTAACCCGCGCACATTCGCGGCGGCGGTCCTTCTCGTAGCCGCAATGTACCATGGCGTGAATGAAATATGCGCCGGTGAACTTAAGGAAATCGTGGGCATCCAGGCGAGCACAATAAAGGAGCGGGCTAGCATGCTGATGCGGGCCACGGTGAGAAAAGGCTTGGCCGTTTTTCCCTGGTACGTCAGGGTGTCTCACTGCCCGAACTGTGACAGGCAGGTAACAGTGAGAAGAGAAGGCTTCTGTGGATGCGGGACAATGTTCGTGAAGTCGCCGAAGCCGATCTTGGCGTGAGCCACCCCTCCATACCACTCAGGCGGGGGTTATCCCCCCAACCCGGCTCATCCGCAGCCCGCGAAGCCCCCGGCAATTGAGCCTCCGAGCCTTTTTAAGAATCCGTCGTACCTCCACCGTGAGGTATATAGGTTTCGGGATTCCACTCGGCGCCTGGCTTGGGGGCGACGGCCTCGTCTCAGTCGGCGGCAGGCGCGTGTCGATGCCCACGCAGGTTTACTATGTTTGGACAATACTCAACTCATGTCCATTGGAAAGTGAGCTTGGGGAGACGGGGATCAGCCGGACGGTTCTCGACTACGCCTTGAAGGTCTGCCTCAACATGGGGGTCGCTGTTATAAGTGAGGAAGGCGATGAGTGGCGGCACATTGCGGGTATGAGGGTTATACCGCAAGCCTACCCAGCCGTGTCGGAGAAGCACGGCTCCCCGCCGCCGCTCGCCGCCCTCTCAAAGGTGGTCATGCTTTCCGGGGAGAAGCGCGTGGAGACGCTTGAAATCAGGACGACGTGGGGAGAATACGAGCTCTACTCGGAGTTCGACGGGAAAACCACGCTTCGGGACGCATTCGAGAGGGCGAGGCGGCGGGCCTCGGTCAGGCTCACGGAGGCGGAGGCCGTCAGGTTCATAATTGATTTAAAAAGAGTGAGCTTTATCCTCCTCGATGCTCTCTGAGCTGATACAGTTCGCCCTTTCCGGCGGCCTCTACGGGGTTCTTCACACCGTAACAAGACTCTGGGAGTCCAGGCGTGGCGGCTCAGCGCCGGTTAGGGTGCACGTCGAGTTCAGGCGCGGTGAAGGCTTCTCCCTGGATGTCCAGGGGAGGAGTATGAATGAGGTTTATAGGGTCATCCGGGAAGAGATGCCAGAGCTGTTCACCGCTTCCGGGATAGAGGGGAAGCGGGGGGATGTCGTCGAGATCAAGGAGATCGACCCGGAGGCCCTCGATATCCACCCGACGCTTACCGTGAAGCGGGAGAAGACGGGGAGGGAGGCTCTCTCGCCCAACTGAGAGCCGGGGTGCACTTGGCATGGTGGTTGGGGGGTTCATACCCGGATACGTCTTCCTCGCGGGTATAGTTGGGGTCGCGGCCACGGTGTATGTTTTCCTTTCAGGTTTCATATGGGGAGCCGGGTGGCAGCCGATGCCAAGGAAGGCGTGCGAAAAGGTGTGCGAAGTTGTGAAGAGGGCGGGTGCGACCACGGTATATGACCTCGGAGCGGGGTTCGGGAGGGTGGCGCTCCGCGTCGCCTCTTCGACTGGGGCAGAATGCGTTGCCGTCGAAGTGGATCCGGTTAAGGCGTTATGGGTCGGGTTCATGGCCCGGATGATGACCAGGGATGGGGAGGGGTCAGTCGCGGGGCGGGTAAGGGTGGTCAGGTCAAACCTCTTCGACGTGGATGTGTCGGGCGCCGACGCAGTGGTTCTTTTCCTCTGGCCGGGTGTTATGGGGCGGGTTGGGGAAAAGCTCCGCTCCGAAATGAAGCGCGGATGTATTGTGGTCAGTTACGATTATCCGATCCCCGGCTGGGAGCCCGAAGCGGTGTACCGTGAAGTCAAACTCTACGTGTACCGGGTCCCCGGCGCTTCCAATTGAAAGTGTGTCCCGGTTCTCCCAAGAAGTGGGCGGCTTCAGCGTGTTAATTCATCAAGCTCTTTTTCTTGTTATCAAGGGAGACCATTTCGAAGTCGCCCGCAACCGCCTTCCAGCGGTCGCCCCCTCCCCCTCTTCACGCTTCCCATGAAGGAGTGGGGCTTCCCCCCCCCCCGCCCCCCCTCCGCGCGGTATGTTCAACGTCAGACAATTTCCTCATTATCTCCGTCTACGAGGAGTTCGCCCTCCCATGCGGCTCCGTATCACGCATGGTCTTCCCTCCATCATTGAAGAACTCAGGCTCGGATGTCTCGGATGTCGAGACGGCCAAGGCGTTCGCTGAGGATAACGCCTTGGCCGCGTTGTAAATAGCGGTCTAGTGGTCGCGCTCAGTGCGCCATCCCGTAACCCATCTCCCGCTTCCTTTTAAGTTCAGAGAAGTAGTCGGCCACCAACCAGGCCTCTACAACAGACGAGTATGTTCCATTGGTGGATGGGCTGAGGACATCAACCTGCTCGATGATGCCCTTCTTCAGGTCGACGTACATGAGCAACGCCATCCCCCCCAGTCTGTACGGGAAGATGACATTATTCTCATCCCCCTTCATCCTCCCCTCCCTCATAAACAGGTCCTTTGCGGCGACCGCCGAAAAGATCACGTCATCTAAACCGATCTGGTGAAGCCACTCCGGGGGCTCCGACTTAAGCCACCTCTCACCGACCCTTTTATAGACCATGCGAGAACACCATGTAACCACGTTACACACTTTATAAATGCGCATGCAAAGAATATTTGGCAATGCGTGTGAGGGCATACAGGTTCAGGGCTTACTCATCAAACACCACGGCGGGGGTGTTGGAAACCCAGCTCGAAGCAGCCTGCAAACTCTACAACACGCTCCTACACGCTGAAAAAGAAGAGTATGAGGAGAACAACCACACTATGAGTGAAAACGAACTCAGAGAGCTCGCCTTGGACTTAAGAAAGAAGAACCCCGAGCTTCAAATACTGCACTCCCAAGTTACCCGACAAGTGGCTGATAGGTTCTACCAAGCGCGAAAAAGATTCTCTGAAGGACTTTCGAACAAACCCAAGAAAAAGAAGCCTCACCGCTACCTCTCCTTTACGGAGAGCAGGAAGCAAAAGCGATAATCTCCGCGTTCAACACACGCATATTCATGCGTACCACGGACAAACTCTCACTTGGACTCGTGACTGAGACCATAGGAGGCTACCCATCAAGAAAACGGAAACGAGCTACGGCGCGATGAAAACTGTGCAGAAGACACGGAGTTCAGGGAGCTCAGCTCGAGGTCGATGAGCACCCCTCAACCAGGAGTAGGGCTTTTCTGGGCATCAGGCTGTGAACCCGTTCTCTGCGCCTTCGCAGACAGAAAAAGGAGGAGGGAGGAGGCCGCTGAAAAAAGGGCTAAGGGGAGAGAAAACTGAGCCACGATGATCGAGCCCAAAAACGCACACACACCTTGCGCGAACATTTGTTTTTTATCTGTTTTGAGCAGAAATGCGCAGAACGCTTGGTTCGAAAGAAGCTGCAACAGCCCTGTTTTTAGGGGACATCTACACTTTTCGACAAAGAGCACCGAAACTGTGACGACCACGGAAAAGTCAAACAAGAAGGCGAGTAAGTCGCCTCTCTGAAACGCAACTTCGGCGGGAACAAGACCGAAGTAGGCGATGAAGAACGCTCGGAAGGGTTCGAACCCCATCTCCCAGCGCACCCACTTTGACACCTCAAAAAGCAGAGAAAAAAATTTAAAAAACAAGAAACGCTTTTAAAAGAGCACACCTCCGTTACAAATGAACAAGACCTTAAGCGGGGAAGAGGCCAGGTACACAAAGTGGTGATAAAACAAACGACAAGCCTCGCCCTTCAGGGCGGGGAGGAGGTCAGGGTTCTACTCATAGCGTTCGAAGTGAACATTCTCACAGCGGATCATGAGCTTCACATGCAGTATGTGTTCAGAGCTCAGACCCTCACCAGCCAGAGAAACACGCAAATAACCCTCATGACGCAAAACCCAGGCGCAGACGTGAAGGTGCAGAACAACTCACCGTTTCCCGTAACGATCACGGCGATACTCACAGTGGACGACTACGGCAACGTGGAAATATACACACACGGCTACGGTCTCCCCGTGACGATCTATCCAGGTCTAACTGTGAACCTAGGAGGCTTCCCTCAAGCGTGTGAAATCATCGTAGTGACGAGCACGGGCGCAAGCCAAATACTCAACATGTGCTGAAGTGAATCCCCGCCTCTCAGGCTGAGGCTCGCGTTCCTACTATCAGGGGCGCGGAGATAGCCGAGCTAGTCCAGGTCGCGTCCACGCTCATCGACCTTCAGGGCTTTACGCCAGCCGCCGGCATGCCTCCTGATCAGCCGGGACGCATCCATTCGACCCATATACCTATACGCTTCGATGCCGAGCGACCTCAGAAGCGCCACCTGCTTCTCTGTTGCCAGGTGGTTGCGCAGCGAGCTTGCCACTTCGGGGTGCCGGTCCATGAATTCCTCGTAGGCCGTATGCGAGAGGGCATCGGCTTCCCTGTTCTCCTCACGTGGAACCCATACCACCTTGGCCCCCAGTACCTCAACAAGCCTCACCGCCTCCCTGTAGAGGGG
>Ga0080006_1154704_pt1 | contig 13912 bp, 13 predicted proteins | sample RS3BMetagenome_FD_69209 | JGI IMG/M metagenome (GOLD analysis project Ga0080006, IMG submission 69209) | Ferric oxide microbial mat and aquatic microbial communities from Rainbow Spring, Yellowstone National Park, USA - RS3B (SPADES... ...
ATTATTGACCTAACTCTGACAAGGTTTGCCCTGTACCTGACCATCTCCCTTAGCTGCATCAATTCCCTAGGAGGTATGTAGCTTTCCGCTATATATCCTCCCCTTAGCAGGTTTGCAAGAGTAAGAGAATCTACCTTATCTGTCTTGACCTTTGATTCAGCTATAGCCTTGGTCTTTAGCGGGTTTGATAAGGTAACATTGTGCCTTTCAGACAATATCCTATATGCCCAGTACCATGTTGAAGAGCTCTCTATTACTACATCCGATCCAGGTGGTATCGAGTCTGAAAAGTCCCTTAGGCTATCTGGTTCAGACTTTATTTTTACTTCCTTTAGCACAGTGCCATTTTCATCCATTACAACTGCATTTATCGTTGCCTTATGCAGATCCAATCCTACGTACATGTGTGTTATGTCAACTGATTTCCTAATAACCTTAATCCTGCTCACATATTACTAGTTCACTTAACGATAAAGCAAGAAGTACAGGAAATAGTCTCTTTGCTCTAAGGTTGGCCATATGCTGTTCTGGATTTGCAATCAATACTGTCCTGAAAGAGAAATGCATTAAGGAAGCCTAAGGCAAGGAGGCTTTTTGCAAGATCGAAGCAAACGTTGCTGAGACAAAATCAGCCTAACAAAATCTTTGATTAGTATTGTAAATGGTCTGGATATTCAGCTGTCAATGAATTGTTATCAATAAAGAACATATATGCGTCTTTTATCCAACTGCCCAGAGGGTCAGCAGGGTAAAGAAGAGCACGGGGACAGCAATTATAAAACCCACCTTCATATAATAGGGCACGGATATCCTGATTCCGCTCTTCCTTTCAAGCGTATAAAGCCAAAGTAGGGTAGCAAGTGAGCCTATGGGCGTGAACTTTGGTCCTATATCGTTTCCTATCACGTTTGCATATATTAGAAAACCTGGGTCGCTAAAACGTGTTATTGCAAGGTTAATGATCATCACCGACGGCATATTATTCATTGATGCTGCAATAAAAGCGAAAATGTATCCAGAAGCGAGTTGTGGAATAGGGCCGCTAAATCTTGAAATGAAATAAATCATGCTGTACAGCATTTCAGTTAGGCCCTCTCTACCTAAGCCAAAAACTATGATGTACATTCCCAAAGAGAATATAACTATCTGCCATGGAGCAATTCTGAGAATTTTAAACGTGTTGATGATCTTGTTCTTGCTTGCTATGATAAATATTACTGAAACCACTGGCACGGCTATAAAAGCAACTGGCACACCGTATATCCCGCCAACTGAATACGCAACTATCAGAATTGCTATTGTAGGTATGGCAAGCTTGAACACAAGGGGATCCCTTATGGCCTTTTCTGGATCTTCTTGCAAATTGTATTTTACCTGCTTTATTTCGTTTCTGTAATAAATGAACAGAAATGCCACGCTTGACATTATCGCCACAGCATCTGGCAAAATCATCTTAATTGCATAAATCAGAAAAGGAATTGAAAAGTAGCTGGCAGTAACTATGTTAACTAGGTTGCTAACTACAAGAGGCAAACTCGCTGAATCAGCTATAAAACCCGTGGCCATTATGTATGGCACCATGCTCTTTTTGCTGACTCCTGCCTTTACTAACAGGGAGTAGACTATTGGCGTGAGCACCAGAGCAGTGCCGTCATTTGCAAAAACTGCAGAAATGCCTGAACCAAGGAGCATGATAAAAACAAATAGCCTTGTTCCATTGCCCCCTGCAATTCTGGCCAATTTTATTGCAGCATACTCAAAAAACCCAGCTTCGTCAAATATCAGTGAAACGATTATTACTACGATGAACGTAAAGGTTGCATTCCACACAATGCCCCATACGATATAAATATCATGCAGTGTTGTTATGCCCAAGGCAATGCTTGCTACTGCTCCAGCAGTGGCAATATAGCCTATGCTTTTGGGTTTAACTATAACAAAAATTAGCGTGATTAAAAAAATTATGAATGAAATCAGAAACATAAAATTCATTTTGATTTTACCAAAGAAATGATTTTTTCCTTTATATCATCACGTATCCTGCGTACCTCTTCCATGGGCTTTCCATTTGGATCTTCTATATTCCATTCAATCAACTTTTTCTTCATCATCCTGAGCATGGGTGCAGGGCAAACACCCTCTATGGAGCACCCCATTGTGACCACTATATCAGCATGCTCAATCATTTCCATTGTGAGGAGCTTGGGCCTGTAGCCACTCATGTCAATTCCTATTTCTTGCATTGCTTTAATTACAGCTGGATTTATGCTGCCAGCAGGCAATGTGCCGGCGCTTGCAGCTTCAATTCCCATTTCTCTTGCAAACGCCTCAGCCATCTGGCTTCTTGCTGCGTTTTCAACGCACACAAAAAGGTACTTCATACAAATTACCATGAACAGGATTCTTTAAAAACCATCAAGTTTTAGATTTTGTAGTAACTACTTATTAGTGAAGTGTACCTTTAGAAGCTTTTCAGGCCCGCACTGTTGTGCTATTTTTGCATATTCATCCCTCATGGAGGCCCACTTCAAGAGCGGCAACAGCGCATGCCTCAAACCTTCCCCATCTTTGGTAAGTGAATACTCAACTCTAGGTGGCACTTCTGCAAAGACCGTCCTTGTGATCAGGCCCTTCGACTCAAGATTCCTTAAAATGGAGGCAAGAGTAGCAGGGGAAATCCCAGTTAGTTCACGATAGATCTGGGAAAACCTGGCTCTTCCTTTATTGCCTATAGAATTAACTACAAGCAACATCCACTTTCTAGTCAATATGTCATTAACAGTATCAAGCGCGCAAAGGCAATAGTATTCATCCATATGCGTTAAATCAAGTGTCAGCAATATATGCTCAACTAAAAAATTTTTGAATCTAAATAAATCATGAAAAGGTTAAAATTGTGCTTTAAATGGCTAATATATATGGTTGATAGCTGCACCATCAAAAAAATAAAACCTATCAATGTGACTGAATTTGAGGGCATAGAATCTGTAATGAAAGCACTCTCAAATAAAATACGCCTTGCAATGCTTGATGCCATGATAAAGAATGGTGAACTTTGCGCCTGCGAGCTTGAGATTTCAATAAACCTTCCACAGCCGACCATAACACTTAATCTTCACAGGCTTTACTATGCCGGATTGCTGAAAAGAAGGGAAAAGTCAAAGTACACGTACTTTTCCATAAAGGAAAAATATGTACCGATAATAACTAGCATACTTAAAATGAAGGATAGCACTGACAAGGAGCATTAAGTGTTAATTTATATGGCAGCTCTGGTAAACTGGTTTAAGGCTGTTAAGGTTAAGCATGAGGTTTTCGGCATTAGCTCACAATCAGGGAGCTATCAGCTTCAAGTTTCCTTTTCAGCTCGTTTTCAATTGTACCCTGCTCAACTAGCGAATCAGCAAGTTGCTTTAACTGTCCAATTTCAGGGAAGGATATTGCATTCCATAGGCATGCAACCCTGCAGTTATCACAGCCAACCATGCAGTTGTCAGGGTACAGCACCACCGCTTTTTTGTTTTCAGGATCAAACCCAAATACATTTCTCTTTTCAGAGCACGTAATAACGCACAGCCCGCAGCCAATACATTTGCTTTCATCAATGGTTGGGTGCCAGTTTATGTCTTTTCTCTGAATGCCGTGCCAAAAGCTAAAGCTACTTTCTGGCAACTTCCTGCACCTCAGTTATGACGTGATCAGGATATTTCTTCAGTCTATCATCAAGCTCCTTCCTAACCTGAGGGAATATCTTATTTTCACGCACAGCTTTCCCAATAAATTTTTTCGGGTCATCCTGAAATGTTATGGCGTTCTCTGGACATAGCTTCCCGCAAGTGGTGCATCCAAGCACACAGCTACCGGGATTGGCTACAACTGGGATATTTTTACTCATGGACCACTTGAAAACGCTGTTACCACAGCTCAGGAGGCAAAGCCCACATCCAGTGCATGCATCATAATTTATGATGGGGAACCATTCGTATTTTGACCTTTCAACACCATGCCACATTTTACCGCCTGTCATGGCTCACATTTTAAAATTATAATATATAAATATAACTATAACACCAGTCCCGTAAGTATAGCACCTAACTTTTTAAAGAAATTTATCAGAGCCTAACGGTTAGTGAGCAAACAAATGAGAATCAAGAGGAAATTTGCAAGGAAGCTGATTTTTGCCTAAAACTCTCCAAGGGAGCCTTTCCTGAGTGGCAGAATGCTCAGGTAAAGTGTTTCAGGCAGGATAAACCTTAACTTCAATTTCAAGAATACCTTTGGCCATTTCACACCTACAAACCTTGAGCTTTTCGTAGCTTGCCATTATACCTTCTATGATTTTATTAACTACATCTGTGGTCTCAATTGATTTTCCCGCACCCACTATTTTCATGATATAACCTTCATTTGAATTTGTGACCTCTAACCTTTTAATGGGCAGAACCCTTTCAAGCACATCTGTATACTGTTTAATCAGCTCAATGAAGTCAGGGTACAGAATTGAAAGTGACTTACCCATGGCTTCACCATACTCTCTTGCTTTATTCATCAACACTTCCTTATTATCATTGTAAATCATCTGTATGATCCATTCAAAAAATTCTCCCGGAACCGGAATAAAATCTAGATCTTTCATAATTGTTGAAAGGTTCCAGAGGTTAAGCACGCGCTTTGAATCGCCACCACTTTGCGCTATCCTTAAACACGCATCAAGCATTTCATTGGTTAATCCGTAAATAGTTTTGCCCTGCTTGGATGCCTGATCAGCAATTCCCCTAGCAATTTTATTGTCCACTGCAATGTTTGTCCTGCCCATTTGTTTACATTTTTAAACGCTTGCATATATAACTTTAACCTGTAGGGTGGGTGTGGGACACTATTTTAAAATGCTTAAAGTTAAATAGATTGCGTCAAAGCCCTGTGCAGAACAAAGTGCTATCAATCATTCCTGTCATCACACCCTTGCACCTTTAAGCATTTTCACTGTTGCTCCTTGAAAACTGCTGTTCATCCTACCATGCTATAAACAGGGAAGTTACAGATAAAATTTGAGCAAAAGCCACTCCTCAGTGGCAAAGGAATGGGAATTCAAAAACAGATTAAACTTTTTTACTCTTTGTGTACAAAAGTAAACAAATGCTCAAATTTTATTTGATAATTCATTGCACAGATGTACAAAAGTTTGTAAATTAAGATTTTAAACAGTTTTCTGTTTCATTTAAAGGAAAAAAGTGTTAATTTTTATAATTTTTAAATTTAAAAATGGACATTTGAGCTTTTAAATAATTTAAAAATGCAATATATTTTTAAAAAATTTTATAAAATAAGTCGCTTTATGTTAATAATATTTTTATAATTACGCAAATACATAATAACCATGAGCCCACTTGTATTGCCTGTAAGTCATTCAATCATTGATCTGGGTGGCTATGCGCTTCTTGCTCTTTTGATAATTGAGTTTGCAGTTGAAATATTAAGGGGAAAGGCAAAAAAGTACGATATATATCCAAGCAGCGGACCTGTCACAAAAGAGGGTGCATTTTCTTCCATAAGTAAGGCAATTGCAGAAGTATTCGTTTATGACGCGCTTCTTTCCAGCCCCCTTGCAGAATGCCACACCGGAGCCTATTATGAGAGAAAACATCATTTAAAGAGGATCGGTCATATAATGTTCTTTTATGGATTTTTACTTCTTATATTTTCAACCCTTTCAGGATTTATATTTGATAGATGGGTCACTTCTACTACTTTTATTCCTTCTTTTTACCTCGGTTCAGCAGGCGAATACATTGAGCTATTTCTTGGAAGCCTTGGTGGCTCGTTAGTTATATTAGGATTTATCCTGTACTGGCCAGCCCGTTTCCGGGGTGAAAATAACAGCAGGCTGACTTCAACCGATGCATTTTTACTGCTGCTTTTGGGAACAGTAATAACCGGTTTTATGATGGAGGATTTTGAACTTTTTAACTTTTCATCAATATCTTGGATGTTCTGGATTCACATGACATTTGTTTTCCTGCTTTTTGCCACCATGCCATACACTAAATTTTCTCATGTATTATACCAGATAATATGGAACTTTTATGACCGGGTATCAAAAAGGGAAGGTGTTGAGCCCAGAATACCTGAAAGTTCCATAAAGGAGGTGAAATAGATGCCAACATTTGTATATTCATCTAGGTGCGTTGGATGTGGAGACTGCGTGGACATATGCCCCAGCGATATAATGCACTATACAAAGGACAGGAAGACCTCAAATATAGAACCAGACGCATGTTGGGAGTGCCTTAACTGCGTCAAGGTATGCGCCAGATATGCAATAGATGTCAGAAGCTATAGTGACTTCGTTCCAATGGGTCATTCAATAACAGTGCGCAGGGATGAAAGCAAGCAGGTTATATTCTGGAAGGTAAAGTACAGGAATGGCAAGGTAAAGGAATTTGCATTTCCCATAAGGACAACGACTTGGGGATCAATCAATCCTCCAAATAAGATGCCTGAGCCCGATCCTGAAGATTTACAGGGAGAGGTTCTATCAACTGAGGAGCCATTACGGGTAAAAGTTGAGGTGAAAAACGAATGACAAGGTACGTTGATTCTGATATACTAATAATAGGCGGTGGAATGGCTGGATGTGGCGCAGCCTGGGAAGCGAGGTACTGGGGCAGAAACATGAAGATAGTGCTGGTAGAAAAGGCAAACACTGATAGGAGTGGCGCGGTTGCCATGGGATTATCAGCAATTAACACCTATTTAGGTTTGAAATACAATGAAAACAAAATTGAAGATTACTTGAATTATGTAAAAACTGACCTGATGGGTGTTGTGAGGGACGACCTGGTCTATGATTATGCCAGGCATGTAGATTCAACTGTTTACCTTTTTGAGGATTGGGGTCTGCCAATAATGAAAGACGCTAATGGCAGGTACCTCAGAGAGGGTCGCTGGCAGATAATGATACACGGAGAATCTTACAAGCCAATTGTGGCGGAGGCCGCAAGGAAATCTGCTTCTGAAGTTTATGACAGGATTGTAATAACACACCTTCTAAAGGACGCCAGCAATCTGAACAGAGTGGCAGGAGCAGTGGGTTTCGATGTAAGAGATGGTACATTTTACGTTTTCAGGTCAAAGGCAGTTATTCTTGCTGCAGGTGGTGGATCTCAGATTTACAGGCCAAGGTCCACAGGGGAAGGTAAGGGAAGGACCTGGTATCCTCACTGGGCTAGCGGTTCATCCTATGGGTTGTTAATTGAAGCCGGGGCAGCAATGACTATGATGGAGGCAAGGTTCTCAGTTCCAAGATATAAGGACGGTTATGGGCCAGTTGGCGCCTGGCAACTGCTTTTGAAGGCAAAACAAACTAATGCCCTCGGCCAGGATCCATTTACAATTCACAAAGAAGAACTTAAGAAACTATATTCTGGGAAGTTGAATTATGTCGATGCGTTCCCAACGCCAACCAACCTGAGGGTTTATTCAAGCCTGCTTGAGCTTAAGGCAGGCAGGGGGCCCATTTACCTTCATACGGAGCAGGTGCTTACAGAGCAAAATGAAGCGCTCGGATGGGAAGACTTCCTTGATATGACAATAAGTCAGGCTGTGCTCTGGGCAGGGCAGAACATAGACCCAATGAAAACACCCTCTGAGATTGTTCCTTCTGAGCCTTACGTTATGGGTTCACATGCAACTGAATGTGGAGCTTGGGCTAGCGGCCCTGGCGACATAACCATAAAGCGTGCTGAAAGCGTTGCTGAAAGAGACACTAGCTTCAGCTGGGGATATAACAGAATGAGCACTCTTGACGGTCTCTTTGTGGCAGGTGATGCATGCGGTGCAAATCCGCACAAGTTTTCGTCTGGTTCAACGACTGAAGGAAGAATAGCTGCAAAGTCAGCTGTAAGGTACATAATGGACCATAGCGATACAACAGCTTCAATTGATAATGAACAGGTAGATTCAATAAGGGTTAAGATATATGAGCCAATGGAAAGGTACCAGAAAAACAGGGGAAAGATAACCGGTGGTAAGGTTTCTCCAGACATGATGTGGTATGATCAGGGGTTGACAAGGCTCCAGAAAATAATGGATGAATATGCAGCAGGCTGGGGCTCATGGTACACCACCAGTGAAGCAATGCTAAGCAGGGCACAGGACCTTTTGAGGTACATCAAAGAGGATTTTCAAAGGTATATAGTAGCTGAAGATTATCACCAACTGCTCAGGGTGTGGGAACTCTGGCACAGGATACTGACAGCTGAGTCTGTAGTAAATCACATGCTTTTCAGGAAGGAGACAAGGTGGCCGGGATATTATGTAAGGGGTGATTATCCTGCACTGGATGATCAAAACTGGCGCGTCTTTGTAAACTCTAGGTATGATAGCTTAACCGGAAAATGGTCGCTATGGACTGTTCCGGTATTTGATTACACTGGTGGTAAATAAAAATGAAGCTCAAGATTTCAATTCCTGAACCATACGGCGGAAGGTTGGTGAACAACGTTATAGACAGGCCTGATTACATAAAGAGTTGTTCGTCATACGAAATAAAGCCGGAACTTGACAGGAAGTCAGGAGCGCCCATAAGAAATGTTTACAGGGAAATAATGTCAATAGCTTATGGCTTTTTCAGCCCACTTGACAGGTTCATGACTAGGAATGAAGTTGAAAGCGTGCTAAAGGAAAGAAGGCTGATGGATGGCTGGATCTTCCCCTTTCCAATAATATTTGATGTTGAAAAGGATGTAATTAAAAAGTTAAATGTCAGGGAAGGGGACAGGTTGAGCCTTACTCTCAAGGGCAGGCCATTTGCGGCAATGGATGTAGATGAAATATGGGAGTTTGATGCACTGGATATTGCAAGGAGGACTTTCGGGACGCCTGAAAGGAACCCAGATGCAGTAAAGAAGCCTCTAGATGAAAGGCACCCTGGTTTTAACATATACCTTAACATGACTGGTTTGGCTCTGGCTGGCAAGGTTTACATTGTAAATGAACCGAAGTTCAAGGAACCCTATTCCAATTTCTGGTACCCTCCAAACAGATCAAGGGAAGAGTTTGAGAAAAGAGGATGGAGGACCGTTATAGCGCATCAGACAAGGAACGTGCCACATACTGGGCATGAGCACCTGATGAAATCAGCAGCCTACATGGGTGACATTGAGCCGTGCAACGGCATACTAGTCAACGCCATAGTGGGCGCCAAGCGGATAGGTGATTTTGTGGATGAAGCAATACTTGAGGGTCATGAGGCTGTTAACAAGTATGGTTACATAAAGCCTTCAAGGCACATGGTTTCCTTCACTTTATGGGATATGAGGTACGGTGCACCGCTAGAGTCTATCCTGCACGCAATAATAAGGCAAAACATGGGATGCACCCACCATATGTTCGGAAGGGACCATGCAGCTGCGGGGGACTATTATGACCCGTATTCTACTCAGTTACTTTGGGATAAGGGGCTGCCAAGCTTTGGTTTCAACGAGCCTCCATATGAATCTGAAAAGGGGCTTGAGATAAGGCCTGTAAACATCCAGGAATTCTTCTACTGCCCTGTGTGTGGCGAAATAGCGTACAGCGAAACCTGTGGGCATAATGTCGCTCAGAAATTCAGTGGCAGCTTTGTGAGGGGCTTGATAGCCGAAGGAGTAAGGCCTCCAAAGGTAATCTTTAGACCCGAAGTATATAACGTAATAGTCAAGTGGTGGAGAATCTATGGATATCCATTTGTAAACAAAAGGTACTTGGAGAAAAAGGAAGAAGAGCTTGAGGTGAGCTAAATGGGATACAAGATTGGTATAATAATAGATGAAGAAAGAATGAAACTGCTAAAAGGAACTGAGCTAGAAGGAAAAGTAAAGGATCTATTCGGAGGTGCTTTGAAAATGTTAGATGTTGAGGTTACTGAAGAACAGGCAAAGAAGCTTTCTCAGCTTTTTCCAAGAGTTAGGATAGATTCAAGAGGCTACGTGGAGGAAACGCCTATAGTTTTTAGAAGAGAGCTTTTTAAAGCTGTGCTATCAAAAGGTACAGGCAAAGATGCTATAGATGAGATCCTTCAAAGCGAAAAAATTAACGAAATTGTTAAGCTTGCAAGGACAGAGGATGAGTATCTCCCGCCTCCTTAAAAATTGACCTTCATGGTTTCAGTTGTTTTGCGTACAGTTGAGCCAATTTCAATAGCCATCGGCAGGCTTCATGAAATGAGAATTGTAGTAATACTTTTTAATGCAATAATAGGGCTTTTGAGTGATAGCCAAGATGTCAGAGAAAGTAGATTATGAAAGTTTGCCTTCTGAGGAAGTTATAAAACAACTTAATGTAGACCCTGAAAAGGGACTTGATGATGCAAGGGTCAGGGAAATGCTCAGGAAATACGGTTATAACGAAATACCTGAAAAGAAGGAAAGTGTGTATAAAAGGTTTGCTAAAAAGTTCTGGGGCCTAACGGCATGGATGCTGGAGATAGTAATGGTGCTGAGCATAATAATAGGGCACTACCTTGAAGCCTACATAATTGCCGGGCTGCTTCTGGTAAATGCTGTCATAGGATTTATCCATGAAGAAAATGCTTCCAGGGCACTTGAACTTTTAAAACAGAAGCTGCAGGTAAGTGCCAGAGTTCTTAGGAATGGTGTATGGGCTACGCTTGCTGCAAGGGAAACTGTTCCTGGCGACATTGTTAGGGTCAGAGCTGGGGATGTTGTTCCTGCTGACATGAAAGTCATAACAAAAGATGAAATGGAGGTTGATCAGTCGGCGCTTACGGGGGAGAGCATGCCAGTAATTAAAAGGGTAAATGACGTCCTTTACTCGGGTTCAGTGATAAGGAGGGGAGAATCGACAGGCATCATAGTCAGGACAGGCCTGAACACCTTTTTTGGCAAGACGGTTCAGCTGGTTCAAATAGCAAGGCCAAAGCTGCACATGGAAGAAATAATTTCTAGAATAGTGTCCATGCTGCTGGTAATAGTTGGCGCGCTTTCTGCTGTAATGTTTGTTGTTACATATATGCTAATACACAACGTTTACTTTTTGTTTACCTATGTCTTGCCTCTTGTGCTAACGCTGATAGTTTTTGCTGTTCCGGTAGCCCTGCCAGCAATGTTCACAGTTACTATGGCTGTGGGGGCCACAGAAATGGCAAAAAAGGGAGCACTGATAACAAAGCTGAACGCGGTTGAAGATGCAGCATCTATGACTGTGCTGAACGCTGACAAAACGGGAACGCTTACGCTTAACAAATTGGCTGTTACCAACATTGTATCAATTAAAGGTTACAGTGAAGAGGAAACAATACTTTATGGTGCGCTTGCATCTCAGGAGGCAAACCAGGACCCCATTGACCTGGCCTTTATCAAGTCTGCAAGGGAAAGGGGTCTTGACATTACCAAATTTAAGGTAAAGGAGTTCAAGCCATTTGACCCTTCAACTAGGAGGACAGAAGCACTTGTTGATGATGGTTCAGTTAATTTCAGGGTTGCAAAGGGGGCTGTAAAAACCATTTCTGAGGAACTCTGCCATGAAAAACTTAGTGAGGAAACAGAGGAAATGATGAACAAATTCGCCAGCAGTGGTTACAGGACGCTTGCGGTTGCCAAATTTGATGACAGTGCCTGGAAAATGGTTGGGCTCGTTGCGCTGTATGATATGCCACGCCAAGACACACCATTTCTTATTCAGGAAATAAGGAAACTTGGTGTTAGGGTGAAGATGCTTACCGGTGATGCAAAGCCCATAGCAGGAGAAATAGCAAGGATAGTGGGGCTTGGTGAAAACGTTGTAAGCGGGAAGGAGCTCAGGGAACTGCTGGAAAAGGATCCTGAAAGGGCAGGTGAACTTGCTGAAGAAGCTGATGTGTTTGCAGAAATATATCCGGAGGACAAGTACTCTGTGGTTAAGAGCCTTCAGACGAAGAAAGAAGTGGTAGGAATGACGGGTGACGGCATAAACGATTCGCCAGCACTTAAACAGGCTGAAGTGGGGATAGCCGTTAGCAATGCTACTGATGTGGCCAAAGCCGCTTCAAGCGTTGTCCTTACCGTTGAAGGACTTACTGGAATAGCTGAACTGATAAGGATAGGCAGGTCAACGTACCAGAGAATATTGACCTGGATACTCAACAAAGTTGTTAAGACATTTGAAATAGCTGTGTTCATAGTACTGGCATTTCTGTTTTCAGCATTACTCTATCATAAGCCGCTTTATGTGGTTTCATCACTTGATATAATACTATTCCTGTTCCTCATAGACTTTGTCACAATTTCCCTTTCAACTGATAACGCAAGGGGTTCTCCAGTGCCTGAAAAGTGGGATGTACCAAAGATGGTAAAGCTTGGTGTTGGCCTTGGTGCATTCACCGTAACGGAAATGTTCGGGCTGCTGTTGATGGCGATGGATTACTTTCGAATACAAAATATGAATGTTATCAATACATACTTCTTTACGGCAATAATGTTCATGGGTATATTGACACCGTTCATAGTCAGAGAAAGGGGATCATTCTGGATTTCAAGGCCTGGCAAGTACCTTACAGTTGCGTCCTTAGCAGATATTGCGGTTGTATCTCTGATAGCACTGACAGGGCTTGCAACTCCATGGGGAAGGTTGCTCACACCAATAAGCTGGGGAGAATATGCATTTGTGCTGGTTTATACTCTTGCTGCAAACTTTGTCATAAACGACTTAGCAAAGAAAGGGCTGGGAAGGGCAGGAATTGCCAGATAGACCGATAGAAGGAAAAAAGCGATCAACAGGGCATTTAAGCAAATGAGTGAGGAGGGATGTTAAAAGCAAATCAATTTTCGAGAGGTAGCCCAGTCAATTTTCATTCATCATATCCTAATTGCTTCTATCTATACTTGAAACCTTTGAGAATATTTCAAGTTCGCTGCCATTTTGCCAACGAGCTGCTTTATGAATAGAAGCTTCTGTTTACGCTAGGGCCCTTCCAATGTTAGAACGTGAATTGCTAACAAGGCTTAATCAATCAATCAATTAATGAGTGATCTGCCATGTGGCTTTATTGCATCCCTTATCCTCTCCGCATCCATCTGTCCTCCAGTCTCTCTTATGCTCTGGCCAACTCCCCTTTTATGTGCTATCGCCTTCAATGTGTAACTAATCGATATAATGTTTCATGATTAGAGGTCATATATTGCATGAAAGACATTTTTATAATAATACAATGCATAAAGGTATTAAATAGGGCAATTAACAACCTGTTCCACGCTCTACTGAAGAACAGCTGCGAACAGCATCTAACATAATACAGCACGTTTTCTTAGAAATGCAAATATTGGCGAGCTGAGAAATTATTCATTGCTATGTTGAGCCTTGAGGAGAAGGCTTTTGTTGAGGATTGCCCGGCTAGTCCCCTACCTCACATGCTTTTGAATCAGGGAAATAACGTAATGGAGCCCAGTGAACGCGGTTTAGAAGCTACGTTATATCTAACAATGGCCTGTAATTTGAGATGTATAACCTGCTATGTGTCGGCTGGGACTCCATTGAGGAACGAGCTTTCAGTTGAAGGGTGGTTAAGGCTGACATCCTCACAGCCCTAAAGGAAATGTGGTTCCTTCAAGGCTGATCATAGGTTCGTGGTTTACCGCTTTCATTCTCATGGCTTCATTGCTAGCAGTTACCCACCCCGCTCCGCTCGTCCAACGGTAGACCACAGGCTGTGCCTTCAGCCATTTACCCCTATCCTCATCGGATTTGGGGATATGTTTCATCATGTTAATTGCTCCGTTCAAATCCGAGTTTATTACCTTCCACGTGTGAGGACACTCAAACAAACCCCTCTTTATTCTTCCATTTTCATGTATTTCCCCACACAGAGAACACGTTTTAGATGTATTTACCTCATTCACAGGCTTAACCTTTATGCCGTTTTCTTTGCCAACCTGCT
>Ga0080006_1162622_pt1 | contig 13912 bp, 11 predicted proteins | sample RS3BMetagenome_FD_69209 | JGI IMG/M metagenome (GOLD analysis project Ga0080006, IMG submission 69209) | Ferric oxide microbial mat and aquatic microbial communities from Rainbow Spring, Yellowstone National Park, USA - RS3B (SPADES... ...
GCCCGACGGATCTTGCAAGGCCCCGCCCCCGCCGCTCGACCGCCATGCCCAACCACGCCTATCGACGCGAGAAAGCCCAGGTCAGATGGGGACCTGAATGGTTGCGACGATCCAGTGCGGGGTGAAGAGCTGGGTTGCGGCGGGGATCTCATCAGCGCCGGCCTTCTTGTTCTTCTTGAAGCCAGCGAAGACCTCGTCCTTCCGCTCCGATATGTAGAACTGGTACAGCCATCCGATGACCTCGACGTCCTTACAGACGTCTGCAGTCAGCACCTTGACGGAGCGGTTGAGTACCGAATCGTCGGCGAGCAGGTTGGCTGGGATGAGCAACTCGGTGTAGTCGCCCTCGCGCTCGAACATGAACGGCATGGCGCGGTTCCAGTGGCGGCAGTAGTCCGCGAGCAGCAGCGCATACGCCTCACCCTGGGGGTCGCCGCTGCCACGCGTTCCGTCGAGCAGCCCAGCCACCGCCGCTCGGGTCTTCCGGCTGACGACCTCGGTGTCGATCACACCGCGCTTGGCCTCGGCGAGGATCTCCGGCTGTCCGACCTCGACACCTGACTGAGGTGACACCACGCCGATACCGGTGTAACCGTTGGCGTCCATGAACCGCAGCGCCATGATCCGGTTGAACCAGGTGTAAGCAACCTTGTCTGCAACGGCGGCGCGACCCTTGTCGCCACCGCCTGCACCGGTGACCGCCTTCTCCAAGGCCGCAACGGCTCTCTCCTGCTCGACCCGCTCAGACGACCCCGGCGCCAGCACCGCAGCGATACGCGCAGTGACCTCGCGGATGAGCGCATTACGCGCCCACGTCGCGAAGGACTTCAGCGGCGCGGTCTCCATCACAGTGAAATTCGCTTTCCGTCCTTCAGCGTCTGGACGAGAGCACTACGCAGAGCAGCGAGGTACTTGTCAACGTCCTCTTCGGTTTCGAGGACGCCGGACGCTCCGGGAACCGAGATCGTCTTTACCGAGACCGTCTGCTTCGGAGGCGGTCCACCGTCGCCTCCGTCCTGCTGCGATGCGGCAAGCATGTCGAGAAGAGCCGGGTAGTCGGTCGACTCGAAGTTCGATCCGATCTGGAGGATGAGAGCGACCTGGCTCTCGGAAGCGACGCGAGCCACTGTTTCATCGACTCGTTGGGCTACGCCCTGTCGTGCTTCGGGCATAGCCTTCGCGTAGAAGTTGCCGCCAAGAAGTTCCGCCTTGCGCCCCTCGATGGTGGCAGTGACCGATGCGCGGTTCATGGCGACGATGCCGTCGATCTGGCGGCGCAGGTCGTCGACGGCCTGCTTGAGCTGCGCCATCTTGTTGCCCCGGAAGGCGTTTGGATCTGCGAGCGCGTTGTTTACGGGCTCGTCGCTGCCCGATGGGAGGTAGCTCAGGTTGCCGCCGTGGGACGCCAACAGTGTTGATGCCTCGTCGTAGATCGATCGCTGCGCCCCGTTGAGGAACGACTGGATCGGGTCGATCAGGTTTTCCTTGACTTCGAGCAACTCGTCGCCGAGGTCGAAGTCGTTGAGGTACCAGTCGTCGGACTTGCCAACGGCCTGCTCCAACAGAGCGATAGCACCGCTGAGTTGCTCCACGAACGGGTACTTCGAGCCACTGACGGTTGCCTTCAGCTCGTCGAGCTTGCCCTTGAGCTTGTCTGCACCGTGCCGGGCCAGCTCCAAGGGGTCCTTCGGGGCGCTGCCCTCGTCGAAGAAATCGGTGCAGAATTTGCGGAAGTTGGATACCTTCCGCTCGTCGAAGGTCTTCTGCGGGGCCACGATCTCGTGGGGGTGCTTCTGTGTGTTGCGCAGAGCGGCAGCGACCTCGCTCCGCTTGAGGACGTTGCCATCCACAGTCAGGGTGACCTTCGAGACGCCAATCAACGACGCGACGATGACTTCGATCGAGGCGAGGTCCCACCCATAAGGCTTGGCCTGCAAGGCATCGACGATGGTCTTCATCGTCACTTGCTCGCCGAGGCCTTCCTTCCGGACGATGAACGACATGACCTCCTCGCCGGGCGGGTTGATCTTCAGCAGCGCGTCGGCGTCGAACAGGCTGCTCTCGGGGTCGGCAGCGCCCGCCACCTGCTGTTCGCTGTACGTCACACCGCCCAGCAGCTTGAGCTGGGTGTAGGTGCGGCTAATGAGTTCCTGGAAACCCTCGGTCACGCGCCCCAGTGCATCTTGTGACGAGGCCGTCACGTCGGTGGCGTTGATGATGAGCCCGGCCTTGCCCACGGCACCCTTGATGCGTTGGACGAGTTCCTTCTCGCGTTCGCGGTTCAACGCAGCCTTCGAGCGGAGGATCTGCTCCTCGATCGCTGACAGCGAAGTGGTCTGCTTGCGCTTCGTGTACTTGTCGGTCTTGAGCAGCAAACGCAGGTCCGACAGCACCCGTTCGTCGGGTTCAAGAATGACACGCAGCTCGTCCTTGCCCGCGCTGTGCATCCGCGTCTCCTCGGGGCTGAACGGGTACTCCGGGGTGATGAAGTGAACCGAGAGTTCCTTCTGCTGCCCGTGGACCTGGTCGTCCAGCTTGAAGCCGAACGCGAAGTCCTGGCCGTTCTTCGCGTAGCGGATCTTGCTGGTCTTGAGGACATCGCCAGACAGGATCTTGAAGAGCTGGGAGCTGACTTCAGAGGCGTCGATGTCGACGTTCTTTATCTCCTCCTCGATGACCTGCTCTTCGTTGGTGAGGTACTCGTAAACGTTGCCGTTGCGCTGGACGTAGGTCTGCGTCTCCAGCAGCGTCAACGCCTCCTTCACGTCCTCCGCGAGCGCTGGCAGGTCGAGGCCGAAGCGGTCGTACACAAGCACCGTGAGGTTGCGTGGCGTGGCCTGGAAGCTCTCGACGTACTTGACGAGAAACAACGCCTTGAGGAGCCGGATCGCGAGCTGGTTGTCGAGGTTTCGCTCGGCGACGTCGATTGAGCGCTGAGCGGCGGACTTCAGGGAAGCGCGGATGCCGGCGAACATGCGGTCAAAGGTCGCCAGCGTGCCGACCTCGACGTTGCCAATGTCCTTGGCGACCTGCTGGACGACGCCAAGCATCGAACGCTCACCGACGGAGCTGTTACGACCCTCGAAGACGTTGTGGTCGGAGATGCCCTCGATCCCCGCTTGGAAGAGAGGGAACTGGTAGCTGACGAACGGGTAGGTCCCGACGAAGTGGGCCGCGTCGGTGTAGTTGCGATAGGTCTTCGCGCCGTCGACGAAGTCGAAGAGCGTCTTGAAGTTCGCCGACTCCTTGGCGTAGATCGCCTCGAGCGCAGCCTCGCCGACGCCGTTCTTCTCCAACAGGCGCTTGCGGATGACCTCTTCGACATCGGCGCTGGTGAGTTTCACGCGGGTCTTGAAACGAGCCTGGATTTTAGTGAAGTCGTTGCCCTGCTGCTTCGTGCGGTCGCCGACAACCTTGTCCATGTCCTCCTGCGAGGTGACGAACACCCATGCCCGTCCGGCGCACTTGGTGTTGAGGCTCTCGGCGACCGTCTGGAGATTTAGCATCAAGTGTGTGTTGGAGCCGATGAACTGGCCAACCTCATCGACGTAGAAGTTGAGTCGGCAGCCGTCCGGCTGCTTGTCGAGCCACGCCTTGACCTCGTCAGCGAAGTCTTCGATGGAGACCGCATAGGACACCTGGTACTGCTTGATGATGCCGTCAGTGGCTTCACCACCGTTCACTTCGGCGAACGCGCGGTCGATGCTCGTCCCCTCCAGCGCGCTCTGCTCGCGTCCCTGGGTCCACGGCATACCAGCAAGGCGCGCGTACGCATCCTTGAACCCCTCGTACTGGCCGCGGTTGTCGAGGTCACGCTCGAACCGTGCAACGTGCCCCTGGTTGCCGTAGTAGCCGCGGCTCTCGTCGAAGACCTTGACAAATACCTTGAGCAAGGCGTCGGTCTGGTCCTTGGTAATGAGCGTGGCCTTCTGGTCGATGTTGAACAGAAGGCTCTTGGCGGGGATGCGCTCGACCTTCGTCAGCAACGCGGGCAGGAACGCACCGGTTGCCTTGGAGCGGAAGCTCTCGGCGACCTTTGCTCGGTCGAACTCCTGGCCTTCGACGTCACCAAGCAGGTGGGCGAGCATCTTCAGCAGATGCGACTTGCCGGAGCCGAAGAAGCCGGAGATCCAGACGCCGTTGGCGTTGGTGTAGTTGGTGTACGCCTCCAGCAGCAGTTCGACACCCTTGGCAACCTCGTTGGTGAGGACGTACTCCTCCACCTCCGTGCCGAGGTGTGCAACATCGTCCGCTTTGATGACGCCCTCGATCGGGCGCTGGACGTCTTTGGCAAAGATCTCGTTCAGCAGCATCGGGTCACGCTTCCTGTTCCAGGATGTTCTTGGCTCGGTAGTACTGGTCGTCCTTCAACCTTCCGAAAAGCACCAGCGACGACCCCAAGGTCTCCGACTGCTCGTAACGGCCGGGGAAGAACATCAGCATGGGCTTTCCAGTCACGACGCTCTGAAGGTTGTTCAGCACGTTGTGCGACCGGATGTACGGGAAGACCTCTCCTATGCCGGTGAGGAAGAAGATGTCGAAGTCGCCGTCCTCGATCCTGGATCGGATTGCTGGGGCTATGTGGAGTTGCGGGTCGAGCATGCCCTGGAGCAATTCGCGAAAGTCGTCCTTGTCCTGATCGGATTCCAGCTCAAGAACGCGCTCCCACACGCCACGCTCCTTGAGGATGTCGACCGAGAGGTCGTAAAGGTTCACCTCGCGAACGCTGACGCCGTGCTCCGTGGCAAGCTTGTTCTTGATCCGCCTCTTCGCCTGAGCGACCTTGAGCGCGTCCTCCGGATCGTAGGGGTAGATGAAGAACGGCACCTCGTTGCTCAGTCCCTCCATCTGAAGGAAGCGCTTGCCGCTGAGCACCGAGAACAGGTGCTCTTCCTGTCCCGTAAGGTCCACTCGCGTCATCGCCCACCCCCCGGTGCCACCGACTCGTTCGTCGGGAAGAAACGAACGTCGCTCGCTGTGCCGTTGGCGAACACGGCGGCGAGTCGGTCGGTCAGCATGACCGGAGTGATGTGCCCGTTGTCACTGAGCAGGCCGGCCTCGCGTAGCATCAGGAAGACGTTCGAGCGCAGCTTGCGGTAAGTCGATTCCTTGACTTCGACCAGTTCCTCGTGCCACGTGGCCTTCGTGCGCGCAAACGAATCGAAATCGGAGTGGTCGAGCGTCGGCGCGAGCACCAAGAACCGTTCCCGAAGGACTTCCTCGGCGAAATCGCCAAGCAGGCTGTACCGTCGACACGCAGCAGCCCACATTAGGTGTCCGCGCTCGACGCTGGTCGCATCGACTAGCAGGCCGATCTCGTCGTCGGTCAGTTCGGCAAGGCGCTGCACCACCTCGCGAGCTAGGCGATGCCCCGAGGAGACGGTCCGCCCTTGGAGAAGGTTATCCGACTCGATCGTCGCTCGAACCTTCGACCAGTCACCTAGTCGTTGGTAAAGCGGCGCCGCAACGCCCCCTTCCTGTACGAGAAGACCGCCAGCAGTGAACGACAAACGGTACCGGTGTTCCGTCACGTACTCACCTCAGGCGATCTGAGGGCTGCATCTCGCCTGAGCGCACCCCGGCCCTTGTTGAGGGACGTCTGAGCGGGATTCTCCGCAGGTTGCGAAGCGGAAGCCGCTCCACCACAAGCTTCTCGCTTCAGTGCGCCAACGATCATGTCGACGCCTCCCTTGCGTCGTTCCAGCGGATGATGTCCTGACGCCTCCAGAGCCGGACTCGGCTGTTGCTGAGATCGACCACCGGCTGCGGGAAGTCCGAGTAGCGTTTCAGGTACGTCGTCACGCTGCTGGGATGAGACAGCCTAAGGATGGCCTGCACCTCTGCAGCACCGATCAGGTCATCCGGGTCTACCTTCGCTCCCACCTCTGGCAGTCTAGGAACATTGACAGGCCCGCGCCGGCGAGCTCGTCACGCGTCGGACGTCGAATGGGCCTGAATTCGCAATTTCTGGACTGCCGATGCCTCGCCTCCCCCTGCTGACCTCACAGAGTGATCCCCTCCTCAGCGCTCCGCACGACGTCCCGTCCCGATCGCTCCTCCACTCGCGACGGATAGCAGCTGGCGTCAGTGATCCGATCAATCGCCGCCTGGGCACGCTTCCGCTGGCCCATCTGTTCGATGCACGCCGCCTCGACGCCGAGCGGCGCCTCCCCCGCCACGCTCCACCGCTCCCGGTAGGCAGCGACGGTCGCAACCCCAGCGAACCACCGCCCACGTCGGCGAGGTTCCACCGGTACCGGCCCGAGCACCCGCGCCCACGCATCGCCGCGAGCAACCGCCTGCTCAGCCAACGTCCGCGCACGTTGCTCCAACGCTCGGTCTCGATCTTCGAGTGCCCGAGCCATATCCGGATCAGCGACCCCCAGCGCTCGGGGCACCAGTCCGCCAATGAGATTGTCGGCCGCTCGGCGCTTCGAACTTCCTGACATCCCATACCGCTCGACACGAGCACGGAGGACGGCGGCAACGTCGTCGGCATCAGCCAGTGTGTGCGTCTCGACCAAGCGAGGCAGCACCTTCTCGATGTCGACTCCCCTGCTCTCTGCATCCCGGAACGCTGCCAGCAACGGACCGTAGGCCTCGCTACTCCGGACCAGTTCGAGCGCTTCCGGACTCAGGCCGGAGCGGTCGAGCAAGGCCTCCCACCGCTCCGCCTGGGCCACCTTTGCCAACGTCTGATACTCGGCACACAGCGTGGGCCACGACTGGGCGGCGTGCTGTTCTCGCTTGATCGTCTCGTGTGCGGAGACATCGGCCCCCTCGTTGGCCAGAACGCCAGCCAGCACATCCCGGGCGGACTGCCGATCCGTGACACCGTCATGGGCCGTCTGAGGATCCGGGTCGTAATGGGTGTCCACGTAGATGCGGTTGGACTCCCGACCGCGGGTGGCTGCGACGTACAGAACTTCCCGGGTGGTGGTGGGCGACACCATGGCGTGCGCAGTATCGACGGTCCGTCCCTGGGCCCGGTGGGCGGTTGAGGCGTAGGCGAGCTCGACGTGGTCGGCGACGTAGGCGGCCGAGAGCACAACTTCGCCTCCACCGCCGACACGCCTCACGGCCATACTTCCATCGTCGTTCGTGGCGGTCACGAACCACCGGTCACCGTTCTTCACCCAGCGCTTGCCGGTGACGAGGAGGCGGTTGTTCTGGCGGGTGACCACCTCGTCCCCAACCCCGGCGATCTGGTGGCCGGCGACCGCCAAACCCTGGTCGGTGACGGCTCCGGCGGCCACCCGGTCGGCCCGAGCTCGGCGGTTGAGTTCGCCCACCGTCGTGGCGTCACCGGCGATCATCAGACTCGACTTGCCGACATCGACGTCGGCCTTCCACGCCACGTAGATAGCGTCCAACAGCGCCTCTCGATCGCCCTCGGTGATCCTGTCGTGGGTTTCGTAGGCATCGATTGCACCTTCCCTGCCCAAGCGCATTTCGACGCTGGCCCTCTTCTCCCACTCCTCGGTGAACCGCCGAACGTCGGTCAGTTCTGGGGCGAGGTCACCGCGATCCCTGGCCAGTAGTCCGAAGGCTCCGCCGGCATCGACAGCGCTGAGCTGTCCCCAGTCCCCAACCAGCAGTACCTTCGCCCCGGCGTCTGCCGCTGCACTCACCAGCTCGTCCAGCCCGAACGTACCGGCCAGGCTGGCCTCGTCCACAATCACCAGCTGGTCCTTCCGGAGCTGCCATTGAGCAAGGTCGGCATCGAGCTTCTGAAGTCGAGTCCTGATGCGCTCTGCCGAACCGGAGAGGGGATACGGATGACGTGCCAGGTTGACCGCCACCTTGTGCCGCTCCGCCACCCTCCCGGGTCGTTTCCGGTGTTCCGTCAGCCACTTCGAGACGTTCTCGGTGTCGATCCCGAGGTCGTCGGCCAACACTTCGGCGGCCGCAGCAGAGGGGGCGAGCCCGACCACGGAGCCCGGGCCGTGCTCGGTCTCCCACGCCGCTCGGAGGCCGGCCATCGTGGAGGTCTTGCCCGTTCCGGCCGGCCCGACAAGTACGTCCAGAGCACGCCCGGATGTAGCGATCTTCTCGACCGCAAGCGCCTGATCGGTCGAGAGTGCGTACTCCTTGCCCGGTAGTCGTGCTTCGGCAACGGACGCCACGGTGACCACCGTCACGGTCGGCGCATCCACCCTCCGGCCGGCCTCGAGAAGGCGGGCTTCGGCGTCGAGGAGGGTCTGAGTCGTAAAGACGGTGTGGTCCTTCGGCCGCAGCCGAGAGCTGCCGTCGGCCCTGATGTAGCGATCGGGCGTGTGATGGATGACCGGAGGAGTGAGCGTCAGGGAACGCTCGACGGCGAGGTCAGTGATCCGCTCGGCCACGGCCATCCGGTCGTCGGGGGTGGCGAAGCGCACCCCATGGATGGTGCGATGCGCCTCGGCCATGAGGTTCTGTCGGCTGTAGGTGGAGTGGCGTTCGGCCACGGTGACCACGACGGTTGAGGCCGCGTCGGCCAGGATCTCGTCGGTCAGATCGCCGACACGGAGCAGAGGTACGTCGTTCCGACCGGTGAGGCCAGTGACCCAGGCGATCTGGTCGTCACCGACGTATCCGGTGGCCCGCTTACGCCAACCCTCGGTCATCTGGGCGAGGCTCCGGTGCTCCTTGTCAGGCCGGGTGGCGAGGGTCGCCTGCTGGTGGAGCCGCATGTCCTCGACGGCCGTCGGCGTCCGACCTCGGGCGGCGACGAAGTCGGCTCGGAGTCGGTCCTTGTAGCCGGCGATCTGCTCTGCCCGTTGGGAGAACTCGCGCATGAGCGCTTCAGGAACGCCGGCGATCTCCCATCGGGGCGTGTCGGTGTGGCGTCGCCTACGGGCGTCCCACCCGACGCCCAGTGCATCGGTCAGGAAGTCGGAGAGGACCCCCTGGTGCATCTCGCCGAGCATGATGACCGACTTGTAGAGGCCCCGGCTGTCGAGCGTCCGCCACCGCTCATCTGACACGCTCTTGGCCCGGTTCAGCACCACCACGTGGTCGTGGAGTTGGGGATCACCGGCCCGACTGTCCCAGTGGGTGAATGCAGTCGCCACCACCCCGGTGATGTCCTCTTGGACCACGCCGGCATGGCCGGATCGGGAGTGGAACACCTCCCGTTCCGCATAGGTGAGGGCGTAGTCGATCGCCCGCCGATGGCACTCATAGATGACGCCCTTGGTCCCCTCGTCGGCCAGTGCCCACGCCGTCGATACTGACTTCGATGGGCTGAACGTGAGGTCGAAGCCGGCCACCGGCGCCTGTCGCTTGCCGGTAGGTGGGGTGCTGCCGAGCGGTTCGCCGGTGATGGGGTCGGCGCAGGCTCCGAGCATGTTGACGAGGTGCTCCTCGGTGACTTCCGACCACTTCTCGACGCCCATTCCATCGTGTAAGTCGGCCAGGCCGGCACCCACGAAGACGCCCGGAGGTGTCCCCGACTCGGCGTAGTAGCGGGTCAGGTTGTTGGACTGCTCGGTCGCACCGTCGCCGAGCGCTACCGAGTCCATGAGGTAGCGGAATCCGCCACCGAGGCTGATCCGGCGGATCGAAAGCATCGTCTTTGTCCCCTGCCTTCCGGGTTGCGGATTGCGGTCTTCGGCAACCCGGGCGGGGCGAGGTCCAGCTATCGGAAACTCGCTGGTCACGAGCTTGTGGACCTCGGGTGCCAACGGTGTGAGGTCGCGGTGGGGCCTGAGGGCAGGTTTGGCAGGGTGGCCAGGTGGCGGGTGTGTCGTAGGGGGTGTCGACGGGGGGAAGCGGGGGTCGAGATTTGGAGGGGTTGGGGAAGCGAGCGATGCAGTCTGGGGGAGGTGGGTGACGGCCGAGTCCAGCCTCTGGGGTCGTGCACATTGGGGGTAAGCACAACCCGGCCGGGAGGTGGCTCACCGCCGTGACGTTGCACCGGACCCAAGCCGATCAGCTGGTCGGCAGATCAGTGCCGGCAGTCGTCCTGGCGGTGTCGCACTCCGACGACCTGAACGACGAGGCGACCGTCGAAGACCTCGAAGGACGATCCGGTAGTCCCCGACCTCGCACCCGGCAGGCGTGCGGTGTACATCCATCGCCACACAGCCCGACGGGCGTGGCTGCTTGGCCAGGAGATCGACCGCTGCTCAAACCCGGTGCTCGTCCTGACGTAAGAGACCGTTCACGACCTTCGCAGCCCGGCGAGCGATGCTGACCTGTTAGGTGCTCACGTGAGGCCGAGCTCGGCCTTCACCTGCTCCCAGGGGATGAAATCATCCTCCTCGCGGGCCACCTGCAACTCAGCTCGGTCCACGATGCCCTCTGCCCGCTCCACCAGGGCGTCGTAGTCCTCCGCGTCGACGATCACCGCCACCCGTCGTCCCCGGCGTGTGACGTAGACCGGCTCGCCGGTGCTGTGTGCCTGCTCGATGGCGGCAGCGAAATAGTCCCGTGCTTCGCTGACCGGGATGTCGCGCATGTACGAATCGTACAAAACGGTCCACCAACTGCGGAATCGGTCCAGGGCAACCGTTGCCGCAGCGTTCGGATTCGGCCGAATGTCGGCCTCGCCGTTCCCCCACGCTGGATCTCCTACCGGCGATCATGTGGACCGGGAGACGACCGAGCGGATCGATGGGCTCCTCGACGACTTGGCCGTGCTCGTCGCCGACTGGCGGTCTGCCCGCCGGCGCCACGACCTTGCCGCCACCCACCAGGTCCGTGCGCTCGCCACCGCCGAACGTCGGCTGCATTCGACCCTGGGCGGCCTCGGTCTCCAACGGTGGAGGAACCTGGTGTCGGCCCGTGCCCAGATCTACACCGCCCGAGACGGGTTGGACATGATCCGGGCCCGACGCATCCGGCCCGAAGTCGAGGCCGCCATCGCCCATCTCGACATCGTGAGGAACCTCGAGGCCGACCAGGTCGCAGCCGCCGGTAGGCAGGTGGCGGAGGTCGCTGGCCGGTTGGTTCCCTACGGCCCCCTTGCCACCGAAGCCACGGGATGCTCGAAGGCTGATCTTCGCCGCCTCGCAGCTGCTGTCCGCAATCACTGAGGAACGCTCGTTCTGGAGGTGCCTCTCCCCCGGTTGGTTGGATCGCACGATGCCATCTACGAGGGCGGCCACCCGGTCGGTCGAAAGGGTGTCGCCAGGGCCACGTCGGGATTGGTCAGGAAGAACCCGCTCCCGATGCGATGTAGCGCAGCTCGCAGGTCAGTCCGATGACGTTGAGCCAACGCTCGTCGCCGGTGAGCACGACATCGGCGTGCAGGTCCGCCGTCGCGAGGATCAACGCGTCAGGCATCTTCAAGGCCTTGTGGGCAGCTCGAAGCTCGGCGGCCCGTTCGGCAACTGGCTCGTCGAGCGGGATCCGCGTGCTGGTCGTCTGGGTAAAGAACCGGCGCACCGTCCGCTCGTCGTGGTGGCCAAGCTTCGCACCGGTGAGCAGCTCGGCGACCGTCACCACCGAGACCACGAACACGTGCTCAGTTGCCGCCGCTCTCACGGCGGTGTCTGCGGCCTGGTGCAAGAGATCATCAGCGTCCAGGAAGCCAATGACCGTGTTGGAGTCCAGGAGGGCTACACCCATTCGTCGCGGACCTGCTCGACCGCGTTGCGCAGCGCGCCGTTGGTGCGCAACGCGCCACTGAACTCGTCGAGCAGCGCCGTGGTCCGCGTCAGCACGACCCGTCCGGGCCCGATCGCCTCGGCCCTGACCGCGTCGCCGGGCTTGAAGCCGGCATCCGTGAAGGCGTTCATCGGGATCGTGACCTGATGCTTGGCTGAGATCCGCGTCTGGCCGGCACCGCGTCTGTACGGGGAACCCTCAACTGCATGGTTCTTTACTTGATCAGTCATAAGTAACGATCGTACCACCAGGCCCCGTGCGGCGGTTCGCCGAGCAGTCGTTGGCGTCAACCCCCGGTTGGCTGGATCGCACCATGCCATCCACGAGGGCCGCCACCGGGTCGGCCGGAAGGGTGTCGCCATGGCCACGTCGGAATCGGTGAGGAACTACAAGCAACTTCTGGGTCAGCTCGCTGGCGCCCACGAGAAGGCCCGCGGGCGCTTGACGACCGTCGAAGCCAAACGAGCCGAGGTCATCGCTGCCCAGGATCAGCTGGTGGCAGCGGCTGCGTCCGGCGTCGACCGAGCCGTTGTCGACATGGCCCAGGGGGTGGGACCGGAGCTGACCGCCGGGGTCCTCGGTCTCGACGTGGCCGAGGTCAAGCGGCTCGTGAAGTCCGCCCGGCAATGAGCACCCTCACCCCTACCGCCGAACAGCAGGCCGCCGTCGATGCCTTCACCGCCGGCGGCACCGTGGTGGTCCACGCCGGCGCCGGAACCGGCAAGACATCCACCCTGCGCCTCCTCTCTGCCGCCAGGCCAACTACCAAGGGTCTCTACCTTGCGTACAACAAGGCCATCCAAACCGAGGCGGAGCGCTCGTTCCCACGCAATGTCGACTGTCGGACGGCGCACAGCCTCGCCTACCGCTCCTTCGGCGCACCCATGAGCGCTCGCTTGAACGGACCTCGAGTCACCGCCAAGAAGGCGGCCGGTGTGCTGCGGGCCCCCTGGGTACCACTCGACTCAGGCCCCGACCTCGATCCGGGCACGGTGACATCGATGGCCCTGCGGACAGTCGACCGGTTCTGCCATTCGGCCGACGTCGAGATCACCCGAAGGCACTTCGTCCCACCGGAGGCTCCCGATCACGTCGACCTGTCCGGGTTGGCCGCCACCGTGGTGGCGGTGGCGAAGCGGGCATGGGTCGACCTATCGGGTCCGAACGGGCACCTGAAGCCGTCGCACGACGTGTACCTGAAGCTGTGGCAGCTCTCGGGCCCGACGCTCGACTACGACTTCATCCTCTTCGACGAAGCGCAGGATGCAGATCCCGCCATCGCCGACGTGGTCACCCGTCAGGCATCCCAGCTGATCGCGGTCGGCGACTCCGCGCAAGCGATCTATGGCTGGCGTGGCGCCGCCGACTTCCTCGACCGAGTCGAGGCCGCTCATCACGTCGTCCTGACCCAGTCGTGGCGGTTCGGTCCGGCGGTGGCCGATGAAGCGAACGTGTGGCTCGCGGTGATCGGGTCCGGAATGCGCCTCGTCGGTTCCCCGCACCGGCAGTCATCACTCGGTCCGACGGAGAACCCTGATGCGGTCCTGTGCCGATCGAACGGTGGGTGTCTCACCGAGGTGATGGCCGCACAGAGCGACGACCGACCGGTGGCACTTGTCGGTGGAGGCGACGACATGGTCCGCCTGGCCGAAGCCGCCCAGCGGATGAGGATGGGCCAACCGGCCCGACACCCCGAGTTGGTGGCGTTCAAGGACTGGGCCGCCGTACAGGACTACGCCGAGCATGACCCGGGCGGATCCGACCTGGCCGTCGCCGTCCGGCTCATCGACAAGCACGGGCCCGAGGCGATCATCGATGCCATCCACTCGTGCGTTCCCGAGGCAGAGGCCGACCTCACCATCTCCACCGCCCACAAGGCCAAGGGACGGGAGTGGGGCCAGGTCCTCGTCGGGGACGACTTCCGACCGCCGAAGGACGACCCGGCGACCGGCCTCCCCGGGCCCATCGCCCGAGACGAGGCCATGCTCGCCTACGTCACCGTGACTCGGGCCATGGGACGCCTCGATGCAGGCGGTCTGGCCTGGGTCCACGACCACCCCTCTGTCATCGACACGGCGCCCGCCACTGCCGTCGACCCTCCGACACCAGAACGGACGGCCGCGGTACCTCGTGCCCGTCGATCCGAACGGTTCCGAGAGGGCGCCTCAGTGGTTGCTGGGGCGCTCCCGGAACCTGAAACTGATGTGATGAAGGAGCGACTCGCCGCTCCCGCGTGACGAAACTCGGTGATGGGACCGAGTTCGGCGCCACACACGAGGAGCAAGGAGATGGCCCGCAAGGCGCAGAAGGAAGGGTCGGT
>Ga0080006_1170054_pt1 | contig 13911 bp, 14 predicted proteins | sample RS3BMetagenome_FD_69209 | JGI IMG/M metagenome (GOLD analysis project Ga0080006, IMG submission 69209) | Ferric oxide microbial mat and aquatic microbial communities from Rainbow Spring, Yellowstone National Park, USA - RS3B (SPADES... ...
AGACAAAGGCTGGATATGGTGATGTTGACGGCAGCAGGAAGAAACCCGTCTTTTTTTGTGTACATCCGAGCAGCAAGTCAATCGACCTGCCCCACTCCATGTTCTGCTGATATAAGTGGTACCTAGAATCGATGCATGGAACTGGACGCCGTGTCAACCGCACGCACGCACGCACGCACGCACGCACGCACGCACGCACGCACGCACGCATCGTTGTCGAGGCGCATGCATCTCGCCGCAGCGATCGGTAACGCGGTGACCCCGGGCTGTATGAGCGTCTCTGCGAGCAGAACGCTTGCGTGAGGTTGTGCGTGTTCACTGGGTATCAGGCGCCGTGCAAACGCATCTACCAAGCTCAGCGCTTTGTGAAGTGTGAGTGTTGAGAAATCGTAGTCACAGCAGGTGCCTTTTGTGCTTGAATTAACCAAGTGATCTAACCCGTTTCCCCTCTATGTACCTCGAGAAGTACCGTCTAGATGGACGTGTAGCAGTCATAACCGGCGGTGGCCAAGGTATTGGACTTTGCTGTGCAGAGGCGCTGGGTGAAGCTGGCGCCAAAGTCGTCCTTGCCGAGCTCGTTCCCGAGCGAATTGACCAAGCGCTCAAGTACCTGCAGAGTCGGGGCATTTTGGCGTCAGGCGTGCAGGTCGACGTCACAGACCCGGCCGCAGTTGAGACGGCTGCGGAGCGCATTCAGAAAGAGCACGGTCAAATCGATATTCTCGTGAATAATGCTGGCATTAACATCATGGGACAGGCGACCGAACATATGACCGATGAGCACTGGCACCGTCACATGAAGGTCAATGTCGATGGCGTTTTTTATTGTTGTCGAAGTTTTGGGCGTCGCATGCTTGAACGAGGACAAGGGTGTATCGTGAATATCGGATCCATGTCCGGAGAGATTGCCAACCGTCCGCAGTTGCAGACCGCTTACAACGTGACCAAAGCGGCCGTACATCATCTGACGAGGTCCCTGGCTGCTGAATGGGCGACCCGCGGGGTCCGCGTCAATGCCGTCGCCCCGACGTATATCGAGACGCCGCTGATTCGCCAACAGCTAAGCGATGATTCCTTTTACAAGATATGGATTGATATGACGCCAACACATCGGGTAGGTCGTCCCGAAGAGGTAGCGTCCGTGGTTCTGTTCCTCGCCTCCGATGCCTCCAGTCTAATGACTGGCGCGATTGTCCTGGCGGATGCAGGGTATACGTGTTGGTAAACCGCAAGGGTGAAGATTGGCTTGCAGAACGCTCCATCACCTGAGAAGACCTGGGCCCGTGCATCCCGCAAGGACGCACAACTACCGGTATCCGCGGGCGCCCGGCACCATTGTGACGACACAGCGAGCACCTGGGCCCGCGCTTCCCGCAATGACGCAACACTAAGCTCATGAGCGGGTGCCCGGCATCACCTGGGCGCCCATTCGTGGCGAAATCCGTGCATCACGAGGGTGCACAGGTCGCGCCTTTCGGTGGCGCCCAAGCAGGCGTATCCGCGGCTGCTGCATGCGCTCGTCCTACCGGTCCGCTTCTTGCACAAGACGTCCGTCCTGGCGTTTCTCGGTGCCAGGGGACTAGCCCTGCGCAGTTGACACTGTATGCGGCAACGCAGACGCTGTGGACCCAGCTCATCCGAGTGTTCCTGCTCCTAGAGACACCTCTCGGGCACGACGCCAAAACAAGAGTGTCGCGTTTCTGACCCGGGAATCGATCCCAATGACAAGTACATTTGCCATGAACCCAGGCATCCTCTGTGCCTGTTTTGCTGCACCAGCACCACCCCGCCAGTCGTGCGTACGCTGCAAAGAATCATAGCTCGGCGCAAGCAACATTGGACGCCGCGGTGAAGCGCGACCAAACAGGCGCCTCCCATTCGTTTCTGAAAGGAATCGTTTCTGCTGATGCTTCCTCCTGGAAACGTCAATGCGTCTCAAGCGTTGTTGCCGCAGCCACGCAATCTTCACGCACGCAGTGCGCGATACCGACGTTCATCGCGCGCAAGCTCCTGCGCGCCCTCGAGGCCGTTCACATCATCACTGCCTGAGAGTTCGGGTCCAGGGCCTCAGCGGTGCCTGCTCAGGCCGCCCACAGATACTGTATCCTTTTTAGTCCACCAATGAACCGGATTCAATGTAGACCTATTGGAGCGCGCTTGAACTGACCATGGCCATGCAGGTCACTCATGGGGTCCGTGCGCATCGGCACGCACGTCGCTGTCGAAGCGGGGTCAAAAAACGAAACGAGCACAATATGTACATTACTGGACATCATCCGGGAAACGCGCAGGTGAATACCTCATCCAAACCGTCAAGGTTTGCACTGCAACGACGCAGTTCCATGCGGATCCGATTGCGCAGACCCCACCTCGTCGAAACCGGTGTCTCTCCAGGGTGCTTGTCTGCACAGAGACACTGGGTTTTTTCCGTCAGATGCTTCATATCTAGCATCTTTTCCCACAGGCATCCTCTACGTAGTATTTGAATCTGTGGTGCGATCCGTCATCAACGGAACTGCAGTGCACGTTTTCCCTCGGATGCTTCATAGCAAGCATCTTTTCTCACAGGCATCCTCTACGTATTTGAGCGTGTGGTGCGGTCCGTCATCAACGGAACTGCAGTGCACGTTCCTGGCGAACCGCGGCGTGCCGTCCGTGACCACGTCGCGAGGCTTGTCCTCGGAGCGCTGCAGACTCGACTTGCGTTTCTGCTGCTCGCTGCCGCGGCATCGACCGTGGATCACGAGCGCCAGATGATGTAGGCGCAGTGCTGGTCATCGCCGATGACGCTGCAGCACGTCCGCGTTGGCGCTGCGACCAGACGCGGTTCCGAAATGGACTGGATTGCCGTCCCTGGAGGCTGCTGCTGCCGCTGCTGCGGAGGAGCGGCGTCTGGGTGACTTGGCGTCGCCGCCGGCTACGCGCCCGAGCTTCCTCGTCATCGTCCGAGAACTCCAGGTCGGAGCTGTGGAGCTCTTCACCGAATTCGTCACATGCGTCACAGCCACGTTTCGCATTCTTTTCAAGCTCAAGCGGCCTGAGTAGTTCCTCCACGTAGTAAACCGCGCATCCTACCCGTATTTTACTGCACAGCGCTGTATCCCGTGCATCTACGCGCAGGATATACATTGGACGTTGCACCGATCCGAACACCTCGAACACGAAACCCAGCGGCTGGCGATCCTCGAAACAAAATAGTGAGTCCTCGCCCAGACTCGCCCTGACTTGGGGCGCGAGTTCCAGTGCGCTCTGCACGACCACCAGCCCGTCGATGAACGCTAGAATCGACCCAACGGACTTGAGCGAGTGATCGGGGCGTATCAAGCTCGAATCGGGAGCCACTGGCGGGTCCAGCTCCGAGTACAGAACCTCGTGCGGCGTTCGCGGAAGCGTCCGTGTTTCGCGAGACTCCCCGACGCCAGCACTAGAATCAGCATCTGACTCGCAGTCGCCGTTCTCCGAAAGCGGCCTTTGGTCGAGCCTCGCAACGACATCGGTGTGCGCATCGTCGTGCAAGTCACGAAGCTCCGTTGCGGTCGATGAAGTTGACGACAACGACGATGATGAACTAGAAAAGCACGCTTCGTTGCCCTTTGCTTCTTCTTTGTGTGTATTAATGTCACTCGAATCCAATAAGGTAAGTGACGCTAACGCCTGCGATACCGGTTGTTTTGTAAACATCTCCACAAGCAGCAGCAGCCGCAGCGTAAAGTCCTTACCCGACGCTGGACGCAGGTCGTTGGTCGCGGGCCTCGGGCATCTCGCTCGCGGCTCTTGTTCGGCGTTTACGCACGCGCGACGCTGTCATCGTGCAGAGCTAGCCTGGGAAACTCCGATTTCGTACCTCAAAGCAGGCTTCACCACGATCTTCTGTTGAACATGTTAGGTCTCGTGCGTGCGGCTCGGGCAATTCGTCCCGTCCGTAACTCAGGGCTGGTTACGAGCGGACGACAGCAGCGTTGGCACTCAGGCCACACGCCCTGGAGTGAGGTTAAAAACAAGACCGACTTTGCATCGTATTGTGAGTGTCAGAAAGCAGCGATTGTCCTAGGTTCCTGGCTAGTTATCGGGCTGGGAGCGCGTGCGCTGATGAAGCGAGGCAAGAGCACACCGAGCGCTTCCGAAGAGCCGCCTTCGCCGGGTGCTGCTTCGGAGCCGGCCGCGCTCTAGACTACTGCGCAGCACGTGGAAAACATGCCGTCGCTCTGATCGCGTTCTTTCGGACTTTTCTTTTATGGACACTGCAGCGTCAATGACACAAAAGCGGTGCTGGCTTCCGCTCGCGGCTGCCGGTTCGTGACAGAGGCGCTTCACCGGGCCCGTTGCGTGAGCGGCAGTGCACTCGCCTGGGGCACTGACCACGCGGTGCGACGAGCAGCATGCTGCCTGCCCGCAAGCGATCCAGCACTATCCCTATATATATATATCGTGTGTTTGGTTGATGATACAGCGAACCACGGACCTTGTCGATCAACTCAAGAAGGTTTGTCGGGTTGCTCGCAGGCTGTGCAAGCGGTGTCGGTCGCGCTCAAACTGCGCCCGCAACTCGGCGAGCTCTCGCTTCTTCAGCTCATCCCGTTGGAATCGATAAAACCCGACCGGGGCAGCTTTCGTTTCCGATACATTTTCGATCACTGACTCGGCTCGCGAGTTCTGCGGAGCACCTGCATATAGCGGGTTCGCATTACCAGAACGAGAGCGCTTGTCGTCGTTGTTCACGTGCTGCTGTTTGTGCGTCCGCGGAACTACCAGCGTAAAGCCATCCTCGTCGACCAAGCATCGTTTCCGCTCCTGATCTCGCTGTATCTTACGTACTTGTTGCTCATATGCTGCCATGATGCGATCGCACGTTCCCTCGAGGCCGCGGATATCCGCAAGGTGGTCATGTTTGAATCGCAACCAGGCCCAGTGGGGGAAACTATTGACCTCCAGCGCGCCTCGCAGCTGAACCGGAAGAAACTGTTTCAGCTTGGGAATCGTCCGGCGCGATAAAGCGGATAGCTTAAGCTCGTCTGGTGAGTTCAGAGTCCGCTGTGCATCCTCTGGGCTCTCGAAACACACATACCCACGAACGACCGCTGGCTCTCCGACCGCACTATTTGGCCGTATGCGAAACGCCTTCTCTTTCTCGAGGACGTTCTCCGTCTTAAACTTTGTCTCTGCGCTATCGCTGTGCTCAATAAAGGCCCAACGCACTGGGCCCGCACTCGAGCAGGCCTCTTCCAGGTCCTCTCGCCGCGTTCCCATCGGCAAGTTCCAGAATACCAGCACCAAACGCAGTAGCTCCGTCACGGACTGCCCGTTGCAGGCGTCAGCTATCGCATGGCTCCCGTCGTGTTGTCGCTTTTGGGTCGAAGCACCACACAGCTGAGCGTTGCGCGTCGCAGCGGTGTCCTCTTCGAGCAGTGCCGTCGGCAGTCGTCCCTGTGTCAGGCATCGCCAGACAAAGCTGCTCACGTGCTCTGGCCTGGTCGGCCGCCCATAGAACAAGCATCGCCAAGCCGTCACTTGTCCTTCAACAGACTTCTCCAACGGAACTTGAACCACGTTCCATTCCCAGTCCATGTTGGTACTGTTCTGCAAGCGGCCGAGCGCACACTGTTGTAGACTGCAACTCGAGCGCGGCAGCCACATATCGCATCCACGTATCCGCAATGGCAATATCCACAGAAGCGCAGCTCGGCAGCTTCTGCTGAGCGGCCCACGAGACGCCTCTAGGACCTTGCTAGGACGAGTCTTTAGATCTGGGGGTTTGCATGGTCTCACACAAGGTCTGTCGTGGTTCCTGGCGAGGCACCGGCGGCTGCTGTTTCGTCTTGTGCATCAAGACGGCTGTACTGCAGACGACAGCGGAGCATAGCTGTCGACGAAGTCGCGCTGCTTCGTACCTGCAGCCAGCAACTGATTCAAGTAAGCGCTGGCGGACGCAGCGGCTTTGCGGACTTGGGCGGGATGACTGCTGTAGAGGTGGGGGTTTCAGCAGCTGGCGAACACTGGGGCAGCACGCGTACCGGCAAGCGCCTTGTCCAAGGCGTGAAAGACCCCCAGTTATGCGAGAGACCACTCAGGGCCGGCACCTGAGGATGACCTCGCGATCGGAACGCGTTCTCGGCCTGTTGACGAACCTCTTTCCACTGTACGTGATTCTGGGGTCCATCACCGCGGCAACCTGCCCCAGCGTTTTCGCTTTCTTCAAACGCGAGTACATATCTCCTACGTTGTCGGTCATCATGTTGGCAATGGGTTTGACATTATCTGTCGATGATTTTGTCGCAGTTTTGCGTGTTCCTGATGTAGTGCTCTGGGGCGCGCTCGCGCAATACTCCATCATGCCGCTGCTCGGCTGGATGCTTTCCCGGCACCTGGGGCTACCAACACCGTACGCCGTTGGTATGCTGCTGGTGTCGTCTTGCCCAGGAGGCACCGCGTCGAACCTGGTCTGTTACCTGGCAGGAGCTAACGTGGCGCTTAGCGTCCTCATGACGGCAACGACGACGCAAGCGGCCGTAATCCTCACAACGCTCCTCATGAAAGTGATGGCAGGAACCATGATGCCTGTTGATGCCTGTGGTATGTTCTTGTCTATGGTCCAGGTCGTGTTCCTACCGTTGGCAGTGGGCATGCTTTTGAATGCGATGCCCCGAACGAGAGCTGTCATCCAGCGGCTATTGCCTTGGTTTCCACTAGTCTCTGTGGCTGGCGTTGTGCTCATCAATGCCTCCATCATTTCAGGAAGCGTGGATGCGATTCGCACCGGTGGTTTGCGACTTTTCTTCGCACTCTTACTCCTACATGGCCTTGGACTCGTTCTTGGATACGTCGTATCATTTCTGCGTTTCCGGGATAAGCAAATCAATCGAGCGGTTGCGATTGAGGTGTGCATGCAGAACTCGGGTCTGGGGGCAGCGCTCGCCCAGGCACATTTCGCAGACCCCCAGGTTGCAGTGCCCGCAGCGATCTCCGCTTCCATGCACTCCGTCATCGGGAGTGTGGCGGCAGGTATCTGGCGCTGGTTGATAGTCAGCGTCAACGGTAGCCTCCATGTTGATGCCATGACTGTTCCACGTATGTTCTGCATGCAGGCAGCAATGGAATGTGTGGTATCGCATCATCGTGCACGCTCTGCTTTTGCACCTGTCTCGGATTGAAATGGATCACAGAGCTGCTCATTCTGTTCCTGCGCTGAGGCTTCTTTCCGAACTGGTTTTAGACATAGAGAACCTCGACATTCGAAGTGCAGCAACACGAGCATTCGGATCCATACCTAGTTCTAGGATGCGGGGGCGTCTGTTCCGAGTGATATATTCGAAGAATACTTGCGGATGGAATTCGTTGCGTTGCTGGAGTCAAAATGATTCGCGGAGTGTCATCGAAGATGCGTTCGTAAAATATCCGATATCATTAAGCAATGGATATGTACGAGCCTCCAGTGTGCTCCTGTGCTGATGTGCAGCATCCCCGTACCGTACACTCTTCAAGATCCCTGTCTGGGTATTTCATGGAGAATCGCGGGCGCTGTGATTCCGGTCGATTGATGGACAATGATAGATACTCGACGTCGCCTGCGCACGACTGCCTCACAAGATCTTATCGCAAGTTCAGTGCAACGCTCGCGTCCAATAGTCGATTCCGTTCGAAAAGGAAATCCTCCTGTCTCGATCGCGATCGACGAAGCGGGACGCTGCACCGAGGTGACGCCCCCGACGGGATACGTCCCGAGACGATCCCGTCTCTCCAGGCTGCATAGACAAGTATCTTGGACCGGGACTCGAGTCATCGGAGGTACCGCTGCCGGTGGATCGAGCGTCACTGCTCTGCACAAGCGAGGAGCGTAGACGGATCAACGTATCGCGACTTGACCTGTTGCCAGGGCTCCTCTTTCGGTGCTCGGTTCGTCACGTACAACATCGCGTTCCACGAATCATCGATCGAAAGGGAGAGCGTTCGCTCGCACGTGTATCGGTCAGATTACGTGCCGCTGGGATCGCAAAGAACAAGCGCGTGATCACAGTGTACGGCAATGCCGGCGGTTACGGACGAGGGCATCGACGGTATCCTTGGGTACTCGTCGAGGGCATGCAGCGCTCGATGAAGCACGTATTCGTGCGCCACTGGGCGGCTCTCGGAGGAGGAGTAGGGAGCGTGCTGGGCACCAGACGGCACCAGACCACAGCCAGGTATCGACGATGCCAGGAGCACAGCGCGGCTCTATACGAAGAAGATGAAAATAGCAAGCGAGGCTTCGGTTGGAGCTTTCGCCTGTCTTTGGAGTACGTTGAAAGCAGCGTGAAGCAATGAGGTAAGGACTTGAACGGTAGGGACAATATCCGTCCACTCCTGATTATTGATCTGGAGGCAAAGGAGAGACCAGCGTATTGAAAGCGGGGTAGCCGACAGGCGAAAAGGAGGAATTCGCAGGAAAAGCGCTCAGAGGCTTGTGTGCGCAGCAATGGGGGAAGCGACCCAAACTTTCGTACGTATGACCGACTTGCTGACAAGACCTGTTCCCCTTTATTCTGCGATGGTTGTCAGAGCAGTGATAATTGAAACCTGCCGAAACCCTTCCGGATTGTTACCTACGAAAAGCTCTACTCACGCTCCCATAGATCGTTCGTCTGTAAAGCATCCGCAATAGCCGGTGCTCATGGGCGTTCCCAAGGAATATAGGCACAGCGCGAGGCACGCAGATAACGATACTGGTCCCAGGCTTGCCGCTGGATATAACTGCACGTCTTCGTTCCTGTGCTGGTGACGTCGTTTATCCGGCTGAGCGGCTACTGCACCGCTCAGCGTGCAAGGTCCAGCAGCCAGACGGCCAAGGAACTGATGATGCATCCCAACACGCCTGCGAACGGCTTCTTGAACGATGCTCGCCAATGCATCATCGGCCTTTTGCCCGTGATGTGCTCCATATAGCCGACGCGGCAACACTAGCCTCCGGTTCTGAGAGGGACGTTCGCCTGCATACCACTGCGGCTGCCAGCAACGGCTCCTTATCGGCCAGTGTCACACAAGTCGGTGCTTGGAACGACACCTTGGTACGCACAGGAACGCTAGTGGGTAGACGTTGCTCTGGTTTAAACGGGCGAAACTGCTCGGGTCACAGCGTGACTGCTCGGCATCGATGAGGAAACAAATGCTCGCGCGTTGTGTAGACGTGGCTTTGCAGCGACAAGCAGGTAAAGCGCATGCTGCGGCAGCAACTCCACAAAAAACATACACCTCTGTATCGATATGCGTACATCGGTGTCGCAGGTCTTGCCATTACCCCATAAATCCGACATGACACCGTTGAAACTCCACCGAAAACGGACGCTTATGTGGCAATACTCACAGGTGTTTAGCGAAATACCTCCGATGTTACGGTATCGATCCACTGCATACAGTCAATCAAGTCGTCTTTCGTTGATGTTTCCACGAACGCGAGGAGAAGCAGTGCCTCAACACTGAACGCAACCAGCACTCCATGCGGAGACAAGTGGCCCTGCCCCAATGTTTTAGGTAGATCGCTCGCCCATATGGACTGCTTGGAGAGCCAGAACCCGAAATATGCAGACCCTGCGACCTGCAGAGGTTCACCCAGAAGCCGCACCACTTGAGCACGTTCCCTGACACACGCAAAACGAGCGAGCAGTGCCTGCGTCTCCGCAACATTTACTTCAAGACTGCCGTATTGACCGACAACTTTGGAACTCGGTTCCGTTGGCGGTGTCGAACGCTTGTCGCTTTCCTGACAAGATTCAAGTGTACGCAGCAGGACCAGGCTCCCGCTGACGACGCTCTTCGCATGGACCCGTTTCTGCCAGGTATTGACGCGACCTTGGTACTCCATCGCCGCTTGTATAGTACGCTAGATGCTTTGAGACGATGATGAGGCTTTTCTCAGGTGCTTATTCACACGCTCAGCGGGAAGCGTCGCAAGGAAGCTTCCAGGTAGCAGCGTGCGACGTACCTCCAGAAACTATATTGTTCTGTGTTCGGAACACAGCTCCGTTAGGGCCCTGACCTCGCTCGAAACTAGATTAATTTTCTACAACCATACCGCAATGACTCGTTCACGTGCGCTCAACGAAAACCGAAAGAATAGCTACAGTTTGCGTCTGGAACAAGCGAGTACAACGCAGACTTCGCAGCGCTCGCTAGAGACGCTAGCGGCTGCGCTAGCGCCCAGCCAGCGTCCACCGATGGCAGCATTGCTTGCAGTCGACGACTACTGCTGCTGCTCGCTATGGTGCTAGCGAGCGTCCTCGTTGCACGTCGACGGACGTTTGGCCTCTGGGAACCTCTCCTGCAGCGCCGACCGAAGCGCATAGCCTCGCGCAAGAACGAAAGCGCAAAGCGCCGTTTACTCATACGTCTTCTGCATCCAGCAAGTCCACGTCCTCGACATCGTACTCAGGGAGGTTTTCGATGCCGTGTGCTGACGCGAGGCCCCGCATGACGCGTTCTATTACCAGTCGGTAGGCGTCTGCATCACTCGCTGCGAATAATTTGCTTGTGCATGCGTTCAAATACTCAAGCTGGTACGATTCTGGCGAAGACCAGGCTAGATGCTCGATATACATGAGCATGTAGATGCCGCAATCCATGCCATTTTCCTGCAGCGGTACTTTTGGTTTCAAGAGCGGCAAGTTTTCGCCGTCGAACACGAAGGAATCGCCGCTGCGTTCATCGGCGTCTCGCTGGTCTCCGGCAGTCGATACAGTTCGCAGTGGCGATTCCGGCGAGTCGTGCGCTGCAACGGGGCGTACACCTCGCAAGTCATCGCCAGCAGTCATCTTTTCTGGATGAGCACTCTGTGGGTGCATGGCAAGGTGCCCAGCCGAGTCCGTGCTCCCAAACTCGGAGTCAGCGGATCGTACTCCAGTGGAGCGCTCCGTACCACCCGCGCTGCAGAGCCGTACCTTTCTGGTTGTACCTACGCCTGTCGAGCACATGGTTGCAGCTCGCACACGCGCATAGGTAGTCAAAAAGCTGCGCACTGATTTGGTCATGCCACCGGGACTCGCGGATCGCATCGAGTCCAGATAGAGGATGCAGGGCTTGTGCCGACACTCGCAATCGAGTTCCGAATGCCAGCCATTGGCGAATGCATCGAGATTACAGACCACTGCCACAGACCAGTGAAATTCATGGTGTATCGGTATGAATAACATTCTCTTCGTGAACAGATCGACACCTCGCGAGATGAACCAGCGCAGCGCAATGTAGTCGTAAAGTTCCTCCGCGAGCGACGCATCCGAACGCGATCGCTGGGGTACGCTGGTGATTTTCTTGTAGAAGAATGTCGACATGAAATGCAATTGTTCCATGCGATACGGTGGAATCCGGTACCGCTCCAGAAACTTGAGCCAGAACTCAATAACGTTATCATTGAGGTAGCCACCCGGCTGGAGAAGGCGCAAATCGCCTAGCGTTATCGAAACGGCACCTGGGTTTTGTTCGGGAAAACGAAACAAATCTCTCTGCTCGATATCTCCGCTCTCTTTTCGCCGATGAATACGCTTCGAACGACGCTCTGTGCCGGGTGCGGTCTCAAGGCAGTTGTCAACTTGCATTGGTGATTTGCGTTCGCTCGCAGGACCAGAAAGTGTATCCGAGGTAGTCGGTTCATGCGGGCATACCGCAGGCTCCTCTGCGGGTATCTGTACACAATTTGCAGACGGAAGCGGTATCGGAGAGCTCTGCTTTTCTCTGGAGCAGTCCACCGCTTGAGGTGAAAGCGATGTACCTTGCGAATGCCCTTCGTCTGACTGCAATAGCCATACATTACAGCCATGCGAATCCATGCGAGCGCCGACGCCTCCTGAAAGGTGGCGAACCATCGTTTGAAAGCTCTTTGCAGGAGACCACTTTGCAGGCTGTGCTGCTGAGGCTTCACTCGAGGACTCGAGCGTGCCAGCTAGTTCTGCTCTATAGCGAGCGCTCGTTGACTCGCATCCCGTAGGCAGTGCACGACTTGCTTTACCGCTCCGGTCACGCATGAGCAGTCTACGGGGCATTCCAAGTCGCAGTCGATCCGCCTGTTCACTGAGCCGTTCACCCGCCGGCGGCTGCAAGGGTAAGCCCTCAGCACCATCCTCCTTCGATTGGTGACAAACACTTCGGATAATTGCTCTTCGCAGCTCTGTTTTCTTGTACGTTCTCTTGTGACAGCTCGCGTCTGAGGCGATCTCGCTGAGAACGACTCGCTCAGCGGAGCTCTCGATTTCACCGCGACTGTGCAGCGTTTTACTCGTACCGGGCGCTCGTGAGTTGGGCTCCATGCACTCGAGCACGAGCCGCTGCTCTAGAGATAGCGAGGTGAAAGTACGGCCGGCCGCGGTGTGCTTCCCCAGCGGAATGCCTGCTGATATACGAAGAGGCCAACTTGAAATGGTGCGCGCGGATTCGAGTCGGCTCCAGACCCCTGGTGTTTATCCATCAAGTTTAGATGAGCACTTGCGAGGATTACTCGCATAGGAGCTGTGCATCGCTATAATTATAAACGGCCCAATAGGGCATGTATGCTGGGCAGAAGTGCGGCCAACGCGTCGACGCGCTCACTGATGCAACAACAGTCACTGGTCACAGGTGATAGCGATAGCACGCTGTATGGCATCGGCAACGACCCAGGACAGCTGGTCAGTGCTCTTGTTTTGAAACTTAGACCTCTTAGCAGCTATTTGATGATGCGCTGTTCGGCATGCTCCTAAAGGCAAGTCGCGATTCGGGACGCCGTGCGGCAGACCTCGTGTCTCGGCGCTCGACGTTCGCGGATGCGTCCACTCGGTGCGACGTGTTTCAGTTTAACGGAGAAGGGTGTGTGAAGAGGTTGTTGCCGCGTTGTTTGTCGTGTGCTGTGCAAGATACTCTTCACCATAAGCAGGTGTCAGGCATTCATCCATCGATATCGCAACGAGTGAAGCCAAAAGATCCGGAATTTTCGATGAACACATGAAAGATCTGTCGGGGGCGTTTCCTCTCTAGAAGCGGTGAAGCTTGCTGGTCGCCCATCGAGGCACCAGTTACCAGCCCTTGAACGCATCGCAGCTGAGTTGCCCTGAAGAGCTCCTGCAACACAGAGCAAACGAACATGCTTTCGATTCATACCCGCAAGGTCTTCATATGGTCATTGACTGGGCACTTTCGACAAGTGCCAGTGAGCGCCATAGGAGGCTACCGAAGGGTGTTCGGCTCGATCATATGCTCCAGCGATGGCTTTGTGCACGTTGTTCGCAACTTTGCTGAGAGTCTTTCCGCAGAGAGCCCCGCGGCAAAACAATACGCTTATATGGCCAAGCGCGTACTGCACTGAGAGCTCCAGGGCAGCACGGCTCCTTCGGACACGCTGCGTGATGCGCTGGCGTCTATCTGGCTGAGGATGCACATTCACGACAGGCGCGTAGGTCTGGCTCGAGTGCCGGCGAGTCAGCACCTCCCGGTCTACGGTTACCGACACCAAACGGGGGCACGCAGTATCACCAGGTGAAGCGCTCTTGCTCAGAGCACTGCACCGCACTATTCAGTTCCGAACGAAACATGATCTGTGCACTCCACCGGCGCCTTTGCTTGATTCCGAAAGACACCACGCAGCAGTACAGCTCCGCAAGGCATTGTCGCAACCATCAGCCGCCTCTACTATGAAGTGACATACGATTTTCGCTCCTATATAAAAGTTTCCATGACGGTACTCGAACAGAATCGGGCACTCTTTGCACCAAACTTAAAGGTACGTGATGCTCGAGTAGACTCGGGCACTCTTCGCACCAAGCCTAGAGGCTCCTGGTACTCGAAGAGACTCGGGCACTCTTTGCACCAAGCCTAGAGGCTCCTGGTACTCGAATAGACTCGGGCACTCTTTGCATCAAGTCTAGAGGCTCCTGTTACTCGAGTAGACCCGGGCACTCTTCGCCCCCAGCCTAGAGGCTC
>Ga0080006_1120520_pt1 | contig 13906 bp, 15 predicted proteins | sample RS3BMetagenome_FD_69209 | JGI IMG/M metagenome (GOLD analysis project Ga0080006, IMG submission 69209) | Ferric oxide microbial mat and aquatic microbial communities from Rainbow Spring, Yellowstone National Park, USA - RS3B (SPADES... ...
AAAAAACTGTCAAATAAGGGGGTTTTCGTTATGCAAAGTAATTCAAATAATGAATTTATTAGGCAACTCTATGCTGAATACAATATAGTTGAAATAGAAGCAAGACGTAATATAAATTCAAATGCTTCTAAAAGGGGTTCAGTAAAAGAACTCATCATTCTAAATTATCAGGTGAAATAAATGACGCCAGGAGGAAAAGGAACAAGAACAGGTACCAATATGGAAAGAATGATAGCCTCTGCTTTAGAATTTAATAATTATAAATTTAAAAAACAGGTATACATAGGGCAACAACTATTTGGAAATAGGTATAAGGCCGATTTTATCGTTAATGATAAAATAATTAGTTTAAAATGGCAACAGGTACCTGGTACAGCCGAACAAAAACTAATTTATGAAATAGCGAGTTTGATTAAAATAATAAAAGATTCGAAAGGGGAATTTACAAAGGCATATATAGTATATGGTGGTAATGGCTTCTCACAGGGAGCTCTAAATTATATGCAACATAATATGCACGTGGGCTTACTGATACACGGAGACCTCGTTTTTATTGAATCCCTTAATGATTTCATAGCACGCATAAATCAGCATAATCTCTAATAGAATAATATGATAAAATAATAAATTTTTTAGTTTTATTACTTTTTTATATTCCTTCTAATTTATTCGCACTTTTACAATTAAGGTATACGGAGTTGAATTTCAATCAATATTCTCCAAAAGTGGTTAAGCCATTCATTTTTATCACATCAATTTATATGGATATTACAGGAACGGATAAGAGCCAGTTTATGAATCATATACAATAGAAAAAGATTAAAGAAGGAAAAACTATAAAGATGTATAGAAAAGCGGTGAGTAAATATGGAAAAGAATGAACAATTATTTTATGATAAATTGAAAGATATATTCATTGGAGCAAAGATTGAAAGCAAGTCTGGATTTTTAAAATTAATGAAAATAAAATCATCCTATTTCGATGCAGTATCAACAAAAAAGAGGAGAAAACTCAAGGTTTATATTGGACTATGGTATAAGAATGAAACAAAATGACTGTGATACAAAATAACAACGAATCTGAATCTATGTCTATAAAAGGGATGAGATTAATCGAAAGGGATGAATACTTGGAATTTATTAAGATTCATGATTCCGTTAAAATAGAAAATGTAACTGTGAAACTTAATAGCAATTGGAATATAAAGAAGTATCAACCTGATAAGTATAGACCTGAAGAATGGACTGTTTGGAGTTTCCCCAATCGTGGAGATTGGGCAACACATTTGGGGAACTATCGTGGAAATTGGAGCCCATATATTCCAAGAAATCTAATAGATAAATTTACTAAGCCAGGAGACTTGGTACTCGATCCAATGGTAGGTAGCGGTACTACATTGGTTGAATGTAAATTAATGCAGCGAAATTGTATAGGGGTAGACATTAATGTGAATGCCTTAATGTTAAGTTTTAATAGACTAGATTTTAGGTATAATCTATTAGACGAATCTTATACTGAAACAAAAATAGAATTATATGAAGGAGATGCCAGGAATCTTAACCTTTTAGAAGATCAGTCGGTAGATTTAATCGCTACTCATCCACCCTATGCGGGTATTATCTCTTATTCAAAATCTACTATAAATGGAGACCTTTCATCCCTTAAAATAGAGGATTACGTAGTTGAAATGAGAAAAGTCGCAAAAGAGTTCTTTAGAGTTTTAAAACCAGGAAAATACTGTGCAATTTTAATTGGCGATACCAGGAAGCATCAGCATTATATACCAATAAATGTGGCAATATTAAGCTTGTTTCTTGATGCAGGATTCGTCTTAAAAGAGGATATTATTAAAATTCAGCATAACACCAAGACAACAAGGGAAAAATGGAGAGGGGCAAAATATAACTTTTATAAGATAGCACACGAGCATCTTTATATTCTTAGAAAGCTATTACCAGATGAAAAACTAAAAAATTTCAGATATAGTTATAAGTGGTGGTAAATTTATGGTTGAACTTCAATTAATGAGCTATAATTCAATAGATGAATATTTGAATGATTTCCAAAAAACCCTCTTAAAAACAGTTCATAATTATGATTTTTTTGTTGATTGGAATAAGGTTTACCAATATGCTAAGCAATATTTACTAGAGCTTAGTTTAATTAATGGTCTTACCCATATTTCAACTAATCAAGAAAGAAAAATGAAATTAAGGGAAATTCTAAGTAGATATCCAGAAACAATAAAAGTAATTCCAGCGCTTATAGCAGTTAGAGAGAAAAATATAGAAGTAGGGGAGTTTACTTCGCAAATAATCTATAGACAATTTGATTTTGGGGATGCAAAACCAAATCAACAGAAAATCGATGAAATGATATATTTTTGCGAAAGAACGAAAATTTTCGATCTTTTAGGTGATATAAAGGATGTTTATTCGTATGTTTTAGGTGTCGAAGTTGGCTTAGATTCAAATGCAAGAAAAAACAGAAGCGGGGCAGTTTTTAATAATCTTATCGATAATCTTATCGACTCAGTAATAAAACAACTTGCTAATGAGGGATACAATTTATCTTATCAACGTGAAGTTGAACTAAGCAAACTAGGTTACCAAAAACAAAAGAAGGCCGACTTTGTAATATATAATAATAACAAACCATTAATTTTTTCTGAAGTTAATATATATCACGAAGGAGGGTCTAAACCAAGCGAAATAATACGTTCCTATAGGGAAATGGGGAGGTTGGTTAATAGAAATTCTGTGAAATTTTTATGGATTACTGATGGGCCAGGATGGTTAAATATGTAGAATGCATTTACTGCAGCTGTAAATGACTTAGATTTAATTTTGAATTATGACATTAGTTTAAGGAAGCTTAAGGACATAATTTTAAGGATAATAAGTAGATAGGTTATATGTTGAAAATTATAATTTTATCAGTAGGGGCTCAGAATAAATAATATTATACTATGCAATTATATCTTAAAAATATAAAAATAATTAAGGGTATACTGTTTGTTGATTATAAATTTAATACGCCATCAAATCAATTACGTTTTGCTCAATTAAATAATGGCATACATTGAATTATATGTATCAAAGATTACATGGATACTTTTTGAATAATAGTAGCCTAAAACAATTGGATGATAATTACCATTTTAGTGATTAAATAAATAGAACTGCACGTTTTAACTTTTTATCTATATCCCCAAAAAATTGATGGGCTCAGCCGGATTTGAACCGGCGACCTCCGCTGTGTGAGAGCGACGTCATGCCACTAGACTATGAGCCCTGTTATACTTCAAATTTTGGGGTTTAATATTATTTGATCTCTTCTAGGTCCATAGGAAAGCATTTTTATTGGCACACCCAAGTAATGTTCTATGAATTTTAAATATTTAGATAATTGTTTGGGCATATCCTTGCCTTTGCTCTTTTTTATTTTATTCCATTCTTCTTCTGATAGATCTTTCCATCCATCAAAGGTCTTGTATATTGGTTTGGCTTTCTCAAAATCGTATGCAGAAGTAGGCAATGTGTTATATTTTTTCTTATCTATTTCGTATTCTATACATACATTAATCTTTTCAAGCCCTCCAAGTGTATCCACTTTGGTAAGTGCTATTTCAGTAACACCGTTTAGATCAACAGCAGCTTTAGATATTACAAGGTCTTCCCAACCGCACCTTCTAGGCCTGTTGGTTGTGGTTCCAAATTCCCTTCCTTTTTTTTGCAAAAATTCACCTATGTTATCTTTAAGCTCAGTAGGGAATGGCCCACTCCCTACCCTTGTTGTATACGCCTTCATTACACCTACAATTTGGGTAATGTATTTTGGTGGTATGCCTGAACCACTTATGATGCCACCTATTGTAGTATTGGATGAAGTGACAAATGGATATGTTCCATGGTCTACATCTAGCAAAGAGCCTTGGGCACCTTCTAACAATACCCTTTTTTTCTTTTTCAATGCATTTATTAGATAGCTGTCTGTATCAACAATATATTTAGATAAGTTTTTGCCATATTCCAAGAATTCCTTAACCAAATCTTCTTTTTTGTATTCAAAAGGTTTATTATAAGCACTGAAAATCTTTCCTTTCATTTTTACTTGCACTCCAATCTTTTGTGCTAATATATCCTCGTTAAGCAAATCTTCCATCCTTATGCCTGATCTTGCAACTTTATCTATGTATGCTGGACCTATACCTTGCTTTGTTGTGCCTATTTTGTTTGCACCTTTAGCTTCTTCTTCTATTCCATCTAATTCTTGGTGATATGGGAAAATAACATGTGCCTTGTGGGATATCTTTACGTTGCTTACCCTGAAACCGAACTTTTCTATATCTCCTAATTCAGATAATAGGAGTTTAGGGTTTATTACCATTCCATTTCCAAGTATAGATATTTTGTCTCTTACAATACCAGAAGGAACTTGATGTACTGAAAGCTTTAAATTTTTTATAAACAAGGTATGGCCTGCGTTTGGACCCCCTTGGGACCTTACTACGATATCGTTAGAGGATGCTAGCACATCAGTAATTTTTCCTTTACCTTCATCACCAAATTGGATTCCAATTATAGCTATAGCGGGCATATATGTCAAATGAGTTAAAACGATTGATATACAAAAAAGTTGTTATTGTTATTTAAAGGGTTTTCTAATTATATTACCACATCTTTTGCAATGAATTATGATCATACCCTTTCTAATTCTAACTTCGGAATTCAACCCGTAAACTAAATAACCATGGCACTTTTTGCATATGTGCCTCTTGGCACTAGGAGGAATTCTCACATTGTACTTTCTGCTAATAGCCAATGCTAGATCTACGTATCTTGCCATGTGTTCAGTATCTTTTTGGTAAGCCATTTTCTCTGCTTGGTTAAGTAGTATATTGATACGTTCATTTGCTATTTCCAATAGATCTTTTGGCCTAAAGCCTCTCCTTCCCTTCCTTTTGTGCTCCATTGAATACCTCGTAGAATGATTATACTCAATGCCACAAACTATTAAGATATATCCCTATGAATTTATTGTCTTGTTTATTAATCTATAGCTAAACTTATAAATCTTTATTTTATGGGTAAGGTGAAGGTAGTTAAATATGTCCAAGATAACTGAAAAAGAGGTTATGGATTATTTGTCTGATGTTAAGGATCCCGAAATAGGGGTTAGCATTGTTAAACTAGGCATGGTTAGGAAGGTTGGTATTGACAATAATAACAATGTGAGTATAGATATTGCACTTACTGTTCCTACATGCCCACTCTCTTCCACAATTGAACATGATGTTAAAAAAGCACTCTCAAAAAACAAGAATGTAAAATCTATAAAAGTAGAAATGGGTTCTATGACTGAAGAAGAAAGGAAAGAACTCATTAACAAGCTAAACAACAAGCCCAAGTATGTGGATGATTACTATACCAAGCAAGGCAAATCAAGCAATTTAAATTTTTCTTTGGATGGAAAGGGAAATTCCCAACATGATATTAAATATGTGATACCAATTGGATCTGGAAAAGGAGGAGTTGGAAAATCTAGTGCTACCGCGTTGTTAGCTATTCAACTTGCAAAAAGTGGTTATAAAGTAGGAATAATGGATGCGGATATTACTGGTTCTTCCATTGCCAAAATATTTGGCATTTCAGGGCCTTTATTGGTGAATGATCAGCAACGGATTATGCCTCCCACAAGCTCTAAATACAAAATAAAAATGGTTTCAACTAATATGATACTTGAAAAGGAGGATCAACCAGTTATTTGGAGGGGGCCAATATTGACACAGCTTGTTAAGCAGTTTTTTAATGACGTTGAGTGGGGAACATTGGATTTCTTGCTTTTGGATATGCCTCCTGGAACAAGTGATGTACCTCTTACGGTTTTCCAAAATTTGCCCCTTACTGGAATGATTTTTGTAAAAACACCACAAGATTTAGCAGGAGTCATTGTAAATAAAACGATCAATATGGCGAAAATGATGAACATAAAAACAATAGGGATTATTGAAAACATGAAATACATTAAATGCCCTCATTGCGGAGAGAAAATTTATCTATGGGGGCAGGGAAATTACCATTATGAACTTCCACTTTTGGGGGAAGTTCCTATACAACCCAATTTAGCAAATTACATGGATAGTGGAAAAGTAGAAGAATATCCAGACATATCTTTTATGAAGCCAATTGCAGATAATTTGCTTGAAATAATCAAAAAATTGTAAGTTAAGACCTATCCCTTACTTTAACAGCCAATCCATGGTGGGCTTTGAGCATATCCATGCCACTCATCTTGGCAATCCCCACCGCCTTTACTATCCCATTTGATGATACTACAACTTCATCCCCTATGCGTATATTTTCATCTGCCTTTAAAACAGCAGGGGCGAATACATCACCTTCAAGCTTCATGTTTTCAATTTCTACAACATTGAGGTTTTGTTTGAGGAGGTATTCTGCACCCTCTATCGTCAATGAAAATTTTCCTTGAAAAGTGTAAATTCCAAGTTGTTTGTTATTTTTTAATATTTTGTATTCTGGAAAAAAACCTTTTATTTCCATTTCATCAAAAGGGTCTTTTCCAAATTGGTAAGTAAGCATTGAATGTACAATGTCCTTATGGCTTAATTTGTATTCTTTTCGGTATGGATTAAGCACATTGGATAATTTTTCAAGGGATTCTTTAGAGGTGGGATTATTGTCACTGGTAACATATACTTCCTCTACATATTTTTCTACGATATCTTTTATGAACATTTCCCCTTTATGTAGATGGAGTATTGCAATCTTGTAGGGATTCCTTTGCAGATATTTCTCAATAACCTTTACTGTTACTTCTTTCTCTATAGAATCCCAATAGCCAGTTACTGGAACATCATAATTTCTTATTGGATAATAGTTTTCTATTTCTCTTGGGACCAAAGATAATGGAGAAGTAACGATTAATTCATGAATACGCCACTTCATGCCAGATTGGGACAATGCCTCATTGAATTTCATATGGCTTTGAGATTGGGAATAAGGTTTTTTCTTTGAACAGGGAAAAAATACTGCAATATTGATCTTTTCGTTGGGTTTAATAGCAATTTCACTTATTTTTTTTCTATGCCTTTCTACTTCAGGCCTTGAAAAAGATAACTCTGTAGAATAAAAAGAGTTATTTCCTATAACTGGGGTTTTTTCTTCAATGAAATTGTACCCCTGTTCGTTAAGCATTTTCAGTATAGCAACGCTTGAAGGCTCTGCAAAGGAACGCATTTCAGCATACTCTCTTAATCTTCCCATGGAATTATATCGCTTTACTCTTTCCAGTTCTTCGAATAGAACTAACCTATTATGTCCAATGATAGAGTGTTTTGTAGTGCAATACTCGCATTTGCAATTATGGTTGGTATTTTCTACTCCAAAGGGCGTAAGGTATTTACCAGATATGGCAAATTGGTCGGCAAGGGAGGTATCCATTATACTAACCCCAAGATAATAAAGCAATCCTATTCTCCAAGGCAACGCTACATTGGGTGCAAATATCAATTGATCAGGCATCGATACTTTTCCAATGAACTTGAAAGCGTCTATAACTTGATGAGGATTTGTGTAGATTTCATCTAAATTTATAAACGGTATAACCCGATCTTTTTTTGAAATTACTATTTCATTATTCCAGTAAATATAAGAATGCTCTTTGGTCATTGCACCTTTGGTGTACATTCTAGGGATGTTTATCTCAAGCCCTTCGATATCTAAAGATCTTCCATCATAACTTTCATTGAGTACTTTTATACGAGTACTAGGCTCTTCAATACCTACATCTAGGCTAGCTAAAATAGGCAGATCACTTATTTTTATCATTGTACATTTCCTTTTGGTGGATTGGAGCTTATTGATTCAATAAGCTGCACTTCACTTTTATAAATAACAGCACTTTCCTTTAAATTTTTCCATATCTTTGGCAATACATGATTAGAAGTATAGTCCCTCTCTTCAGGGGGAGATTTTTCTAGAATGTATAATTTACCTTTATAATTTTCCAATATTGATAGGTTGTTGATATTTCCATCCCCTACAGGAAAATCAGTTAGTATAACTATATCCGCCTTTTCAATCATTTTTTTATGCTCTTCAATTAATTTTTCGGGAATTTTTGAAAATGTATCGTTGAGAAGGCATTTAAATCCATATTTTTTGCATGAGACATAATCAGAATCCAGTGGGCTTATTATGCCTATTGTAGTGGGTACATAATTTTCGTATAACCACTCCATAATAGCGCTTCCACTTCCTCCACCGCATATAATATGTACAGAGAATTTTGCATTGGATAGCTTTTTTTTGAAATGTAAATCATAGCATCCTTCAATATTTTTTTGTGTTAATACTTCAGTGCTTTCTCCAAAAGCATAAACTTTACCATTTTTCATCATTAATACTTTATCAGAATATTCCCTGCATTTATTTACGTCGTGAAATGTTATAATAGCCATTTTTTTTTGTCCCGTTACGATTTTTTTTATTAATTGCAAAACTTCGAATTGGTTTTTTATATCCAAATGGCTGATAGGTTCATCTAGCAAAATAAGATCTGCATTGTTGACTAAAGAACGTGCTATAAGCACAAGTTCCTTTTCTCCACTGGATAAATCAGATACATACCTATCTTTAAGATGGACAATACCTGTTTCTTTTAATGAATTCAATGCAATTTGAATATCCTCTTCTGTATCAAAGATCAAGCTATTACTTGAAGCATATCTTGCACTTGTTATTGTATCTAGGACCGTGAACCCCTTAAAAATATTGTACGTTTGTGGCAAAAAGGAAATTTTTCTTGCTATTTCAATCCTTGACATTTTTTTTATATTTTCTCCATTGAGTGTAATTTCACCTTTACTTTCAATCAACATTGCTAAAGCCCTTAACAATGTAGTTTTTCCTGCTCCGTTCTGCCCTACAACACCAAGAACTTCTCCTTTCTCCAAGGTGAAACTTATTCCTTCAATTATTAATTTTTTATCAATATATCCAGATAGGTTTTTCACTTCTAAAGTTATACTACCACCTCTTTATTGATGGATTTTCTATACAGATAAATGAAAAAAGGTACACCCATAAAAGAGGTAATTACACCCACAGGAATTTCTGATGGGGATAAAATTGTTCTTGCAATAGTATCTGATATTACAAGCAATATTGCACCTCCTAAAGCAGAGGAAGGCAGAAGATACCTGTAATCACTTCCTACAATTCTGCGCATGATATGTGGTATCATAAGGCCTACAAATCCAATTATGCCACTCATGCTTACTGCAAGTGCTGTTAAAAGTGTAGACAACCCTATACCAGTATAGGTAATAGCCTTTACATTGACACCACTAGCCTTTGCCAACTCATCTCCTGTTGCAATAAGATTGAATTCTTTGCTTAATATAAATAGAAGCATAACGGAGATAAGTATGGGGAAAGTTATAATATCGATTTCCCCCCATATTACATTGGAAAAACTACCTAAAAGCCAATAAATGAGTTCTTCTAAATGTGGCCCTGAGATATACATAAGAAAGGTAACCATTGCTGAAAATAAATATCCAACTGCTAAACCTGCGAAAATCATGTTTTTGCTTTCAAATCCACTAGAAGTGTAAGACAATGCCAATACTAAAAGTACTGCAGTAATTCCACCTAAAAAAGCAGCAATAGGCAAAAGTATGAAGTTGGTATAAGTTACCAAACCTTCAGTAACAACTAAAGCCGCACCGAAAGCAGATCCTGCAGATAATCCAAGGATATATGGATCTATCAAGGGATTTTTAAAAATATTTTGCATTGTGACACCGGAAGAAGAAAGCGAAATGCCAACTAAAATAGCTAATACAATGCTGGGGAGCCTTATATCTAGAATTATTATTGAATACACATTTTTTTCTACACTTTTATGTATCATTACATTCCATAAATAGTATAAACTATCCCAGAAAGGAACTTTAACTGGACCTATGGATAAGGAAAGTATTACAGAAAAAAATAAGATTATCAACAATACTACATTTAACAATATCCACGATTTGAACTTGGCATTCATGTTTTACCTGATAAAATTAAAAAAGGTTAAACTGAGAGGTTTATATAGCCCATATTTAAATATATTACCCTTGCTGCATATGTATATGCCTTCCCTTGGTAAGTTATATCAATTGTTGCAGGCCCTGCAGGGATATTTTTGAATGTAAATATGCCTGTGCTGTTGGTTTGTGTAGTAAAATTGCCTTTGGAGGTTATTATTGTTACGTTTAAGTTTGATACAGGTGTAGTTCCATTTATTACTTCTCCGGTAATATTGCCAGTCAAGTTGAACAACTCAGGATGCAATATGTAAGCCATTTCCTGTAGGATTGAAAACAAGGTTATATCTGGTTCAGAAATATATGCATCGTTTAGTGTATAAACCGTATTGCCTTTTACCGCGGATAAATTGTTCCATAGTGGATTTATTGAAGAATAACTTAAAACATTCAATCCATATGGTCCAACACCTACCAATATATACATAGGGTTAAGAGCCATTAACCCTTCTTGAGATATTTCGGGGTATTGAGATGTTTGGTTATTTGCAACATTGAATCCACCAGCATCAGCTATGAGCCTATCACCAAATGTTCCTGCACCATAAGTCCAATATCCATTTGAATCTGGATAATAAGTTAATAAAACAGAGGGCCTAGATGTTGCATACCCCATCTTGTTTTCTATGTTGTTGAGAATGTTAGTCAAATTTGTAACTATTTTTTGGGCTATGGCGTTTTGACCGGTAATTAAGCCTACTAAAGATACATCGTTAATTATCTGGTGCATGGTGTATGGGTTTAAGACTACAACAGTAAGTCCAAGAGATACCATTTTTTCAACTTGGGTTGCACTGGTAATTCCTGCAGCAAGAACTAATGAGGGTTTTAAAGATACAATTAATTCATAATTTATGGCAGTACTGTTGGTTACCTGTGTTGTGTTGTTTAAATCAAACTGGTACCATTGTTGGTTGGTATAATCATACTCGCTATCTACCCCTACAATTTTGCTTCTTAGCCCAAGCTTGTACAATATTTCTGTATTGCTTGGTGCTAGAGAAACAATCCTTTGTGGATATTTCTGTATAGTAACAAATCTGCCAGTATCATCTACAATTGTAATTGTTGTGTTGGTACTATTTACCAAACCTGTTTTGTTGCTTATTTGTGTTGTATTGCTATTAGTTGTTAGTTTATATGTGTAAAATCCACCTACAAAAGAAGCAATGAGTAAAATTACCACTATGGCTCCAATTAAAATACTTTTGTTATTTTTAAAGTTCATTTGAATTCACCAACTTTAAAATGATTTTTAAATATTTAAAGTATACTTTAATTTGCCATATATTTATGATCTATATATGAAGGAAATTTTTTATATAATGTTGTATTTGAAGGTATTGTCAAATGTGTAGAGGGTTGATGATATTATGGATATAAATATTGATGATGAAATAAGGAAATCTTTCAACAGTGCATATAATTCAATAAATGCTTTTATTAAAGATGAAAAACAGATCGAAACAATAAAGCAGGTTTCCATTTTAATTTCAGGTTCTCTTAAGAATAATCATAAGGTGTTATGGTTCGGAAATGGAGGAAGCGCTTCTCAAGCAGAACACTTGTCTGCAGAACTTTCTGGTAGATTTAAGTATGATCGTAAATCATACCCATCTATAGCGCTAACTGCAAACTCTGCGGCTGTGACAGCTATTGCAAATGATTATGATTATTCAGATATATTCAGTAGGCAGGTAGAGGGTTTATGTTCAGAGGGAGATGTTTGTATTGGGTTATCTACAAGTGGAAAATCTAAAAATGTACTTAATGGGCTTAAAATTGCAAAACAAAAAAAAGCAATAACCGTTGGCTTAACAGGCATGAAAGGACTTGCAATGGGCGATTATGTAGATTATTTGATCGTTGCACCCTCTGAAGAAACAGAGCATATACAGGAAATCCATATTATTGCAGGCCATATGATATGTGGCCTTGTTGAAAAGATTCTTTTATGATTAATTCGTACTATTTTTTAGTTTTAAGTTCATTATTTATTATAGTGGTAGTATATATTGCATATATTGAAAAAATCCTAACTTCTGATGGAGCTATTAGCACTATGCTCTTCGGCCTTATTGATAATTTTGTTGGTGGATTTCAATATATAGTTATATTCATTGCCTTTGTTTTTACTGCTTATATAGTTACCAAATACCAATTTACACTTAAAAAGGCAATCGGTATTCAAGAAGGAAGTGGTGGAGAAAGGGGTTGGAAAAGTGTAACGAGCCATATATTTATACCTACGGTTGTTATTGTTTTGCATTATTTATTGCACTTTTTAGATACTACTTTGTTTATTATGCTGTTTTCAACCTCCATGGGTTTTGCAATGTCAGACGCTCTTGCTTCTGAAATGGGAGTAATTTCAAATGAAACTTATTCGATTATAAGATTTGTAAAAGTTCCTACCGGGATAAATGGAGGGATTTCAATTCTTGGAGAAGTATGGGCTTTTCTAGGTAGTGCGTTTATCGTGTTTTTTACTTTACTAGTTATTTTTATTAGTGGAATGCCTATAACCTCTTTATTGTATGTTACACTTATACCAATTGTGCTTGGTTTTCTAGGGTGCCAAATAGATAGTGTACTAGGAGAACTCGTTGAAAATAAAGGGTATATAGACAAATTTTCAAATAACTTTATATCTATGGCATCTTCAACAATTATTGCATATGTTGTTTACTATTTTATCCGTTAGGGTTTAAACTCCTTCCATTTCTATCTCTATCGCTTGGTATGATGCATGTATATCCATTATCGCAAATATACTTCCTACAAAAAAGGAGATTAATCCCAATACCACAACAAACGCCATTAAAATAGTCATGTCTATGTTTTCTATATATGCAGACAATATAGCCATATATTGCAGAAACTTTATATACAATAAATTTAATATGTTATTAACTATGAAGGCAAATGAAGTTTTGAATTTACTGCGTATTTCCAGAAAAACACTGCACGTTTACGTAGCAAGCGGTAAAATAAGATACACTGTTATGCCAAATGGACAATATGATTACAATAATGAAGATGTTTATAAATTATTGAATAAGGATGTTAAGAGAAAAACCGTCATCTACGCAAGAGTATCCACAAACAAGCAAAAAAATGACCTAGAGAATCAGATAGATCAGTTAAAGCAATGGTGCTTCATGAACGGTTATACAATAAATGCAATATACTCAGATATTGCATCCGGCATATCCTTTGAGAAGAGAAAGGGATTCTTTGAAATGCTTGATGAAATTCTGAACTATAAGGTAGAAAAGGTCGTAATAACATATAAGGATAGATTAAGCAGAGTTGGTTTTGAATTATTCAAATATCTCTTCCAGGGATTCGGAACAGAGATAGTTGTGATATCAGAGGTCGGCAACCCAAAGCTTGACAGTGAGGAAGTGTTTGAAGAAATAATATCGATGCTTCACTGTTATTCAATGAAAATGTATGCAAAGAGGAGAAATCATTCAATAGAGGTAAGTTATGAAAGTTAAAAGAACAGAACAGATTTACATCGGTGAGAATGAAACAATCTCAAAACTATGCCATATTTCAAAGAACCTGTACAACCAAACAAATTATATTTTAAGGCATCAATTTTTTAAAAAGGAAAAATTATCATCATATAATGATTTAGTAAAATTATTTCAAACCCCATCTGAAAATAATGAAGAGAATAATTATCAGAAACTTCCTGCTCAAACAGCACAGTGGACAATTAAGAAGGTGAAACAGGCATGGAACTCATTTTTCAAAGCCTTAAGGGCATGGAAGAAGCA
>Ga0080006_1154744_pt1 | contig 13902 bp, 13 predicted proteins | sample RS3BMetagenome_FD_69209 | JGI IMG/M metagenome (GOLD analysis project Ga0080006, IMG submission 69209) | Ferric oxide microbial mat and aquatic microbial communities from Rainbow Spring, Yellowstone National Park, USA - RS3B (SPADES... ...
CAGCCGGGTGCGGCTGCCGGTGGCGATGATGACGTTGTCGAAGGTGACCGTTAGTGGATTTTCAGCGCCACCGTCGTTGAGTTCGACCGACAAGGTGTGCGGGTCGGTGAACCTGCCGTATCCGTGAATCTCGGTGATGTTGTTCTTCTTCATCAAGAAGTGGACACCGGCGACGCGCCCGTCGGCCACTTTGCGGCTGCGGTCGAAGGCGGCCCCGTAATCGAAGGTCGCCTCGCCGCTCATGCCAAACGCCTTGGCCTCTTTGGTGAAGATGTGGACCAGCTCGGCGTTGCGCAGCAACGCCTTGGACGGGATACAGCCGACGTTAAGGCAGACGCCGCCCCAGTACTTCGGTTCGATGATTGCGGTGTTCAGGCCGAGCTGTGCGGCGCGAATAGCGGCGACATATCCGCCCGGACCGGCTCCGAGAACGACGACGTCATAGTGAGAAGTCACGAGCCCACACTAGTGGGCGATGACTTCTGACTGAACAACACCGCACAACACCGCACAACACCGCACAACACCGCACAGAAGTCACGAGCCCACACCCAGGCGGCGCCGAGTGTGGGCCCTATGTGCGGAAACTGCCTCGAATTCGTCCAAAGGGCCCACTCTCGCGGCTCAGGCTCTAGTACGGTATGACGCCGAGAAGGCAGTGGCCCATCCGCGCGCAGTGGTAATAGCAGTAGAGGGGCGCCGCGGCGGCGGCGGAGGCGAACGGCGCCGACATCATGGCGATCGACAGCGCCGAGACTAGTGGCCTGCCCTGCACCATTGCGAGCATCACAGCACCGACGACGCAGGCGACGACGTAAACGAGGACCATGAACAGTGCCGCCGTCTGGTCGGCGGAGTGATACCACCAGTAGAGAAGACCCAGGCCGACCTCGGTCGCCACGAGCCACACGGCCAGGATCACCAGCAGCAGCTTCCACCATTTCACGTAGACGTAGCGGCCGGGCACGGTGACCGGGGGCGCCGGCATGCCGGCGGATTCAGTCGCCGAATCTTCATCGGCGGTGGCAGGTCCGTCGGTGCGGCGCGAGGGGCCGTGAGAAGGCGCCTCGACCGCGGACTGGGCGCCGGTATCGTCGGAATCGGAGAAATCGGGGACCCAGGATTGCGTGCCGGTGTCCTCGTCGTCGACGAATTCCGGCGTGAATGATTCGGTCTCGGGATTGTCGGCCCGACCCTCGTCAGCCACCGGACCCCACCCGGACGGCGACGAGCACGCCGAACCAGCCGGGCGCCAGCGCCAGGACGAACGCGCCCACCATCGTCACCCAGCGACGCCCGGAGAACAGGATCGTCGTCAGTCCGGCGACGGTCGGGATCCCGACCACGAGCGCGATGGCGATCTCCGGTCGAAGCCTGAGGTGCACCGCGGTGAATCCCACCCCGGCCAACAGCCCGACCGCACTGCCGATCAGCATGGCGCCGGCCAGCACCCAGGGACGCGGAAGTGGAATCACGGTGACGACTGTACTGCGGTTATCGGCCACCTGGGCTGCACATTCCCGGCGCGGCTCCCTTCTCGACCACCACCACCTGACCGCGCGCCGATGGCCGTTCGCCGCGTTCGTACCCAGCGCCGATAATTACCGGTACAGCCTGCATCAGGGCCTGCTCGTCGTCGGTGAAAACCCTTCCGCGGCTGAGGAAACGCATGCCCTCGGGTGCCTCCAGGCTGAAGCCGCCGCCGCGGCCGGGCACCACGTCGATGACCAGCTGGGTGTGTTTCCACACCTGGTACTGCGGACCTGAAATCCACACCGGCACGCCCTCGGCGCCCACGTCGAGGACGCCCAGCAGCACGTCGCGGTCACCCACGATGAAATCGCCACGCGGGTAGCACATCGGCGACGACCCGTCGCAGCAGCCGCCGGATTGGTGGAACATCACCGGGCCGTGCCGCTCCTGCAGTCGCGCCAACAACTCGGCGGCGGGGACGGTGATGACGACCCCTGTCACGGGACCCGGAATCATCAGAACAGGCCGAGCGCCTTGTCGGAGTAGGACACCAGCATGTTCTTGGTCTGCTGGTAATGCTCGAGCGCCATCTTGTGGCATTCGCGACCGAACCCCGACAGCTTGTAGCCGCCGAAAGCCGCGTGCGACGGATACACATGGTAGCAGTTCACCCAGACCCGGCCGGCCTGGATGTCGCGCCCGGCCCGGTAGGCGGTGTTGCCGTCGCGGCTCCACACCCCTGCACCCAGACCGTAGAGGGTGTCGTTGGCGATCGAGATCGCGTCGTCGTAATCGGAGAACGACGTCACCGCCACCACCGGACCGAAGATCTCCTCCTGGAAGATCCGCATCTTGTTGTTACCGGCGAAGATCGTGGGCTGCATGTAGTGGCCGCCGGACAGGTCGCCGCCCAGTTCGGCGCGTTCCCCACCGCAAAGGACCTTCGCGCCTTCCTCTTTGCCGATCGCGATGTAGGACAGGATCTTTTCCAGCTGATCATTGGACGCCTGCGACCCCAGCATCGTCTCGCTGTCCAGCGGGTCGCCCTGTCGCACGGCCTTGGCGCGAATCGCGGCCAGTTCGAGGAACTCGTCGTAGATGTCCGCCTGGATGAGGCTGCGTGACGGGCAGGTGCACACCTCGCCCTGATTGAGGGCGAACAGGGTGAAGCCCTCCAGCGCCTTGTCCTGAAAGTCGTCGTGAGCGGCCATCACGTCGGAGAAGAAGATGTTGGGGCTCTTGCCGCCGAGCTCGAGGGTGACCGGGATCAGGTTCTGGGATGCGTATTGCATGATCAGGCGGCCGGTGGTGGTCTCCCCGGTGAACCCGACCTTGGCGATGCGGTTGCTCGACGCCAGTGGCTTGCCGGCTTCGGCGCCGAACCCGTTGACGACGTTGACGACTCCCGGCGGCAACAGATCGCCGATCAGCGAGATCAGGTAGAGAACCGACGCCGGTGTCTGCTCGGCGGGCTTGAGGACCACGGCGTTGCCGGCCGCCAGGGCCGGCGCCAGCTTCCAGGCGGCCATCAGGATCGGGAAGTTCCAGGGGATGATCTGCCCCACCACGCCCAGCGGCTCGTGGAAGTGGTAGGCGACGGTGTCCTCGTCGATCTGCGAAAGCGAGCCCTCCTGTGCGCGGATCGCCGCGGCGAAGTACCGGAAGTGATCGGCCGCCAGGGGAATGTCGGCGGCCAGCGCCTCGCGGACCGGTTTGCCGTTGTCCCAGACTTCCGCTACGGCGAGCGCGGCCTTGTTATCCTCGATCCGGTCGGCGATCGCGTTGAGGATCGCCGCCCGCCGGGCCGGAGCCGTCTTACCCCAGGCCGGCGCCGCCGCGTGGGCGGCGTCGAGGGCCTTGTCGACGTCGGCCGCGTCGGACCGCGCCACCTCGCAAAACGGCTGACCGGTCACTGGCGAGGAATTCTCGAAATACTGGCCGCCCATCGGCGCGACCCATTGGCCGCCGATGAAGTTTTCGTACCGAGACTCGTAGGACATCAACGCTCCGGCAGTACCCGGACGGGCGAAAACGGTCATCTGCAAGGCTCCTCGTGCGCTCAAACCAACTCCGTGTAACACAGCTCACACTACCGTCGAGGAGACAATGGCTGCCATGACATCTGAGGCTTCCCCGGACGGCGTCGACCCGTATCTGTGGTTGGAGGAGATCACCGGCGACGAGGCACTCGATTGGGTGCGCGCGCACAACGAACCGACGCTGGCGAAATTCTGCGACGGGGAGTTCGAGCGGATGCGGACACAGGCGCTCGAGGTGCTGGACACCGATGCCCGGATCCCCTACGTGGTCCGCCGTGGCGACTACCTCTACAACTTCTGGCGCGATGCCGCCAACCCGCGCGGGCTGTGGCGACGCACCACCCTGGACAGTTACCGCACGGACTCCCCGGAATGGGACGTGCTGATCGACGTCGATGAATTGGGTCAAGCTGACAATCAGAAATGGGTGTGGGCCAGCGCCGGCGTCATCTACCCCGAGTACACGCGGGCACTCGTAGGGCTTTCCCGAGGCGGCTCGGACGCATTCATAGTGCGTGAATTCGACATGGCTGCGAGGAAATTCGTGGTCGATGGGTTCGAGCTGGCGGAAGCCAAGTCGCAGATCTCGTGGGCCGATCCGGACACCGTCTTGGTCGGCACCGACTTCGGGGCAGACTCGTTCACCGAATCCGGGTACCCGCGCGTGATCAAACGTTGGCGCAGGGGCACCCCGCTGGCCGATGCGGAAACCGTGTTCGAAGGCGCACGCTCGGACGTCCGCGTATCGGTGTCGGTGGACCGGACGCCAGGCTTCGAGCGCACCGTGCTGGGGCGGGCCCTCGACTTCTGGAACGAAGAGGTCTACGAACTACGCGGCGCGGAACTGATCCGGATCGACGCACCCACCGATGCCAGCGTGACGATCCACCGCCAATGGCTCCTGATCGAGCTGCGCACCGACTGGCACCTGGGTTCGGCCACCTACACCGCCGGTTCGCTGCTGGCCACCGACTACGACGAATTCATCTCCGGCACAGCGGAACTGCACGTGGTTTTCGAGCCCGACGAGCACACCTCGCTCAACCATTACGCGTGGACCCGCGACCGCCTTCTGATGGTCACGCTCGCCGACGTGGCAAGCCGGGTGGAGATCGTCACGCCCGGCAGTTGGCGACGCGCACCGTTGACGGGCGTCCCGGAAGCGACGAACACCGTCATCGTCGCCGCAGACGCAACCGGCGACGAGTTCTTCCTCGATTCCAGCGGATTCGTCACACCATCGCGGCCGATGCGCGGCACGGCTGACGGAACGCTCGAGAGGATCAAGTCCGCGCCCGCCTTCTTCGACGGCGAAAGATTTTCCGTAGCCCAGTATTTCGTTTCGTCGGAGGACGGCACGAAAATTCCGTACTTCGTCGTGCGGCCCATAGACGCGAAGGACCCGGGCCCCACTCTGCTATACGGATACGGCGGGTTCGAAACCTCCAACACACCGGCTTACAGCGGCGTGTTGGGCCGGCTGTGGCTGGCCCGCGGGGGCACCTACGCGCTGGCCAACATTCGCGGCGGTGGCGAGTACGGACCCAACTGGCACACTCAGGCGATGCGCGAGGGCAGACACAAGGTGGCCGAGGACTTCGCTGCGGTGGCAACCGATCTGGTGGACCGCGGCGTCACCACCGTGGCGCATCTCGGCGCACAGGGCGCCAGCAACGGCGGACTGCTGATGGGCATCATGCTGACCAAGTACCCGGAGAAGTTCGGCGCGTTGGTTTGCAGCGTGCCACTGCTGGACATGAAGCGCTACCACCTGCTGCCGGCCGGCGCCTCGTGGATGGCCGAGTACGGCGACCCCGACAACCTGGACGACTGGTCATTCATCTCCGAATACTCGCCCTACCAGAATATTTCGGCGACGCGCCGTTACCCGCCGGTGCTGTTCACCACATCCACGCGCGACGACCGGGTCCATCCCGGACACGCTCGAAAGATGGCGGCGGCCCTGGAGGCGGCCGGTCATCGGGTGTTCTACTACGAGAACATCGAGGGCGGCCACGCCGGCGCGGCCGACAACGAACAAGTCGCGTTCAAGTCGGCACTGACGTACTCGTTCCTGTGGCGAATGCTGGCGTCCCCGGCATGAACCGGCGCCGGGCCGCGGTCGCAGTCCTCGCCGCGGTGTTGCTGGGATGCGCCCACCACGGCGGGCCGCCCGCCCCCGGGACCACCACGGCGACGCTGCCCCGGGCGGCCGAGCCCCGCAACGCGCCGCCTCCCACCGCGACGCCGCCCGGGCGCATCGTCCCGGTCGGCCCGAGCCCGGAAGGTGTCGCCGTCGACGCCGTGACCCGCGTCGTCGCGGTCGCCACCCGCGACCCCGACCAACTGGTGCTGCTCGACGCCGACTCGCTCGCCGTCACCGCGCGGATCCCGCTGCCGGGCTCCGCACGCCACCTCGAACTGGCGGGTCCGGGCGGGCCGGTGCTCGCGCCCGTCGAGAGCGCGAATGCCCTTGTGACGGTGCATATCCCGGCCGGGCCCGCGGCACCGCCCATCGTCACCGGCGTCTCGCCCCACGATGCGGCGGCCGCCGCCAACGGCACCGTCTTCGTCGGCAACGAACACGGCGGCACGGTGAGCGCCCTGCGCGACGGCGGGATCGTGAAGGTGTTCACCGGCAGCGTGCAACCCGCCGGCCTGGCGGCCGCCGGGAACGCCATCGGCATGCTGGACGCGCGGGCGAACACGCTGACCGTCTACGACGCCACCAACCTGTCCGTCCTCGGTTCGGCACCGGCCGGGGCCGGCCCGACCCACCTGGTCGCCGACAAGCGCGGCCGCCTGATCGCCGCCGACACCCGCGGCGACACCATCCGGGTGTTCGAGCCGCTGCCCACGCCGAGAGAGGTCGCGACCGTCGCGCAGCCCGGCGGGCCCTACGGCATCGCCTACGATCCCGCGCGCGACCAACTGTGGGTGGCCTCCTCCGGCGGCAACGAGCTCGTCGGCTACGACATGAGCCAGCCGGCGCCGCGGGAAATCCGCCGCATCCCCACGGTGCAGGACCCCTACACCGTGGGCGTGGACCCCCGCACCGGGCGATTGTTCGTCGCCGGCGTCACCGCCGGGGTGTTGCAGGTGGTAGACCCCGACGCGCAGAGCCCCGGCCACGCCTAGGATCCTTGGCGTGTCGGTCACCGAACGCATCGAGGTCACCATGTTGGCCACCGGGTTGATCCTCATCGCCGCCGGAGCCACCCAGGCGCGCTTCCGCTACATCAAGCACCGGCGCGCGGGCCGACGGTACTACTGGGCCACCTCGGCCATCGGCATCGTCTGCTTCATCATCGGCGTGGGCAAGCTCTGGCCCAACGGCGTGGTTTCGGCGCTGATCTTCACCGGCATCATCGTCCTGTCGGCGTACCTCACCACGCCCTACCTCAAGATCGGGGGGCGCATCTACGCGGCGTCGCCGGAGAATCGCCTGCCCGATCCTTAAGTTGGGGTATGCGCACTCAGAAGTTCGAGACCCTGCTGTACTCGACGGCCGGTCCGGTCGCCACCATCACCCTCAACCGGCCCGAGCAGCTGAACACCATCGTCCCGCCGATGCCCGACGAGATCGAGGCCGCCGTGGGCCTGGCCGAGCGCGACCCGGCCGTCAAGGTCATCGTGCTGCGCGGCGCCGGGCGGGCGTTCTCCGGCGGCTACGACTTCGGCGGCGGCTTCCGGCACTGGGGCGAGGGCATGATGACCGACGGCCGCTGGGATCCCGGCAAGGACTTCGCGATGGTCACCGCGCGCGAGACCGGACCCACGCAGAAGTTCATGGCGATCTGGCGGGCGTCCAAGCCGGTGATCGCCCAGGTGCACGGCTGGTGCGTCGGCGGCGCCAGCGACTACGCGCTGTGCGCGGACCTGGTGATCGCCAGCGAGGACGCGGTGATCGGCACGCCGTACAGCAGGATGTGGGGGGCCTATCTGACCGGCATGTGGCTCTATCGGCTGAGCCTGGCCAAGGTCAAGTGGCACTCGCTGACCGGCCGGCCGCTGACCGGGGTGCAGGCGGCCGAGGTCGAGCTGATCAACGAGGCGGTGCCGTTCGAGCGCCTCGAGGCCCGCGTCGCCGAGGTTGCCGCCGAGCTGGCCCGAATCCCGTTGTCGCAGTTGCGCGCCCAGAAGTTGATCGTGAACCAGGCCTACGAGAACATGGGCCTGGCCTCCACGCAGACGCTCGGCGGGATCCTCGACGGGCTGATGCGCAACACCCCCGACGCGCTGGATTTCATCCGGATCGCCGAGACCGAGGGCGTGCGCGCGGCGGTCGAGCGCCGCGACGGCCCGTTCGGCGACTACAGCCAGGCCCCGCCGGAGCTGCGGCCTGACCCCACCCACGTCATCCGGCCTGATCAGGACTGATAGTGAGCTAGACTACGAAGTTGACGTAAGGCCCTACCCGCGGCGTCAGAAAGTGTTACGGTAACAACTATGTCTCGGCTGAGTAGCAGCCTGCGTGCAGGCGCCGTCCTCCTCGCCCTCGGCGTCGCCGCCGCGGGCTTTCCCAAGACCGCTTCAGCGGATTCCACGGAAGACTTCCCGATCCCGCGCAGGATGATCGCGACCACGTGCGACGCCGAGCAGTATCTGGCCGCCGTGCGGGACACCAGCCCGGTCTACTACCAGCGGTACATGATCGACTTCAACAACCACGCGAACCTGCAGCCGGCGGTGATCAACAAGGCGCACTGGTTCTTCTCGCTGTCACCGGCCGAGCGCCGAGACTACTCCGAGAACTTCTACAACGGCGACCCGTTGACCTTCGCCTGGGTCAATCACATGAAGATCTTCTTCAACAACAAGGGCGTCGTCGCCAAGGCCACCGACGTGTGCAACCAATACCCGGCCGGCGACATGTCGGTCTGGAACTGGGCATAGGACTTTTCGGGTGGGGGTCATGGGCGCACGGAGATTCGTCGCTGCGGCGATGCTGACGCTGGTCGCTCCGATCGCAGTCGTCCTGGGAGGTGGCACGGCGCACGCCGATGGCGACCTCGGGGCGCCCTGTTCTCAGGAGGGCGCGAAGCTGTGGGGGGACCCCGGCCCGATCTACTGCCAGCGCAACGCCGGTGGGCAGCTGCAGTGGGTGCCCATTCCCGTCTCGGCGATTTGCGTGGCGTTCTGCGTCAATCACCCCTGACCCCAAGGATCGAGCTCGGGGGATTTGCGCCAGTCCGCCAGTAGTGCGGCGATGCCGCCGGAACCGGTCGGTGTTGGCTGGCTGGGCAGCGTTGTCGCGGGGCAGCATCACGGTGCCGGCCAACGGACGGGACCCGTACGGCTCAAGCATCTGGCTGGCGGGACGGGCACGCACGCCTTGCGGACACCAGAACCAGCGCCCCATCAGCGCGGTGATGGCCGCCGTGAGCGAGCGCACGATCAGCGTTCGGCGTCGACCTCATGCTCGAGGTGCAGGTGGCGGTTCGCCAGCAGATCGCAAAACAGCGGTTCGGCCGCCAGCCCGTTGGCCAACGTTTCGGAGACCGCACAGAGTGTGATTTGCATAACGCACAGCGCTTGATTTGGAGGGGCTACCCGCTCTTGCGGTCTGGAGAAGGTGGCATATCGGTGTGACCTCGGGTTCGGACGGCCGGTTTCGCAACCTCATCCAAGCCCGTAGGTCACACCCGCCACAGCGGCCACGCCGGTCACACGATGATAACGGCCAAGGTCACAGCGCTAGTACTGCAGCCGTAGATCGGGTTCACTGATGCCGGCGTGTCTGCGCTGGTCAGGGCGGTGACCGCGGCATTGTTCGGAGTTTGTGAAGACATCTGAAGATGCCGCGGTCGCCGCGGCTCATAGCGTAGACCCTGATCGGTGGGAGTCGGAGTTCTCGGCGGTCTTGGATCGCATTGAGTCGCGGTTTGCCCGTTACGAACCGTTGCGTCATGCCGGTGAATTGATGGCCGGGATGGTCTCTGGCCGAGCTCGACTGTCGCACTACCGACGGCGTGAAAACCAATGACCTCGATCTACGGCTGCTGTACTAGGCATCGACTTTTCCGGCACCCTGAACTCCAGGGTCACCGCGCAAAGCATGAAACGCCCCGGTTGCGGTTTGCTGATGAGTGAAAGGCGGCTGCCTCCGAGAAACTTTCGTCACCCGATTGGAGGCTGCGGGGGATTTGACGGGCATTGAGTTGCTTAAATAGATCTGTGGACCTTGGCGGTATCCGCCTTATCGGCCGGGTCGATGAATTGAACGCGCTGGAGTCGTTCGTCTACGGTGCGGACTCCCGCGGGGGCCTGGTGCTGGGAGGCGACGCCGGCGTCGGCAAGTCCATGCTGATCCAGGCACTTTCGGATGGAGCGGCCGGACGCGGTTGGCGGGTTTTACAGTGCGCCGGGGTCGAGTCGGAAGCCTCGTTCGTGCTGGCCGGGCTGAGTCAGCTCGTCTACCAGTTGCGAGGCTTCATCGCCCGCCTCGACATGGACGATCAGCACGCCCTGGCGGCGGTGCTGGGTGCGGTACCCAACAAGGTGCCGACCGTTAGGGCGTTGACTATAACTTTGCTGAACCTCTTGACAGTGGCGGGTGAGGCTACGCCGCTGCTGGTGGTGATCGACGACGCGCACTGGTTCGATGACGTCAGCGCGCGGGTGGTCGCGATGGCCGGACGGCGGCTTGACGTGGCCACGGTGCGGTTGCTCGTCGCGTGCCGCAACGGGATTCCCAGCCCCCTGGCAGACGGAGGGTGGCCACACGTGGTGCTGGATCCGCTCGACGGTGAGCAGTCCGCGCGCTTTCTGGAGCAGCTTGGGGTCGATCTCGGGGCTTCGGCACGTCGTGCGGTGCTCCGGCAGGCCGTCGGGAACCCGCTGGCTTTGACGGAGCTATCCCGGTGCGCAATGCAGAACGAGAACGCATGGACGCCTGATACACAGTTGCCCCTGACCCAGCGCCTGATCGCGATCTTCGGTGACAGGCTGCAAATCCTCGACAAGCCGTCCAGGGCGCAGCTGCTGCGCGGCGCCCTGGACGGGGTCGCGGCCGGCGGTGTGGCGTCGGCCCGGCCGCGCGCCCGATACCACATGCGGGGGGTCGAGGCTGCGATCGCATCCGGTGTGCTGGTGATCGACCGCGGCGAGACGGTGTTCAGGCATCCCCTGGTACGTGCCGCGGTGATCCAAGCGTCGACCACCGATGAGCGGCGCAGTGCCCACGCGTTGCTCGCCGGCCTTTATCCCGATGATGTAGTCCGCCGCGCCGCGCATTTGGCCGAGGCCACCGTCGATCCCGATCCATCGGTCGCCCATTTCCTCGCCAAGGCGGCCAAGGTCGCCATCGGGCGCGGCGGTGCACGGCAGGCGGTCGAGCTGCTCCGTCGCGCGGCCGAATTGAGTGATCAACCAGGTGCGCGAGAGCAGCTGTTCGCGGACGCGGCATTTGTTGCGCTGCAAGCCGCCCAACTGGACGAGGCCGAGCGGCTGCTCACCGAGGTGGAGCTAGGTGGCCGGGCGTCGGCGACCGCGCTAGTGACCTCGTCGTTCATCGCGCTGTATCGCTACGGCGATGTGACCGCCACGCATCGGCGCCTCGTCGAGTGGTTGCGATCGGCCGAGGACCTCGACAACGAAACCCTCACCCGCGTGGTCAACCTGCTGCTTTCGGTCAGTCTGTTCGCCGGGGACCCGGTTTATTGGGGCATCACGGACAGCCTCATCGACTCCCTCGCCGAACGGCTGGGCGAGCTGACCCTGATCTACCGGGACGGCGTGGCCGACGCCGCGCGCCGCGGCCACAGTGTGCGACAACGGATAACCGCGCAACTGAATCGGCTGGCGGACTTCGAGCCGTGGGATCTGATGCGGCTTGCCGTGGCAGGTACCTACGTTGACATGCTCGATGAATTTCGGTCGGTTCTGGCCCGCACGGTTGACCGCGAAATCGACGGTGGCGCTGCCACCAACGCAATCGCGATGCTCGCGCTGGCAACGGTTTTCCAGCTGGTCAGCGGGCAGTGGGCGGAGGCGTCCGAGACGGGCCAGCGCGGAGTGGAGGTATGCAGTGAGCACCACTACGAATTGTTCGGGTATCAGTTCAAAGGCTATTTGGGTGTGCTCGCTGCGAGCCGAGGCGACGTAACGCGGGCGCGTGAGCTTGCCGCGGAGGTACGACTGTGGGCCGAACCGCGGCGGGTGGGCCTCCTGGTGGGGATCGCCCAGCAAGTCGCGGTCCTGTGCGGTCTCGCCGAAGGCGATTACGAATCGGCCTATCTGCAGGCCGCTACGATCACCGAAGCCGGCGAGTTCCCGCCGTACTCGATTCACGCGACCCGTACCTTGTTCGACTTCGTCGAGGCCGCGGTTAACACAGACCGGCTGGACATAGCGCGCCGGCACGTCCGTGCGGCCGAGCGTCTTCAGTTTGCTGACGCGCCGCCGCGAGTGGCCATCGCGACCAGCGCCGGGGCGGCACTGTGCGCCCCCGACGATCGGGCTGTCGCGATGTTCGAGGAGGTGTTGGGCCACCCCGCGGTTGCTTCCTTCCCATTCGAGCACGCCCGCATTCGCCTGGCCTACGGGATGCGTCTCCGCCGGCTGCGCCGCTACAGCGCGGCGCGGGTCGTGCTGCGCGCCGCAGCGGAGATGTTCACCGTCCTGGGCGCGGAGCCGTGGGCCCAGCGAGCACGCAACGAACTTCGCGCCGCGGGCACCGCGGTGCATCACCCGGCCACCATGGCTCCCGCCCCGCTGAGCGCGCAGGAACGTCTCGTAGCCGAGTTGGCCGCCAAAGGGCTCTCGAACAAAGAGATCGCCGCTCACCTATGTCTGTCGCCGCGCACCGTCAGCGCCCACCTATATCGGCTGTTCCCGAAGTTGGGGATCACCAGCCGCGCCGGATTGCACGACGCTCTTTACGCCCTCGATGCCGCTGCACAGCCCACAATTGAGTAATTTGACTGATCCCGGCCGGCACGCCAACCGAAATTCTTGACCGGTGACGGAGTTGCCGCGGATCCGGGGCAGGGAGTCCCGGGCATCGGCGCGGCCAGTGTTGCTTCGCCGTCCAAGTCGCTCTGTCGGATCTGGCCGGCCACCACAAAATCAGCGGCCGCCGTCGGTGCGCGTCCCCGGCCGCTTCGTGCGATTTGGCCGCACCTAGCGAAACCGTCGGAAGGTTGTTGGGAGGAAAGCCATGTCATTTGTGATCACGTCCCCGGAGATCTTGCTGGCGACCGCACAGGACTTAGCCGGTATCGGCTCGACCCTGGGCGCGGCCAACGCGGCCGCCGCATTGCCAACAACCACGATGTTGCCCGCGGACGCCGACGAGGTGTCGGCGGCCATCACGGCGCTGTTTTCCCGAGTCGGGCAGGCATACCAAACCGTCAGCGTGCAGGCGGCCACCTTTCACCACCAGTTTGTGCAGACCATGACCGCGAGTGCGGGCGCTTACAACGCCGCCGAGGCGGCCAACGCCTCACCTCTGCAAACCGTCGAGCAAGACCTGCTCGGCGCGGTGAACGCACCCAGCCTGGCGCTTACCGGGCGTCCCCTGATCGGCAACGGCGCGAACGGCGCTCCCGGGACCGGGCAAAACGGCGCCCCGGGCGGGTGGTTGCTCGGTGATGGCGGGGCCGGCGGGTCGGGGGCGCCAGGCCAGAACGGCGGCAGCGGTGGGGCCGCCGGGCTGTGGGGCACCGGCGGAGCCGGCGGGTCCGGCGGGGCTGCCACACCGTTCATCGGCGTCGGGCACGGCGGCGCCGGCGGGGCCGGCGGCTGGCTGTCCGGCAATGGCGGGGCGGGCGGCGCAGGCGGGAACGCCTCGCTGTCGACTCAGCAAGGCCTGAATGGGGGTGTCGGAGGATCCGGCGGGTCGGGCGGGTTGTTCGGTGCGGGTGGCAGCGGGGGGTCTGGCGGCATTGGTGGCCCCCTGGCGACCGGCGGCCAGGGTGGGGCCGGGGGCACCGGCGGTTCGCTTTCGGGATTGGTTGGTGCCGGTGGCGGCGCGGGAATTCTTAGGGACACGGCTGAGCCGCGCCGCGGAGCGAGTCGTCCTTCGCCGATGGGGCCTGCACGGCTGAGGGCCGCGTCCGGTCCGTTTCGGGAGGCGGAGGCCCCCCGGAGAGAACCGACGAAGAGCTGTTTAGAGAGATAAGGAGAAAAGGCGCGAAGTCCGCCGAACGGTGAAGTGCGGATGCCAAGGGCATGTCTCATTTCGCGGAGAATTTACGCATGCTACGGGGCCGGCTTTGACGGCATGGCATCGTTAGAATAACGTATCCAGTGGAAAGTCCTGAAAAAGGTAAACCCGTCGAAAGGCGGGGGCACAAAGCCACGGGCCTAAAGTCCGCAAGGACCATGGTCGCCGGGTTGCCAAGCAGGCGTAGGCCGGTCCTACCTGGGAGGAGGGGACCGGTCTAAA
>Ga0080006_1160115_pt1 | contig 13872 bp, 11 predicted proteins | sample RS3BMetagenome_FD_69209 | JGI IMG/M metagenome (GOLD analysis project Ga0080006, IMG submission 69209) | Ferric oxide microbial mat and aquatic microbial communities from Rainbow Spring, Yellowstone National Park, USA - RS3B (SPADES... ...
ACGGGGCGCAGAACGTCGAGAGGACCCTCGCGCCCGACGAATCGATGGCGCGGTGCTCCTCCTCCACCGCGGAGTAGCCCGAGGCCTCGACCACGACGGAGGCCAGCCTCCTCCCCGGCTCCGTCCAAGAGAATGGCAGCCTGCTGACGCGATGATCCGATCCCGGCGCGGTCATGGAACCCGTGCCGTGTGATTATTTCATAAATTTAACCTTTTGCCGGTTTGATGCGCCGTATCCGCCCTCGAGCGGCGCCGGCACAGGCCGGTAGAAGGCCGTGAGCTCGCGGAGCCTCCACCCGGCTCCTCCGGAACCCTCGCCGGGCTCACCGTCCGCGCCCGTGCATGGCCGGATTCGCGCCCGGCCGACGGATGAAATGACCGTATACGACGGCACGATGCGATCCCGGGATCCGTTTATCCGTGTTCACCGGATCTCCCCCAGCGCCAGCCCCTCGCCGCGCCCGTCCGCGTGCGCCATGCGGTCCCGTCCGCGGAACTGGACGGCGTGCGCCACCCCGGATCCGCGCGAGCGCCTGACTATCCTCGCCCCGTCCACGGTCGATCCCTCCTCCGCCGTTACCGATCCCCCGTCCCAGATGAACCTGGGGGCCTCGACCGCCTCCGCGACGTCCATCCCGCGGTCTATCATGTTCGTGATCAGCAGCGCGTGGATCTGCGGCCTGAAGTGCCCCCCGCTGGTCCCGAGCGCGGCGAACGGCTCCCCGTCCCTCGTTATAATGACCGATGAGAGTGTGTGGAGGGGCCTCTTCCCCGGCTCCAGGCGGTTGGGCCCCTCGAGCGAGAAGTCGCTCGCCCTGTTGTTCAGCGTCACCTGGTGCGACGGCTCCGTCACCCTGGACCCGAAGCGGTGGTAGATGCTCTGCACGCCCGACACGACGCGGCCGCGGGAATCCACCACCACGAAGTTCGTCGTGTCCTCCGCGCCCCCGCCCGGGCCGTGGGCCGGCCCATTCCCGCCCGTCCCCAGGAGCTCGTCCACCGGCACCTCCACGAACCTGGGGTCCGCCACGTACGCGTCCCTCAGCGAGTACGCCCTCCCGTAGGCTTCTATCATCGAGCGGGGATCCGGCGACGAGCGCTCCAGCTCCCTCAGTATGATCAGGGTGGTCACTCCCTGGCTGTTCGGGGGCGACTCGTGGATCGTGTACCCCCTGTAATCGACGCTCAGCGGCTCCGAGGCCTCCGCGCGGTAGCCGGAGAGGTCCCCGGGCTCCAGGACCCCCCCGATGGACGACACGTAGCGCGCCAGATCGGCCCCCACCTCGCGGTAGAAGAACTCCGGGCCGTGCTCCGCTATCCCCTCGAGGACATCGGCCAGGCCCCCCAGCGCCACGCGCCCCCAGCGCGCCGCCGAGTAGATCCTCTCCGTGTTCCCGTCGCCGTATCCGCCGGCCCCGATCGATTCCAGGTCCTCCAGGAGGAGGGGCGACGCCGGCAGTCCCGCGCGGGCTATGCCGATCGCGGGCGAGATCAGGCGCGCCCACTCCATCGATCCGAGGGACCTCCACATCAGGTGAACCCCGTCCACCATCCCCGGGACCGCGATCGACAGCGGGCCGTACCTGGGCACGGAGGCGAGGCCCAGCCCCCGGAGGAGCTCCACCGTGAGCCCGCGGGGGGCCCATCCCGTTCCGTTGAAGAAGGCGACGCGCCCCTCCGTGAGCACTGTGGCCATGAAGTCGCCGCCGAGCCCGTTCAGCGCAGGCTGCGAGGCCGCGAGCGCGAACGACACGGCCACGGCTGCGTCCACCGCGTTGCCCCCCTCCTCCAGCGCCCTGAGGCCGGCGAGCGCGGCGTAGGGGTGCTCGCTCGCCACGACCCCACCTCCCGAGACGAAGGACGGCTTCACGTGCGGACGCGCGCGTCCCGGCCTAATAAGGGAATGGCCGCCCCGGGGGCGCTGGACCGATGGACGATCGCGCGCCATGGAATGTCGTCCCCGATGGCGCCCGGCGTCGACCGCCGCACCGCGTGGAGGACTGCCCCACGGCGTGGGGTTCGCCGATCACTTCCCGGGCGTCGTCCTGTCCCTGAAGTATGCGTAGAGCGCGTCGTAGAGGGGGAACTGAATTTTCATGTTTTCGTGGTCGTCCCTTGAGATTATCCTGAAGCCCGCCGCGGCCGCGCGAAGCCCAGCGGACTCGGGCGGCGGGTTCGGAATGCGCGCATCCGCGCCCCTGACGACCTTGGCGAGCTCGAGCAATGCCGGGTCCCTCAATCCGTATTTCTTCATTATCGCGTCGAACGAGACGCGCTCCTCCCCGTCCTCATAATAATGCGTGAGCTCCACGCCGGGGACGTCGAAGGGTATCGCCCCCTCCCTCTCCGCCACCTCCACGACGGAATCCGCCGGGACGAACAGGAATTCAGCGTCCCCGTCCACGAAATGACTGATCAACCAGGGGCAGGCTATCCTGTCCACGTGCGCCTTCTCCCGGGTCACCCATTTCACGGCGAAATCCCGGCGCCGGCGAGCTTAAGCTTTTCGCGGAGCCGGCTGGCCCCGTCGTCCTTTGCGATTGAAGGATGCTACCCGCGGGGCTGCTGTGCTTTCCTTTGAAACAAATATGCTATTAAACCGGTGACCCACGCTATTATCAGGCCGACGCCGACTCCTCTAAAATAAATTTTTCCCGTTAGGTACGACGCCGCAAGAAATATCAGGCTTAAAACGAATTCAAACACTATTAACGCCGTAAGCAGGTGATTTTCTAGAAGCCTTCTCCTCCATTCCGGCAAAACTGTGCTCATTTCTCCGCCTTCCTCGCCGTTGTCTCGTTTTAAATCTTAATCTTAATAACACTTCCACTCTTTTCCGCTCCGCTGCGCTGGACCGATCGGCCGCCCGCCGGCTCATGCATGCGCGCATCGATCCGAGGGCAGGACGGTACGCGCCCCGGAGCGATCGCCGTCTCCCTGATCTCCTCATCAGGGCCCGCGCATGGACGGAAAAGCCCTTTAGTGCCCAGCCCGCGCGGCCGGTCGATCCGCGGGATGAGGCTCTGGAGCATCCATCCGGAATACCTGGACGCCAGGGGCCTGGTGGCGCTGTGGAGGGAGGGTCTCCTCGCGCAGCGGGTCCTGCTCGGGGGGACCAGGGGCTACGCGCACCATCCCCAGCTCGCCAGGTTCAGGGAGTACGGGGATCCGATCCTGGCGATAGGGAGCTACCTCTACCACGTCCACGCGCAGGCGGCCGCCCGCGGATACAGCTTCGACGCCTCGAGGATCCTGAGGTACGACGCGGGGCTCAGGGGGATACTTGGGGTGAACGCCGGACAGGCCAGGTGCGAGCTCATCATCCTGAGGCGGAAGCTGATCGCCAGGTCCCCGGAGATGTACCGGGCGCTGGACGGCATCGAGGAGCCTGAGCTCAATCCGATCTTCCGCCCCCGGGAGGGCCCCGTCGAGGCATGGGAGAAATCGAGGGAGTGCGCGCGGTTATCTCATTAGGGGTCTGGGGGCGGAAGACCCCTTCCGTGAGTGATGGATAGCTCCCAGGATTTGAAAATTGTTTAGTTCAAAATTACGACGATATTCGTGGACGGGGTGAGCGCCACCGAGCCCCTGTCAAAGCGGGGGTCGGTGAGGTGCGCCTCCGCCCATCGACGGCCCCGTGGGCAATGCGGATGCATCACTCGATATCCCGAGTGGATCGGGGTGGGGACCACCGTCGATGGTCGACGGTCGACGACCTGCGATTGGGGGCCCGGAGCCGCTGTAATTACTAATAAATAATCTAGATAGTGAGGGATAACGTTTATATAACGTGATATCTGATGGATGGATGAAGATGAGGATGAGAAGAAGCGCAATCTCCAGGACAGCACTTTGGGCCATAATCGCAGTCGTGATCGTGGTCGTGATAGTCGGGGGAGTTGCCGCCTGGTACGTCACCAGGCCCCCTCCGCCCCCTCCGACCCCCACTCCAACGCCGACACATGCGATAGTCGGGCAGGTGACCGTCGGGGTCGCGACCGACCTGACGGGCGCCTACGGTCCGGTGGGCGAACAGGTCCTCTGGGGGGCTCAGCTCGCCGCATCGCAGATAAACTCGCATGGAGGCATCTACATGGCCAACGGACCGGACGGCCCGGGCAACTACACGATAAACCTCGTGTGGACCGACGATCAGACGAGCCCGTCCGTCGGGCCGACGGCGCTCCTCCAGCTGTACACCACGTACCATCCGGCAGCCGTGATCGGGTCCATCGCCACCATAGTGGTGGACGCGGAGCTCCCGGTCATCCAGCAGTACGGGATCCCGTACTTCTCGCAGGCGGCCCAGACCACGACGCTCACGGTCTCGCCGCAGAACTTCACCCCGATCCCCGGCCACGACATGGTGTTCCACGACGAGGACGCGGCCTACTACTTCGGGTGGCTGACCGCCGAGTTCCTGCTCCAGTACAAGAACGAGATAAACCCGAACGGACCCCTGAGGGTCGCCGGCGTCACGTACTCGAACAACCCGGTGTTCATGGTGGACAACATGGGCGGATTCAACGCCGCGATCAAGGCGCTGGGCGCCCAGAACGAGATACAGGTGGTTGACGTGGAGAGCACGTCCTCCCCGTCCGATACGACGCTCCAGCCGATACTGACAAAGTTCGCCCAGGAGAACGTCGACGTCATAATAACGGGGCTCACGCCGCCCGGGGCCGCCGCCGTGGTCCAGCAGGCCGCGACCTTCCCGCAGCTCAAGGGCGCCGTGGGAATAATATGGACGCCCGAGGACGATCCCAGCTGGTACAAGATCGTCAGCGGACCGGACGTCAACTACATGAACTGGTTCGTGTTCTCCAACTTCCCATCGATATGCAACACGTCCAGCCAGCCGTTCAACTCCAGGATGCAGTACTACCGCAACCAGTACCTGGCGCTGACCGGGAAGCCCCTCGGGGCAATAGGGTCCTTCGGGATAGATAACCTGTACCTGATAGCCGCGGGCCTCCAGGCCGCCGGCACCACGAACTCATCGGCGCTGATATCCGCGCTGCAGTCCCTGACGCCGTCCCAGGTCCCGTGGCCGCTGGCGAACGACTACGCGACTTTCCAGCCGGGCAACACGCTGTTCGGGCCGCCGTCCTCCGGGGTCTTCTGGCACTCGACGAACCAGAGCATAGTGTTCATGCAGATGTACTACAACTCGACGTCCAACTCGGTCTACACGCAGGCCGTCTGGCCCCCGAGCTACGCGACCGCCCAGCCGTCGTTCGGCGGCTGACGCCGTCCTTTCCCCCTTTTTCATTCATTTCCATTCCGTTGTTTTATTGCATGGTATCAAATGAAGGGCCCGGGGAGCCGGGGAATCCCGCGTCATTAATGCGCATCACGTATCAATTCTATATCTTAAATATGCGCCTGGTGGATACGCGCTGACGGTGCACCGTGAGAAAACCCCCTCCACCGGCGACCGTGAAATGGGCTCCCTGCCCCGGGAATGCCCGTGCGCGGGGATGCGTTCTAGATCGAGGTCGATCCCGCGCGCGATTCCGGAATAACTGCGTCGCAGGGCCTGGTACGCTGTATTTCGGATTTAAATACTAATAAACCATGTCGTGCAATACTTGCGCCCGAAAATGGGCGCAGCTGGTGGAATTTCCAGGGCCGAATACGCGAAGAGGATGGGTCGCGCGATCATCAGGCTCATAGCGCTCATAGTGGTCTACGTCGTGATCGCGGCCATCGTCAATAACGTGGCCATACCGATGATATCCACCTACGTGAGCTCAGCGGCCAAGTACGCGTCCTACGTCAACATACTGCTCGGGCTTCTCTTCGGCTACTTCATAGTCTACGCGTTCGCCGACGTCATCTACTGGTCGCTGATGACCAGGTACGACCACTCGGCGGCGGCCGCCGTGAGGAACGTGTTCCGCATCATCGGGATAGGCGCCATGGTGGCCACGATTGCCGGGGGCGTGGTCGGGGGCGCCGCCGGCGTGGCGCTCGGCGGCTTCCTGGGGATGGTGGTGGGCTTCGCGTCCCAGCAGGTGCTCGGGAACGCGATCTCGGGGCTCTTCATACTGATCTCGAGGCCGTTCCGCATAACCGATCACGTGACCCTGCTGGGCGACGAGGGCGACGTGGAGGACGTGACGACGCTGTTCACATTCGTGAGGAAGGACGCGAACAATATCGTGGTCGTGCCCAGCAGCATGGTGCTGGGCAACAAGATCTACGTGAGGAGGCCCGCGCAGCAGGCCCAGCCGGGGGGAGGGGGCGCCGGGGGCCAGCCCTCCTCCTGAGCCGGAATTCATCACGCGATAGATATCGATTATTTTCTCGGTTTTGATGAAATCCGTTCGATAGGCCGGGGTCCAAATACCGGTGGGTTTCCTGCGGATAGCGCGGCCGTTTCCGTGAAAGCCGCTCGCGGACAGCCCCTCGTCCGACGATATTCCCGGGGCCGCGCAGCACAGCACGGTACAAGAAATATTTATTACTGCGTTCTGAATTCTATTACCCGGATTGATATGAAGCCCATATATCTGGTCCGGTTAGCCGTCAAGTCCAAGGAGAAGGACGCGGAGTTCCGCAGATGGTACAACGAGGTGCACCTCCCGGATCTCCTCAAGGTCCCCGGGGTCGTCAAGGACGCCAGGTTCGACCTGGTAGAGGGGGATGTGGCGTCGCTCGCCATCTACGAGTTTCCATCGGTCGACCGGATGATGGAGGGCAAGAACAGCAAGGAACTGGCCGGCGCCAAGGCCGACACGCAGGCCAGGTGGGGTCCATACCTCGATCCGAACGGCGAGAGGTACTGGTGCGATGTCCTGGACGTTTACGAGTGCAGGAGGGACGGGCTTCTGGACTCCGCCACGGCATTCGTGGCGTACAGCTCGAAGGACGATCGGGCCGTCGGAAAGTACCTGAAGGAGGAGCTGATCCCGGGACTCAGGCCCCTCGGGCTAGAGACGGCCGCGCTCTTCAGCGTCATCCACAGGGATCCCGAGACCCTCCCCGACCGCATACTGATCCTCCAGTTCAGGGCGGAAAAAATATCGACGTTGCTGCCCGATCTGAAGGCCAGGATATCGGAGGCCAGATCCAGGGGGCCCTTCGAGAGGCTGGTTGCGGCGTACTATGACTTCGTGGTCTCCTTCACCAGGAATCCACCCGGATGATGCGCGCATAGCCCTCGGGTCGCGCTGGCATAGGGCGGTCGACGTTTTACGCGAGAGCCGTCCGGTCCTCGGGCCGCTCCCGTTCAAATTCGATCATCGGCGTTCGCAGATCGCATCCCCGGATGTGCGATACGCGGGACGGTTGACATGCAGGGTGCGGAAACGCGGCCGGACTCAGCGCCCATCTATCGGAGGAATCCCGTGTACGGAAGGAAGATCCTCGCCCCGGGTCGGACTGACCCCCGCCGGCGCTCACCCGTAAGCGGATGAGCGGGTTCCGGCCGGGGAGTCGAGAAGCGCCATCGGGCGGGGTAGTTCGCGCTCACGAACTACACAGCGTGATAATATTCTGGCAAATGGTGTTATTGATATACAAAATTCATATTTAAAACCAGGACATCAAATGGACCGGGTCGATGTCGTGGATTATATGCAAAAGATAAGCTTTAAATATCGGCGTCAATTACATCATGTTGAGAATGAGTTCAACGATCACCAGACACATAATAGTGTCGGCGATGATCGGGACGTTGCTGGAATGGTATGATATATTCCTGTTCTCCGCCGGTGCCTTCTACATAGCGGCCAACTTCATGCCGAAGGGCAATCCCGTGGCGGCCATAGCCTCCACGCTCCTCGTGTTCGCGATAGGATTCCTCTTCAGGCCGCTCGGCGCTTTCGTGTTCGGCCACTACGGCGACAGGATAGGCAGGAAGAAAATGCTGATGTGGACGATAGTGATATCGGGCCTCTCCTCCGGGGTCGTCGGGCTCCTGCCGACGTACTCGCAGGTGGGCGTCTGGGCGATAGTGCTCCTGGTGATAATGCGGCTGCTGCTGGGCTTCGGGCTCGGCGGCGAGTGGGGCGGGGCCATGCTGATCGCGCTCGAGCACGGCCAGAAGAGGAGGGGATACTGGTCATCGTTCGTCCAGTCCACCGTGGGGCTGGGCCTGGTCCTGGGCTCCGCGGTGTTCCTCATCATGGGCGCCATCATCGGGCAGAGCGCGCTGACGGCGTGGGGCTGGAGGATCGCGTTCCTGATCTCCTTCGTGTTGCTGGCCATAGGATTCTACATCAGGTACACGCTCCCCGAGACGCCGGTGTTCGAGGCCGCCAAGAGGGAGAAGGCGATAGTCGGCGTCCCAGCCGGGACCCTCTTCAGGAAGTACTGGAAACAGCTGTTGCTGAGCACGCTGATAGCGGGCGCCGTCGGGACGATATGGTTCACGGGATCCACGACGCTGCCCACCATCTACCGCCTCTTCCACGTGGTAACGCCTGAGATGCAGCAGATAGGGATACTGGCGTTCGGGCTGATAGAGATGCTCTTCGTCTTCATAGGGGGCCCGCTCTCCGACAGGATCGGGAGGAGGCCCACGATCTACATAGCCGGCATCCTTTTCCTGGTGGTGCTGTACCCCGTGATCCTGTACAAATCGGTCGCGATGTTCCTGGTGTCGATGGCGCTCCTGGGGATAGCGCACGGCATAGCCTACGCGCCCGAGGGAGCGATGATAAGCGAGATATTCCCGACCAACGTGCGGTACAGCGGCAATTCGCTGGCTTACCAGTTCGGCAACGCGTTCATAGGGGGTCCCCAGCCCTACGTGTCGGTGGACGTCGGCGCGATCTCGTATCTGCTGGAGCCCGTCTACGCTGTCGTGTTCGCGGTGGTGGCTATAGTCGCGGCGTACGCCTTCAAGGAGACGAAGGACGTGGACCTGACTAAGGTTTGAGAATATCGCCCAATATATACACTTTTCTTATTTTCTAGAACTAGGAATTAGAAGGCTTCCATTCGTACAGTTCGGGCCTCCTCTGGGCCAGCACCGGGAGCGCCTCCCTGACGCGCCTTATCCTGTCCCTGCTCAGCGCGACCTCCACGACCCCCTCCTCCTCCGTGGCCCTGGCCACTATGATCCCCATGGGATCGGCGGCGACCGTCACGCCCGCGAACGAGTTCCCTATCTGGTTGGACGTCAGCACGTACATCGTGTTCTCGAGGGCCCTCGCGCGCACGAGGGCCATCCACTGCTCCTCCTTGTTGTACCCCTTATACCACGCGCTGGGCACTACGAGCGCGTCCGCGCCGGAGAGCGCCGCGTACCTGGCGAGCTCCGGGAACCTCATCTCGTAGCACACGACGATCCCCAGCCTGAAGCCGTCGACGTCGACCATCGCGGGCGGCCCGTCCCCCGGCTTGAGCTGCTCCGATTCCCTGTATCCCAGCGCCTCGAAGAGGTGCGATTTCCTGTACTTCGCCCTCGTATGGCCATCGGGGCCTATTACGTAAACCGAGCTGTGGACGCGCGGCGGATCGTCGCTCCTCTCGTAGGCGCCCAACGCCACGTGGACGCCCCTGTTCTTGGCCAGCCTCCCCACCTCCTCCAGGAACGGTGATCCGTCGTACTCCGATTCATCGTAGAGCCTCTCCATCGGCATCCCGGGCGGCGCGAGGATGTTGGAGAACTCGGGGAAGACGGCCAGTGATGCGCCCGACAGGCCGCCCATGATGGACGCGATCTTCTTCAGGTTCTCCTCCTTGGATGGCGACGTCGTCATCTGCGCCAGCGCGACCCTCATGGAGTCCACGGACGTTATACGCGGCGTCCGGTGAAAAAGTTTTGCCCCATCCGATCGGCGCTACCGCGATCGGCGCCCCATGGATTTCCTGTAATATCTATCCAGGTAGGATCTGGTCACTATCCCGTTCTCCAGGTCGGCCGCGATGAGCGATGGATCCCTGTCCCCCGGATCCCCGTATCCGCCTCCCCCGGCCGTCCTTATCTCCACGTAATCGCCTGCGTCCAGATCGACGGTGACCTTCACCCCCACCCCGCGCCTCCGTCCCCTCCTCGAGACAATGACCTCGGTCCTGGCGCCCTCCATGCCGCCCATGAGCCCCCAGGGCGCGTGTCTCCCCCTCTCGGCCAGGATCGTGACCGTGGCCCTGCCCGAGGCCACGGCGTACGATCTCACGATGCCGGAACCGCCCCTCCAGCGCCCGGCCCCGGAGCTGTTCCGCCTCAGCTCGTAGCGGAGCATTGTGATCGGCAGGTTCCTCTCGATCTCCTCTATCGGCGTGTTCATCGTGTTCGTCATGTTGGAGTGCACGCCGTCCACGCCGTCCATCCCGGGGCGCCCGCCGGTGCCCACGCCGATGGTCTCGTAGAAGGCCCAGGTCCGCCCGCCGTCCACGCCCCCCATCATAACGTTGTTCATGGAGCCGCCGGCCGCCGCCGGAACCCTCCCGGGAATCGCCTTGCTCAGCGCGAGGAAGAGGAGGTCCGCGTTCCTCTGGCTCGTCTCCACGTTCCCGCCGGCCACCGGGGCCGGGAACTCGGGGTTGAGCACGGATCCCCTCGGGGCCCTGACGTCGAAGATCCTGAACGCCCCGTGGTTGAGCGGGACCTCCTCCCCCAGTATCGATTTGAAGACGAAGTGAACGCCCGCTATCGTGACGCCCATGACCGCGTTCAGCGGCATCGGGACCTGTGGGTCCGTGCCCTCGTAGTCGACGACGACCGATCCGTCGCCAACCGTGACCCGGGCGCGCAGCGTCACGTCGCGTCCATCCGGCATCTCCAGGTAATCCACGGCGTCGTAGGTCCCCCTCGGCACGTCCCCGAGCCGCGCGCGGACGAGCCTCTCGGCGTACTCGAACGCCTCCTCCGCGGCGTACTCGAACGCCTCCGGGCCGTACTTCTCCAGGATCTCGAGCACCCTCCTCTCGCCGGTGAAGTTCGCCGCCGCCTGCGCCTTGATGTCGCCGTACCTCTGATATGGGTCCCTGGAGTTGGACGCTATCAGGGATATCACGTCGCGCTGGAATTCGTCGCGCCTCATGAGGAACACGGGGTTCATCACCAGCCCCTCCTCGAATATCGTCCGGGCGTCCGTCGATATGCTGCCCGGGACCTTGCCGCCGACGTCCGAGTGGTGGGCCTTGTTGGCGGCGAACGCCACGAGCCTGCCCGAGCGATGGATGGGCCTTATCACCGTGATGTCGTTCAGGTGGGTGCCCGCTATGTACGGGTTGTTGACCACGATCATGCTTCCCTCCTCCGGCTCGATCCCCTCCCTCTCCATGTACTCGATGGTGTTCCTGAGGCCCCAGGGGAGTGACCCCAGGTGCACCGGTATGTGCTCGGCCTGGGCCAGCAGGCGGCCCTCGGAATCCAGAATCGCGGCCGAGTGGTCCATCCTCTCCTTTATGTTCGGCGAATACGCCGAGTTCCTGAGGGCTATGCCCATCTCCTCGCTCGCGTAGAAGAGCGAACTCCTGATTATCTGCGCGGTGAACCTGTCCGCGGCCACGCCCATCACCTCCTGAGCACCAGGTTCATCAGCTCGTCCACCTCCCAGCGCCATCCGGCGTTGACGACCGTCGTCGAGTCGTACTCCTCGATTATAGCGGGTCCGGCCCCGCCATCCCCGGGCGACAGCGCATCCCTCGCGTACACTGGGACCTCGCTGAACTCCCCCGATATGTACGCGGCCCTCCTGGACGCCGGCGCCGGGGCGGCGCCGTTCCTCCGCCCGCGCCTCCTGAGCCCTATCTTGGGGACGATCGCCCTGGCCACGACCTTCGCGCTGACTATCTCCACAGGGTCGTTCGTCGTGTATCCGTAGATGCGCCTGTGCTCCGACTCGAAGCGTTCCCTTATGCCGGACCCGCCGCCGTACTCCACCGTGATCTCGTACGACTGCCCCCTGTACCGCGCGTCGACCAGCTCCTCAAGCGACGGGTCGCGGAATCCGTCGCGCCCCAGATCGTCCCGGGCCCTCCTCCTCAGCTCCTCCATGACGCCGGCGAGGTCGCGCTCGAAGACCGGGGCGGAGAACATCCTGGTGACGTCGACCGTCAGGAGCCCGTACGCGGAGAAGAGCCCCGGATGTTCGGGGACAATCACCTCGCGGATTCCCATCTCGTCCGCCAGGTCGCAGGCGTGGACGGGTCCGGCGCCGCCGAACGCGATCATCCGGAAGTCCCTCGGATCCCTGCCCCTCTCCACGCTCACTATGGAGATCGCCTTCGCCATCGAGTTGTTTATAAGCCTCACCACGCCCTTCGCGGCCTCCACGGCGTCCACGCCGAGGGCACGGCCTATCCTCTCCTCGAGCGCCCTCACCGCGAGTTCCCTGCTGATCCTCATCCTGCCCCCCAGGAGGTACTCGGGGTTCAGACGGCCCAGCGCGAGGTTCGCGTCCGTCACGGTGGGCTCGGTTCCACCCCTTCCGTAGGCCGCCGGACCCGGCTCGGCGCCCGCGCTCCTCGGACCGACCCTCAGGGATCCCGCCTCGTCCACCCAGGCCACCGTGCCCCCGCCGGCGCTCACCTCCGCCAGATCTATGAACGGGAACCTGACGGCGTATCCGCTTCCCTTTATCGACCTGCCGCTGTGGCTCCTGCCCGCGGCCTCGAACTCGTACGCCACGTCGGGCTTCCCGCCCACAATCGCGCCGGCCTTCGCCGTCGTGCCCCCCATGTCGAACGTTATCGCGCCCTCGACGCCCATTTCGCGGGCGAGGAACGCGGAGGCCAGGACCCCGGCCGCGGGGCCCGACTCGATTATCGAGATCGGCAGGCGCGATGCGCGCTCCATGGTGTTCAGGCCCCCGCTGGACGTCATCACGTAGATCGGGGCGCGGACCCCCATCCCCCTCAGCTCGCCGACGAACCTGTCCAGGTACGATGACACTATGGGCGCCAGCACCGCGTTCACCACAGTGGTGCTGGTCCTCTCGTACTCCCGGTACTCGGGGTCGACCTCCGACGACGCGAAAACATATCCGCAGCAGTCCTTCAGGTACTCCTTGACCCTCATCTCGTGCGCCGGGTTGACGTACGAATTGAGCAGCGAGATGGCGACGGATTCCACGCGGTTCCCGATAATGAATTTCCTGATCCTCCTGAGGTCCTCCTCCGGTATTTCCTCCCTGATACTTCCATCCGCCAGCACGCGGCCGCCTATTCCTACGCGATACTTCCTGGGGACCAGCGGCCGGGGCTTCGTGAACCACATGTTATATATCTCGGGCCTCCTCTGCCTGCCTATCTCCAGGATATCCCTGAATCCCCTGTTCGTCACGAGGGCGGCCCTGGGCAGCCCCGAGCGCGTGAGGAGCGCGTTCGTGGCGACGGTGGTCGCGTGGTTGAGCAGCGCCACCTCGCCGACATCGATGTCGATGTCCCTCAGCGCGCCGACGACCGCGGCCTCCGGGCTCCTGGGGGTGGTCGGGACCTTGAGCACGTTCACATCGCCGCTCCCGGAATCGAACACGACTATGTCGGTGAATGTGCCGCCTATGTCGACCCCGACATAGTACTTCGGCATGGACGTTTATAAGCGTGCTCGCGCGATATAAAACTATTCCGCACACCATCCTGTCGTGCGGTTTAGTAAACCTAACATGAAATCGCCGTCCCCCGGATCGAATAACGGGCGTGTGCGAAGGCCGCTCGCGGACAGCCCCCGTCCGGTGACGTTCCCGGGGCCGCGCAACGTAGCATCAATAACCGCTACGTTTAAATATGCAGGGGGAAATATTATAGGCCGGTGCCGGTTAATGGCCAAGCTTGACGAGATAGACACCGTTATACTGCAGGAGCTCGTGAAGGACTCGAGCCAGTCGATCCCCAAGCTGAGCAGGAAGATAGACGTGAACACATCCGTCGTCTACAGCAGGATAAAGAGGCTCATAAGGAGGGGGATAATCA
>Ga0080006_1142282_pt1 | contig 13868 bp, 8 predicted proteins | sample RS3BMetagenome_FD_69209 | JGI IMG/M metagenome (GOLD analysis project Ga0080006, IMG submission 69209) | Ferric oxide microbial mat and aquatic microbial communities from Rainbow Spring, Yellowstone National Park, USA - RS3B (SPADES... ...
CGCCCGAGCCCCACGGCCCCTACTGGCAGTGGACCCGCAAGGTGGCCGCACGGACCGTGTGCCGCTGGCTGGCCGACGACCAAGCCGCCGACTACAAGACCTGGATCGCCAACGACCGGCGCCTACACGAACTCGTCGCCCGCCTAGAAGCCATCGGTGTCGCCGCCGCCGAGACCGATCCCCGCTCACGACGCCGCCCCGACAACCCCAAACCGAACACGCCACCCTAAAAACGGTGTGGACACCGAACCCTTACCCTGAGGATGAACCCCCGATCACGCCACAAACAACCAGGTCAACCCCAAACGTGAACACCTCACCCAGCAACCACAAGGGATTTTCCCCTTTTGGGGGGCCGGGGCATTCGGAGCGGGGATGGCCTGTACCGCGGCTGTACCGCGAAGGGGGCGGCACGGGGCCCTCTCCACGCTCGAAATGTGACCGAAGTCACAGGTCCCGGGAATGCCTCCCGCTCAGCGCAGCTCACCGTCCGCTGCCATGAGCACCCCAACCGCCCCGTCCGCTGTGCTGACCCTCGACGACTTCCTGGTCGAGTTCGCCATCCCCCGTTCCACCTTCACCGCCTGGCGGCGCAAGGGTAAGGCAGTCCCCCGCTTCCGGCGCATGCCGAACGGGGAGCTGCGCACCACCCGGGCCGAGGTCGACGCGTGGTTCTCCACCCTGCCCGTCTACGGCGATGAGGCCGCCTGATGGCCACCACCCGGGAGGTGACCGTGTGGGCCCTCCAGGACCGCTCAGACTGGACGCCAAAGAAACGCAAGCCGTTCGTGGTCCGCTGGACCGTCGGCGGCCGGCCCAAGTCGAAAGCCTTCGCCAAGGTCCTCGACGCCGACATCTACCGGGGCCGGCTGCTGGCCGCGGTCAACGACCGGGAGCTGTTCGACCCGACGACCGGCGAGCCGGTGTCCTGGGCGCCCGCCCCGGTCGTACCGGGCGCCTCGGAGGCGGTCAGCTTCCTGGCGCACGCCCTTGGGCTTTCGGTGATCCGCCAGCGTGCACAGGCGCGCATAGAGCCCACCTTGGCCGTCGATGACCACGGTGTTGAGCCCGGTCACGTTCTTCCTCCTTTTGAGCGCTCCTTGGAGCATCGGATGGTCGAAAGGAGCGGCGAGGATCGCCCGGGCGCGCTTTTGGAGCGGGTAGACCCAGGCGAGCTTTGCGACGTCGTGACGGACCCACGAGCCGTTCCTGCGCCCGTAGCCGGACGTCTTTCCGACCAGCACGAAGTTGGCGGCCTTGTAACAGGTGCCCGCGTGGCGAGCCGGGTCGGTGAAGGTCTCTATGAGCAGCACCGGATCGCCGTAAACAGCCTCAGCGCCTTGGCTCACACGCTTCAAGGTGCGGCCGAGTACCGCTGAGGCGAGGTTCTCGCGCCTGCGGCCAGGCAGGACGCAGAACCTCTGGTTGTTGACAACGAAACGCAAGCGACGCGACTTGGCCTGCTCGCTCCATCCGATGAAATCCTCCCGAGCTCTAAGGCTGAGAGAAGGCGACCCGAAGCCGACAAGCGCGACCCATTCATCGTCCTCGCCGGCGACGTAGCGAAGAACGCGCCCGACAAGGTTATGGCGGAGGTAGTGGTGCTCATCGAGCAGCTCGTTGAACCGCGCGATCTCACTTGGCGTGATCAGCCCGACGACTAGAGAGTCGAAGCCGTGCTCTGTGCTGCAGTTCATCCCCCAGCTTGCAGCACCAAAAAGGAGTCACGCGACAGTACCCACACGTCAGCCCACGTCAGAAGCCATCCTCAGCTACTTTGACTCCGCCCTGGGGGGTGTTCCGCGCCGACGACGGTGGCGCTACCTGGACGCCGTCCAACCGTGGCCTGCGGTCACTAGGATCCCCGACGAGGACGCCGAGGTCGGCCACTGCGTGCACCGCGTGGCCCGGCACCCGTCACGGCCGGACACGCTGTTCATGCAGAAACACTGGGACGTTATGCGCAGCGACGACGGCGGCGGCTCGTGGGTGGAGGTGAGCGGAAATCTGCCCACGGACTTCGGCTTCCCCATAGCGGTCCACGCCCATGAGCCGGAGACCGTCTATGTCGTGCCGATCACCAGCGGCTCAGAGCACTACGTCCCCGAGGGTCGCCTGCGCGCCTACCACAGCCGCACCGGCGGCCACGAATGGCAGCCCCTCACCGAGGGCCTGCCGCAACGGGACTGCTACGTCAACGTGCTTCGCGAGGCCATGGCCGTGGACTCCCTGGACCCGTGCGGGATCTATTTCGGCACGACCGGCGGCCAGGTGTACGCGTCCGCCGACGGGGGTGACCACTGGTCGGCGGTCGTCCGCGACCTCCCCCGCGTGCTGTCAGTCGAGGTGCAGGTGCTGTCGTGAGCGGCACCCCCGGACCGGTCCGCGTGGTCCTCCCGCATCACCTCCGGGTACTGGCCGGGGTCAGCGGCGAGGTACGCCTCGAAGTACCGGCCCCGGTGACCAAGCGCCAGGTGCTTGACGCCCTAAAGGCGCGCCACCCACAGCTGCGTGGCACCGTGCGCGATCCGCGGACGCTGCTGCGACGCCCCTTTGTTAGCTTCTACGCCTGCAAGCTGGATCTGTCGCACTACGGGCCAGACGAGCCCTTGCCCTGTGAGGTCGCCGAGGGACGCGAGGTCCTCCGCGTCGTGGGGGCCATAGCCGGCGGCTGAGCCCCTTCAGCACCTGGTCCCCGATTCACGAACGTCGCCCTGACCGTGACCCAGCTGCGCAGGCCCTCGCCTTTTGCCAGCACGCCATCGCCCACGGGTGCGCCGAAGGGACGCGGTAGTCGAAATCGGCGCTAACGGAGACGCCTTCCAGGCCCCAGCCAGAGTGCTCTACGAACGTCTCGGCTTCACCCTCGTACCGGTCGAGGAGTAGTGACCACAGCTGGTTTAGCTTTGAGCGTTCGAGGCAGCCAGCGAGCCAGCAAGCTGACGACGGGAGGCGATTCCGAGCTTCTGATAGACGTGCCGGAGGTGCCAATCGACGGTCCTGACGCTCAGAAAAAGGGCATGCGCTATCTCAGGAGACGAAAGACCCCGGGCGGCGAGATCGGCGACCCGCCGCTCTCCTGGCGTGAGGACGCCAGGTCCACTTCGGCCACGGCGCGGTCCCCGGCGTCCCCCGGCGGCAGACAGCTCTTCCCTGGCACGTTTTGCCAGTGGGCTGGCGCCGAGAGACTCGGCGAGCTCGCCACCGGCCCGCAGCGGGTCTCGGCTTGCTTTGCTCTGCCCCGATCGCCGCAGCAGCGCGCCGAAGTCCACCAGGGCTTTGGCTCGTTCCAGGGCGGCAACGGAACCTTCGAGCACGCTCACCGCCTCCGCAGCGAGCTCGACACCAGGTTCGCCACCGGTTGCGACAGCCGCAACACGAAGCGCTGCCCCCAGGGTCACTGCTGCGCCGACCCGCCGTGCGTGGTCAAGCTGGACCAAGGCGAGCTCTCTGGCCGAGGGCCGGTCGTCGAGGCGGAGCAGGACAGCAGCAGCCCATGTTCGCCAAGGCAGCACCGTCGGCGGCAGGAACTGCCGTTCCGCAGCCTCGCCGACGCGAACCAGCCGGCGTTTGGCGCTTTGCAGGTCCCCCTGCTCGAGGTGCACTCGGGCGCAGGTCGTTTGCAACGCCAGGTCGGAGATGCTGTCACCCCTCAAGTCGTACCCTGCGAGCAGCTCGGCGGCCAGCTTCGTCTCCCCCCTGTCGAGATACGCGTGACACAGAGCCGGCAGCACCCAAGGCCGACACATGTCCCAGCCTTCTTCACAGGCTTTAAGAGTCTTTCGTCCTGCGATCACCGCGTCGTCAAGGCGACCTTGGCGATAGCGCAGTTCGGTCTCCCAGTGGCCGCTCAATGCGCGGGTGATGGGTGAGTCACTCTCCTGCGCTTCTTTCGCCCTCACCACGATGAACTCTGCGGCTTCGTCCAGCGCGCCGACGAACAGCAGCGCCATGACTGCTGCAGCGGTTATCACCCCGTGGAAGCCGTCGTCGTCTTTGAGCCCTGCAAGGGCAGCCCGAGCTGATTCGTAGACCTCGGCAGCCGGGCTCCCACCGAAAGCTCCCGCCGCGGCTGCAAGGGCGAGGAGCCCCGGTTGCCTGCCGGACCGATCAGCAACGTTTATCAAATCAGCCGTAGGGTCCCTGCCGAGCCACTCCTCTGCTCCGCCACCCTCCCCGATCGCCATCCGAATCGTGAGCACTTCGCCGGCGAGTGGATCCGCCGGGTCGAGGTCGGCCAAGGCAGCTTCGGCCGCACCTACTGCAGCGTCGAGGTTGGACCTGGCATACTCAAGTGGGGCGAGCGCAGCTAGGAGCCGCGCACGCTGGGTGGGCTCAGAGGCCAGTGGGAGAGCCTCCCGAAGCAAGGTCGGAGCGTCCGCGGTGCCAGCAGAGGCAGATGCAAGGGCCAACTGGGCCAGAAGAAGGGGGCGCCGCTCAGGTAGAGGCGGTTCTGCCAACGCACGCTCGAGAAGCCGTCGACTGGCTCGGTGATCTCCCCGCTCGTAGCTCTTGACGGCAGCGCCGAGCAGGAGGTCGACGACCTTAGGGTCTCCGGCCGGGCGGCAACGAAGCAGGTGACCGACGACCAGCTCGGCTGCTGCACCCTCGGCATCGAGCAGCTCCGCAGCTCGTCGGTGCAACCGGGAGCCTGCCGAAGCGGAGATGCTGGCGCTCACAAGGGAGCCGACGACGGGGTAGAGAAACCGCAGCGGATCGTCCCAAGCGAGGACGTGGGCGTCCACGAGGGTCTTGGCCGCTCGCTCTGCGCTCTCTTCGCTCATTCGGACAAGAGCGGCGGCCCGAGAAAGCGTGGCGCTGCTGCCAAGGACGGCAACAGCAAGAGCGAAATTGGCCGCCTTCCCAGGCAGCTGAGCCAAGCGCAACTTGACCGAGCCCACCAAGGATTCAGTAGCGAGATGGGCAATCATTCGAGCCCCCGAAGCGTCGCCTGACAGGCCGCTGGAGCGTGCTGCATCGATGAGCTCTGCCAAGTAAAAGGGGTTCCCACCCGCTGCGTCGGCGCATGCAGACCGAAGCGGTGGCTCGGCTTCGGGCCAGGAGCCTTCGACAAGACGCTCAGAAGCCTGGGCCGAGAGCACTCGAAGACGAAGACGGCAGGCCAAATTGCGGTCCTCCACCAACCTGACGAGGAGCGCCCCGGTGTCAGCGGGGCCGTGGCAGCGTGCAGCAACCAGCACCGTGACCGGCATGACCGCAAGGTAAGTACCAAGATGGCAAAGGAACCGAAGAGAGGCTTCGTCGGAGCAGTGGGCGTCGTCCAAAGCGACCAGAGCCGACCTGGTCTCGGCAGAGCTTTGCGAGTGGTGAACTAAATTGGCAAGCAACGCACGCAAGGCACCACAGAGCATGTCCCGGCGAGCAGCATCACCGCTCGGGTGATCGCATACGGATCCCCCGAAGAGCTGGGATGTCAGCCTGGCACGTCCGCGGAAAGCCGCCCGGCGCCGATCGGCGCTCAGCCGATCGAGCACAGGTTCGAACAGCTTGACAGCGGTTCCGAACTCACTCGAGCTTCCGACGTCATCAGCGGATGCGAAGAACACGAGCATCCCGGTGTCGACGGCTTGCCGGAGAGCGAAACGGACCAGGGCCGATTTCCCGATCCCTGGCTCACCCTCGACGAGGATCAGCCGGCCACTTCCGGCGCGTGCAGCGCCGAGTGCCGCTGAAATGACCTGCTGTTCGTGCTGTCTTTCGAGCAATGTCTCGTCGTCGGGAGAAGACCATCCAGCTGCCAGTAGCGACGCTGTGCCCATCGAGAGTGCTGAAACAGTCGACCCGCCCCAAAGCTCGGCAGCGCCCTCCTCCACCGCATCTCCTTTTAGAAAAATTCTCCCACATCACATTACCACCCATGCCGCTTGTACCCCAGTAGCGCTTTAGTTGGATGCCCGTAAGGGATCGTCTACGTACTCGAACCGACGGTCTTGCGTACGGACACAGACGACGAGCATGGCGCCAACCAGGCCGGGTCCTCACAGGGGCGGCACTCGACTCCCGGGGCGACCCCAGCAGCGTTCTCGGGATCATTGGAGCTCGCCCGGCACAGGGCCACACGGACCCCACCGGACCCCAGGGGGCCACCAGACTGCAAGGTCACCGGGCCCCCAGGGTCCGCCAGGCATGAGGACCATCTCCGTCGGGTCAGGCGAGCAGGTGTTCACCACAGCGGGAACGTGCACGAACGTCATTCCGGCCGAAGTGACCGAGTTCGGCTGCCAAACGACAGGACACTACCCTCCCCGTTTTACATCAACCCCATCCCTCGGTGGAGGACCAGAACGTTTGGTTGAGCTGTCCATTGGGGTACCAGGCATCGATGGCCCCCCGCCCCAGAGGCTATAGCCGGAGACGTCGAGAACCAGGCCAGTCGCAGGATTCACAAAGGTCGTCGGGCCGTATTCGGTGTAGTCCGCCTGCCACTGCTGGTTGGCGGAGGTCGGACCGCTGCCGAAAGCGGATCCGGCGCAAGGCTCCTGGTAAAGCTGGTCACCAGGGACTCCGTCGGTGGTGATGCACATCCCGCTGTTCTCGTTGATGATCTCGCCGGTCTGGTACGCCAGAGGGAGCCTCCACTGCTGCTCGGCGCCCCCGTCGGCCCACCACTGGATGATCGGCGCTCCCGCCGAAGTGGATCCACCGCTAACTGCCACGTCCAGCCACGACGATCCAGCGACCAGGGTCGAGTAGGACGAGTAGTCCCGGAGAGACGCTGAGTAGTCGTTGAGAGTCGAAGCGCTGGCCGTGCCCGTGGCTGTCAACGCCGATCCGGCAACCACGGCTGTGAAACCCAGGCCGAGGATGCCTTTGCGCGCCCATCCGCAAGGGGTGGGGAAAGCCGAATTGGCCTTTTTAGTACGGCGGATCGATGCCACTGTTCTCCGATTCGGTTGGGATCTCTCAACTAGACCGTCGAGGGCCAAGTGCGTGTCAATTTTCATCTGTCTTTGATCTCTCCTTCTTCGCCAATGGTTTGGCCGCCTGCGGGTTGGTGCCAAGCTCGAACTCAGTGTGAAGCGATCCGGTCGGAGCTACCAGTGACAGCACCCTCACATGACCATGACATCGGCCAAAGGTGGCTTTCCAAGCTTGGTCCGTTGCACGGCGTCGACTGAGCGCTCGTGGCGGAGTCCCGAGTTAGAGTTAGTTGGTGAGGCATAACCCTCGGGCTGAATCGGAGCACGTGAGCGCAGCAGCGGTGCCGATAACTTCGTTTGAGAGGCCCGAAACCCTCGGCGCCCAGCTGCGTCGCCACCGGGTGGCGGCAGCCCTAACCCAGGAACGCCTGGCAGAGAAAGCTGGAATCAGCCCAGCGGGGGTGGCCGCCCTCGAGTCCGGCCGACGCCGCTCGCCGCGCCTCACCACAGTCAGCCTGCTCGCTGACGCTCTCGGTCTCGACGCAGCACAGCGGGCATCACTGGCTTCTGCGGCCGCAAGAGATGCCTCTGACGCTCCCGCCTCCTCCAAGCGCGCCGCTGCCCCGAACCACGTGGCAGCCGCTGCCGCGCTCGCTCACGGGGCGCCCGCTCTCGAGCCACCGCCCACCCGTATGGCATTGGCCCCAGTCGGCGGTTGGCAAACGCCCTTTGTCGGCAGGGCGACCCAGATGGCCGCACTGGCTTCAGCCTGGCGCAAGCGCCGGCGGCTGGTGCTCATAGTGGGGCAGGCCGGCATGGGCAAGACCCGTCTGGCCGCTGAATTCGCCATGGCGATCAAGGAGCAGGGGGTGACCGTCGTCTCGGGTCGCTGGACCTCAGACTGGCTCGGGCCGTACGCCGGCTTCGTCGGACTACTTCGTCAGGCGCTTGCTCAGCTCGACCCGTCCGACATCACCGGTGGCAGTGAGCTCATGCGCCTAGTGCCGGAGCTATCCGTCGGTTCCCCCCCCGGCGAGGGACCCAGTCGTGCCGACAACGGCGTCGAGCGGCGCCTGCTGTTCGAGGCGGTGTCCCAGGTCTTCGAGCGGCTAGGCCCGGCCCTGGTCCTGTTGGACGACCTACAGTGGGCCGTCCCTGACTCGCTGGCATTGTTGGCCTACCTCGGTGGGCAGCCTTTGGCCGACCTGATGCTGCTGGCCACAGTGCGCTCGGGCGACCTGCCTCAGGCGACGGCTGGGGCCTTGGCCCACTTGGGACGGGTGTGCGACATCGATCGCATAGCCCTCGAAGGCCTTCACTCTGCGGATCTGGACCTGCTCGTCCGACATATCGCTGGTGAAGCTGCCTCGCCCGAGCTCGCAGCAGCGGTCAGGGCAGCAAGCGAAGGCAACCCCTTTTACGCCGAAGAGCTGACTGAGCACTTCTTGAGCCCGACCGGGGTGCTGTCGGCTGCCGGCTCCATCGGGCAGACCCGCCTACCCGAGCGGATCAGAGACACCGTCGGTCGGCGAGTAGCTACCTTGTCCCCGCAGGCGCAGCTATTGCTGAAGGCGGGAGCGGTGCTCGGCTGCGACTTCGACCCTCGCCTCGCCGCTCACATAGCTGAGCTCTCTGATAGCGAGGCGATCGCCGCCGTCGAGGACGCTCTGCTATCGGGTCTGGTCCACGAAGCAGCACCGCCGATGGTCTCGTTTTCCCACGGGCTGGTCCAAGCTACGGTAGAGAGCAACCTCTCGGTGTTGCGACGAGTAGACCTTCACCGCCGGGTGGCCACAGCACTCGCCGAAAACAACCCGTCGCAACCGGACGTGATCGCCCAGCTTGCCCGCCACTGGATGGCCGTCGCAGAAATCGACAGCTCTGCGGCTCTGCCAGCAGCCTACTGGACAGTCCGGGCCGGCGACGCAGCGCTCGGATCAGCGGCGGCTGAGGAGGCCGTCGCCCAGTATGAGAGTGCCTCCAGGCTGTGGGCCCGGTCCACGACCGAGCATGCCGACACGCCCATCCGTCTGGGTAACGCCTTGTACTCGTGTGGACGAGGGCCCGAAGCAGACAGCCGGTTCCGCGAGGCATTCCACCTGGCTCAAGGGCTAGACGACGACAAGCTCGTAGCCCATGCGGCGCTCGGGCTGGCCAAGGCGTTCGCGACTGGCGAAATTGGCGCCGAGCGCGTTTCGGCCCTCGAGGCCGCCCTGTGTCGGCTGCCGACAGCCGACACGGTGCTTCGACCCGCTGTGGCCGCCATGTTGGTTCGCGAGCTGCTCCTCGACCGCTCCCCTGAGGCGGCTGCGCGGAAAGACCAGTTGTGGGATGAAGTCGTCCGTACGGTAACGAGCGAGACCGTCGCCTCTGACCTGCTGCTCACGTTGGCCTCAGCGCGAGATCTCATCCCGGTGTCCGACCCCGAGCAGTTGAACCGGGTGTCGCGTCTCACCATCGCAGTGGCGCACGACCGCCGGGACCTCTTTGCCTTGGCCAACGCGTGGTGGACCCAGGCCTGGTCAGCCTTGGAGCGCGCCAACCCCGAAGACTGGTCCAGGGCAGTCTTGAGCTACGAAGTGGTGGCTCAAGAGCTGCAGCTTCCGGCCCAGACGGGGTTATCGGCGTCGTTGCGTTGCACCGCGGCCCAGATCGAGGGGCGCCTCGACGAAGCCCGAGAGCTAGCCCAGGCGGCGGCCGCCGACCTCACCCGGTCCGGAAACCCGGGCGCCCAGATGCTCTACCTGAGCCGTTCGGTCCTGATCGGGTGGGACGACGGGCAAGCTGGTGAGCTGCTGCCCCTGATGACCTCGTTGGCCAAGGACTTCGCCAAAATTGCCACCTTCCAGGCCGGCCTGGCGCTCACGGCAGCGCTCGCTGGCGATCACGAGCTCGCCCGATACCTCCTCGGCAGGGCAGCCAGGAGCGGCTTTGACCGGATCAGGATCGATGTCGAGTGGCTGGCCGTGATCGCGTTCTACGCCCACGTTTGTGTTCTCACAGGGGCCGTGGAGCACGCTGAGCCACTCTACGATCTGCTGGTCACCAGCCCGGCAACCGCAGTTCGCTGCGGCCAAGTCCTGGGTTGGTGGGGCCCGGTCGACCATCATCTCGGTTCCCTCTGCCGCCTGCTCGGTCGCAGAGCAGAGGCGTATGAGCGCCTCCAACACGCCTGCGCAGTCGAGCAGGCCATGCAGGGAAAACATTTCCTGGTCCGTACCACAGAAGAACTGAGGGCACTACATCGAGGTGCATGAGAAGAAGGGCCCGTCGCTGGTGCTCTCGCCCCCAAGCAGGGCGCGTTCGAGACAGACGGGCCAAAGGACCAGCTGGTTGGAGAAGCCCCAGCCGGGACCGAGGCAGCGCTCCAGGAAATCTAAGTCCCAGACGACCTCGAGCCGGATTCGGAGCACGGCCAGACCAGTACCTCTTTCTCCACATCGTGGGGCTTGGACTAGCGCGAGGGGTCGATCAGGAAAAGGGGACCTGGTCACCATCACCGTTGGGCACCAGTAACTGTGACCTTATATCCCAGTATTGCCTACTGGTGATATGTGGTCGCAGGTGACCCACACTTGTGCCTGAGCACATCGTGGGTCGAGGAGATCAGGTTGCCGAAGAGTTGCGGAGGATCTGCCAGGCGTTGTCCTGTCTGTGATCTGCTCCAAGGGTCGCCGTCGGTGCACCTGGAGGCTCTTTTCGGGGCAGCGCCCAGAGTGTCGCCCGATGCGGGCTCAACCTGATGAGAAAGACACTTCGAGATATTCATGTCGAATGGCACAAACGCCGAATGCCCAAAGGAGAGCACGCAGTGAGTTGGCGACGCCTGTGCTTCACAGGCAATACGGAGCCGAGGAGGGGACGGCCTACGCAAGGGCAGAGGTCCATCATGAGTCGGCTCTGGCTGCTAGGCCTCGCCATCGCCAGCGCCCCCGTGATGATCGTTGGGACGGCGATCAGCGCGACGGCTCAGAGCACGACCGCGACCCTCTATGTGACGACGACGGGGACCGACACCGGGACCTGCCCCGAGGCGGCACCGTGTGCCTCCCTCGCCTATGCGCTGAGCCAGGCGACAGGCGGCGACACCATCTCGATCGGGGCGGGCAGCTTCCCCGGGGTGGCGACCGTGGCGGTGAACGTGACCATCGAGGGTGCCGGTGCCAACGAGACCACCCTCACCGGAGGCACGCCCGGCGACCCGATCCTCACCATCGCCGCCGGCCAGTCGGTCGGGATCGAGGATCTCGCCCTAGAGCCGAGCAGTGTCGGCGAAGACGGCGTGTCGGCGACGAGCGGCACCGTCCGCCTGGTTGGCGTGAGCATCATGCCCTCGAGCCCGAGCGGGGTGCTGCCCCAGAACGGTGTCGCCGCCGTGCCGGGGTCGGGGAGCATCACGCTGTCGGTCTTCGACTCGACCATCGCTGACGCCGCGCAGAACGGCATCGCCATTGGCGCGGCCTCGGGCGCGGCCAACACCGTGTCGGTGATCAACTCGACGATCGCCGACGACAACGCCGACGGGATCCTCGACGCTCACCCGGGCGACCAGCTCACCCTGCGCGACGACACGATCTCGGGCAACGGGGAGGCGGGACTGGGTGCCGCACAGTCGACGGTGGCGCTCACCGACGCGCTCCTCGCCGGCAACGACACCTCGGACTGCGTCGTGCACTCGCTCGTCGACGGCGGCAACAACCTGATCGGCATCGACAACGCCGATAGCACCTCTACCTGCGCCGGCCTCGCCGGGGTGGACGGCAACGTCGTCGGCACCGAGACCTCCCCGGTCAACCCCAGGCTCGGCACGCTGGCCGACAACGGCGGGCCGACCGACACGATGGCTCTCGAGGCGGGCAGCCCGGCGATCGGCGCCGGCAACCCGACCGACTGCCAAGCGGCACCGGTGAACGACCTCGACCAGCGCGGCGACCCCCGGTACGCAACGATCCGCAGCACCTGCGACATCGGCGCCTACGACACCGGCGGCACGGCCGCGACGACGCTCTACGTGTCAACGACGGGTTCCAACCCCGGCAATACGACGTGCTCGCAGTCGGCGCCGTGCGCCACGCTCGCCTATGCGCTGACCCAGGCGACAGGCGGCGACACCATCTCGATCGGGCCGGGCAGCTTCGCCGGGGTGGTGACGGCGCCGTTCAACGTGACCATCGAGGGCGCCGGCGCCAACGAGACCACCCTCACCGGAGGCACGCCCGGCGACCCGATCCTCACCATCGCCGCCGGCCAGTCGGTCGGGATCGAGGATCTCGCCCTAGAGCCGAGCAGTGTCGGCGAAGACGGCGTGTCGGCGACCACTGGCACGCTCCGGCTGCTCGGCGTCAGCATCCTGCAGGCGGGCCAGAACGGCGCGCTACCAGCCAACGGTGTCGCCGCTTTGCCTGGGACAGGGACGATCCAGCTCTCGGTCCTCGACTCGACCATCGCCGACGCCACCCAGAACGGCATCGCCGTCGGCGCGTCCTCGACCTCGACCAACACGCTGTCGGTGGTCAACTCGACGATCGCCGGCAACACCGCAGACGGGATCCTCGATCCCTCCACGGACGACCAGATCACACTCCAAGACGACACGATCTCGGGCAACTCGGTAGGACTGGGTGCTACCCAGTCGACGGCGGCGCTCACCAACACGATCCTCGCCGGCAACGGCTCAGCCGACTGCGTCACCAAGCCGCTCAGCGGCAGTGAGAACAACCTGGTCGGCGTCGACAACGCCGGTGGCAACTCCGCGTGCGCCTCGCTCGCCGGAGTCGACGGCAACGTCGTGGGCACCTCCGCCGAACCGGTCCCGGCCGACCTCGGCCCGCTGGCCGCCAACGGCGGGCCGACCGAGACGATGGCTCTCGAGCCCGGCAGCCCGGCAATCGGCGCCGGCAACGCAGCCGCCTGCGAGGCCGCCCCCGTCAATGACCTCGACCAGCGAGGCGACCCCCGGTACGCGACGATCCGCAGCACCTGCGACATCGGCGCCTACGACACCGGCGGGAACCTCACGGTGCCGGCTGCTCCGACCGGGCTCACGGCCACGGCTGGCAACACCCAGGTGTCGCTGTCCTGGCTCGCACCGTCTTCTGACGGGGGCAGCGCGGTCACCGGCTACGACGTGTACGAGGGAACCAGTTCCGGCGGGCAGTCCTCGACTCCTGTGAGCTCCTCCCCGCTACCGCCGAACGCCACCTCGGACACAGTCACGGGGCTCACCAACGGCACCACCTACTACTTCACCATCGAAGCAGTGAACAGCATCGGCCGCTCGGTGGCGTCCAACCAGGCGTCGGCCACCCCGATGGCCTCCTCCTCAGGCTACTGGGAGGTCGCCTCCGACGGGGGGATCTTCACCTTCGGAGACGCCGGCTTCTACGGCTCGATGGGCGGCCAGCCACTCAACAAGCCAGTCGTCGGCATCGCCGCCACCCCCGACGGCAAAGGCTACTGGGAGGTCGCCTCCGACGGGGGGATCTTCACCTTCGGAGACGCCGGCTTCTACGGCTCGATGGGCGGCCAGCCACTCAACAAGCCCGTGGTCGGGCTCGCCGCCACCTGATCAGCACCCTCGAGCGAACCTGGCGCGTAGTCACCCCCTCGGCGACACACCACCAGACGAGGCCGACTCTTGCCACGCCAACTGTGGCCCGGCGCGCGGCATCCGATCCAATGAGGATGGGATCATGGCTCGATGGATCAGCTGCGGCCGCCGGCACGCTGGAGCAGTGCTATCGACCAAGCCTGCTGGATCGCCGAGCGTCTCGGACCCTTAGCCGAAGGCGTCACCTCGGTGGTGCCCGCCGGCTTCGACGCTTACGCCCGGATCCTGCACCCCGCCCAAGAACCAGGTTCCGGGGAGCGCCTCGTGCGCTGGCGTGAGGTGGCGGCCTGGAGCGGTGTGGCGCTACGCCCCGACGCCCAGTTCCACACCGTCGCCTTGGCGGCGACGAAGCCGAAGACGCCGCCGCCATGGCGGGG
>Ga0080006_1146823_pt1 | contig 13865 bp, 11 predicted proteins | sample RS3BMetagenome_FD_69209 | JGI IMG/M metagenome (GOLD analysis project Ga0080006, IMG submission 69209) | Ferric oxide microbial mat and aquatic microbial communities from Rainbow Spring, Yellowstone National Park, USA - RS3B (SPADES... ...
CGGCGCCGCCCGGGACGCCGAAGCCGACGTCGCCAGGGAGGCCGCCGAGCTGGCGGCCTACCAGCGACAGGCCGATGAGCTCGTGGCCGTGATCGAGCACGAGTGGTGCGCCGGCCTTGGGGCTGACACAGATCCAGTCGAGCCCTCGGGGAGCCGACTGCGTGCCGTTGGTCTCGACTCCCACCACGAAGCCGAGTGCATGGAGGGCGTCTACCGCGGTCTCGTCCAATTGCAGGAGGGGTTCGCCGCCGGTGCACACCCCGTACGGCTCGGCCTCACCGCCGACCTCGCCAGCCCAGGCGGCGGCGACCGCTTGGGCCAGGTCCTGAGGAGTCTTGAACCGTCCTCCACCGGGGCCGTCGGTTCCGACGAAGTCGGTGTCGCAGAACTGGCAGATGGCCTGCGACCGCTGCGCTTCCCGCCCGGTCCACAGGTTGCAGCGGGAGAACCGGCAGAAGACAGCGGGGCGGCCTACCTGAGCACCCTCGCCCTGGAGGGTGTAGTAGATCTCTTTGACCAGGTACATCAGCCGCGGATGGTGGCGATCGCCGGGTCCTCCATCCCGACCTCAGCGAAGCCCTTCTGTCGGAGGAGGCACGAGTCGCACGTGCCACACGCTCGACCGTCGCTGTCAGGGTCGTAGCAGCTGTGGGTCAGCCCGTAGTCGACACCGAGCTCCACCCCCCGCTGGATGATCTGTGCCTTGGTCAGATCGATCAGGGGAGTGTGGATCCGCAGGTGCTGGCGACCCTCAACCCCTGCCTTGGTGGCCAGATTGGCCATCGATTCGTAAGCGGCGATGTACTCGGGCCGGCAGTCGGGGTAACCGGAGTAGTCGAGGGCGTTCACCCCGATGAAGACGTCGCTGGCGTCCAGCGTCTCCGCCCAGGCGAGCGCGAACGACAGGAAGATCGTGTTGCGGGCCGGCACGTAGGTCACCGGGATCCCTTCGCTGAGGTCCTCCACCCGCTGGTGGTGGGGGACGGCGATGTCCGCGGTGAGCGCTGAGCCGCCGAAGGCCCGTAGGTCAATATCAGCCACCACGTGGTCGGCGGCACCCATAGCGTCCGCGACCCGGCGGGCCGCTGCGAGCTCCACCTCGTGGCGCTGGCCATAACGGAAGCTCAACGCGTACGGGCGGAACCCCTCGTCCTTGGCGATGGCCAAGACGGTCGTTGAGTCAAGACCCCCGCTGAGCAGGATCACCGCTGGTTGGTCGCTCACGTCCACTCCTCCGATCTAGGTCGTTGGGGTCGACGTTCTACCTCCGCACCAGGGTGCAGGTCAAAAACTGCATCAGCCACCCTGCGGTCACGTCTGCAGTTTTCGGTGGTGTCGTCACCCACTCGAATCACACTACTGTTATTCATACCGCGAGGGTGTGACCGTGGTTCTGATGCCTGACGACAAGGAGTCCCACGGAGGTTGTGGCCGAGAGGTGGGACGGTCCCGTCAGCCACCGCGAGGCGAGCCCGCCCCGACCAAACAGCCAGGGCCAGAGGTCTTCCCAAGCAGCCCGGAGATATTTTTCGGAAAAAACACCTTCAGGACTGTTCAAGCGACCTTTGAGTCGATACAGTACTTCTCGAAGGCACCGAAACATCGCTCAGCATCGAGCGAACATCGCTGGGGTGTCGGAAAGTATCGCTAGCACCACCGCGAGGAGGACCACATGTACACGATCTCGGTAACCGAGGGCCACCAAGGCAAGCACCGCTACTTCACCGGCAGCGTGCCCGTCGGTGAACTGGAGCACATCGTCAAGTTCCCCGAAGATCTCGGTGACCTCGACGAAGACGAACAGATGCAGCGAAGCATCGCCAGACGTCGGATCGGCGACCTGGTCGAGTACCTAACCACCGTCGACGACCACTTCTTCTCCGCGGTGACTCTCATGATCCTTCCCCGGTCGCTCGACCGGCCAGCCGTCCTCGGAGACCTAGGCGACGACCAAGACGACGACGGCGAGTACGACTACGCCTTCGAGCGGGCCGAACGAGGCCGCCACCCCGGCAGGATCCGACAAGGCTGGCTCCATCTGAGCGGCGATGTCATGTTGTTCCCCGCCGATGGCCAGCACCGGCTCTACGCCGAGTTCGATGCCATGAAGAGCGAGCCGAGCCTCTCCAAGGAGGAACTGCCCGTCGTCTTCTTGCCCTACGAGTCGGCCGACCAGGTCCGCCAACTCTTCTCGGACCTCAATCTCAACGCCAAGCCCATCAGCAAGACCCTCGCCCTCGGCTACGAGAGCCGAGACCCGATGGCCCTCCTGGCCAAGGCCGTCGCCCCCCGAGTCTCACTATTTCGCGAGCGACTCAACTTGCGGACCAACTCCCTGCCCAAGAGCTCCGCCAACGTCATCACCCTCAACACCCTGGTTCAGGGGTGCAGGGATCTCGTCGAAGGATTCGCCGGCGAGGACAAGAACGACCAGCGGGCGTACTTAGCGCCCAAGCACTTCGACCAAGCAGTCGCGCAGATCACCGCCGCCTGGGAGAACATCATCGACCCCTTCTCCGAGCACTGGGACAAGGTCACCAGCGACGAGATCACGCCGGGCGAGCTTCGTGACGAGTACCTCTTCCCCCACGGGCTCGGATGGAGGGCTCTTGCCTCCGCGGCGGGAGAACTGATCGCCGCCGACCCCGACAACTGGGCGGCCAAGTTTGCCAGGGGAGTCGGCGCCTACAACTGGGACCGCACCTCGCCGGAATGGGAAGGCAACGCCGTCATCCACGACCGCGACAAAGGCACCAACCGGGTCAACAACACCGACCCTGGGATCAACCAATTGAAGGAACTGATCCTCAAGGCCGCTGGATAGGCCTCGAGGCGAGCGATAGGAGATCAACGACAATGACCAGCACCCAACTCCCGGCGCGGGGCCTCGTTTTCTGGCCCGTCGGCACCGGCGACAGCACCACGATCGTCATCGATGACGACCACGTCATCCAAGTCGACATCCACGACATGGCCATGGCCGACGACGACGACGCCATCGTTGCCGCCGTCGTCGACCGCCTCGTCGAGGTACTCCCCGAACGTGACGGCCAGCCATACCTGGCGGCCTTCATCCTGACCCACGCCGACAAGGACCACTGCCTCGGATTCACCGACCTCCTCGACAAGGTGAGCATCGGCGAACTCTGGGCCACGCCCCGGTTGTGGCGGGAGTACACGGAGCACGACGTCGAACTCTGCGACGACGCCAAAGCCCTTCATGAAGAGGTCCTCCGCCGGGTGGACGCGACGCTGGCTGCTGTCGCCGACGGCAAGGAACCTTTGTCTGGCGACCGGATTCGTGTCGTCGGATACGACACAGACCAGGGCACGTTCTCGTACCACGACCTGCCCACTGAATACCTCAGCCACCCGGGCGACGCCGTAACGATCGTTGACGGAGAGGACGTCTCGGACCGATTCGAGGCGTTCATCCACGCACCCTTCAAGGACGACTGCGCCGCTGAGCGGAACGACACCTCCCTGGCGATCCAAGTCACGCTCAAGACCGAAGAGGGCAACGAGGGCCATGCGTTGCTGCTCGGAGATCTGGCCTACGAGACGATCACGAAGATCTTCGATTACAGCGAAGACAACGACCGGCCCGAACGGCTCGCCTGGGAGGTCCTCCTCGCGCCCCACCACTGCTCCAAGAAGGTCATGTACGTGACCGAGGATGGCACCGAGATCCTCAAGCAAGATCTCCTGGACAAGCTCGAACGCCACGCAACCGGCCTTGCAACCGTTGTCGTGAGCAGCGACGAATTCCCCGAGAGCAACAAGACGGGGGACAACCCGCCTCACCTCTTGGCGCAGGCCCGCTACGAGGAGATCGCCGACTCACTCGTCTGCACCGGCGAACACCCAGATGCGGACGCCCCGCGCCCGGTTGTGTTCGGTATTGACGGAGATGGATTCGCCCTCCTCGAGTTGGAAGAGGAAGCCGCCGAGGCCGTCACCAAGTCCGCCGATAGCCGCGGTGCTCTCGTTGCCGGCGGCGTAGGGGTGCTCGCAGCCCTGGCTGCCACCTACATCGCGAATCGCCGGAGGCGACAAACGAAGCCGCAAGGCGGTGGCCTCGAAGAGGTCCGTCGAGCTGTCACCACGGCGAGAGGCGACGAAGCGGCACCTCAACAACCGGTCGGCTTCGGTCAGTCATGAACCTGTCGCTGACCACCGGTCAGCGTCTCGCCCTCGACCAACTTCGACACCTTGCGGCTTCCTCTGGCGGGAGCATCGACATCCGCGCCGAGCCCACCGTCGTTGAAGGTCTGCTCAAGGCGGAGATATCGCTCGACTGTTCGGGCACGCTGACGGCCGCAGGGGGCCTGGCGCTCCGGCGACGGGAGCGCTTCGCCATTTACGTTGCTCCGGACTTCCCATTCTCGATACCCACCATCGTCGTGCCCCACCACCGCTGGGCTGGGACCCCCCACGTCCAGTGGCGCTGCCAACTCTGCCTCTATGCCGCACCGTCGATCGAGTGGGATCCGGCCGACGGAATGTTCGGGCTGATGCAGCGACTCGGTGAATGGCTACGTCAAGCGGCTGTCGGTGAACTCGATCCCGACGACCAGCCCCTCCATCCACCAGTCGCTTACATTTCGGCTGCCCATGGCGTCATCGTCATCCGTGCCGACCTTGGCGATCGCGCCCCCTCGACAAGTACCGCGCATCGCGGCAACCCATCCAACCGGTCGCAGACCCAAGAAGCCGACCACTGCACCCGCCTCGTGGTCGGCTTGACGGTCGACCACTCAGAAGGCCGCCGAGACCTCATCGAGTGGATGGGTCGACCGGAATGGCTCCATCGCTTTACTGCCGGGCAACTTCCAGCCGTGCGCGAGGGCAGGCCCGTGGCCGGGGTTCTCGCCGTCCTCTGCGATGCCGAGATGAGCTTCGAGTACCCCAAGCAGGCAGCCGCCCTCATCGAGGCCCTGGAGACCCTCGGGATCCCTCGTAACGAACTCTTCGACGCCGTCGGAGAAGTGGCTGCTGTCAACTACGAACTCGCCCGCCAGCGAGCAGGTGGCGGACCTATCAACCCACCCCCTGTCGATCTCCTTGTCGGAACCCCGTCTCGGCGCATGCAAGAAGCAGCCCTCCGACAGCATCTGGTCTGCTGGCGCTTCAACGACATGGGCCGCCTCATCACCGAGAACGTGATCTTCGCCAACTCCGACCAACCCGCTCTCGCCCACCTCGGTGAGCTGGCGCAAAACCTGCTCCCAGATTGGATCGCCAACACCGAGACCTCGTGGGTACGAGTACTGGAGGACCGAGGCGAGGTCACCATACGACGCGACACCAACAGCAGCGCCTCGTGGATTCAGGGGCGCCGCATCCTCGTGATCGGTTGCGGAGCACTCGGCGGCCCGATCGCCGAATTCTGTGTCCGTGGCGGGGCAGCAGACGTTGGCGTGATCGATGAGGACATCGTCACGCCGGGTATCTTGGTGCGCCAGCCCTATACCGACGACGACATCGGCGTCAACAAAGCAGTCGCACTCAGCACCCGGCTGAACAGGATCCGAAGCGACCAGCCGGTGCGGCCCGTAACAGGCAGCGCGGAGGCGATCCTTCTCGCCGACGGCGCAGGTGCCCCCGACGTCGACCTGGTCATTGACGCCACGGCCAACAACACGGTGGCAGCCCTCATCGAAGTCCGTCGAAGTGAACAGAGCGGCGCATGGCCGGCGATCATGTCGGTCGCGATAGGCCACGATGCCCGACGTGGCGTCGTCCTGGTCTCCAAGCGCGACGCGACTGGCGGCCCCCGAGACGTGATGCGACGACTCGCCCTTGCCGGTCGAACTCACCACTCCGGACGGCTAGCAGACATCGCAGCGGATCTCTTCCCGATGGAGCCTCGAAGCGCGACCTTCCAACCCGAGCCCGGCTGCTCATCTCCTACTTTCACCGGATCTGCCGCCGACCTCTCGGCCCTGGCGGGGCACCTCCTCGACGCTGGGCTCCGAGCATTGTCGGGCGACGGTTCTGCCCCGACAGCCGAGCCCATGGTCGCAGGCGTCGTTCGGCTCGCGGCAGCCGAGAACTCGTCGCGGCCTGGAACCGACTGGTTCGGATGGCCGAACGACACCGTCTCTCCCAACACATCCATCGACTACGAGATTCGGATCAGCCACCCAGCTCTATCCCGCATGCGAGCGGAGGTCCGACGAGGTGCCCGTCTCCGTGGCCCGAACATCGAGACCGGCGGCCTCTTGCTCGGCCAAATCGACGACGCATGCCGCTGCATCTGGATCGACGACGTCTCCGGCCCGCCGCCCGACAGCCTCCTCTCCGCCGTCCACTTCGACCATGGCGTCGAAGGTGTCAACGAAATCGTCGCCTACCACCGAAGCCGGAGCGGGCGGCTGACGACGTTCGTAGGGATGTGGCACAGCCACCCGTACGGCGAGGCCAAACCCAGCGAGACCGATGAATACGGGATGCGAAGCCTGGTAACCCCGCTAGCGAACAGCCCGAGCCGAGCGCTGATCCTGATCATTGGTGGTGATGACGCCACCTGGACCAGATGGGTGACAGCCGGCCAGCCCCCCGACATCTTCGGGCAACTCGTGACCCGAGCGGACCGGAAATGGCCACGAGAAGCGCCACCGGTGCCCCAAAGCCATCGAATCTCCGCGTGGCCGGGCGGATGGACCTCTCGACCTCGCGCTGTGACCAGAAGGCGTCGGATGCGGGGCTGGCCCTGGCGCCGCAGACAGTTGACCAGGGCAAGATGACTGAGCCACGAATCGGCCTGGCAATCTCGGGTGGAGGGTTTCGCGCGGCGTGCTTCGGGCTGGGTTGCCTTCGTGCCCTCCACGACCAGGACCTTCTCCGATACGTCCGAGTCATCTCGGGTATCAGCGGCGGTAGCGTCCTCACCTCCCTCTACGCGTACGGACCGTCCGAATTCGAGACCTTCGACGCGTTGGTAGTGGGGCTACTGAGACAGGGTATGCAGCTTGAGATGGCGGCTCGGGCGCTCAGACCAGATACCGCCGCACGCAACCTCGCTGATGCAGCTCGGGTACTCCTGAGCCCGAGAGGATCCTCGCAGCACCTCAGATCTGCAAATCGGACCGACGCTCTCACCGCTGTCCTCTCTCACCGAGGGCTGGGCGACAAGACGATGACCGATGTAACCCATAAGGACCTCGCAACGGTGATCACGGCCACTGACCTCCGCACCAGTAACGCAATGCGATTTGGCAGCCTCCGGAGCTCCTGCTCGGCATACGGAACGATTGTTGAACCAGTACCTGTCGCCGAGGCTGTCGCGGCGAGCGGAGCCTTCCCCCTCCTGCTCCCAGCGGTAGAGCGCTCCTACAACTTCCACTCCCATCCCGACAAACCCAGCGAGCAACACGCGCTGCTGCTCACCGATGGAGGGGTCTACGACAACCTCGGCCTCAGTGTTCTCGAACCCGGACGATCCGCAGCACACACGGCTCACGTCTACGAAGTCGACTACGTGATCGCATGCGATGCCGGCCGCGGAAAGTTGCCGCTGACGGCCCACCACTTCGCAGCCGGCCGCCTGAGGCGAAGCTTTGACGTTGTCCACAAGCGATCCCAAGACGCGGCTCGGGGCCGGCTACATGAAGCCGCCGACGCCGGCCGAATAGAGGGATTCATCCACGCGTACCTCGGCATGGCCGACGTACGGTTGCCGGTCCCGCTGACCGACCTCGTTCCTTCCGACGCTGTGCGGCATTATCCGACGAACTTCCGAAAGATGCCCGACGCGTCGATCGACTCCATCAGCATGCGTGGCGAGCAATTGACCAGGGTGCTGCTGGCTCACTATTGCCCGAATCTCTGACCCCGAGAGTGTGCGAGCTTCGGGTCGCCAACCCGAAGGGTCGCCTGCCGGAGATGTCCAGTCGGAGTTTCTGGGGACTTAGACCGGAGGTCGGCGACATTGAGTAGTGCAGCGCCCAGGCGGCTGCATATGCACGGCCCGTCTACCAGCACCTTTGCCCCTACGGAGGACCGAGCGGCTCGGTAACCGACAGTGCCCCCGCCACCATTGAAACGCTGGTCGGCGCGTCTCGTGCATAGGGCACAGGCGCCTGGCCAGCGGTTTCGCGTTCGGACGAGTGTGTCGAATTGCCGTTTCTCGGGGCTTTTTATCGGGACCTACTCAGCTGTGCCCTATGCAGCCCCATGCAGGGTGGCGCAGCGCGTGCGGCCTGTACGCTGCGCCTTCGCGGTCGCGTCTTCGGTCGAGATTGCGGTGCATAGGGCTGCACAGGGTATGCCCCATGCAGTTGCCCTACTCAGTCCCGAAGGGCCCTTACGGTCCGGGCTCGAATCATCCGCAAAGGCGTGGCTGCTGATCCGAGGGACGAAGTCGAGCCCCCAGCGACAGCACGAGCCCGGTCAACGACATCGGTGGCCGCAGTTCGCTCGTCGTCGGTCACGTGAGACCCTGTGGGTGCCGAGAACCCCGTCCGCCCAGCTCAAGCGACCAGCCGGTACTCATGGATGAGGCCACCCAGACGATCGGTTCTTCGTAGCCTGGCAAGGTCTGGGTCCGTGTCGTGCTCTGGAGTCGAGTCCAGTGCGGATGGCGCAGCTTGGCCGAGAGATCGATGGGGTCGGTGGGAGTTGTAGTGCTCGATGTACTCGGCGAGCACGGTCTCCAGATGGCGGCGGCCGAGGATGAGCACCCGGTCGAAGCACTCGCGCCGCAAGGTGCCGATCACGCGCTCACAGATGGCGTTGGCCCGGGGTGCCCGGACCGGGCTCTTGATGATCCTGGTGCCCTCTGCGGTAAAGACGGCGTCGAAGGAAGCCGTGAACTTGGTGTCGCGATCGCGGATGAGGAACTTGACGGTGTTTGCCTGGTCGGCGAGGTCCATCGAGAGATTGCGGGCCTGCTGGGTCACCCAATCGGCTACCGGGTTGGCGGTCACGCCGGCGATCCGCACGCGACGCGTGTCGTGGTGGATGAACACGAGTACGTAGAGCCTGCGGAGGAGCACAGTGTCGACATGGAAGAAGTCGCAGGCCATCAATCCCTTGGCCTGTGCAGTGAGGAACTCCGCCCAAGTCGGTCCGGATCGCCGCGGCGATGGCTCGATCCCGTGGCGCTTCAGGATCGCCCAGACGCTCGAGGCGGCGATGACAATGCCCATGGTGGCGAGCTCGCCGTGGATGCGGCGGTAGCCCCACTGCGGATTCTCCTTCGCCAACCGGAGGACGAGCGCCGTGGTTCCCTTCGCGATGCCCGGCCGACCGGGCCGGCCGTGCGGGTAGGCCCAGTGCCTGGCGACGAGGTCCCCGTGCCAGCGCAGCAGAGTTTCTGGTCTGACGAAGAAGCGTCCGAGTCGTCGGCGCGGGAGCAGTCGTGCGAGCCCCGCCAGCACCGCTCGATCTGCCGGCTCCAGCGCCGGTCGGTGGCCCTGGCGCCGGAGGACTGCCACTTCATGGCGCAGCATGACGACCTCGATGGCGAGATCCGTGTCACTGCGACCGATCAGTCGGATGAGCTGAAGGACACGGCAGAACGCGCGGTAGAGGAACGAGAGGATCACAGTCCGGATGCTCGCCGCGAGCGGTCCCAGCCGTCAAAGTCCAGTTCACAGCCGGTGGATGACATTCTCGGCACGCACAGGCCACTGGAGCGCGGCGGCATCACACTCATCGTACTCGGCGCCTTCTACTTCGCCCTCGGTCTGGCATTCCCCGCCGGGATGGGGCTCGGCGACATCAAATGGGCCGGCCTCCTCGGGCTGTATCTCGGCTGGGTGAGATGGGAAGCGGCATCGACGGCCACGCTCGTCGCCTTCGCTGCTGCCGCAGTGTTCGTGCTCGGCGCACGCGGCGCGAGGCGAAGTCGCCAGTTCGTCCTTCCCATGGCGCCGTTCATGACCGCGGGGGCGCTCGTCGCGGTGCTTACCCTGAGGTAGGCCGAGATCCGTCGAAACGATCGGATCGGGTCAGTTGGAGTCGGGAAGCGCGGCGATGAATTCGGCAATAGCGCCGACGGCTCGGCGTTCGAGTTGCGGCTCGTCGCGAATGTCCGTTGCCACGAAGCGGGCGTAGCTGCGGGCACCGATCCGGTCGGTGGCGGCAAAGGCGTCTCTAATCGAATCAAGCGCGACGGTGACCTCTGGTCGGTGATAGGCCGGGCGTTGAGCGAAGGACGCCGCGGCGGCAGCTGGACCGCCCGGCCAGCTTTCGACCAGCCAGACAATGTCGTAGGCGTCTTTTGGTTTGTCCCGTCCGCGCAGAGCGTCGATCTTTGCCATCAAAAACGCCAGCGGCCCCGTGACCCGAAGCTCCATATCGATGGTCCCCTTGTTCTGGGGGAGGACGAAAGTTCGATTGACGACCTCGATGTCGGTGGTCAGCAGTTCGCCGGCTTCGAGGGCCAGAGCGGAGAGGCGACCGCCGAAATTGTGTTTGCCGGTTGGGTTGTCCGAATGGGAGGGACGAAAGACTCGGCCAGCTGGGCGTTGCTCACCGGCCGGGCAGAAGAACTCGACGGTCAACCCGATACCGTCGTGTCGCAACCAGCGGAATGAGACGTCGCCTTCTTGAAAGCCGAGACCCTTGAGGATCGTCTCGATACGTTCGTAGGCCTCGGTGTCGCCCTCGACGAGGGCCACGCTCAGACAAAGATCGATGTCAGCCGTCCCGACGTGCGGCTCGACTCCTGGGTCGAGTACCGGAACGAGCAGACCGGGGACGAGGCCGCCGATGAGCACAATGTGGGCAGCCATGAACCCGAGGGAGCGGACGATGTCAGCTGCTTCGGCGGCCAACTGATCGGCGAGGTCCGGGTCGTAGCCGGCGACGTGTTGTCCGTCAGGTTCGTTCAAGTGTCTGCTCCCTAAATATCTGGGCGGCGTCCCGGTTTCGTCCGCCTTGGCGGAGCAGGTCTAGCCAGACTCGGACGGCGGGCGCGACTCGGATGTCGTCGATCGGTGCCGCCGCGAACGTCCCGACCTCTCCGACGTCATTCCACAGCTCCACGTTCATGCCTCGTCCGGCATCGTCGGCCTCCAAGTGTTCGAGGCCCAACCGTGCGAGCGCCTCGGTGGGTTTAAGGCCACTGACACGGATGTGGGTGACGATGATCCGGTTGAGTACGGGCACGCCGAGCAGGTTGCTTCCCGCCGCGCCAGTAACTGCGTAGGTCACCCCCACCTCGGATGCTTTCTCCGCGAAGCGTCGAGCGATTTCCTGGTCAGTTCGCGCGTAGAGGTAGGTAGCGGCACCCTGTGGTCGTCGACGGGCGCCGTCCACCGTGGCGAGCCAATCCAAAGCGGCGCCGCGGTCGTCGATCACTCGTCGCTGCTTGGGGCCCTTGCCGACCGCGTGGACCAGACGGTTCTGCTCCATGGTCCGGAACACGTTGTGCGCCTGGCCGACCGAGATCCGGGCCTGCTCGGCGAGCCGGTTGACGGTCCACTCGTCGTCCGTGCCATCGAGCAAGACCTGTACGGCCCGGATGCCGGTTGGACCGAGTCGGGAATCGTCCTCGCCGGCCGTTTCGTTGGTGACCCGTCGGCCGCCGCCACGATCAATATGGATGAGCGTTCCGGGCCAGGACAGATGCAAGGCCCCTCGTCCGTCGCACCACGACAGGCCGGCGACCTCGAGTGCGTCTCGCTCCTTGTAGGAGATGGAACGGGCAGCAACGAGGCCTACCGCACCGCCGGGGATGGTGCTCGCGAGATGGTGCGCGGCGAGGGTCGGGTCCGAGCCCACCGGTAGACGCGGCAGTATCGTGAGGGGACGGTGCTGGTCCCCAACCTCCACCCGGTCTTCGGTCCCTTCGGTGACAATGAGCTCAGGGACGCTGGCGAACACACCTCGGTAACGGTCCAGCTCGGACGGCTCCAACCGCAATGTAGCTTTCACCATATGGCATCCTTCACTACGCACTGAAACATGCTGCTCAGTGAAAGATAGCAGGGGGAGCGTCCGCCGTCGACAGCTGTCAGTCCTCATGAGGTCGCGGGATCCGTGACTCCTACGAGCAGGTCGGTGCCCCACGTGGACCCCGGCGTGGTGGGCGTGCTTTCGACTCGAACCTTGGCACCCGTGTGGGGGGCGTCGACCATCTGGCCGGTGCCGACGTAGATGCCGACGTGGGTCACATCGCTCGGGCCGCCCCCGAAGAACAGCAGGTCGCCGGGCTCGACAGGGTCGCCAGGCCCGAGCTTGGTGGTGGCGTCGTACTGGTCTTGGGCGACTCGGGGGAGGGTGATGCCGGCCACCTTGTAGGCGGCCTGGACCAAACCGCTGCAGTCGAATCCGACACCGGGCGTCTCGCCGCCCCATATATAAGAGCGCTAGCGGATAGGGACGCATCCTGGTACCCAGCGGTTCCGCCAATCGATGAGCTTGGCGGTGAGCAGGAACACGACGGCGAGGGCGAACTGGGCGAGACGGTGCACACTCTTGCGGTCCGTATTTCGACGGAGCTGCCCGAAGTTCGAAAGCCATGAGTTGGTCCGCTCGACCGGCCACCGCAGGCCCATCGACTGCTTCTTCTTCGGTTCGGGATCACCTCGCTTGCGCTTCTTGGCGATGACGGCGTCGGTGAGGTGGCGCTCCTCGAGACGTTCGAGCGTGGCGTTGGAGTCGTAGCCCCGGTCGAGCCAGATGGTTTCGATGTCGGAGAGCAGCCCTTTGTCCTTGGCGTCGTCCAAGGTCGGGGCGAGCAGGGCTGAGTCGTTGCGGTTGGCGCCGTCGATGGCCACCCCGATCGGGATGCCATTTCGGTCGGTGAGGATCGACCACTTCCAGCCCAGCTTGCCCCGGTCGGTCGGATTCCTGCCGGTTCCCTCACCGCCACTTGGGCTTTTGTGCAGCGAACCGTCGATTGCGACCTCGGTGAGGTCCAGGCCGATGATCTTGTCGTAGGCGGCGAGGGCCTCGGTGGCCAAGGCATCGAACACCCCGGCAGCGATCCATTCGTCTCGCCGGGCCCGGGCTGTCGTGTCGGACGCCTTCCTTCCGCACAACCGCTCCGCGTCGACCCACGAACACCCGGTGGACATCCGAACCAGCATCATCTCGAAGCAGTCCCGGTCCGATGCTCGGGGCCGATGGCAGCCCAGCGGATGGGTCTCGTTCCGGATCGGGAGGAGACCGGATACGGCAGTCCAGCCGGTATCGAACACTTCGGGCTCGAGCGCGCGCATGATGATGGGGTACCTCCACTTGGTCGTAGTTGGGTCGGACAGCACCCCGATTTTCTCGGGGCCGCCCCTACGACCGGTGGATGGTCATGGGCCTCCAGCAGGAAATACTTGACGGGGTCGCGCCTACGTCCCTATCCGCGCGGCCTCTACGTCGGTCCGGACGAAGATGCCCTGATCATTAGTGGCTCCGATCGCTCGCTGAGCGTGGCCTGGGCGGCCGCACGAACCGAACTCGGACGGGATGATCTCCGATTTCACGACCTCCGTCACTCGGGGCTCACCTGGTCAGCAACGTAGAGCCCTCGGGTCGGGCTCGCCGGGGCGAGCGAAGATCGTGCGAAGTCAATCGAGCGTCACGGTGGATAGCTCCAGTAGCGCTCCCGCTGACCGGTTGGCACAATTGGTGCGCTCGTCCCGGTACGACACCGATTTCTCTGTAGTGCCGATGAGCCTGTTGGTCAGCATGGTGGTGGAGGGCTCCCACGGGAACCGTGGACTGTTGCCTTTGAGCACGAGCGTCAGACTTCTGATTTTCCCTGCCCTCCCCGGGATGAGCACCCAGCCCATGGTCCTCATGTCGAGGAAGGAGAGTGCGATGGATGTGGTGCATCCCCGGTGTGCCGGGGTCGATATCTCAAAACGGGACGCCAAGGTCTGCGTCCGGATTGCCAGCTCGGGTCGGGCCAAGGC
>Ga0080006_1192597_pt1 | contig 13854 bp, 16 predicted proteins | sample RS3BMetagenome_FD_69209 | JGI IMG/M metagenome (GOLD analysis project Ga0080006, IMG submission 69209) | Ferric oxide microbial mat and aquatic microbial communities from Rainbow Spring, Yellowstone National Park, USA - RS3B (SPADES... ...
CAGGCAATATGCATCTCATACATCTCATTTGCAACGGGGGTCCCGGGACCTGGTGTAGAGGACAAACACGGCTTAGTATGTCGTAAGTACGGCGGGAATTCCCAGGCAGTTTCTTTAAGTACGTCGTGAATTCCGCTCAAGTATGCCGGTAATCCTCCATCAAAATAGTTTCTTTTGCTTAACATATGTTTTAAACGGTATTTTTCTTGCTTCTTCTACAATATTCTCTTGATCAAATCCGACAAGGCTCTTGACAGAATGTCTACTACTAGATTTTTCTAATCCAAAACAACTATCTATATAAGTATAAATCATATTTTTATACCATTCGTAATCTATTTCAATGTTTTGTTCTTCAACTATTTCTTTTGGCCACATATATGCTATTGGATCGCTACTAGTTTTATTGGCTGGTACATTAGGTAATGGTTTCTTACATACTAGAAACTCTATCTTTGTAGGAAAAGTTATTGTTCTATTTAGTACTCTTTCAATAGCTTCAGCTCTTAATCTAAAATTATTGCTAGTGTAATCAGCTGGTGGTTTTATAGATGATATCATAACTAGATCTCTAAGCTTTAAATCTTTGAACTGAGCATTAATTATCTTTGTAGTATATTTTCTAATGTTATTTAAAAATTCTTCTTTAGTATTAGATATTGGTAGAATTTCTAACATTAATTTTTTCATAATATTTTCAGCTATGTTTGGCTTGTCAGATGCGTGTAAAGTAGCGCCAGTTAACTTTACCTTATTATCTTTAATCGTTACATAATTTTTATGTGCTAGATATACTTTATGTGCATGATGTTCAATATCAAAGCTTATGGGATAATCAAATTGTTTATTCCAATAATCTTCAACTTCTGCAACAACAGTAGCAAAATCTTTTGCATCTGGTACATCTTTTATAAACTCAGCTCCGTCGGTGTTGTGAAGCAGAACACCAGTAGCATCGATAAAGTTATTATCTATATCTACTTCTAAATCATAAACATATCCTTCATAGTCGATTTCTTCTATTTTTGATATATAGGATAGTACAATATCATTTTGCTTAGAAATATCAGAATTGCGTTTAGTAGAGCTTGCAAGTTTGTGAACAATGTGATTCTGCCCTTTTCTCGGCGCAATAGATGCGTAGGTAGTTTTAATACCTATCAACTTCAGGATAAAGGACAACTGGTCCGATAGCTCCTCAGAAGTTTGTTGAATACGTAATACATTGTGGTAATCGTTTTTAATCGTTGATATATAGTCAGTATCTACGTCTTTCACAAGCGTTTTAGTAAAAAGACTGGATACACCATCTTCATCATGCAAACGTTTTTGAAAATACACACTACCGTCACCATAGATATATGCGTTAAGGAAGCTATTAATTGAATCATATCCACTTGAGAAAAATAGGCTATCAATTCTTTTTTCTTCCGATCTACATCCATATTTTGTAAATAGGTTGTATACAGGTAATCCATACATAGTTAGTTTATAAGAATATCTAGTTATGTCACCTCTCTCATCTTTAATATGTTGGAAAATTCCATGAATTTTAAGAAGTTCTAAACACAATGATTGAACTCTATTTATATACTTAGCATCTGCTCCGGATATACATACATAGTAACTATCACGTGATGTTCTTTTATGCAGACCAGCCCATCCCTCAGATACATAGTATCCTAATAATTCTGATAATTTTTTATCTATCGTCAAATGCTTTGGAAATACTCTCTGATATGGAACATTTATGTGATAACTTTCTTGGTTATTAATGTATTGGTCTAAATTAGGCAGATGATCTAGTGTAACAATCCCATCAGAAACTTTCAACATAGATGCATCTATTACTTTTAATTTCTTATCAACTAAAGTAAATAATGAATGATTAGGAGTAACTATTGTTGATCCAGAAGGTGTTTCGATTTTTAACATCTTACCTTTATATTTGTGTCTGATATATCTCAGAACTTTTGATATTCTGGATTTTCCATCGCTTGAAACAGATAAAGTATATATGTTTTCATTGGATAGGTCTAGATATTCGCGTGTTACTCCATTATGTGTATAATACTGCAAATTGGATAACGACATTGCTTTGTCAATAATTGTCCCTATTCTGTCTACTAATAATTTTCCATTATTTATAATAGGTATGTTTCTATTAGGATGCACACTATCTGCTTCTAGTAATTTCCATCCAGCTTTGTTAAACTCTTTGACTAATTTATTAGTAATTATCTGACCATATGTTGGAATTGCAGTACCGGCTATATTATATTGCATACTTGTTGCTTCTAAAGATAAAAGGATACCATGAGTGAGCGAATTTCTTAATGGTTTTAATGTTCTTTGATATACATCTTGCCATTCTGGTATTTTCTTATATCTAGAAGTTATTTCCATAATACCAGTAAGTGCTTTAGTAATTACTCCTTCCTCACCTTTTTGTCTGTAACCTATAAAATACTGTTTTGGATACTCATCCATTTTATCGACATATGGTTCATCAGCATATTTCCAATTAAATTTATCCAAAATACTTGTACTACCTATATTTCTAAACCAACACCAACCATCAGGTGTTTCATCTTTTCTGCATAATTTAACACTATCACAAACAATATTCTTGGCTTTTAAAATTGATGGATACTGCGCACTTACATCGGCCTTGAATACATTATGTAATGGTTGTATACTAATCTTAGGTTTGAATATCATACCACCCACACTTAAATAATTTAATAGTAATGGATAATATTCAACATAGTCTGGCATCTCAATGCCGTAGCGAACGCATCTGTAAAGCTTATTGATCATGATATCAAAATGTTTTATATCATCTTCAGATTCTTCTGTTTCTTCTAGTACATTATTAACTTCTATATCTAGATGATTATTATTGTCTTGCACTTTAAATCCACTCAAACAACTATCATTACATTCGTGTTGTCTAAAGAAATCAAATATTTCTTTCTTTGATGGAGTTTCACCTTTAAAATGATACATTAGAGCTCTAGCTACCTTTATAGGTTCTACAACTGGTGGGCATATCTTCTTCTTGTAACATCTAATTAATGTCATATAATCAGCTATCTTTGTATTAGCGCCTGATACAACTTCTTGAAATGGCATTCCTGTAATAAACATATAAGTTAAGATCTCTTTAAACATCTTAGTGAATATGCCAAAAGTTTGATATATATCGTCTCTATTATATTGAAGGCATAGTGGATTGTTATTTGACCAATTACCAAATCCTTCAAAATCTCGTTCTAATATACGTTTATTATATTCAGAGGATCTAGAACTATACTTAGTAACGTCCACATCTAGTAATGGTGCTAATACTTTTAAACCATATTGACCTTCAGCAAAATCTTTGAACAAAAATCTCGATGCTAATAATGTATCAAAACTGATTGGATAAATCTCAAAAGAGTTGCTAATACGGCCTCTATAAAATGCGTTATGTGAATAGGTATAAATGTTAATAAAGTCCTTGACTTCATTATTTTCTTTGTACTCGGATAATCTATTCAATAACTCCTGGTTGTCGAAACTTAATATATTATGGCCTATGAGTATATGTGATTCTTTCATTATTCGTATAAGTGGAATTAGTATATTATTAAGTTCTTCGTTAATACTGTTGGCTAATAATTGTGTAACTACTGGCTCTTTATCCAGTAATTCAAATTTAATATCGAATTTTTCATTATCTAAGTTCATAGAGCTAGTAACAGCTATATTAAATTGACCAATACCGCAACAATTTATAAAACCATTAACTACTTCAAAATCATATATTACACATTTTAATATGACTTTTTCATTGTTAGTGTTGAGTGGCCACATTCCTTGAGCGCATAGATCAGATACAACCCTTTGTAAATATGGTACGCCATTTTCATAATTTTCAAAACCCGCCTTATAATAAATATTGGAAACACTTGGAGTGCTCTTAGGATGATTTATATATATTCTCCTGACATTTACTTTTTGGCCCCAATTAACCCATGAATCATATTGTTCTATATCGCCTATTTCAACAACTCTTTTATCTAATTTTGGAACATCAGTATCGCTTCTACAAAGAAAATATGGTCTATGATTATGTTTTTCTGGCGGCTTATCATTGTAAAAAATATATTCTTGAGATATAGATACTATCATACATTATCCTCTATTACAATTATCTCATAGTTTTTTACAGGCGCGTCATATTTAATATTATAATGGATATCAAAACAGATTTTACATAAACTCCGAACATAGTTATCTTTCATATATCCATATTTATTTTTAGCCTTGGTGATTTCTCTCCCACACTGATAGCAATATAACTTATATTCTTGCGGACTTGATTTCATTTACACCTCAAAATAGCTTCTTTTGCCTATTCCCACTAGTAGATTTCCAAGATTCATCGTCAAGAATATTAGACTTAGCAGGCAATTCAGACTCTATGTGCATAATGAATTCTTTGTTTATTTCTTCATCTTTTTTATATTCTGGATCAAATTTTTCTATAAACTCATTCTTATAAACATCAGTTAATTCAACCTTACCAAGACTTTTTATAACATCTGTAACTATTTTACCATCAGGATAAACAATTTCATATAATATTTGCTCATCAAGTAAATTACCGTCTAACCACCCTACTTTACGTTTAACATACTCGAGCCAATTTTCACCAGTCGTTGTTTTAAAACCTATCTCACAGCCTATAGCGCTTCTGTGTAAATTTTTAGCGGCTCTTAAAGTTGTTCCACTTCCCATGAAAGGATCATAAACTGTTTCGTTTACAAATGTATACATTCTTATGAAGTCCTCTACTAGCTTTATTGGAAAGGGAGCTAAATGGACCCTGTCATGACTTTCTGGTCTAATATGCCAGTCAGTATACATATGTTCCTTTATAAAATTAGGATCTAACTTTGATGCCTCACGTTCTGCTTCATTTACATGGGAATAGTCGGCAGTACCAGGTTTTCTCAAAACATAACACTCTTCTATTTCGTTAAGAACTACTGGTCCACCGGGATATGGAAGACTACCATGTACTTTTATACCACTACTATGACCTTGATTCCAGTATATTGTTGCCTCATGTATAAAACCTATTGATTCGCATAAACTTACAGATTTAGTTCCTAAGTGTAGAAGCACTGATCTATTATCGATAGGAGATCGAGCATAAAATTCTGGTGCATTTAAAACGAATTTTCTGCCAGGTTTTAATACTCTAAACACTTCCTTATAACTAGCAGCAACCATCTTAAAATATTCTTCATCTTTATAGTTACCTGTATTATTAGGATCCTCTGTATTATACGGTTTTGCATCAAAATAAGGTGGTGAGGTAATAGCAAAGTGCACAGTACTTGATGGTATAGCTGGCACATTTCTATTATCACCAATAATAATCTTATAATTCAACATAGATGCTCTTTATTAACTACCTTACACCTAGCTTCATTAATAGATTCTAGAGTTTTAACACCTACTCCTGGTATTACGTCAATAATAGATGCAGCTTCTTCTACAGCCTCTATACTACCATAGTGACTTAATAGCAGTTTAGCTTTTTCTATTCCAACACCTGGGTACTGTGATAGTATTCTAACTTGAACAGGTAATCTAGATTTTGGCATTACTTCACGTATTTGTCCAAACTCATCTCTAGATATTTTATCTTCAAATCTAATTAGCATACTTTTTAATTGCTCTATACTTATAAAGTAAAATATTCTATGGTGAGTTGATATTCCATTTAACAAATTAATGAATAGTATAGGATTATATCCAGATTTTGAATATTGGAAATACTTAGATATTTCAAATCCATGCTTTCTTAAATCAAGTAGAAGGCCGTCACAGCCCATTAATTGATCATTTAATCTACCAGTAAACAGGCTTTGAAACAAATCTGGAATACTCTTTCTTTCTAATATTAGTTTTCTGCTATCCGTATCAATTGCTATATCTCCATACTCCAGTCTCTTTATTTCATCAGCTATTAATTGTATTTCTTCAGGTTCCCGATCATCAACTATAATCATGTTCACCCCATATATCGTCCGAAAGCTCTTTTTCTTCGTCCTTTTGTGTATAGACTCTATATCTATGGCCACCTTGAACACTTTCTCTTTTTATCAATTTCATCTTTGTAGCTAATTTAATAGCATTTTCTATTCTCTGAACATCTTTTAAGCTATAAATAACAGATCTATATAGTAAAGATTCTGGCATAGGAGATGAGTGCTTATCAATGTATTCCGAAATACTATGCTTGATTTTGTCTGCATCACTTAGTTCTAATATTTTTAATGTTTCAGGTATAGAGTTTTTGCAGTAATCAATACAATAATCTATAGCCCACTCAACAGATCTATCGTCCATGTTAATTTTTTTATTAATTCTAGAGTATTTTTCTAACTCCCAAGCGTCAGTATCTTTACTTTGCTTTAGCCCTTCTATAAAATTTAAGTCAGCTATCCTACGCAACATTGCTAATTTATAGACTATAGTATTAACTCTTGTGTATATGGGTTCAAAGTGAACCAAATCTGTTGTCGTATAGTTTTTTAATTTATCAAATATGGTCTCTATTTGTTGAGGTGTAAAAACAAAATCTATGTTGTTGTGTAAGAGCGTAGTATAAAGGGATTTACATTGATCTATGATCTTCGCTCGTAAATTAATCTGAAATTGATTCATAGTAACTGGTGCTATCCTGCGGTTATCTTTCTGATGGTATATAAAGAATCTTGGTATAAAACCAGATTGTACATCGTTTTCATCAGCTGTTTGAGATAGTAGCCTAGGCTGTATATCCGCTATAACATTCATAGCGTAATTACGAGCTTCAATAGATTCTCTAGTAGATCTACCTTGAGTTAATGGCGCTCCATCATACATTTTGATTAGAGCGCCAACCATACCAGCCAGGTATGCTTTCTTTTTATAAGACCCTAGCATGCCACTCAATTCTTCTATAGTCATTAAAGCATGTGGGTGGTGATATAGATATCTAGGTATAGCCTCAGTTGTAATATCGTCTGGCATAAGGTTTTTGTAACTTATTGAAGTTAGTATATCTAGACCATAATTTCTGATAGTTGTTTTTCCAACACCACTAGGAGCACATAGCAATACATACATATTGCTCCTAGTTTGTATTGGACAAGTTAGGTCAGTTTTAACTGAATTACCAGCAATGGTTGCTATTAAACTTATGCTTACGCCCTTTACTAAATTTTCTCTATTAGGATATCTATGATTGAGATAATATTCTATTGTGTCTATTAAATTGTCTGTCATTTACGCATCTATATCTGAATAGCATGTTTTATTATATGGACAAACCTTACACTGCCAACTAGACTGTTCAAATTCCCTATCTGGTGGTATTCCTTTCTTAACAGCCTCTTTTAATCGTTCTAATCTAGACCAATTAATTTTCTTCCAGTTTTCATCCCTCTCTATTGGAATTACAAGAAAAGGAGGCATTTTATCATCGTAGTTTACGTCCCTGTTACAAATAATTAAAACACCAAAATCAGCTTGCTCATACAAATGTAAATAGGCCTGCAATTGGGCAACATAAAGCTCAGGATAATTACCTAATTTTAAGTTATTAAGTATGGTGGTGTAATGTTTTCTATGAGTAGCCTTAATTTCTGTTATTATTTTCTTACCACGGTATTCAATAATTGGATCTGTTTCGCCAGAAATTAATAACCCGCTGTGCGAAACTCGCACACGTCCGCGATATAAACCTAAAAGTATAAGTCTCTCTGTTATTAGATTTTCGTAAGCATTACCAGCATCGAGCACAAAAGAAACCCGGTGGGAGGCATCCTCAGCGGAATCATCTAAAGGGGTTTCGACCATTTTATAGTATGTTTGTCTGATACATTTACTAATATCAGAAGCATATACGTAACTGTTCAACCTGGATCCTTCTAAAGGTCGAACAGTTAAAAGGTCCATATAGAGACTGTCAGCTATTTCCTGATTTCCCACTTTTTCAACCCCGTTGGGATATTTTTACACCTCCTACGTCTGTGCTATAAAAGTCATGTATGATATTGAAAGATGGTTCTCTACGATAGTAATTCAAACGTAGTTTAAAATGCGATGATAAATATTTAGCATTGTCTTGGAAATCTATAATTATACAATCTTTTTTACCATTGTAAGGTCTTAGTGCCCTGCCAATCTTTTGTATTGTAGCTACTAAAGATTTTTGGGGTCCAGCTAATATTAAAGCATCTATTGGTGGTATATCTATACCTTCTTGTAATAGAGAGGTTGAAATTAAACATTTTGTTTTATTACTTGTATACATATCGATAATAGTTCTTCTATCAGGATTATCAGAATACACGAAGTCGCATCCGATCATATTTTGTAATATAAAACCGTGCTCAATTCTAGACGTAAAAATAAGAACTTTACGACCAGATGATATAAGCTGTTTAGCTGTATTAGCTATTTCTTCATTTCTGTCTTTATTTCTTATAACATAGTCTTCGTAAACTAAATTGTAAGAATATTCCTGACTGTATCTCTTTTCTGGTATTCTAATAATTTTTATTTTTGCTGGAACTAAGTAATTATGTTTTATAAGATAGGAGTAAGATATTTCAGCTACTTTAGGTCCTGTTGCAGCTACTAGTTCTAAATCAGCTCCGTCTTCTCTAAATAATGTACCACTCATGCCTAGTCTATAAGTAGCTGGACAGTTAGATAGGATTTGTTTTAAAATATTTGCACCGATATGTTGGCATTCATCTACAACTACTACATCTATACTACCTAGATAATCTGAATATTCATCTTTGTATAATGACTGCCAAGTTCCAACAGTAATATCCTTTATATCTGATTTATTATCACCAACTATACCTACAGGGACTTCTAAAGCTTCATTTAGAACTTTATTAGTTTGCCATAGTATTTCTGTTGATGGAACTATGAATAGTGATTTCTTAGCTATTCTTCTTATAAATTCAGCTGCAAGTAATGTTTTACCACCGCCAGTAGCCAATTGTACTGAACTATTTTTATACTGAATGCATTTTTCTAATATATCCTGTTGATAATCTCTCAAAACATAGTTTGGACCACCAACACTTATATCTGGACCTAGTTTTCTATAATCTTTTATTTCTACTTCACAATATGGAGATATTGTTTTAATAACATCGTGTATAAAACCAATAGGAAAATGTCCTTTATTAAATAATCTTATTCTACCATCCCAATCTCCATTAATATATGCAGACATGTATTCGTAGTTAGTAGGAAAGTAGGTAAATTGACTGTCTAATTTTTGTATTAGATGAGATGGAGCTCCAAATAATGAGCAATACCCACCTCTAATAATTATAAAGCATTTATCTGTCATATTTTTCTAGGAAAAGGGTTACACTTAATATTACTTCAGCCAGATCATTACTCGGATTCTGATACTCATTCATAGCTAATTTAGCTAATTCCTCAATAATTTTTTTAGAATCAAGATATTTTATACCTAATGACCTACAAAACTGTTTTATAAAATGGTTAGTATATACTTTTTGAAAGTCAGGGGATGTTAAGTTTATTTCTCTATGTTTATTCTTCTGCCAATATTCCCAATGTTTTTCGGCTATGTATTTATAATCCTGTTTCTTTACATGCTCAAAACACTCACTACAGACTCTTAAATAGATATTAGGTAATGTTTCTGAACATATGATACATTTCGACATTTCAACTCAATTCTCAGGATAGATCTCTACATCATAACCTAGCGTTTTCAATCTTGCTATGTTGAGACCACATTTTAGGCAGAACTTCGTATCATTAATTACGTAGATGAGCTGGTTGAATATTGATTTTCTACAATTGAAACAAAAGTGCAAATCATTAATTAGATCTTTCATCATTTATACCCCACTAGAGCCGAAACCGGCTCTACCTTCTATTTTAGATTCCTTAAACTCTATATTAACAGATTTATGTATAGTCATTTGTGCTATCCGATTACCTGCTAGAAAAGTATATGGCTCTTTGCCATGATTAATTAATATTATTTTTACCTCTTCACCATAGTTTGAATCTATTGTTCCTGGAGAGTTTAAAACTGTTATACCATGATTTATGGCTAAACCAGATCTAGGTCTTATTTCAATATAATAACCAGGTTCAACTTGCATTTTTAAACCAGTTCTAAAAGCATGGAAAGATCCGGGATGTAATGTATATTCGTCAATAGAATATATATCATAGCACGCGTCACCGTCGTGCGCTTTTGTAGGTATTCTAGCTTTATTATCCAGTATTTCAATTTTAACTATATTAGCACTCATTACAAGCCTCGGTATACATTACTAAACATTGGTCGCAAATAGGCCTACCCATGTAAAATTTGTCAGCATTATCTCCACATATTTCGCATCTTAATTCAGAAGGAAATGAAAACATACTATCTACCTTTCAAACTATTATACAATAAGGCACAATAATTGTAGGCATCTATAATATCATCTTTTGCTTTTTCTATATCAGTTATCTGGTTTTTTACCCTTAAAAGTTTTGATAATGCTCCGTACAAATATATGTATTCTTCTTCAGAAAAATATATCTTCTTGGCTTTTCCTCGGTTATACAACTCGTCTCTACTCTTTTCTATTTCTTTCGCTTTTTCAATTATTTCGTCGTGGTAGCTCATATATACCTCCTTTATTCTTTGTATGGACCTAACTTTAGTTCGGCCACAATGTATCTAATTGATTCATCAGTATTATCAATTGGAAAGACTCGTTTGACGTCGCTTGTGACCTTAATAGTAGTTAAAACACAGCTAGTAATTTTTAAAGGTCTTTTAGTAAGTGGATCTTCGTAGTATTGACCATTTTTAAATTTAATATAACCCTCTAAATCAACATCTAAATCAATCTGTTTTAGTAAAGTAGGATTAACTAATGTAGTAAATATAACCGTAACATTTCCGTTTGATATTTGAAGCACTCCTCTCATATTTAGGAATATAGTTCATCTTTGAAAACTCTTACTCTAACATATTCTGTTTCTCTATCTATGGGAAATATTTTATCTACTAGATGCGGTGGTAGCTCAGAGCGCAGTTCTGGCATAACATACTCTCTGATATATTTTTCACCAGTTTTACCCAGTAACGATCTAACCACTTTTGGGTCAGCGTCCTTATATCTTACAGATGAACATCTCTCCACTATATATCTGACCTCGTTCCAATCAATTAGAAAATTTTTCATTTCGAGATGTTTCATATGTTCCAAAACTTCTTTAGCTAATTGGCTTCTTCGATTATCTAACTCTTTTACCTGGTTAGTCAGCTTAATCAGCTCAGATATCTCCTTCGTGATTTCTTTATCTTCTTTCATTTTCTTCTCCTATGGCCAATCGCTTTCCGCTAATACTTTTTTGTTTTCCTTTACTTCTTCGTGCATAGCATGAATATTTTGCCCTAATTGAAGGAAACCACGCTTATTTATAAACACTATAGACTCTTTAAAATCAGTAGTTGAATATCTATCTTTAGCTATTTGTAGTGTATGTACCATTTGCCCTTCTTGCCAACCATATCTATCGGCATCCCATCTATTAACATCGTGCAGTTTAAGAATAATAGACATATCACCCTCATGAACTAAGCCATATCCTCCAACCACACTATCAGTATTATTTTCTCTAGGAGATAAAGATTTTTGATGAATAAAGAAAGTAACTGGTTTAACATTATGTTTTTTATATACATCCACTAATGCCTCAGTTAGATCTTTATTTAGCACTGTAAGCTGTGGAATGTATCTTCTACCGATGTTAGATATAGAATCTATAACTACAAACGCTGGATTACGCTTCTTTTGATTAAGCCATTGTTCTACAGTGCCAGCCCAAACTCTTTGAGCAAAATTCTTAATACTATCATAATCTGCTGTTCTTAGCAAAAATTTACTCATATCACAAAATGTTATATGTGATAAATCTGAATCATCCCTAATTTGCATTTTTTCACAGATTGTTTTAACAAAACTATCGAATTTTATCTTAACAGTTTCATTATATAAATAGAGTGAATCTTTTGGAGAGGGGGACATAGAAGCAGCAATACATTCTTGTAATGCGAATCTACTTTTACCAGTACCTGGCGGTCCTATTAGTAGAACAAAAGTGCCTTCTACGTAACCATACTCAAGAATACTTGAATCGACTCGTGCAGGTGTTTCTACTTCGCTAAAATTTATGCGGTATAATAATGGAAGTTCAACAGAAAGCTTCTTCTTGCTGTCTATCATCTGTTTTGTTAAAGGCGTAGGCGAAGAAACTGGTGCTCCCCAACTATCTTCATCTTGCATATTTCCTCCAAAAAAATAAAAATGCTGGATAGTACGGTGAGTTCATTAATACTATCCAGCTTGTAAGAATATGTTTAACTGGTCCAATCGTAGGGAACGATCAAACCACGCCCATTAGTGAGTTGGATCTTTGGTGACTTCATTCTCTGCCTCACCTGGACGTTAAGTCGCGGGTTGTTTGGCGTAACACCACTACCGAATACCAGGACTGGAGTGCTCTTTAGAGCATCCCTCAGTTCGGTAAATGCGTCGTCGCTTAGTAGTAAACCGTCGTCCCAGTACTCTCCTAGAAGAGTGCGAAGCTGATATTCAGATGTAATTTCTACAAATGTTCGCGCGTTTCCAGGGTTACCGGTCTTTCGATCTACTTCATCTGTAAGTCCCACGCGTGCGTGTGCTTCCCCACCTGTTCCAAGAATAGGCTTGTTCCCCTTTAGTTCCCCACCTTCGAACTCTCCGACGGGAAAGATAACACTTATGTAAGCATGCCAAAGGAATTGGCCATCCTCTATTTCTGTAATAGGTCGGGAAAGATCTCCAAGTTTTTTAGGGATACTGTCTTCGCTAGCTGGCTCGAACTTTGTAACTCCCTTCTTGGCGTAAAGTGAAGTGGTCCCGTAGAGGATATTTTCAACCTCAGAAAGACCAGTCCACTTTTGACGCTCCCCAAACGTCTTCATTGTAAGACCAGATTCCCTTACACTAGGCAGGTCAGTCCTGGGATCGTTAATATGTATTGTTGTAATTCCACGAAGAGTTGCTAGATATACACTGTATCTAGACTCTCCATCTTCCCCGGCCTGTCGCTGGTACTGTTGCAGGAAGTATCCCACAACAGATGCGTTAGACGATAGTTCACGTCGGCCTTTCTCCCGGAACAGTTTTCTCAACGCGCTTGCGCGGTTGATAGAACCTGTTTCGTCTTGCACTCTTTGAATTTCGGCGTCCAAGGCCTCTGTATTGCCTTGAAATACCTTGCTCAAGAGCGCATTGTAAATAGGTTTTTCGGCTACGCTTAGATCCGCTGGCATTTTTTGCTCCTTAGGTTTTTTACCAACTGTCCTCTAGAACTCACCTCTTCTTATATTTTTTAGAAATAGAGGACTCTTAATTTAGAATCCAATAAACGACTCGCTTATTTATCTTCTTTTTTAATAGAAACCCGTATAGTGAAAGATTTTTTAATCTATAATAAATTCTAGATCTTTCACTATGATAATATTCCTTTCTAATCACACCTATTTTAAGCAAATAATCTGCTAATTCTGTTGTGGTAAACTCCTTTTTATTATAGGAGTTTATGTATTTCAATAAATCACGTGTGTTAGGCATGTCTATTTTCAAATGTATGAAAGAAATAATGATCGTCAGATGAAAAATGAGATGTTTTCATCCCGCAAAGAGGACAATGTAAAAAAGTAAACATCCCTTCATAGGGATAGTCCTTTCTTTTGAT
>Ga0080006_1136203_pt1 | contig 13852 bp, 8 predicted proteins | sample RS3BMetagenome_FD_69209 | JGI IMG/M metagenome (GOLD analysis project Ga0080006, IMG submission 69209) | Ferric oxide microbial mat and aquatic microbial communities from Rainbow Spring, Yellowstone National Park, USA - RS3B (SPADES... ...
GAGGAGGGGGGGGGAGGAGGCTCACCCCCAGGGCGGGGAGGGCGATGTCGGCGGTGACCATCTGACGCCACAGCCGCTTCAGGGCGGCTGCGACGTCGATGCCCCGGGCCCGGGCCTCGACGAGCACCCGCTCGCGCAGTGACACCATGAGCTGGTCGCCCAGCGCCGGCGACAGCTCCCGGAGGGAGACGAGCGCGAGGACGAACACCACCAGGCCGGCGAGGCCGGCGATGTGGAACTGATCCTGCCTGGCGTGCAGGTGGCCCACCACCGCGACCGAGATGGCGTAGACGGTGGCGTCCGGGGGCGACGGGATGCCGAAGGCCGTCACCAGGCTCGCCACCAGGAGGCCACCGACCACCAGGTTGGCCCGACCCCACCGGTCGGCGAGCCCGGCCAGCAGCGAGGAGAGCGCACCGGCGATGGAGGCTAGCACCACCACGCCAAGGTAGGCGAACCGGGGGGCCTCGTTCCGGGTACCGGTCGAGCTAGCGGTTCCACGGGCGGGCGGCAGTCACCGCCGCGCCCCGCTCATCGGGGTGCGGTCGACCAGGCGCAGGCCACCGGCCGCCGGGCCACCGGGACCCGGCCCCGTCCAGGGGGCGCCGGTGGGTACCCCCCTCACGAGGTCATCCCGCCGAGGCCCACCAGCCCCCGGGCCAGCTCGATCTCGCCCATATGGCGCAGACCGTGCTGGTAGATCCAGCACTCGGCCGCGTCCAGCAACGTGATCCCCTCCGGCCCGGCCACCCGGGCGCTGTAGGTGCTGGCGATCTGGTCGGGGAAGGGCCGGGTGATGACCACCCGCGTCAACTCCGCGGGGTCGAGCCCGTCGAGCCAGGCCTCGGTCCGGTCGAACACCGCGTGCAGGTACTCCCCGAACGCCTCGTAGTCACCGATGCGCTGGTGGACCATCTCGGCCACGCTCCGGTGCTTGCCGTGGTCGGCGATGGCCGGGCGGACCCGTTCCTCCCAGGTCGCGTCCCAGATCGGTGGAGTGCCGGTCATCAGCAGAAAGGAGGCGTCGATCATGTTGGCGATATGGAACAGGCTGAACGCGATCGGGACCACCCCCTCGCGCTCGTAGTGGTTGACCTGGTCGATGTCCATGGTGGCCAGCGCGTCGGTGTACAGCGAGTGCAGGGCCCGCATGCGCCGCTGCAACGAGTCGAGCACCAGGTCTTCCGTCACGGTCACTCCCTTGCCATCTCGGTCTGGGCGGTGGCGTCCACGTCGGCCGCGCTCCGGCGGCCGCGCACCTCCACCACCATCCGCTCGATCGTCCCGGTGAACGGGTTCGGGCCCTCGTAGTCGTCGACCACGGGAGAGAGCGCGTCCCGGCCGAGGTCCATGCCGGTGGAGCCAAGCATCCGCACTACCCATGGGACCGGCGTCGAGGCCAGGTCGCGTCCGTCGGCACCCACCGTCAGCACGGCGCCCGCGCCCTCACGGTCGAAGCGGGCGTAGAGCTGGTGGCGGCCCGGGGCCAGTGCCAACGGCGCCACCGCGCGCTGGTGGCTCCCCAGTGCGTTGTAGTCGAAGACGAGCTGGCCATCGGCGAGGAAGAAGGAGTGGCCCACGTTGTGGCTTCCCCGGGCGTAGAGGACCCCGGACGCTCCGTCGGCGCCGATGTCCGCCCAGACGGTGATCGTCCAGGGGCGGCCCCCGAGCAGCGGCGAGGCGTCGGCCGGGATGTGGGAGATCGGTGGCAGGTACTCGTAGGTGCTGCGGGTGTGGGGGCCGGCCACCGGGGAGGACATGCCGAACAGCTCGATGGTGCGGTCGTCGAGGGGCAGCACGCCCATGGCTCCCGCCTCGGCCCACCAGAGGTCGACCAGCTCCGCCAGCCGCCCGGGCTCCTCCGCCGACCGGTCGTGGCACTCGGAGAAGTCGGCGTCGAGGTGGAACAGCTCCCACTCGTCGAGGTCGTAGGGGTGGCCGGCCTCGTGGTAGGTCGTCGCCTTCCAGCCGGCCGCGTAGATGCCCCGATGGCCCATCTGCTCGAAGTACTGGATGGAGCGGGGCGCGGGCGCGTCCGGGTCGGTGAAGGTGGCCCGGATCGAGCGGCCGTGCAGCGGGATCTGAGGATGGCCCCCGAAGTCCTCCGGCAGCGGGGCGCCGGTGACGTCGAGCACGGTGGCGGCCAGGTCGATGGCGTGGCAGAACGGCGTGCGGACAGCCCCGGGGTCGGCGACCTCGGCCGGCCAGTGGACGACCAGCGGGTCGCGCACCCCGCCGCCGTAGGTGTTCTGCTTGTACCAACGCAGGGGGGAATTGCCGGCCTGGGCCCACCCCCACGGGTAGTTGGAGTGGGAGTGCGGGCCGCCGATGTCGTCGAGGCGGTTCGCCACCAGGTCGTCGATGTCCTCGGCGTGCATGTTGAAGAAGCTGAACTCGTCCATCACGCCCAAGGGCCCACCCTCGCGGCTGGCCCCGTTGTCCGACACCACGGTGAGGAGCGTGTTGTCGAGGCGCCCGATGGAGGCGAGGAAGTCGACCAGCCGGCCGATCTGGGCGTCGGTGTGCTCGAGCATGGCGGCGAAGGCCTCCTGCAACCGGCACGAGAACGCCTTCTGGGCCGGGGTCAGCTCGTCCCAGGGCGGCACCCCCGGGTTGCGCGGGGCGAGCGTGGTGCCCGGCGGGACGATGCCGAGGTCGAGCTGGCGCTCGAACCACCGCGTGCGGACCACGTCGTAGCCCTCGTCGAAGGCGCCCCGCCACTTGTCACGGTAGGTCTGCGGGGACTGGTGCGGGGCGTGGGTGGCGCCGAAGGCGAGGTAGAGGAAGAAGGGCCGGTCGGGCCGCACCGACACCAGGTCGCGGATCCACCGGGTCGACTGGTCGACGAGGTCCTCGCTCACGTGGTAGCCGTCCTCACCACTCCGGGGGGGGTCGATGTGATGGTTGTCCTCGGTCAGCTCAGGGTGGAACTGGTCGGTCTCCCCCTGGAGGAAGCCGTAGTAGCGGTCGAAGCCCTTCTGCAGGGGCCAGTTGGTGTGGGGGCCGGCGGCCGACGTCTCGGTCATCGGGGCGAGGTGCCACTTGCCGGCGGCGAACGTGGCGTAGCCGTGGGCCCGGAGCAGCTCCGCCACCGTGGCCGCCCGCGGGGTGATGCCGCCCCGCATGTGCGGGTAGCCGGTGTTCCAGTTGGAGACGGCGCGCATCCCGACGCTGTGATGGTTGCGGCCGGTCATCAGGCAAGCGCGCGACGGTGAGCACAAGGCGGTGGTGTGGAAGCCGGTGTAGCGGAGGCCGCCGGCGGCGAGGCGGTCGATGGCCGGGGTGGCCAGGGTGGAGCCGTAGCAGCCGAAGTGGGCGAATCCGGTGTCGTCGAGCACGATGGTGACCACGTCGGGCCCGCCGGTGCCGGCCGGTGGATCCGGCCACGCCGGGACGGACTCCTGGTAGGTCCGACCGATGCGGCCGGCGAACCCGGGTTCGGCGGTCACGGCGCCCCCTCGGCTGGCGACCGGCGATCGTGCATGTCAGGACCTCCCCCACGTCGGGCGACACTCGTCAGGCGTCGCCCCTCGGATACCGCTCGTCGCTCGTCGCTCGTCGCTCGTCGCTCGTCGGGCACCGGAGACTCAATCAGGTGTCACTCCGAGTGTCAACTGTTTCCCGGGTCCCGGTGTGCGCTCCCGGGCCGCGCCGTCGGGTGGTCCCGGGCCGCGCCGCCCGCCCGGCTGTGCCAGAGTCTCTGCGGAGACGTGCGCCCGCCCCGTTCCCCCGGTCGAACCGCGCCGGGGACCGGACGGGCCGGGACGGGAGGACCATCGTGAAGTTCGGGATCGTGTTCGCCAATACGGGGCCGTGCGCGGAACCCGACTTCGCGGTCGAGTTCGCCCGGGCGGCGGAGTCGGCCGGGTTCGAGTCGCTGTGGACGGTGGAGCACGTGGTGGTGCCGGCCGGCTACCAGTCGACCTATCCCTACGACCGGTCGGGCCGGATGCCCGGCTCGGACGACGCCCCGATCCCCGACCCCCTGGTCTGGCTGGCCTACCTGGCCTCGGCCACCACCACCATCGGGCTGGGCACCGGGGTGCTGATCGTCCCCCAGCGCAACCCGGTGGTACTGGCCAAGGAGCTGGCCACCCTCGACCAACTCTCGGGCGGTCGCCTGCTGTTCGGTGCCGGGGTCGGCTGGCTCGAGGAGGAGTTCGACGCCATCGGCGTCCCGTTCGCCGAGCGGGGGAGGCGGACGGACGACGCCATCGGTGCCATGCGGGCGCTGTGGGGCGAGGACCGGGCCTCCTACGCCGGGGAGTTCACCACCTTCACCGACTGCATCGCCCGGCCGCAGCCGGTGGGCGGGGCGATCCCCGTCCACGTCGGGGGACATACCGAGGTGGCGGCCCGCCGCGCCGGGCGACTGGGCGACGGCTTCTTCCCCGCCTCCGGCAGCCACGAGCAGCTGGCGGCGTTATTCGACCTGGCCAGGCGGACCGCCGCCCAGGAAGGGCGGGACCCCGACGCCATCGAGTTCACCGCCGGCGGCAACGGCGCCTTCGGCCCGGGAGCGCTCGACGAGGTCGCCGCGCTGGCCGCGCTCGGCGTCGAACGCGTGGTGGTGCCCGCCTTCCTGTTCTGGAAGGACCCCGCCGCCTCGCTCGCCGCCTACGGCGCCGAGGTCATCGACCGGGCCTGACCGGGACGCCACGGACGCCAGGAAGCCGGATGGCAACGAGAGGGACGCCGTGACCGCACGCTCCATGGACACCGCCGGCGGGACGGTGGCGGGGGAACCGGACTGGGTGTCGATCACCCGGCGCAACGCCCGGTCGGTGCAGACCACCGTCGGATGGATCTTCTGGGACCCGGGCGCGATCGCCCGGTACACCGAGGCGGGGCTCCCGGGCGCGGTGGCGGGGCCCCTCGGCTACCTGGCCGCCCGGTGCGCGCCGCTGGCAGGCGCCGGCCCGGAGGCGGTGATCGCCGCCTTCGGCTCGATCAGCCCGCTCGGCATCCGGGCCCTGTTCGGGCTGCTGGAGGCTCCCGATCGGTTCCTCGGGATGTGGCGGGCCCGGGACGAGGCGGTCGCCGAGGGGCTGGCCCGGTTCGCGCCGGACATCGTGGAGCCCCTGGTCGGGCTCGGCCCCGCCCTGTGGGACGTGGTCGACCGGCTGCCCCTGGTGGGACGGGTGTTCTTCGGGGCCCACCTGGCCATGCGGCGTCCGGACGACCCGCTGCTGTCGGGCTGGCACGCCGTCAACTGCCTCCGGGAGTGGCGCGGGGACACCCACTGGGCGTTGGTGGTGGCAGCGGGCCTGACCCACGGGGAGGCGTCGATCCTCCACAACGCCTGGCTCGGCTACGAGGGCGACTGGCTGGCGCTCTCGCGGGGCACCGCCCCCGGGGACATCGAGGCCGGGTGGGCCGCGCTCGGGCAGCGGGGACTGGCCGAGGGACGGGTCGTGACGCCGGAGGGCATCGCGCTGCGCCAGCGCATCGAGGACGAGACCGACCGGCTCACCACGCTGCCGTGGGAGCTGCTCGGCGAGCCGCTGGCGGTCGAGTTCGCCGAGCGGTTCGAGCCGCCGTGCGCCCTGCTGCTGACACGGGTGGACGAGACGGCGGGTCCCAACTACCAGCCCGCCTCGCGGATCCGCTGAGCGATCGCGCCGTGCCCTCCGACCGTGCCCTGGTCGCCCGGCTGCGCGAGGTCGTCGGCGACCACGTCGTCACCGACCCCGAGATGATCGCCCCCTTCACCCGTGACTGGACGAACCGGTTCCGTGGCCACACCGTCGCGGTCGTGCGCCCCGGGTCCACCGAGGAGGTGGCGGGCGTGGTCGGTGCCTGCCGGGAGCTCGGGACCACCCTGGTCCCCCAGGGAGGCAACACCGGTCTGGTGGGGGGCGGCGTCCCGCTGCACGGCGAGGTCGTCCTCAGCCTCGGACGCCTCCGATCCGTCGGGCCGGTCGACGCCGCCGCCGGGCAGGTCACGGCCGGGGCCGGTGTGACGATCGGTACCGTGCAGCAGGCCGCCGGGGCCGCCGGCTGGCGGTACGCGGTGGACCTCGCCAGCCGCGGCTCGGCGACCGTGGGGGGCACGGTGGCCACCAACGCCGGGGGAACCCACGTCCTGCGCCACGGGGACACCCGGGCGCAGCTCCTCGGCATGAAAGCGGTGCTCGGAACCGGCGCGGTCGTCTCCCACCTCGGCGGCCTGGTGAAGGACAACACCGGTTACCACCTGCCGGGCCTGGTGTGCGGGAGCGAGGGGACCCTGGCCGTGGTGACCGCGGCCCGGCTGCGCCTGGTGCCCGACCTGCCGTGGCGGACGGTGGCCGTCCTGGCGTTCGCCTCGGTAGCGGACGCCCTCGAAGGGTCCGCGGTCCTCCGGCGGTCGCTCCCCGCCCTCGAGGCGGTCGAGCTCTTCCTCGCCCCGGGGCTCGAGCTGGTCTGCACGGTGACCGGGATGTCGCCCCCGTTCCCCGATCCCCACCCCGCCTATCTTCTGGTGGAAGCGGCCGACCGGACCGACCCGACGGAGGCCCTGGCCCAGGCGGTCGGGGCGATCGGGCGCCTGGCCGGGTCCGTCGTCGCCACCGACCCCTCGCGGCGCGTCGAGCTGTGGCGCTACCGCGAGGCGCACACCGAGGCGGTCAACACGCTCGGTCCGCCCCACAAGCTCGACGTGACGCTTCCGTTCGGCGCCTTGGCCGAGTTCGTCGACCGGGTCCCGGCCGAGGTGCGTGCGGTCGACCCGGCCGCGCAGACCTGGCTCTTCGGGCACGCCGGGGACGGCAACGTCCACGTGAACGTCACCGGTCCCTCCCCCACGGACGACGGGGTGGACGAGGCGGTGCTGGCCCTGGTGGCCGGCTACGGCGGCAGCATCAGCGCCGAGCACGGCATCGGTGCCGCCAAGCGGCGGTGGCTCCACCTCGCCCGGTCGGATAGCGAGATCGCCGCGTTCCGCTCCGTGAAGCGGGCGCTCGACCCCGACGGCATCCTCAACCCGAACGTGCTCCTCCCGCCCAGCGGACCCTGAGGGTCGCACCGCACGCCGAGCGGGCGAGCCGCCATCGGCTCGGTCGCCGGGGTGAGCCCTCGTGCCCGGAGGTCATCTCCTCCCGGCGAGGAGCGTCGACGCTCCGGTGGCCGTCAGGGCCGAGCCGGCGGCGATCCCCCAGCCGACCGGCCCGAGCGGCGTGCAGCCGAAGAACTGGCTCACGCCTGGCGTCTGGACGATGCCCACCAGCACGGCGGCGGACCCCACGGTGGAGGCGAGCACCAACGGGCTGCTCCTGCCGAGGACGGCGGTCTGTCCCAGCTGCGTCCCCACCAGCGCGGCCAGCGCCACCGTGCCGGCCCTGCGGCGCGTGCCGGTCGCCCTGGCCAGCATCCACGCCGCGCTGGCCCCACTGGCGGTAGTCACCGCCCGCACCGCGATCTGGCGGGTCAGGGCCGGGCCGAGCGAAGCGTCCGGCCCCTCGTGGAGGAGGGCCTCGGGCGACCGGCGGGTCGGTGGCCGCAGGGCGATGGTCATCGCCGGCAGGAGGTCGGTGAGCAGGTTCACCAGTAGGAACTGGCGGGCGGCCAGGGGGGAGGCGCCGGCGATCCCGGTGGCCGCCACGGTGAAGGCGACCTCCCCGAGGTTGCCGCCGATCAGGATGGCCAGGGCGTCACGCACCGACACCCACATGGCCCGGCCCTCGACGATGGCGTCGATGATGGTCTCGATGCGATCGTCCACCACCACCAGGTCGGCCGCAGCTCTCGCAGCCGGGGAGCACCCGGCTCCGAGAGCGATCCCGGTGTGCGCCAGCCGGATGGCCGGGGCGTCGTTGGCTCCGTCGCCGGTCATGGCCACCACCCGGCCGGTCCGCTGCAGCGCACGCACGATGCGCACCTTGTGGGTCGGGGTCACCCTGGCGAACACCGACACGCTCCCCACCGCCTCGTCGAGGTCGTCGTCCGCCAGGGCGTCGAGCTCCGGCCCCGTCACCACCCGGCCGCCGTTCAGGATGTCGAGCTCGACGGCGACGGCCTTGGCCGTGCTCGGATGGTCCCCGGTGATCATCACCACACCGACCCCCGCCGCCCGGAGATCGGTGACGGCCGCCGCCGCGGTGGGCCGCACCAGGTCGGCCAGCGCCACGAAGCCCAGCAACTCCATGCCGGTCACCCGCTCCTCGTCGACCTCGGCCCGTGACGTGGCGGTCCGTTCCGCCACCGCCAGCACCCGCAGGCCCCGTCGGGCGAGCCGCTCCACCTCGACGTCGAGCCGGCGGCGGACCCGCCGGTCCATCGCCACCAGACCGTCGGGCGAGCGCCACGTCGCGCACCGGGTCAGCACGGACTCGGGCGCCCCCTTCACCGACATCCGGGCGGCACCACCGGGCACTTCGCCCACCACCGCGTGGAAGCCGCGCGCGGACTCGAAGGGGAGGTCCCCGAGGGGCCGCCAGCCGGGGAGCCCGTCGTCGGCCCGCACCCCGGCCGCAGCCGCCCCCTCCACGACGGCCCGGTCGGTTGCATGGGCCAGCCCCTCGTCGTCGCCGGTCGGCGGGCTGGCGCGGACCGCGGCGGCCAGCACGGTGCGTAGACCGGAGCCGAGCGAGCCGGAGGCCTCGTCCGTCACCCCGTCGGAGACCCGCTGCAGGGCGATCCTCCCCGCGGTGAGCGTCCCCGTCTTGTCGAAGCACAGCACCTCCACCCGGCCCAGCGCCTCGATGGTCCGGGGGTTACGCACCAGGGCGCCGCGCGTCGACAGCCGGCGGGCCGAGGCCAGCTGGGCCACGGTAGCCAGCACCGGCAGCCCCTCGGGCACGGCGGCCACCATGAGGCTCACCCCCGAGGTCACCGCATCCCGCGCGCTCCGGCCGCGCAGCAGGCTGACGCCGACCACGGCCAGGCCGCTCGCCACGGTGGCCGGGATGGTGGCGGTGGTCAGGCCCTGGAGGCGGGCCTCCACACCGCTCGGTGGGGGCGCGGGTGCGTCCGCCAGGCTGCGGCCCACCTCGGTCTCGTCGCCGGTGGCCACCACCACCGCCAACGCCGTGCCGTTGACGACGGTGGCCCCCTCGTAGAGCATGCACGACCGGTCGGCCACACCGACCCCGGGCACCGGCGCCACCTGCTTGGCAACCGGGTAGGGCTCCCCGGTGAGCGCGGACTCGTCGACTTCGCACGACTCCTGCTCGAGGATCCGGCAGTCCGCGGGCACCACGTCGCCGGGCGCCAGTTCGACGATGTCGCCCCGCACCACCCGCTGCTCGTCCAACCGCACCGCGCTCCCGGCCCGCCGCACCGTGACCACCGAGGTACCGGCACGCATCAGCTTCCCGATGGACCGTTCGGTACGCACCCGTTGCACCCCGCCGATGACCGCGTTGGCGCCGGTGACCCCGACAACCAGGGCCGCATCCGAGACGGAGCCGACCGCGGCCGAAAGACCGGCCCCGACGGCGAGGACCGGCGTGAGCGGATTGGCCAGCTCGGCGGCGACCGCCCGGGCCAGCTTCGCCACCGGGGGGAGCTCGGCAGCGTGGGGCGGCCGGCGACGCTCGGCCTCCGCCGGGTCGAGCCCCGCCGCGGTGGTCCCGAGGGCGCCGAGCACCGCACCGGGCTCCAACGCGTGCCACGGCGTGCGGGCCAGGGGGACCGGGTCGGGTCGCCGGCCGGCGGATGCGGCGGCGGCCACGCCGGCCACCTGTGCGGTCAGCGCGGCCACGTTGACCGGAAGGGCGGCCCGGCGGCCGGCGGTAGCGGCCGGCCCGACCAGGCCCCACGCGCCGCCGATCGTCGAACCGGCCAGGGAGAGCAGCGATCCCTGCCTGGCCACCCGGCGGGCCAGCGGCAACGCCTCCACCACCCGGTGGGCGTCAGCCAGGCCGGCGGCGGTCAGGATGTCGGCGGCCCAGGGAACGGGAAGGCCTTCGGCCACGACCCCGACGGCACAGTCAGCGGTCCGGTGGGCGCCGTGGGCGGCGGACCCCGAGACCAGCAGCACGCCCATCCCCTCGCCTTGGAGGGACCGTACCGAGGCACGCAGGCGGCTGCCTCCGGAGACGATCCGGTCCGCTCCGAGCCGGGCGGCGATCCCCCGGCGGCCGGCGACGGCGAGCAGGTGGCCGTCGCGGCGGACGAGGGAGGCGAGGGGATGGGCCAGGGGATCGAGCTCCGCGTCGACGGCGACCAGACCCACCAGCAGTCCCCTGCGGGACAGGCCCACCACTCCGAGGCGTCCGACCCCCAAGGTCCGTGCCCGGCTGCGCGTGCCACGTGGAAACGCGACCCCGAGCCGGTCGAGATCGGCGAGCGGCCCGAGGGCCCAGCCCGCTCGGCGCGCGACGTGCCGGGGGCGGACCGGGTCGAATAGCGCGGCGGCCCGGAGCACGACGTCGCGCTGGTCGGGGTCGCCGAGGGCCTCGACCGCGCCGAGCTCCCCGCGGCCGGTCACCATCGCCGCCGCGTCGAGCACGACGGCGTCGATCCGGTCCAGGCGGCGGAGCGCGCCCCGGTCCATGACCAGCATGCCGCGCCGGGCCAGGAGGCGGTCGAGGTGGGCGGCGAACCCTTCGCGGCCCAGCCGGGCCGCCTTCGGTGGTCCGGCGGCGAACGCCCCCGCAGCACGGCGCGGGCTCCCGGTCACGGCCAGCACCGCCGCCGAGGCCCCCAGGGTGGCCACCGCGGCCCGGTCCGTGTAGCGCTCGACGGGGCCCCGCGCCAGGGGCGCCGGGCGTGCCTCGTGGGGGACCGCCGCGGCGGGCGGCGGGTGGCTGGCACCGTTCAGCGCGGGTTCCCGCTGCTCCCACACGCGACGTCGCGCCTGCAGCTCGCCGACCAGGTTGGAGCGGTTGGCGATGTCCACCACCAACCCGGCAGGGCCCTGGCCCAGCGCCTGGGCCAAGGCGTTGGCCAGCCCGAGCCCGAGGTCGGTCGCGGCGAGGCCCAGATGCTGTTCGAGGAACCGCCGGGCGCGCGGCTCGTTCTCCGCCAGGGCGACCACCGTGGCCACCTCGGAAGGGAACGGGGTGAAGCGCAGGAGCTGCCCGAAGACGCTGACCCCCAGACCGGCGAGGTCGGCCCCCAGCGCGATGGCGTTGCGCCGGATGGGCTCGCTGTCGCCAGGGTGCTCGGGCCGGGTATGCGGGAACTGCTCGTCGTGGAGATCGTGCGCCTCCTCGACCCCGTCGACCACGTCGACCAGGTCTTCGACCGAGGCATCGTCCGGATCGAACACCACCACGACCCGCCCGGCGATCGCGTTGACCTGCGCCCACTGGACGCCCCGCGCCGAGCGCAGAGCCTGTTCCAGGTGGCCGGCCAGGGGTTCGCTCCCCGGCGTGGTCAGGCCCCGGACCTCGATGTGGGCGCGCCCGTGGCCGACCCAGGTCCGCCGGTGATGGCGGCCGCTGGACACCCGGTCGAGCGCGTCCCCGATGGCCCGGGGCACGCCGGAGAGGTCTACCGGCATCCCACTCGATCGCACCATCGGCGGACCGGCGGCGGCCCCGACGACGGGGGCGGTTCGGTCAAGCCGCCGGTACACCCCCCAGCGAGCCGGTGGAAGCGCCACCCGGCGCCCGACCCTGCCACCACTCCACGAACTGCTGCAACGCGAGCCGCACCACGACCGCCAACGCCTCGAGCACGAGCAATTCCAGCACGACGTCCATCGTCGACCTCCCACCCCGCGCGCACCCCGGGAGGGATGCCCGACAACACGGGTCCGAAAGCGACGGTACGCCCCCGAGATGTCCGTACCGTCTCGTCAAGGTGGAATCTGGCTGAACAGTGGGTGACCGCCCCGCCCGCTCCGTGACGGGCGGCGGGAAGCGGTCGGTCGCGGAGGTCGCGACCCGGCGTCACCTGCGCCTACGGTGACGGGCGACGACCACGCCCAGGCCGACGAGCCCGGCCAGCGGGGCGTCGACGACACCCATGGCGACCGTCCCGATCAGCAGTCCGACGAAGCCGAGCGTGACCACCGGTTCGGGGACCCGGGCATGGACCAGGGGGACGACGTAGGCCCCGCTGGTGCGGCCCGGGGAGGCGTCGGGAGCCAGGTCGACCGGCTTCCCGGAGGGACCCCCGGCCGTCTCTGCCGTCGGTCGCTTCGTGGTCTGCCGTGTCTGCCGTGTCACCATGGGCGGGTACTACTTCCTGTCGGCCGGTGCTTCTCGCCGCTCCCCAGGCTACGCCTGCCGACACCGGTCGGACCCGGCGGCCCGGCTCAGTCGTCCGGGTAATGGACCGCGGCGACCGACCCGTGGTTGCCCGACTCGACGGTGATGCCGCTCGGCAGGGCCTCCTGCATCTCGGCGACGTGGCTGATCACGCCCACGATGCGGCCCCCATCTTCGAGGGAGCGCAGCACCTCGACGACGGCGTCGAGCGACTCCGGGTCGAGCGATCCGAACCCCTCGTCGACGAACAGGGCCCCCATCTCGCGGTTGGAGCCCCCCGAGACCACGTCCGCCAGCCCGAGCGCCAGCGACAGCGCGGCCATGAAGGTCTCCCCGCCCGACAGGGTCGTCGCCGCCCGGAACTGGCCGGTGTTGACGTCGAAGACCGAGAGGTCGAGCCCGAACGCCTTGCGGCCGTCGGTGGCGGTGTCCGCCAGCGCCAGCTGGTACCGGCCGGCGGTCATCATCGACAGCCTCCCGTTGGCCTGGACGAGCACCCGGCGCAGGTAGTCGGCCAGCACCCAGTTCTCGAGCGAGAGCCGGGTGACCACCGGGCCGTTCCCCCGCCCGCCGCAGAGGTCGGCCAAGGCGGACGCCTCCTCGTAGGACCGGCGGGCGAGCTCGATCCCTCCCGCCTGCGCCGACACGAGCGCCGGGGCGCTGCCGACCTCCTTCGCCGCCGCCTCGAACTGGCGCTGACGGCCGACGAGGTCGAGGTGACGGGCGTCCGCTGTCCGGTGGCGCTCCTCCACCGCGGTCGTGTCGGGTTCCGCCGCCGGGCCGCCGGCCGCCTCGTAGTCGGCGACGACCTGGCGGGCCAGGACGCGTCGGTCGTTTCGGTCGGCGAGACCCTGCTCGGCGACGGCGATGTCCTCCCCGCTTTTGGCCAGGGCGGCGAACGCGGCGGGGTCGTCGAGGCCCAGTTCCGTCATCTTCGGCATCAGCAGGTCGAGCGCCTGATCGCGCGCGTGACGGGCGAGGGCAATCTCCCCCACCCGGTCCGCCAGCTCCCGGACCGCCGCGGCGAGATCGGCCGCCGACGCCGCCCGGTCGGTGAGCGGTGCGTAGGTGCCGTACGCGCCGGCGAAGGCGTCCCGGTCCGCCTCCCACTGGCGTTTCCGGTCGTCGAGGGTGATGCCCCGCTCCTCCAGGGAGGCGGCCTCACGATCGAGGTGCTGGCGGACCCCGCCCAACTCGTCCGTCTCGGAGCGGAACCTGGCGCTCTCCGTCCCGTGGTCGACCGCCGCCGCCTCGGCCTTGGCCACCGCCTCGGCCGCGCCGGCCCGTTCGGCTCTCAGCGCCACCAGATCGCCGGGATCACCGAGGGCGGCGAGCCCCGCCTTCATCTCCTCGAGCCGGCCGGCGAGGGCAGAGCGCTCCCCTGCCGTTTCGTCGCGCCGGTCGCCGGCCGCCGCCAGGGTCGCGTCGTCCGGGGTCCCTTCGACCATCGGCGCCGGCGACGGGTGGTGGGTCGACCCGCAGGTGGGACAGGCCTCTCCTTCCACCAGGCCGGCGGCGAGCAGCCCCGCCTGGCCCGACCGCCAGGCCCGGAAGGTCTCCTCGAACGTCACCCGTGCCTCCGCCTCCGCCTGCACCGCGGTCGCCGCCTCGTCGGTGAGGCGGGGGGGGGGGGGGGGCGTCGCCGCCCCCGCCCCACCCCCCCCCCGCCCGCGGGCCGCGGCCGCCGGCCGGCCGCGCGGCGGGGGGCACCG
>Ga0080006_1117637_pt1 | contig 13845 bp, 6 predicted proteins | sample RS3BMetagenome_FD_69209 | JGI IMG/M metagenome (GOLD analysis project Ga0080006, IMG submission 69209) | Ferric oxide microbial mat and aquatic microbial communities from Rainbow Spring, Yellowstone National Park, USA - RS3B (SPADES... ...
TCTGAGTTCCCCATTGGCGGCCAATTGCAAGCCAGCCGGCAACGTCCCGTTCGTCACCGACCAGGTATCCGGTGCCACGCCGCCTTGGGCGGTCAGCCGCAGATGCAGGGGCGTGCCCACGTTTAGAGACAGGATGCCACCCGAAAAGCCCGACTCGTCGACGGCCAGCTTGGCCGGGGCGAGCACCAGCGAGAGCGTCGCGTTGGCCGTCTGTGTCGTTGCCGACGAATCCGCTACGCTTACGTCAAATGAGTAATTTCCGGCCACTTGACCGTCTTGCGGTGTGCCACTGATGACGCCCGTGCTCGCTCCAATCGTGAGACCCGCAGGCAACCCGGAGGCCGTCCACAGATACGGCCCACTGCCGCCCAGTTCGGTCACCGCTGCGCTGTACGGTGCGCCGATCTGGGCACTCGCAAGCGTAGACTCTGGAATCGACATGGGGGCAAAGGACAGCGTGGCCACACCGAGGTCCACTGCAGTAGACGCGTTTCCCGATGGCAGTGCGTACACAGCGTAAGCGACTGTGCCGGGTTGCACGCTCGTCGCCGAAAATGTCGCGGTACCACTGTCATTGGTTACTGGCGAGCCCACACTCGTCATGCTCACCCCTGCATCCGACCCGATGGGAACAAGCGACACGGTTGCCCCTTGGACCGGACCCCCTTGGGCATCGTAGACCGCCACGTTAACGGTCAATGGCGATGTCCCGTTCGCATAGACGGTGGCGGGAGACGTCGTTACAGCGGACGCACCGGCATCCGGGACAGGAGGAATAAAGGTCAGACTGCCCTTGGCCAACTGGATTCCCGGTTCGCTTGGATCGGTCAAGGTCAGATTCACCGTCTCGGCGACCGGATCACTGACCGCAAATGAGACCATGCCATCACTGTTGGACGTCGCAGCCACCGGCGTGACGACTGCCGTCGCCGAGTCTGTCACAAGATCGACCGTCTTCCCTATGATCGGTGCCCCCACGGAATTCAAAAGGGCAAAGGACACGTTGCTAGCCGTCGAACCGTCGGCCGGCACTGTGTCCGGCGCAGGATACAGCCCACCAAACGTCAGCGCGTAGGTCCCACCGCCCGCTTGCCCGGTCTCTTGCAACACCTCGGTCCCGTTGGCGGGGTCATAGTTCATCGCAGCCCCCACATCCGACGGCACGTTGGCGCTGTCGGTCGCCAGACTCACGGGGCTCCACGATGAGCCCAGCGTACCACGAGGGTTGATCGGCAACTGCCACGCCTGATTCGATGGGCCGTTCGGCGTCTCACCACCGAACAGGATCAGTTGCCCCGTTGCCAGATCGTCACTGACGCTCTCACCCGTCACCTCATACGGCCCCGAGTTCTCCGTCGCGACGGGTGTGATCGCAAAGTGCCCGTCCCCCAAAAGCGAGTCCGTCACCACACCTTGTGTTCCGTCGTCAACAAAGGTCACCGAGTACACCGTATCGTACCCGAGGGACCCATCGGGCTGATAGGGACTGACGAGATACATCCCACCATTGGGCGAGGTTGCAAAGGACGCGTCCTGACCCAGCTCCGTCAAAAACGAGGAGGATGGAAGGGTCCCGTTATATTGGATGGCGTCCGTGGCCCAACTGCTGGAGCCTGAATTGGGAATCACAATTTGTTCCCCATCAAATGAGACATCATGGCCAATTTGAGCATCCCACATCAAACTGCTTGGCTCGCTTGGAGACACAACCGCCTCCTGAGACTCGTAAAAATCAGGGTAGTTGAAGACCCAATTGGATGTTTGAAAATTCGCAACGAAGACGAGGACCCCATTGCTCGTGGTGGCCTTCGCGACAAGGGCCTCGAGTCCCCCTGACTGCGGAGAATAGCTGACTCCTTGTGGAATCAAGTCGGGGATGGTCTCCGCAAGTGTTGAGAGAAAGAAGTTCCCTTCAGGATCCGAAGACAGTTGTATCCAACCCATAGCCGTAAGCTTATAAGTATTCCATACAGTAGTGCCATACGTTCCAGGGTTAACCACCAATTCCACCAGGGCATTCAAATTCGGATCGTAGATGGTCTGTTCAAAGAGTACCTTGGTCGGCAACGCTGGCGGCGGCAACGTCGGTAGCGCAGCCCAGTCCATGGCAGCCAGCGGGCTGGCCGGCGTGACGACGGTGGTAAACGTCTGGACATCGGAAGCGGCTGGATCCCCGGAGTCCTGCACCTCTACGGAAAACGAATAGTTACCGGTCGCCGTGGGCGTGCCGCTGATGAGTCCCGACGATGACAGGCTGAGTCCCGCCGGCAAGGACGAGCCAGCGACCAGAGTGTACGCCAGCGTGCCCTGACCGCCAAACCCATGCAACTGGTACGAAAACGGGACGTTGACCTGTTCTCCAGATGGGATCGTGCCGTTTAAAGCGACGACCCGCGGGAAAACAGACAGCACCAATGTTTGGCCGGCCTGGTCCGTGACCGTCACGCCAACCGGTCCGTGATCGCCTCCAGTCGGGACGCCACTGATGACGCCGGTCTCGGCGTTCAGAGACAAGCCTTGGGCGAGGGATCCCGAAGTTACCGTATAGGTGTACGGCGCAAATCCCCCGTTGGGGTCAATTAAGTTGGGAAGTGAGACCGAGTAAAATTGGCCCACGGCACCCGGTGCGACGCTTGGTGCCAGCGTGTGCGCCATCAGCGGTGGACTCGCCTGGAAGTTGACACCGTAGAGTGAGTTCACAGGGGATTCGAGCGTCGCACTGCCCGCATTCTCCCACGGTGTAATCGGCTCTGACACGACAGAGACACCCAAGTAGAGTTGGTACTGCGTCTGGATGGAAAAATCATACTGAAGTTGGCCGGCATCGATCTTCCCGTTCTGGTTATCGGGCACTCCCAACCAGTCGGCGGACAGTCCGTTTTGATTGGACACCGGTTGCGTTGCGTTCTGGTCCAAAAACCCCGGACTTTCAGTATACACGGGAACGTACGTCAAACCCACGCCCGTGATCTGATTGCGCATGCCAAACGTAAAGCTCGCAGACAAGTCTGGAACATCTGGAACAGACATGGAGGCGGACGGCTCACTGACGGGGTTCGTATAGATCGTCTGCCCCGGTAACGGCGGCAGTGCGGTCGTCAAGTCTTGCTCAGAAAATGGATCGAGCGAGATATTGAACGTTTTATCACCGAAAGATGTGTCCACGTTGATGTAGGGCTCGATGTTTAGGCCGTAATTGTCAATGAATGTGACGTTATTCACATTCTCAATCAGAGACCCTCCGGACGCTTCATCGGTCGGAAGGATCGACACCGGGATCGTGGCGGACAGCCCCTGCTCCAGAAGGGTTCCGTTGGCCGTGAGCTGAAACGGCCAGTCCCACTGCGTGCCCCAGCCCACATCGACTTCCAAACCCACCGATACGGACGCCACTGATGAACTGAATATCGTCTGCGCACCCGAATCATAATGAAAGCCGGGCCAATACTGGTCATAGACGAACTGTGTGTTGACGAGACCCTGAGTGGCCAAGGTCTGACCATATGAGCTCGACTGAAGTGGCGCGCTGACCCGATCACGTCTTATGCCGCCAATGTGGATCCACGAGGCCGGTTTGAGGGGTTGCTGACCCTCGGAACTCCATGACCCGCGATTGCGTCTCACTATCGCAGGGTGTATGGCGCGGGACAGCGCAGCGGGGACTGAGCCTTGGGCCGAGGCGCCCCCGAAATTGTCCACGAGCAAGGCTTCCTGAACGGCTCCAACCCGCCGGCTGTCAACATATACCACCATACCCACGGTCAATCTGTCATCCGTTCCAGTAATCTGCATATCTGTGGCATTCGACAGAAGCACCGTGAATTCGTCCGGAGACTCTCCGGTAGGCAGGACCTGTTGCGAACCCTGCGATGATGTCACGGAAAACGATTGCGGAGTGAAGGTCACGCTCTCCCCGTTGATCGCGACAACGCGGGCAAATTCCCCGTTTACAGGTCCGCTGGAGACGGCGACCGGTGCAGACGCAGTGGACGGCAGAGTCCCTGTATCTGCAAAAGCCGCGGTACACGATGTCGTCAACGCCATAGAAACGGTCAAAAGAATCATGAACAGCTGTTTGAACGTTCGCAATTGCAAAGACCCCCCTTTTCAACATACCGCCAACCAAGTCACAAGAAGCGGCGTCGATGCCGACGCGATCGACTCGACATCCAGACTATCCGCAGCGAGTTCTTCGGAGACTCTATCAGAAGGTAGTATAGAGCTAAAACGGCATGATAGGGTCCCGACTTGTTCCCAACATTCCCACGCGTGAGCCTCGCGCGCGTGCGCGCATGCGGCTCAGGCGCTCGCATCGGCTGACGCAATCGGGTATAGTCAGGGTAGACATGGATCGCAGATCGGCACGTCGAGGTGACAGCACTATGGGTTCCCGTCAACCCCCGTACATGATCGGAAGGCAACGCGAATTGGCGCTGGTCGAGGATTGGTTTTCAGAACCCAGTGCTCCGCTTAGGGTCCTGATGATTTCAGGCATCGGCGGCATAGGCAAAACGAGTTTTGTTGAAACCGTCGCGGCCACCGCGCGGTCACGGGGAGCCGTCACGCTGTGGATCGACGGGCAAGACTGCGACGGCACACCCGCGCAGTTTTTAGCGCAACTCCGCGCCCACTTGATGGCGCTAAGAGGCTGCCCAGTGGTTGTTCCCGATAGCGACGAAGAACCCTCTGTCTCCCGCCTTATCCAGAACCAGATCGAGCTAGGGCGGATGGTCATCTGTATCGACAACGCGGAGGCATCTTCGCCATTGGATGGTTGGTTCTATCGACAATGGCTTCAGGAGATGCCAGACCACAACCTGATGATTTGCATGACATCGCGTTCGGGGCCCTCGCTGCAGTGGCAACGGTCGGCCATAGCACGCGGCTGCGGTCGCACCATTGAACTTCGTGGACTGTCGCTGGCGGACTGCAAGTCCTATCTCGGTCACCGCAATATCACAAACGAAATCACTGTGCAGACGATCTACCGGGATACAGGCGGAATTCCGCTGGGCGTTGCGCTGGCAGCCGACGCCCTTGCCCGAGCTCCTCTGAATCCCGAGGAGGCTCTCGCGCCCGTCAACCAGATTGTGACCGCAGAGTTGCTCAGGGACCTGACCACAACAGACTTGCATGATGCGCTAGACGCCCTGGTCATCGTGCGCGAAGCTGACCAGGCCATGCTGTCACATATCCGTGGAGCACAGGTCACTACACCGCAGTTTCACGCGCTGGCTGCCCTTTCGTTTATTCGCGTTGCCCCGCACGGCCTCATTTTGCATGAAACAGTCAGAACCGTCTTGTTTTCTGACCTTCGTCGACGAAACCCGCAACAGTTTTTTGAATTTCACTGGCGCGCGATGGAAGCCCTGATGCATTTGCGCGCCTATGGGACAGAAGCCATCCGCCAGCGAGTAGCTACGCATCTTTTTGCCCTTTGTGCTGATGTATGCCCATCCTTCACGTACTCGTCCGAGAGCGATGAGACGGCGAGGGGGACGCTCCCCCGGGTGGAGGCTCTGCAATCGAATGACTTCCCAGTCATTGAAAGCCTCCTGCAAAGCAGGCGATTGGACGATGGCACGTGCGACCCGGACCAAGACGCCGTGATCCACTCTGTGCTCAGCATTTGCCGCGAGTTCCCGGAGATGGTGCGCGTGGTACGCTCTGCGACGGGAGAAGCGCTGGGCTTTCATACCTGTCTGCTCTTATATCGAGATACCGCCGATCTCCCCCCTGAACGGGAACGCGGGTTGTTACGAGCCGCCATGGGGCAGGCGTTTTCCAGTTGTTATAGCCGAAGTGCCGAGACCGCCGACACGCGCCTCATGTTCTCCGGCTGGACACGGGACGATGATCCCGAGTTCTCGAGGCGCGTCCTGTTCACGGCACTTTTGGTGGATTGGCTTCAACTGAGCAGCGAATACGTCCGCGGCCTTGCTTTTGCGCACAATCGCGCGGCACGTCCGTTTTTTCAGCGACTCGGATTCAAGCTGCTGAACGAACCCACTGTCTCCAGCCAGACCGCGTCTGACTTATGCGTGTTTGACCTGGACTTTCGTACTCAAGGCCTCGAGGGGTGGATCCATGAGATTCTTCGGCAAACCTACCCTTTGTCCATGCACCCCTTGTTGGTCTCTCTTACACCCGAGGATACCCGTATCGCATTGGCTGCCCTAGACAATCCCGACGCACTGGAAGCCAGCGTCTTTGCCAGACGCGCTGGCCTGTCTTCAGAAGAAGCGCGTGCCATACTGCTGAACTACATGACCATGACCCCGCCGCTGAAACCCCTGACGCCTGCGCAACAGCGCGTCCTCTCTGCCACCTTTGTCGACATTCCGCGCCACTATACGTTGGCCATGGACCGATTGCACATGAGTCGGACGACCTATTATCGAAATCTGCAGGACGCGCTCTGCAATCTGACCACACTCCTTCGCAATCGGCCTTCTAACGGCCTAGAGGGACGCGCCGCCAAAAATGTCCCCTACCCACGTACCCCTTGACCGCCGACCGCTGCCACCGTCGTCGGTCAGGGCGGCTACCGTCGTAGGGCAGGGCGGCTGGCGTCGTAGGGTTGCTTTACGGCAACATGGAGTTGGCCACCGCCGCCAACTGCGCGATGCTCATATAGGGCTTCACCGTCAGCGGTCCTTCAACCATCTTCCCGCGTCCCACCTGAATCTCGAACTCGACCCCCCGATACCAGTACTCAAGGATCTTCATGCCCCGGTTTTCATACAATGTCGCTGGCACCGCGTCTTTGAGAAACACGGTCTGGATGTCTCGCCCAACCAACGTGTCGGGGTTTGCGCGCCGAGACGTTTGCAAGGTAAGCAAAGCAAACTGCAGCGACTGCTCGTTGTAAAATGTCCCGACGAAAGTCGAAGTCGTCCCGGGGCCTTGCGTGACATATGAATATACGCTTGTGGCCACGAAGGGTAACACAGGCAGATGAAAGCCCATCCTCGCAAATTCAGCCCAGTGTGCCGTGAGCTCACGCCGTGATCCGCCCGGAGGCCGATGCGGAATCGTCGAGTTGGCAATCGCCGCCAACTGAGACTCGCTGAGCCAAGCCGCACGCGCGACGATGTTGCCACTTTGCCGATTCAGCGTTCCGATCGCGGAGGAGACGTTGCCTTCGATCCCCCGGTACAGCCAAGCGATGCTTTGCACCCCTTTGATATCCTGGTAGATACCCTGGATGCCCCATTTGAGGGACACATAGTGCCACGGATAGGAACCCTGCGGCACGGGTGCCATCACACCATCATACTCATTCAGGCGAATAAGGCCCCCATGGCGCTGGTCGAAGAAGTCTGCAGTCAGAAGTTGGTCAATCGGACCCATGCCCTCGTGCGCCTCGATCCGCGACGGGGTAAAGGGGAGTACAGGCATGGCGACGCGGTCTGTGCCAAACGCCTTCACAGCACGCTCAAACGGCGCCCAAACGATCCCTCGCTTCGCGCTGGACAGATTTATAATGTGTGGAACCAGAATCAAGGCCGTCGCAGTGACCGCCAGCGCCAAGAGAGCGAAACGCACGCCACCGGCCGCTCGCGGCCAGCGCAGACGTCTCCTTTGCGCAGAGCCAACTTTTCTTGCCTCTTCCACTATCCGACGTCGGATCGCTTCTTTGCGATCCGGGGCGATGGGAACGAGCGTTCCTTTTTGCAACATCGCGGCGTCCCGCTTCGGATCATCCATGTCAAACCTCCCTATGTTCACTATGGCATCGACTCCTGTAAGTCCAATCGCAACACCTTGAGTGCCCGGTGCAGTGTTGAACGCACTTTGGCTTGGCTCCAGCCCAGAATGATCGCTGTATCTTCGGTCGACAGGTCTTTGACGATCCGCAACAAGACCACTTCCCGATAGGGGCGAGGCAAGGCCAGTAAACTTTCCCGAAGTTCGATCGCCGTCAGGTTCCTGCTCCCGTTCGCCGTCTCCGATGCCCGCAACTCGGAACTCAAGTGCTCCTTGCGTCTTCCGTCCCGACGCCTTACATCGCTGATGTAGCGTCGTGCAATGCTCCACAGCCATGCCCGGTAGTTACCGGGGTCACGCACCGTGGATAACGCCCTGACCGCTCGCAAAAATGTCTCTTGCACCACGTCTTCCGCCGAAGCTCGACTTCCGAGCATATACCAGGCAAATGAATGGATAGCGTCAGCATGCATTTGAAACAGTTCTTCCACCGTCTCACTCATCGACCGATCCTGCAACACGCAATCCCCTCCACCTCATAGCCGCCGCGATACCCGCTCCTGCACTATAGACGTTCACCGCGCCGATTTGTCGCATCATGTTGCAAATTGACGTATATGATCTTTTGAGGGAGGCGCAAACTATGGAGATCCATGTCGTCAGAAGCGGGGAATCACTGGCCGCGATAGCGCAGCAGTACCGAGTCACGCCTGAGTCTGTGATAGCGGCCAATCAGCTCCCATCCACGCGGCTCGTTCCCGGGCAAACGCTCGTGGTGCCGACGGCCGCCCGATCCTACGTCGTCATGCCAGACGACACCCTCTATGCCATTGCCACCCGCTACGGAGTGAGCGTCGCAAGATGGCTGGCGGCAAACCCGCAACTCAAGGGCAACTCGATTCAAGTCGGGGATGTACTTCGACTTCCGACACTGTCGGCGCTCTCGCGTCCTACCAAGACAACGCTCGGCTTTCTGGAACTGCGGCAGTCACCGGTCGATGAGGCAACGATCTACAACAACGCTTCAGAGTACACCTACCTCGCCCTGTTTGGCTACGGCATGAGCGCAACCGGGTCGATCACGCCAGCCCGCGATGGCCCCGCGCTACGCGCGCTCGCACGCACCAGTTCCGTTCCATCGGCCACCTTCTCCAATTGGACAGACACGGGCTTTCAACCGGACGCCGCACACGCGATTCTCGCGGATTCAGGCATGCGGGGGAACTACATTAAAGAGATGGTGAGCATCGTCACGACAAGGCAGTACAAGGCCGTAGCCATCGATTTCGAGAGTTTGTACGCCGAAGACCGCGAAGGATTCGTTGAATTTCTCGCCGAGCTTTCCGCTTCGCTCGATCCCATCGGAGTCCCCACCATCGTCTGTGTAATGCCGATCACCGGACACTTGTATTACGAAGGCCCGATCATTCAGGCATACGACTATACGGGTATCGCAAACCACGCCACGTACATCATGCTGATGTCCTACAACTGGTCATGGCCCGGTGGACCTCCGGGTCCCGTCGCAGCTTTACCCTTGGTACAATACAATATCTCGTACGCACTGCAACACATGTCTAATAAAAAAATCTTGCTGGGCCTCGTTCGCTACGGATATGATTGGGCCTTGCCGTATCAACCCGCAGAGGCCACATTGACGTGGGATGTGCAGGCCGTCGTGCAAAAGGCTATGGGAGAGCAAATCCCGATCCAGTTTGACAACGTGAGCGTGACGCCTTTGCTCCAGTATGGGGATTACGGAGGACAGCAACACGTGATCTGGTTCGAGGATGCGCGTAGCCTCCAGACCAAACTGCAAATGGTCGAAAAATATCAATTGGCAGGGGTGGCTGCATGGGAACTCAGCGAGAATTTCCCGCAGATGAAGCCGCTCATCCTGGATCATTTTCAAATCGCGCACCTATGACCCACAGGCGAGCTGAAGCGCCGTTCTGCCAGCGCATTGGTGCTCGCCTGACGGGAGCGGACGGGATTTCACGCGATTCAGGTCACGCCATCCGCATCCGCTACGGCAACTGAGTGGATGCGGATGGCGTGACCTGCCTGTTCAGGTGGCCTTCTCAGTAAGCGATGGCAATCGCCACGGAACCTCCATGCCCGAGCGCGGCCACTGGTGTGGCGCTCGACGATGTCGACGTAAGCGGGGGCATTGGTTGCCCCTCCGGGGTAAAGTAGTGAAGATTGGCATCCCCGAGCACCAGCAGCAACCCGTTGACAGGATCGTACGCGATGGCATTTGCACTACCCGTGTTGGTGAGTCCAATTGGAAAGGCCGTCGCCCTGGATTGCTTCGTCCCATCCGCCGAGTACGCTCCCACATAGTGACTGTGGTTAGATTTTGAATAGATACCGCAAACGTAAAGTTCATTGCTCTGCGGGTCATAGGCAATGCCGTACGGGCTCTGGCCGACTCCCGCAAAATTCCCGGGAACATGAACCCGATCGCCCGTCGTGGCATTGAACGCGACAACGGGCGAACTCCCCGACGCATATTGCGATCCTCCAAGCTCACGCGTGACAAACAGCCTATCTGCTCGCGGATCATACGCCATGCCATTTCCCGAGCTAAAAATCGAAGAAAACTGGGTGTTTTGAAACGGAATTACTGTTCCGGTCAATGTCAACTGGATCAGACCAGGGGATTCACCGCTGTCGTTATACACGTAGAGTCGATTTCCCGCCGCGTTGAGAGCGAGATACTTTGGCGACTGCAAGATGGGTGGGTCCAGCTTCGCCACTAACTTTCCGGACGTCGTGTATTCATAGATCGCGCCCTTCTCTGCATCCGAGACAAAGACTGTCTGGGTCACCGGATCGTATACCAGCCCTGTGGGTTGCGACGCGTCCGCGAATCCTCCGGACGGATACAGGCGATGTCCCAGCATGTTATCCTCAAACAGACCACTTTGCTCAGCGATCAGCAAAGCCGGAACCTGCACCGTTGCCGTATAGGTCATTGCGCGTCCGTCGCCTTTCCACTCCACGGAGAGAGGATAGTGACCGGGCGCCACTGTACCCGGAACCACGAAGGAGAACTGGTACACCGAGTCCTCCTTGCCACTGCCAGCCCTTGGCGTCAGCGCAAGAACCTCTTTGATCCCAAGTGACTGACCGCCAAGCGTCAAGGATAAGTGTCCGCTCCCGGGAGACGCCGATTGAGCCACGCTCACATCGTCAGTCAACGTCGTGTCCTGGCCTGCCACTGCCACCAATGTTGTCGCAGACAATGAGTTCGACTTCATCGGTGGTGCCAGTGGGGCCGCTGAAGAACGCTCCGTTAGACTCCACTGCGCCGCTTGCAGATTTGCGACGATTCCCTCCTGCATCAAGAGCTGCCTCAAACTGTAGAGCGATGTGTAGACCGTCGGCGTTCCAGAGTCAGGAACTGGCATAGTCTCCTTTTCAATAAAGCCGGCCATGCGCCCGTTAATCGTCACACGCATCTCACCCATCGTGTGGGCCCCCGCGCGAGCGCTCAGCTTCCCGTTCCACATCGCATCTTTCGGCAACGTCAGTGCCCAAGTATCCGTCGAATTCATCCACTTCGAACCCCAGCCACTTGCGATAAGTGCACGGCCGAGCACATCGACCGGTAGCCATGCAAAAGAAAGTGCCGTTTCAGAAAGTGTCGCACCCTGCGTAGTTGATGTCGCAGCAAAAACATAGGAAGGACCAGACGTCACAGCCAACGCCGCGACCAAGACACAAGCACATGCAACCAGTTTACACTTCATGCGATTTCCCCTCTTCTTCAAAAATGTTGAAACCTTCGATTCGGAAATGGCAGCAATCGAAAAGTTTAGGTTTTAGGCAACTGTAGTATAGTGAGCACTCCTTGTAGTGTCAAGTTTTAGCAATCGCCTTCAGTGCTGACGGAATGAAAGGAAATATGTAGAAACCAACCGCAGACCTCTTGACGACGAACGCTGGCGCGACAGCGCCATGTCACCGTCAATCCTGAATAACGGCGCAGCCGATTATTCTTCTGGCTGACGGTGGCGCGACAGCGCCATGTCACCGTCAATATGTCAAGGTTGAGGACGGGTTTCCTGTAACCAAAGTAAGCTCACCATTGCCCCAGCAACGCAAGCAAACCCAAAGAATAAAAGACCTGCTCCCGCTCCCCAAAGCGCATACAGGGTTCCATATCCCGCGACTCCCACGATTCCTCCGAGCCTGCCCGCCATCTCCGACAGACCTTCTCCCGTCCCGCGAACTGGCGTCGTGAACTGTTCTGCCGGGGAGATGACGATGGTCTTGTCGGGACCGGCGGGTCCAAACACGAAAGCAAGCCCCATCAAGGTTATGACGACAAGAAATGCTGGGTGAGGAGTGAAAAGGAGGATCGCACCAAGCGTCAAGAGGGATGCCCCTCTCCCTGCGAATCCCCAGATCTGTAGCGGGCGCCGTCCCCAGCGATCGATGAGAAAAACAGTTGCAAGCGCTGCAGGAATCGTGACGGCCTTCACGTACACACTACTCCACACGGACGCTCCGACTGATTGCCCCAGCAAAGAGACCAAAACGACTTGGCTGTTCCATGGTACCGATGTCAAATTACTCGTCCACACGAGTCGGCTCGCGGCAAATCATCCTTGTTTCAAGACCACACAAGAAATTAGAGGTGACGGACCAGGAAATCAAGCAACAACTTGAAGTTCCGGATCTCGCCTGCACTGTCACCGAAGGCGCCGTGTCCCTCTTCAAATTCGTAATAGTCAAAGTCGCGCCCCTCTCGCAAACCGCGTGCCAGCATGCGATCGCGAAAGCCCCGAGCCTGGCTGATTGGGCAGCGCGGGTCATTTACACCGTGGACGATAAGCATCTTTGCTCGCAAGGCAGCGACGTGCGTGACGGCGCTGCGATCTCGCCACAAATCTCTGTCCTGGTCGGGATCTCCCATTTGCTGGCGCAGGTAGTATTTGAAATGGTCCATGCTCTCCGCATACAACTGCTCGATGTCTGAGATGCCGACAAACGGGGCACTCACCGCAAATACATCAGGCGCCTTCACGGCCGCGATGTAGCTCATATAGCCGCCATACGAAATCCCGTGGATGCCAATCCTATGAGGGTCCACAAAGCCCAGGCTCTTCAGATAGTCGGCCCCCGCGACGACATCCTGCAAATCTTTTCCACCCCAGTCCTGCAGACACGCATCGCGCCACGCCACGCCGTAGCCTGTGGATCCGCGCACATTGGGCATCAACACCACGTAGCCCTGATCCACGAGTGTCTGCACCTGCGGGTCAAAGTGGCGATAAAACTGACCGGTCGGCCCTCCATGGATATAGAGGATGGCGGGCAACTGTGCTCCAGGTTCGATATCCCGTGGTGCGCACAGCAAGGCTGGCACGAGAACGCCGTCTTGCGACGGATAGAACACGTGTTGATCCGTCACAAACCAGTCGGGATCCATGTCCCCATAGGCCGCAGGACACAGCACTTCGTACGAATCGGCGGCCATGTCGTACAGGAGGATCTGCGTGCGCCGATTCGATGCAGAGTGTGAGATCAGCAGTTTGCTGTCGCCAAGGACGAAGTGGACCCCGTACGCGATGCCGTCTGGCAAGGTCGGCCGCTTGGCTTCACCAGTGGCCACGTCATACAGAACGGGAAATATCGCCGACTCTTCGCTCCGCATCGCAAGCAGCCATCGCCCGTTCTTTGAGAAGGACCCGGCGTACTCCTCTGCCAACCCGGGACCAAACCACTGCACGTCGCGCGTCTCGATGTCCAGAACTCCCGGGCGATTGACACCCGTTGCATCGGAATTGACGGCAATCCGCTGACCGTCCGGATGCCAATCCGCGACACTCTCGCGCGATCCATCTCGTACGCGCCAGCGCCACTGCGACGGATCCCCTTGCGCGTTCCGTTGCAAAGGATCCTCTTGCACGTTCATGATGTACACGTCCTGATTTCGCAAATTGCTTGAGGCATTGGTCGCGTAGGCGATCCGCTCACCGTCCGGACTCCAGGTCGCCCCAGCGGCGGGGGGACTGCTGTGCGGCATCTGCGGCCAACCCCGGGCTGCAAAAGGGGAGCGGAAGATGTTCATTTTTTCATTTCCGTTCTGGGTGACGAGCATCCAGCCACTGTCTGGGGCGGCCG
>Ga0080006_1175989_pt1 | contig 13840 bp, 14 predicted proteins | sample RS3BMetagenome_FD_69209 | JGI IMG/M metagenome (GOLD analysis project Ga0080006, IMG submission 69209) | Ferric oxide microbial mat and aquatic microbial communities from Rainbow Spring, Yellowstone National Park, USA - RS3B (SPADES... ...
AGTCCTCTTCCACCGTCGGATACCACCGTCGGATACCAGCCAGCTACTTCCACCGTCGGATACCGTTTCGATATTCTTCCACCGTCTCTCTTATGGAACCCGGCCATATATATATTGTAAATGTAGTAAAAAATCCTCCTCTAATCATAATATATAATATAGTATAAAATATACTACATTACATTTCGTTATTTATTCATACGCAGCTCGCCATTCATTGGCAGCCATTCTTCTTAATTTTCTAATATCTTTTCTCGGATATTCTTTTCTTAGTCTCTTCAATTCTCTTTCAATATATTGTTTACGTGTAGGCCGTCTTCTTCTGGTTGACTTAGAACTTCTGGTTCGTTTAGTTGCTGTTGTATCACTTTTTGATCTCCACATTTTAGCAGCCATTCTAAATAATTCTTGAGGTTTTTTGTTAGGATATTTTTTACGAAGTTTTCCTATTTCTTCTTTAATAAATAAATTATATTTATTTGGTTTTCTCCTTCTTCTAGTTGCCTCATGTCCTTCTTTTTTGGCTTTTCGCTCAGAACTTTCTTTTTTGGCTCTTCGCTCAGGACTTTTTTTGGATCGTTCAAATTTACTGCCCGTTATGTCACCTTTTGATTTCCACCTTTGAGCAGCCATTCTAAAAATTTCTCGAGGTTTTTTGTTAGGATACTTTTTACGAAGTTTTCCTATTTCTTTTTTAATAAATAAATTATATTTAGTTGGTTCTCGAGCTCCTCCAGTAATAATTCCAGTTCCTATAGATTCAACAGCCTCTCTTTCAATAGTTTTTTCAGGACTTTCAATACTTTTTTCATGAACTCCAAATATTTCTGATAACCCTCTTTCTATTTCTTCACGTTCCTGTTTTTTCAATTCTTTTCTCAATTCTTCTAGTTTACTTTTACCAACAGGAGTAGATTCTAATGGCATTACTGTAGATTCTACAAATGCTGGATTTCCGCTCTCTTCTAATGGTTCTGTTTTAGTATACGGTGGTTCCTCAGTTTCTAATCCTAAGAAGGATAACTCTTCAGGTATTTGAGGTTTACTTTCAATAGGAAAATCTATCAGTTTTGTAATATCCGAAATTATTTGGGCATCTTTTTTAATTACTTCTGTTGGGGTACCAGTCAATTCACTTGTAGCTTCAATAATCGATTCAGTTGCCGTCTTATTAGGAGCAGTTACAGCTGCTTGAGCAGCCGCTTGTTCCACTACATCCTTATCTAAAGCTTTTTCATTTCCAAGTTGAAGCAATTCTTGCTGTTTTTGTTCAACCGCTTCTTTAACTAGTTCTTTTTGTGTTTCAGGTGATACATTGTATGCTTCAACAATCGATTTAGTAGCCTCATCCATTGCTTCATGCAACTCTTCTTTAGCTGCTTCTTCTTTTGCTTTTTCAATACTCTTTTCAGTACTAACTATTTCAGGTAAACCACTTTCCAATGATGCCTTCTTAATAGCTTCGGTGCTACCCAGTATATCATCTAATCTCTTCAGTATTTCTTTTGGGACATCAGTAGTTTTCAAAATCTTATTCAACTGTCCAGTTCTTTTAAATTCACGATACAAATCTCTTGCAATATTAAATCTCCCTTTTCGAATCTTTTTTTTATTAAATGCTTTCCTCATTTTAACAAGAAATCTAACCCACTGATTTAAACGTCTTTTTCTTCGTCTTCTTGCACCTCCATAAAAATCAACATGATCCATTAACCTGCTCGTCAAGTATCTGCCACCTGTATAAACTCCACCAGTCATGAGTTGGCCTCCACTAGTTACTAATAAATCTGGTATTAGTTCTAATATTGTCGCTAATATTCCGACTAAGTCCATATATATATTATTAACATATATTTTATTATTTCAGTTTCCTGGGTATAAAATCACTTGAACCAAAATAATAAAACGGTGCACTGTTTCTAATATAAATAAATTTATCTCTTTTGCCATAAATTTTATTCAATATATCTTTGGGCATTCCGAAATGAACTAATAATGTGTTATAAACATTAACATCAAACTTTTCAGGAAATATAATTAATGCATCCAATTCTCTCAATATAGTTGAACTTTTCATTCCCTTATTTAAATGGTGTATTATAATAATAATTGTAATACTATAATTCCGGCCATTTTGTGCTAAAACATTTGCAAATCTGTCTAAAATTTTGTTCATTTTGGGATGGGGATAGTTTTCACAGTCATCAAATATCACCAAAGAATTTTTATAATTGGCAGGATTAGGAACACCAGACCAATCATTCTGTGATTTCTCATCTTCAAAACGAGCCGCCTCATCCAAATCAATAATTTTAGCAAAGTCCAAATCATCATAAGTTTCTTTGACACCAGATAATACAACAACATTGTCTTTTGGATTATATTTATGATACAAATTAATTAAATATTTCGCCAATGTAGTTTTACCAACCCCCTTAGCTCCACATATAATAATCAGGTCATTTTGTTTACTGTCATTTCGATTCTTGCCAGGAAAAAATAGTTGATATTTCTTTCTCGAGTATTCATATTTACTCATAATATATAAATTAACTACAAAATAAAATACAATAGACTTTAATGGGTCCTAGTTTTTTAATGTATTCGTAAAATTCTCGATTCGAAAGCTGCTTTAATAGTAATCTTAATATAATCAGTTCGCCACATTCATTTCTTGACAGTTCTTTTTCTATAGGTCCAAAACTATGCTGAACTAGATATCCTTGAACATTATATGGATTGTAAGTTACTTGATAACCCATCTGTATCAATTTTTCAAGAAGCTTACTTAAAATTTTTTCAGGAGGCTTTTGATTTTGTTTGTTCTCAATATATTTCCATTGTTCATCTGGATAGAATCCATAAGGATCAAAAAATTCAATTCTATTACCTTTATTAAATAATGCTGTCCAATGTCCAATATTGTCAGGATAACCAAAAAATATTATATGATCCCGTCTCAACAGATCCGCCGGTTTAGTATTAAAAAGTTCCTCATATCTAATAATAATTGTTTTGATTCCTAACTCATCTAGGACATGTTTAATGTCAAAATTTGAAAGTGCCATAAAATATATATCTCTATATATAATATGATTGAGATTAATGACACCGATCCAGACAATATTTTCATTAACTTGACACTTTACAATTCAACGGATACTCACATTCCTGCCACTATCGATATTGGATTAGAAAAACCAGTTCTGAAAAATGCATCTGATTACAAATTATCGATTGTAAGATTCGAATGCCCGTTATATGATGTTTTACCGTCCTATGATTTAACATCGTTGACATTAAAAGGGGGCATTTTTTATAATGGGAACTCTTATCTCGTAACATATTCTGGTCCAGTATACAATAATACAATTAATGATTTTGTTGCCATTTTGAACAATATAATGAGTCAATCTTATTCAATTTTCTTATCAGCTAATCCGAGTTTCCCAGCCAATACTCCTCCTTATTTCTTTTATGAGCCAAGAGATCGTTTATTTCGATTAGTTGTTCAAAAACAAGTTGCACAAGCTAATAACTTATATATATTAATACATCAAGACATTTTTGTATACATTAGCAGTTTTCCGTACTTGAATACTTCTCCTATATCAGATTGTTTCGCCTTTAATATTATTCAACTAGATAATAATATCTATAATAGTCCAATATATCCATCGACTAATAATAGTGCATTCATTCAGTATCAAGAATATCCGACTGATTCAGTATTTAACTCCCTACAGAGTGTTATTATTACATCGAATCTACCTGTTCGATTTGAGTTCCTACCTCAACCGACTGCGCAATCTGTTCAGACATTCAATAATCTTAGTTATATTTCATCCTTTCCTATTCTGACTGATTTTCTTGTTCCTGTTAATAGATTTGGTGACCAATTTAGCACATTATACTATCTCCCTACTGCAGAGTTTCGTTGGGCAGATTTCATTTATAATCAAGCAATTGATCGTTTGTCATTTACATTTTATTATCAGAATAAAAATCAACAAACTTATCCATTACTGTTGCATCCAAGAACAACAGCTAGTATCAAACTTTATCTAAAACATAAGAAATTATTTTATAAATAAATATATATATGTCCATCGGCTCAGTAGTCAATACTAATCTGAATCTCTATCCATTAAGTTTATCTAGTGCAAATGGAATCCAAACGAATATGGGAAGTACATCAGCTAGTATTACGAACTCAATTTTTACATCAGGAACTGCTACTGTTTATCCAATAATTGGGACTCCTAATTCATTGTCAGGAGCCGTTGCAATTAATCCAAATGGAACACCTAATCTATCAGCATATCAACAATTACCTATTCTTGCTTACTTTGTATATCTTAACAATGTAACTACTAATGCTGCAGGTCAAAGTGCAACAGTTAACTTCGTAAACCCAATACCAACTATTTTTTGTGAATTTTATGATTTTAACAACAATCTATCTCCATTAGTTCATTTGGTTCCAGTTTATAGTGGGAATACATGTACTGGATTTAATGTAGCTGCTAGTGGTGTTGTAAGTAGCAGGAGTTATTCATTTGTTATATTCGGTGTGTAATATTATGTTATATATAATTATATATAATGAGTCTAGGAGTAGTTGCTGGTGTCAATCCATCTAATGCATGTGTATTAGATCAATGGATTTTACCACTAAATTATCTTATAAGATATGTTACTAAACAACCTGCTATAGGATATAAAAATGTTTCAATGGTAGGTGGTCCTGTAACTAGTGGTCAATATTCTGTTTTTCCAATTATTAATCCTTCAGTAGCTTCTGGAAATATAAAAGCTTATATACTAGAAATTTATAATTTATCTATGCCTGCTTCTAGTACATCAAATGCATATTCTTTACCTGGTTTTGCTATTAGTGGTTACGGTGCATTAATTAATGATCTTTCTGGAATAAAATTTGTTTACAACGGAAGCAATAATACATTCCAAATTCAGAATACAACTTCTAATCCAATTTCGAATTTTGCAATGTGTATTCAATTATATGGTTTCTAAATGAATTATATGATAGTATCATATAATTCATTTATTCTAACTGTTCCTCAATCGATCTGGCTCGTCTTGAAGAAGAACTAGCTGCACTTCTAGGCAACATTTTTCGAATATGAGGCAGCAATCTAGCTAATTGAGAACTAAGATTTTCGTCTTCTTTTGATTCAGAGCCAGATTCAGAAGATTGATCACCAAAAATCAGTCCACTTAATAATCCTTTGATTCCTGAGAAGAGGTGACTACCAATACCTGATAATAGATTACTCAAACTAAATGCACCACCCATATAGAAATCAGAATATGGTGGATATGGCATTTTAACCAGTGCAGGAATGCTGAATCCTTGCTCTGGTCTCAATAAACCAGTATTCAGTGATACATTCTGGTTATTGATCGTCATCCAGCCATCATAAATAATGATTATATGTAATTCTGGTGTAATAGCAACAGCTCCGGTGTAATTTGGATTAAAACAACTCACCTGAATCTGGAAGTTCCAAGTTCCGCTCATTCCAACATATGTCTCATTTAGAAGCTGAATATCAGCTCCAAATTCTAAACATACTGGATGGCCTGTTCCAATTACTGTTAGGTTATTGCCACCATTATATAATTGAATAGCTTGTCCACTTGCTTGAGTCCATGGAATGATTAAACCATTTTTACGAGAAACAAGATAAAGATCTTGTTGATTTAGTGTTGATAGAATACCTGAAGTGTTACCCCAAGTAAGTGTAACATTAGTGATTGGTAAAAATACATCTGGATCATTTAGTGTTTTATTGGAATTTTGCACTGCAACATAAACCCGTCTGGGAATACTTTGGAATTGAATAGTATTACTAGATAGTGTTGCTGAATTTCCAGGATTGATTGGTGATTGATTCTGATAAATGAAATTTTGGACCTGAGAATAATTGTAACTAATCATTGGAGGAATAGCCATGTAACTAGGCAATGTATAATATCCGAGGATAAGTAATGGTTGACCTAAAGTTACAGTTACAGAGTTCCATGTAACAGGATCAGAATCTGCATCGTGTCTGAATATTCTATTTAGTTGTACTGGATCCCATGTGATGTTTACTGAGAATTGTGTAATTTGTGTAAAACCTGGTTTTTTATACCAATGCTCATCAAAAATCAATGGAGAAATCATTAGTGGTTCAGTGAATGTTGCTGTTAATGTCGCTGTTCCATTTGTAGAAGCTGGAGTTAATGTTGGATTAGCAGATACATTAATTGGGAAACTGTTACGAGATGTATGATTATAGGAATCTCCATAAAATCCAAACGGAGACGTTACGAATAGTTTTGACATAAAGTATCGGAATGTTTGATCAAGCATACTAGGAGTTTGTGATCCAGTACCAGCAATCAATTCTTCGCTTCTGCAATAATAAAGAAGTTTATCCATAATCTGAGAACTTCGGATATATGTCGACTGATTATTTAACAAAAATGTTAATGTAGCAATGCTTTTATGCAGTGGGAAATCAGCAAACCCACCATAAAGTGTATTCCAAACATTAGCCTGAAGAACTTGTGGATATTGTGCTGTATTAAGTGTACCATTAATAGATACTGTTACTGGGACTTGAATTCTAGCTAATCGTGATATAATTGAAGATGGGCTGGGTGGAATAATAGCAAAAGTACAGTTACTCTGTGAAAAACTAGTAGCAGGATATGTAATATATCTGATTTCCTGTGGACTTTGTGCAACTAATAACTTTGTCTGAACACTTTCTTCTAAATCGATTGGCGGGAATGTTGTCTTATAAAAAATTGGCGCAGAACTCATATTATATATTATAGAATATATAATATTTATTCCGTTTAAATAATACTAGGAAATGCGTCATATCCAACCACAGCAGTAATAAAAGTTATATTGCTAAAAGTAGCAGTAATATTTAATGTCAGTGTTCCTGTTCCTGGAATATAACTTACAACACCAATATCTGGTTCATATTGTGAAGGTATTGTATGATTGTAATTGGACAAGATTGGATCAAATGCGCCAGGAGCAGGAGGATTAACTTGGATATTGAATTGAGCTGTACCACTGCCAGATGATGTTAATGATTGGAACAAGAAAACCATAATTAATGCATTACCATATATAAAATAATATGTTTTTACTGTACCTGATAATGTCAAACTTCCAGATGTTAAATTGAAAGATTGTATACCAGTAACAGGTGAGACATAGAAGGAACTATTTGTACTAATATTGTTAAATATTGCAGTATTAAAACTGTATCGTAATAATCCAACACTCATATTTATATATTATATAGCATATATTATTTATCAAATTCAAAAATAAATTTAATTCCATCATCTATTTCTTTTATTCGGTGTCTTCTGTTTTTATTAGGTGTAAATTGCCTAAACCGGTAATATCTATTAGTTTCATCGATTTTAGAATATTTAAATCCATGTCTTCTTAACCAACTTATTGCACTTCTTCGTGTAAATAAATCTTTATCAAATAATACACTTTGAACTTCACTACGCATATAATTATGCGTTTAAATTATTATAAATTAGTTATAAGTAGATTTAATGGAAGAAATTTTGAATATTTTGGATGAACTATCTGACAAAAAGAAAGAGACTGAACCAAATGAAAATATCTGCAGAGATTGCCATGAGGATTTGATAATAGCTGATAATGAATATGTATGCCCTAAATGTGGATTAGTGAGTGATCAAGTAATTTTTTCAACTAATTCGAAATCGATTGAAAAAACTCATTCAATTAGAAACAAATGTATCTATAAGCGGATTAATCATTTAAAAAACTATTTAGATCAGTTGCAAGGTCGAACCAATAAACAAATACCTGATAAAATTGTGAAAAAGATTAAACGGGAGTTAAAAAAAAGACAAATTGACATAAATACATTAACTATTGATCAACTGTATAATATTCTAAAAGAATTAAATTACAGTAAATATTACTATAATTTAACTCCCATTTATTGCCTTTTAACTAACAAAAAGCAGCTGCGGATAAAATATCATCATGAAAATAAAATTAAAGACCTATTTATTAAATTGCAAATCCCATTCGAAAAAAATAAATCAGAATCACGCAAAAATTTTTTGAGATACAGCTATATTATATATAAGATATGCGAGTTGCTGCAATATGATGAATATTTACCTTTTATACATCTGCTCAAAAATAAGAAGAAAATTGCTGAGCATGATAACCTGTGGAAATCGATTTGTGAACAGATGAATTGGAAATTTTATGAGACTGTTATTTAATTTATCTACGAGGTTGTGCTGTATTATTATTTTTTTGTTCATTGTCTATTTCATCTCTGGTATTCATAGAACAACAGTTACTGCATTTTGAATTTTTTACATAACGCAATAAGTAATAAACAACTCTTTCAATGACTACAGTACAAGCAATAACAAGAGATGTTATGCTAATGGGATCCATTCAATAAATATATATAATAAAATATTATATATATTTATTTAACAATACAATGGCCGTTAATAATCTCGATATATTTGTGTTCAATATGTTTTATGTCGCCTATATTTTGACCCAATTTAAGAGAATGCATAGCATTAGATGTTTTTTCAAATCTAATTTCTTGAGTAGCATAGAAACCGTCAGTATGAATTCGGACAATATGTTCTAAATGTGGCTCAATAAGACGAGATAAGATATATCTCATTTTAGATAGAATAAATGGCCCAATTCTAGCAAATGGGGTCATAAATATGTCATCGTATGTTACTGATTTAACGATATAATATTTCTCATCTTTATAATACGGCAACAAATCAAGAATTATATCTCCTTCTATTTTGCTGGGGACATCAGAATTCAATATTTGTTTATTTTTATTTTTTGCACACAGTGAACCCCATATAAAATTGAGTAAATATTTGAAATAAGACTTATATTCAGGATATTTAGTTTTGAGTTCGATTAATTCTTTTACATATAAGCTAAACACTTTATTTCCATTAATACAACATGAAGCAGGATATAATAGAGCATTAGGCAACCCATCCTCAATTAGTTTAATTTTATATCCCAGTTCTTGTGCTCGTTTCAGATCATGATATGTATAATAATGTTCAAAATTTACTCTGAATAATCGACGATCGATTCCTTCAATTATGCAACGAAATATACCATGTGGAAGATATTTTAAATTATCGAATTCGCTTTGTGTATAATGACGAAATTCTCCTCGTTTTATAGGAAAAGTAAATAGTGAATGAGAATAAATATATGGATAAGCCGAGTTAATATCATATTCATGAGCAGGCCCTTTATAGTCTTTAGCATACCATATAATACCTCCTGACATGCTATTTAAAATCCATTTTGCTTCATCTGGACTGAGTTCTTCTACAGCCAAACCACAATTTAATGTATAGAAACGATAAAGAGCTGTTTTCATTATATTTCCTGTCTTATATAAATTATAAGTTCCATTAGTCGCCTTTTTGAGGAAATCTGCTGTTTTAATAAATTCTTGATATTCCGATTTTATATCAGGTGTTACAGATTTAATAAAAATATATTTGCTGGTAATACATTTATTATAATGTTTCTTAAACTTTTCGTAACTAATTGTATATTCTTTTACACCATCGTATAATAGAACTTGGTTGACATTTTCACCACCTTTAAATAATATTGGCTTTTTCTCTTCAAAAGCAATACCTTTAATTCTGAAAATATTAGTAACATTACCAGGTGAATAATGAGAATCCTTTAGTTTGATATTAATAATACATTTTCCAGTTTTATCAGAATTATATTCATAGTCGCCGGTAACAACTATTTTACATTGTGGCATTTTATTTTCGATATCTTTAATATATGTAACAGGGATCTTATCATCTCTGGATAGTCCACAAAATCTTTTCAAACTAGATGGCTTTGGAAAAATCCTTTTTGTAATATTAGGTGCATGTCTCATGAGGCAATCATAGAGACAATCATTATGAGGTCCGCATCCACCTTTAGCTTCTGTTTCTGGAAAATAAATAATTTGGATTCCTTTAACGATTTTTTCGGGTTTATTTTCTAATAACGATTCATTAGAATCTGAAATTACACCATCATTTTTAAATGACCAAACTACATTTCTATCTTTATTCAGATCCATCATTTTTGTCAATGAAAACCATTTTATTAGATTTCCGTTTTCATCGGCTAGAAGAATATTTGCTTTAAAATAACCTCCTAATTTATCCTCTTTGAGAATATTGAAAAAATTTTCAATTACTTCTTTTGCGTTTTTATATGTATAGTCGCCGTGATATGTATAAGATATACCATGTTGTCTCTTATATTCCATTTTTGTATTTTTTATATATGGTCCTGGAATTTGCATATTAAAACTATCTTATATCTTTTAATTTTATATATGAACGCAAATTTAATTAATCCCTATATTAATCCATATTTACAACTAATAAAACGAGTCAGAAAGGATGAGCTTAGTAATTTATACGCTAAACCTCGCAGAGATAAAGGACTTAATATGCCTCATTATAATTATGTTTATAGTCCGAATATTGCCCATCAAGCTGATTTGTTATTTTTACCGAATGATAGAGGTTATCGATATGCACTGGTTGTAACTGATATTGCAACATTACTTAGTGATGCTGAACCGTTAAAATCTAAAGACAGTGAGGAAGTTGCTGAGGCATTTTATAGAATTTATCGACGTGGAATTTTGAAGCTTCCAAGGGCCATTCGAATGGATGATGGGACAGAATTCAAAGGAGCTGTTTATCGGTGGTTTACAAGAAATGGAGTGCATGTAAGTTATGCTAAACCAGGGAGACATCGGCAGTTGGCAATAGTTGAGAGGACCAATTTATATTTAGGTAAAGCACTATTGAAAAGAATGTATGCTCAAGAAATGTTGACTGGGCAGCCATCAAGACAATGGGTCACTGTATTACCAAAAATTATAGCTACGATTAATGCAGTAAGATATAGGAAACCTCCTCCTGTGACATATGAACCAGTATGTGATGGCAGTGCATGTAAATTAATCCCATTAGGAACACGAGTTCGAGCTATATTAGATAATCCTATAGATTATTTGAGTGAGAAGCGTCTCCATGGTAGATTTCGAGCTTCTGATATACGTTGGGATCCAACAATCAGAATAGTAAAGGATATATTATTATTTCCAGGTACTCCTCCTTTATATTTATTAAGTGATGTTAATGACCCAAATAAAATAGATAATCGAGTAGCATATACTAAAAATCAATTACAGATTGTTAAGGCTAATGAATTGGATCCTGACTATAGGTTGATTGTTGGGAAACCGTCAACCTATATTGTTAAAGATATTATTGGAAAAAAAATAATTAGAGGGAAAACCTATTATTTGGTATTATGGAAAGGTTATCCTCCTGAAGAAGCCACATGGGAATCGAGGGAGAACTTAATTAGAGACGTACCAGAGTTAGTTCGAAAATTTGAATCAAAAATATAATGTCAATAGTTCTTTGTTATTAGAATTATTATCATTATCAGATTTTTTATTTTTAATATCTTTAACTGTTTGTTTTACAGCTTCTGCAAGTTTTTTTGCCATTTCTTTTGTTACATTATTATTTTCATTATGCTCTTGTTTTGTAGGTTCTGGAGGATTAGGAATGTCTGCTGGAACCGATTTAATTTTATCTTCTATATCACATTTTTTAGGTTCTGGAGGATTATGAACTTCTGCATTAATTGGATATATTCCTGCCTCCTCGTCCTCGATATCACCTAATTCTTCTTCCTTCATGAGATGAGTTTTAGTGAATATGTTAACCAATTCATCAAAGGTATTCTGAACCCAGTTAGCATTGTGATGTTTAGTCGATGATTGGATATAATTAATTTTAACTTTCTTTAGTTCACCAGCAAAGGCTAATTTATGCAATGGGCATTGTATATTATGTGTCTTACAGAATTCGAGATAAATTTCATATAAATCCTTGAATTTCATATCTATTCCCTTTTTCTTCATGATGAATGCTTCTTTGATAAATCTAAATGCCGACGGTACATTATCTGCAATATTTTCATCAATCTTTTCAGTTCGAGGACGATCATGTTCCTCATTGAAATCCTTATTAGCTTCAGCAATTTCCATGCAATTCATGTAGAAAGCCTCACCTACTTCAGAATTTTCAAGTATTCTAATTAATTTGGTAAAGTATTCCTTATTATTCTTATATTTATCTGACGTATCAGGCTGGAAATAGCGCCGATCATCATGTGACAAACGAATTGCATAGTTATTAGTATTGATAATAAACGAAACTGTATTTTTTACTTTAATTGGGTCTTGACATTTTCTTTCAACAGAAATAGTACTCTCTGTAATGTAATTTTTGAGCCTATTTTCTAATATTCTCCAGTCATAAGCCGATGCACATGGAGCCTCTTCTAAGACAAACAATACTCGACCTACCAATGGTGCGTTAAATCTTCCAACTAATGACGATACATCAGAAGTTGTATAAACTAATTCATTACCTAAAACTTGTTCCGCCAGAAATCTAATGATAATTGATTTACCTATACCTTGTACTGATGTTAGATAGAGGCATGTCCTCATTTTTCTGCCTGATACAACATGCGAAATCCATTTTTGTATATATTCGAACTGATCCTGTTTACCTGAGCACCATGCTTCTTTGATATGATTCCAAACTTTTTGTACTCTGGCAATAATTTTATTTGGATAGCTCTCTAAAGGTCTCTTTTCTTTATGAATATGTAATTGATCATAAATCAGATTTAAATATCTGACACCATCTTGTTTAAAGACTCTAGGCTTATTTGGATCAGTAATTAATTTATATCCAGGATTTTCGAATGAATAGAACCAATCAATAAAGTTATGTCTTGATTTTCTGCCTTGTTCATCAATATACTTTATTTCTAATGGTTTTAATATTTTCGATTTGAAATTGGAATCGTCAATGTATTCATATTTATTCTCAGATTTACAATATTTTACTACAAATTTAGCATCTGGTATTTTGGCATAGTAGGCGCTAATATATGATTTAATTCCTTCAATATTACCATCTTGTCTTAATTGAGCTAATTTATCCTCACAGAATTCTTCATCAATACTACCAAAGAGCATTTCTGGCTGTTTAATCTTTTTGGTTTTTCGTTGTGAAGTTGTTTTTAATTTCTGATTCAGTTTTTTTAATTGTTTATTCTCCTCAATTAGATCATTCATTTTCTTTTCCATAGCTTCCATTTTTTCCAAAATCGCAGCAAGAGAAACATTATTATCATTAACTTGAACTTCACGAGACATTATATACCTATATTGGAAATTAATTTTTTTATATTTTAAACGCAAAAGGCCGGATTCCATAAGAGAGACGGTGGAAGAATATCGAAACGGTATCCGACGGTGGTATCCGACGGTGGAAGTAGCTGGCTGGTATCCGACGGTGGTATCCGACGGTGGAAGAGGACTGGTCCTATATGTAGATAGCTATATAGATTAAAAAGTAGGTGAAATACCCCCGGGGGCCTATTCTATATATAAAATATATATATAAATATACCTTAACATACTAATTTTAACTAACTTTTTAACATATATAATAATATATAGAAATATAATGTATAATAGAAAGCTAAGAGTGGGCCGAGCGTTAGCGAAGGCTCACGATACGGATGGGCGAGCCGCCCCCCCCTGCCCCGAATATTAAACAATTAAAATCAGATATTTGTAAATCTATGTCAGCATTAATGTTATCTTATTTATTT
>Ga0080006_1135792_pt1 | contig 13839 bp, 11 predicted proteins | sample RS3BMetagenome_FD_69209 | JGI IMG/M metagenome (GOLD analysis project Ga0080006, IMG submission 69209) | Ferric oxide microbial mat and aquatic microbial communities from Rainbow Spring, Yellowstone National Park, USA - RS3B (SPADES... ...
CCTTGTCCTCGCACTGGCCGCTAATACATCCTTTGGAAGCATGCCGGTTTTAGCAAGTCTTCTGGCCAGGGACGGATACCTTCCCAGGGCGTTCACTATTCGCGGCGACAGGCTGGTCTTCAACAGTGGCATCTGGTCGCTCGCCATCCTCTCCGGAACCTTGCTTATCGCAGTCGATGGTAGTACCAATGCCTTGATCCCCATGTTTGCCATTGGCGTGTTTACCGGCTTTACTCTCGCCCAATCAGGAATGGTGGTTCATTGGAAACGCGTTGGCAGCACTGGATGGCAAAGACGTGCTTTCCTCAATGGGCTGGGAGCAGTCATGACCGCAGCTGCTACTGTGATATTCCTGGTAACCAAGTTCACCTCTGGAGCTTTTGTAGTAGTAATTGCCATACCTGGGTTAATACTCTTATTTCACGCCATCTCCAAGTACTACCGACAGCTCAGCCAATCACTACAGATAGGAGCAATTCCCACCTCCAAACCACAGCACAGGCGAACCTTGGTCATCGTACCTGTGAATGGAATATCTCGTCTTACCGAGATGGCTCTCTCGGATGCCTGCTCCTTAGGCGAAGATGTGCTAGCAGTATCCGTAAGATTCACCGATGACCAGAAATCCGCTGATGAACTGCAGAGTCGCTGGAAGGAGTGGCAACCAGGCGTAGAGCTAGTAATGTTGCATTCCGATTATCACTCAATAGTTCGTCCTCTCATACGCTTCGTCAACTCATTGGACCGAGAGAGCCATGAGCTGGTCGCTGTGCTCATTCCAGTGGTCATCCCTCGCAAGCGCCGCCATGTGCTGCTTCACAACCAGATGGACAGAGTATTAGGAGCGGCCTTTCGCCACCGCAGTGATGTGGTGGTCGGACGCATTCCCCTCAGATTGAACGAATGAAGACCCGCCCATATACATACTTCCACCTTCGTTTAGAGTGAGGTTGTCGCGCGACGAGCCATGCGAGTTCGACGACTCAGAGAAATCCGATCCAGACGAGTCGGAAGGGGTATGTACCTCTTTCTGGGATGGAGCCTGGGTAGATGGAGCCTGGGTGGATTCATGCTCTGATGCATGCTCTGATTCACCGTTGCCCATAGAGGACGACTTGGACTCCTGATTGTCCTGACCGGCTTGGTTCTCTTGATTGCTAGAGGATGCATTGGATTGGCCTTTGCCCCCTGGCGTGACGCCAGCGCAGAACTCGCTCACACTATCTCCAGAGGCTTTAGCTGCCTCGGCCAGTTGCTGGAACGCAACCGAGTTGTCCCGGCCACCGTTACTCCCACTAGCCGAAGCTCCCTGCTGCGACTGAGCAAAGTAGGCAGTGCATAGGCCATATTTGGCTGGCCCGCTTAGGTCCGGTCCTTTCGCTTGGGAGCTGGACGTGGAGGAACTACTGGACGTGGAGGAAGAGGAGCTGCCCCCTGTAGAACTAGAGGATCCTGTAGAACTAGAGGTAGAAGAACCACTGCTGGACGAAGTCGAAGTGGTAGAGCTTCCACCGGTACTAGAGCCAGATGACCCAGTTGTCGTACTCCCTGTAGAGCCGAGTATAGAAGTAGACTGGGTATTTGGATTGGGAAGGCTAATGCCTACATGAGAGGCAGCATCGGACAGAGTAGACTGTATTGTAGAAGGAAATGAGCCAGTAGCTGCTGCAGCACTAGTTCCGCTTACTACGAGAGCAGCTGCAACAGCAGCTACTACCTTTGTGGTCAACAGTTTGGATATCATGGGTTTGCTCCTTGGGATCGGCTGGCTGTTCGAAGAGTGTGTCGAGATAGGGTTGGCCCTTAAGGCTGCCATGGAGGCGACCGTAGCAGCCTTTGCAGAAAGCTCCTCGACAGTAGCCGGTCCCTTGGCCACTTGGACCAAATGCGCTACCTCCTTCAAAGGAGGAGGTGCATCCAAAGGGTGGACCTTCCCATCCAGGAGCCGATCGATCAAATGATCGTCTAGTTTCACCCTTCTCTTCACATAAGGATAAATCGCATAAGAGCGTTGCTTTGTTACATCTGCTGTTGAAGGTAGTGATGGCCGAATAAGAGTTCCATCATGGCTTCCACATCTTGGCCAATCTAGTCAACGCTCGATGTTGTAGCACCCTAATAGACCCTTCGCTCTTCTTCATTACCTTAGCCGTCTGCGCTACACTAAGTCCGCCTACTACCCTGAGCAGTACTACCTCTGCTTGATCCTTGGGAAGTTCTTTGGTCAATCTGGAGATAGCCTCCTCTGCTGAGATGGCATCCTCCACCTCCCTAGCGGGATCAGAGAGACCAGCATAGAAGTCAAAGCTGCTCGTAGGCACTGAGTCGGTACGTCGACGAGCTATCTTCCTTCGTGAATCAATGACCCTGCGACGAGCGATAGTAAAGATCCATGCCTTGAAACCACCCTCGTCACCACTGAAGCTGTCCAATCCCTTTGCCGCATCCATCCACACCTCCGAGCAGAGATCCTCGGCCATTGTCGGAAACTGATTCCTTAGGTAGCGAAGGAGAGAGGGGTTGAACTCATGGTAGAGCGCAGCGATAGCTTGCTCATCACCAAACTGAGCTTTCTCTATGATCTCGCTGAACTCCCCACCTAGCACTTGCTCTATTATCGGCCTTGGACAAGGCTGGATTGAGCACCTTGGCAATAAGGCCGTTGGAGTGAGTCCGTTGGAGGACATACCATCTGGATGAATCAGTGCATAAGTGAATCAGTGCATAAGTGCATAAGTGAAGATTTCATTTTCAATGGAGGCAAGGGGCGTGATATCCGAAGGGACGAAAACAAAGATACATAAAGTGGCCGGAGATGGTGGAACGCAACTATACGTCATAGAAGCCGGAAATCCTCACGGAACACCTATCCTTTTCATACACGGTTACTCACAGAATCACCTCTGCTTTTTCAAGCAGATCAACTCCGAACTCCTTTCTCGGTTCAGGCTGGTAGCTTTGGACTTGCGCGGCCATGGCCACTCTGACACTCCTAGTGAAGACAGCTATAGTTCGCCTATCTCATGGGCATTCGACTTGAAAGCTGTGATGGACTCCTTGCAGATGGACAATATCGTCGCAGTAGCGTGGTCCTATGGAGGACTGGTACTATGCGACTACATTGCCACCTACGGCGAGGATAGGCTAGCAGCCATCAACTTGGTAGGGGCCAATACTGAGATTGGCGATTCGTTGATGCCTTACCTGAGCGCACCATTCTTAGCCGTTATGCCTGCTCTGCTCTCCAACGACGTGAACAGATCCACCTCGGGCGCGAAAGAACTCATCTCCTTGCTCACCGCATCTGAACTCCCTGAAGAGGTATTCTATATGATCCTCGGTTACAACTTGGCTGTATCTCCCAAGGTAAGAGCTGCGATGGTGATGCGATCCGTCAATCATGACGAAACCTTGGCTAGACTGTCCACTCCAGTTTTAGTCAGCCATGGCGAAGAGGACAACGTCATACTTAAATCTCTTGCAGATCATCACCTGTCTCTTCTCCAGAACGGCAGATCCTCTATCTATCCGAAAACAGGTCATTCGCCATTCATCGAAGCCGAACAGCGTTTCAACACAGAACTTGCCGAGTTTGCCTCGCAGTTCAGCCCTAGTAAATGAGAGAGGTGATGTCCTTGCGTACCTGCTCTGTGAGTTGACCTGGGCATTTTGGTAACTCCCAGCCGTCAATCGAGCGTATGGGTTGAACGTAGCGGAGAGAGGAGGTAAGAAACGCCTCCTCTATTCCTCCCTCTTCTCCTTCGGTCATTCTCAAGAGGCTACCTGGAATGTCCTCTTCACGAACGGAATGACGAGATATGACCAGTTCACGAATGACTCCGGCTAGACAACCACTAGACAGTGGAGGAGTCGTAATCTCTCCCCTTATGACCACGAACACATTGGATCCAGTACCTTCGCACAGATTTCCTACGGTGTTAAGGAATACCGCTTCGTCGGCTCCCCTCTTCTTGGCCCATGCCGAGCTCACTACGTTCTCCGCATACGAAGTACTCTTGAGACCAGCCAGCACTCCTCTCTCGTTTCTCGGCCAAGGAGCAATAGCTACACGCGCCGCATCCTTGGGAGCAAGGAATTGAGTGTGTGCAACTACTATTAACGGGGTTGACTCCCCTCTAGGCGAAGACAGTGGACCTTCTCCTGCCGTGACCGTGATCCTCACTGCCGCCTCGGAGAGCTGATTGGCTTCCACTACTGCCATCAAAGCCTGGCGCACTAGTTCGGTATCGACACCCATTAGTCCAATTCCCTCAGCTGATCTGGCCAATCGCGCAAGATGACTTTCCAGGGCAAATGGCTTACCCCTATGTACGGCTAACGATTCGAATATTCCATCGCCTGCCAGGAATCCATGGTCGAACACCGAAACGCGAGCACTGCTTGCATCTACCAGTCCATCTCCCACCCAGACAACTGACATCCGCTCACCTCCTGAGCCATGGTTACCGTTCGCTTACACCGCCCACCTTATTCGCTGCACCTGTGGAGAGGACTAAGGCTAGTATCCGTTCGCTTATGCCGCTCACCTTAGTCGCTGCACAGGTTGCAACTGGAATCGATCAAGAACTTGCGAGATGTACGGTGCTCACTTGGAGGATAGTTGAGCACCTTTTTCAGGTGACCACTCAGATTCAACCTTGCTGTCGGATGACACCAAATCCTTAGCCAGCTTAGAAGGCCACCAGTTGAAGCGGCCCAGTAGGACCACCACCGAGGGGACGAGGAGACTGCGCACGAGGAAGGTGTCCATCAATACCCCTATGGCAAGTCCAAAACCTACATCTCGTATCTCCCCGCCACCAGCGCCGGAACCGGCAGCCAAAGCCAGCACAGCGAATGTTCCCGCTAAGATCAGTCCAGCAGATGTGATCGTAGTGCCTGTCCTGGACACAGCTCTGGAGACCGCCTCCTCGATGTTGTAGCTGTGAGACTCCTCCCTGATGCGAGTCATGACAAGTATGTTGTAGTCCTCTCCTAGGGCAAGCAGGAACAGGAACATCAAAAAAGGAAGTATGAAGGTCAGACCGCTGGCACCGAAGATGTACATGAACACCACTACCGACAGTCCTAGTGCTGCCAGATAAGAGATAACCACGGAAGCGATCAAGTACAGAGGTGCTATCAGGCTACGCAACACCAATATGAGCAGGAGAGCAATAATGACCACTACCAACGGCACTATGTGCAACAGGTCCTCCGAGGAGGTGTGGCTTACATCGTAAGCACCAGCAGCTTCTCCACCTAGTCCGTATCTGACTGCTTTGACACGATGAGCTACCAACGCAATGGCGGCACGCACCTTGGGGACTGCATTCAAGGCAGCGCTAGAAGAGGCTGGGCCTGCTGCGAGACTGGTCTCGTACTGAATGGTATGGCCACGTGAGCTCACCAGTTGAGCATCTGCTCTATAAGCATCATAGACTCTCACCGGCACATGCAGTCCTGAAGGTTCGGCCACTGGCAGCAAAGCGGGCGGCCCCAGGAGGTGGAAGAGAAGAGTGAAGTCTGAAGGCGGAAGAGCAACACCATTTGGGTCAAGAGGACCGAATACGGATTTGAACTCCCCTGAGCTCTCCAGATGCCTCTGCGTCTCGGCTAGTACGGTTGGATCGCTCCACACCGGTTTGTCGAAAACAAACAGGACGTTGGCAGGGTTAGCCTCCACTCTGGGGAAGTAACGAGCAAGAACTGCATTCCCAGCAGCAGCTGTACTCCCTGAAGGAGCAGAGAGAGAGTTCCCGAATCCTGCAGGCCGGTTTCCAATTGAAGCGACAGCTAAACTACCGAATACAACTATCCCCACCAGCAAAGTTGGTACTGGCCTGCTTACAACCCAAGCAGCAACCCTACCCCACATTCCAGTTCGCTCTACCTGAGGATGCACGTTTGCAGGCCAGAATACAGCCGTGCCTAGGATGGCCAACAAGGCAGGAAGTAGAGTAACTCCTGCCAATAGCATGAGAACTACTCCGATGGCAAGCGGAACCCCTAAGCTACGGTATATGCCAAAGCTAGCTAGCGCCAAGCTGACCAATGCTCCGATGACCGTAGCAGCTGAAAAGGTAATCGACTCCCCCACCTTAGCAAGAGCACGGGAGACCGCCTCTTTGGGCAGATGACCTCTACGTAGCTCCTCCCTGACCCTGAAGACCAGAAATAGTCCATAATCGGTTCCAGCGCCCAGCACGATCACGATGAGCATGAACTGAGTGATCGATGATACTGGTACCCCAGCTTTGGAAGCTTCGGCGACGAGAGGACCTGATACTTGAGCTACTAGGAAAGCGGGCAACAGTGTAACCAGAGGAGCCAGCACGGATCGAAAGACAATTAACAGCAGGACGACTATGAAGAGTACAGCAAAGAGTTGGATCTGCTTACTCGTATGGGTAGTGCTCGATTGGCTTGCTACCTGAGAAGCGAGAATACCAGCTGGGTAGGCATGAAGACCGGGCGGAAAGGCCAGGTGATCGAGAACGGACTGGATGGAGTCGACAAATGCCTTGTCCTGGTGATCTGCTAGCTTGGGTACGTTGGATAGGATGAACAGCTGTGTCGCCTTACGGTTAGGCGATACTCCTGATGGACGCACCATCACCACATGAGGAAGGTGCTTGATGGCGTTCTCCAACCTGATGACCGAGTCGAAGTCCAACGTGTTCAACTTGCCCTGATCGTTTACGATTGCAATGGTCAAGTTAGTGAGATTGGCTCCACCCTCCAGTGGGGCAGCCAGCCTAGCAGCTTGCTCGCTAGGAGCAGATGCTGGAAGAAAGGTAGTGTTGTTGGTTCTCACCGCTGAAGAAAGAGGGGGCAGAAACTCGATCACAGCGAAACTTCCCACTGCCCACCCCAAGAGTATGAACCATCTGAAACGAACGGAGAACTGCCCCAGCCAACTGAAGAAAGCGTTCAATCCCTCTCCTCAGCTATTGCCCAGTTCATCTCCGGGTATTGGTTATGGATCGCATTGGTGCTTGAGCTCATAGATTCAAGACAGATTAAGAAACTCGGTGAGTGGTAGCTACTGAGTAAAAACTTCAGTAACACTCTACCAAAGGAACGACATTCAGAGCTAAGAACGCTGGACACTCTAGTGCAAAATATAATTAATCTCTTAGCTAGCAGCGCAAAAGAAATTATAGAGCTAGCATGACTTGCGTGACATCACGTATTCGTTTCATAGAACCTCGTCCAGCTGGTCACCATGTATACGATCAGATCCTTCTTCCTAGGCTTGGAGTGCCTCTCATGGCCACCATGCTGGCAGAGTCTGGACGGGATGTAGCCGGCTATGCAGAGGTCCTCGGCCCTATAGACGTAGCCGACTGCATGTCTGCCGACTTGATAGGCATATCAGGTACTACCTCGACACAACCATCTGCTTACAAGCTTGCAGATGAATTCGAAGCTGCTGGCGTACCCGTCGTGCTAGGGGGACCGCATGTGACCTTTTGTCCCGAAGAGGCATTGGCCCACGCTACCTACGTGGTCAGAGGAGAAGGCGAGCAAACGATAATGGAGCTCGTAGATGCACTGGAACATTCTCTACCGTTGGATGGGATAAAAGGGCTTTCCTGGCGTGAACCCTCTGGACGAATCCACCACAACCCAGCCAGGACAGCCTGCAACCAAGAGGGATTCGAACAACTCCCGATACCAGACCTGAGCTTGCTTCATAATCACCAGAGAATGACCGTAAAGCCTATAATGACTCAGTGGGGCTGTCCTTACGACTGCGAGTTCTGCTCGGTGACTGCCATGTTCTCACGTTCGGTCCGCCACCGGCGTAACGACCAAGTGATAGCAGAACTTCAAGGACTCAATGCCAATGCTGTATTCTTCCACGATGACAACTTCATCGTGAACAAGCAGAGGACAGGGGCGCTCTTGTCCGAGATGATAGCCAGGGATCTAACTCCTAACTGGTGGGCTCAGGTCAGGGCAGACTCGGTCTTCGTCTCCAAGGCCCACAAGGAACCAGACCATCAGTTCCTTTCACTCATGTCTCGAGCAGGGTGCCAGATGGTGATGATTGGCTTCGAGAGCATCTCCGACGAGGCTCTCTCTCAGGTAGGAAAAAAGATCACCGTTGCCGACAGCAGAGCAGCCGTTAATTACTACCATGAACACGGCATAGGAGTACATGGCATGTTCGTAGTAGGCCTCGACACCGACACCTCCGAGGCTCCTGCTAGAACCGTGGACTTTGCCAAGGAAATCGGCATAGACACCATCCAGCTCATGATTGTTACTCCCATACCAGGAACTCACCTCTGGAAACGCGCCGTAGAGGAGAATCGGCTCCTTGACGCTGACTGGTCACTGTTCGACGGCCATCATGTGGTGATGAAACCAGCGCGCATGACTCCGCTCGAGCTACAGCTGAACACTTTGGCAGCGATGAAGCGCTTCTACTCCTGGGGTTCGATAATAGAGCCCGTCGTAGACAAGTTCATGCGTTCGCTGCCCACTGTAGTTACTGCTACTCTTCGATCTCACAGCCCCGTCAAGCTCCCCACTCTAGCTCGTCTCGCTTTAGAGAAGCGCTGGCACGACATGGCCAAATCCCTTCAGGCAGCCCTTCCCGATGCAAGTTGGCTCGATCTCAAAGCTGGGGTAATTCTCGCTACCATGCGTCACTACGGTCATGAGCGTATCGGGCAATGGCACCACCAAGACAGCTCCCGTGCCTGGCTTGACTATCTCAAGCTGCTGCCTTTGAGCTAACACTACCTACTCCGCTTGACCACAGGATATTGGACGGACGAGGTGGTGTTAGCTTTCAGCACGGTGTGCTCGGTCCGATCCTCGTAGACTCCCACCTGCACATCCGTTATAGCATTGCCCACGATGATGGTCATGAGTATCGGTGCAGTATTTCCGATCAATGCAATTCCAGCTGTGCGATGAAGCCCGTAGTCAGGATCAGAACCATCGCGCTCCAAGGTGTTATCGCTTATAGAGTGATCGCTTGAATATTCAAACATGCACACGATCACCTAACCGTAAGGGCAAACCCTTGCGGTTAGGTGCGAGAATTTCCTTATTTATGTAATAATAGGTATCACTTATTATTACTTATTAGAGATCGCTTAGAGTGGCAATTGGTTTACTAAGCGTTGCACGACTTCATGAGTAGCACAGAAAGTGAAAGAAATAAGAAAGGACAGACAGATCAAGGGGCATGTTGTCAAGGAATCGTGGGGCAATGAACGTTCAGGGGGCGAAGATGGCTTTTCATTGCTGGAGGTCGTTTTAGCAGTTGTTTTGCTGGTAGTTATGCTTCTTCCTGTCTCGGCCTGGGTGTATCGGACACCTCGGTCACCGTGGGAAGCCAACAAGCAAGAGCGGGAGTAGATGAACTGGCTGTGAAGTATCTTCATAAAGCTCAGCTTTGGGAGGAGGAGAATCAATCTTTTTCGAAACGTGCGATGGAGCCACTGAAGTAAATGAGGCTTCCAAGGGATGCGGTACAGAAACAGAATCAGTATCCAAAGGGAGCATCTCCTATTCTGTTCAGATAGTTGACTCGTTTTGTGGAGTGAGTCCGGGACTCCTGCTGAGTCACCTGTCTTCGAGATTGGAGTGAAGGTTTGGTGGGCCAAAGTCAATAATGGAGTACAACCCTCGTGGGCGACAGAGCTTCGTGGCAGGTGAGGTATCGAAGTGGCCCTCTGATAGAAGAAAGGAGTAAGTGTGAACCCAGACGGCAAACTGCCACCCGAAGAGCGCGATCGGCGAGCCCTCGCAGCCCGGCAGGCCCACATGGCTTACCTTGCGCTTCTCTCCTCCCGGACACAAGCAAAGAAGCCCGGTGCAAAGAGACCACAGAGAGGCATGATAGGCCGTGAAGAAGCACAAATATGATGAAATGTGCGATTGCAAAGCATTACTCTTCCGGAGCTCGAGGCTTCCGGAAGATGGCATGGGAATTGCTGAAGTAGTCATCGCTATTTCTTTGTTCATAATCATCATGACTCCCGTTATGTACCTCATTTTGGGATCTGGGCGTGTAACAGGTAACCAGCGTGCTAGGGCCGTAGCTGCCCAGATCGCGGCCGAGATCGCAGCTGCGAATCCGGAGGCGGGGAAAGCACAAACGGATGTTTCCGGCATTACTTTTCAGACTCAAACCAAGAGCAATATAGTATGCGAGCCCTTGGATTCAGGCTCAGTACCGATGAAGGAAATCACGGTCATCGTGACGTGGGCTACAGGACATAGATTGTCGGTGGTGCATTGGTATCCAGCCTCAGGGGCTTGTCCTTAGGTAATTAGTCCTGATACGAAGCGTGGGGGATGGTTGAGTTGCGTGTACTTGGAGCCCAGGATTTGAAGAAGCTGTTCGGACATGGTTGCTCGAAGCAACTAGTGTTCTCAGAGAAGCTAACCTGGCGGAGGTCTTATCGAGCAGAGGGTGGCTATACGCTGGTAGGACTACTGGTCGCAGTGGCGCTATTCACTATTTTTTCTGCAATGGCAATGGCGACTCTCGTCGTCATGAATGGCACCTCCCTTAGCTTGAACCGTTTGGGCGTGTCCGCAGAGGGAGCACAGGCAAGTTTTCTTACGGTGTCGCGCTACCTTGAGTATGCAGTGCCGCCTGCTGCACTTTCGCAGTTTTCTCTGACAACTACAAGCTGTGGCAGTTCCTCTTCCTCTTCCTCGGCATTTGCTAACACGTCTCCATCCACCGCGTCAACTAGTACAGCTGTAGAGTCTGTAGAGTTCTGCAGCTTCGGCAGCGAGAACTCGACGGGGCTTCCGAACTTGTACGAGCTTGAGATATGTCCGAATACTCAACCGATTCTAAAACTGATGAAACTCTCGAATAGCTATGGGTCTACCCTCCTAGTGGATCAACGTCGCGTGATTTGCGGAAATACCGGGGATCCTACCTCCTACCTGGCCTTTTGCACATCGCCTCCATCGCTTTCTTCCACGAACAACAGCCAAAATCCACCATTGGGGTGCTCATTCACGCCTAGCAAGAGTGAGGATCCATATGTGTACCTTTCAATTGCGATACGAGCTGTTCCACGAAGCTCAAATGGCGACGGATCCGGGGCGGCGCCACCGACCCGAGTTGCCCGTCTCATCAAGATTAAGAACGTTATAGGAGGGGGTTGAAATGGCGATGATCGAAGGAATGATGAAAATAAAGAGTGTTAGGGCGGCGCGGATTCGTTTGCGAGCACTGGTAGTGGCAGGGACGTTTCTTTCTACTTTGCGATATCGATCCCCAATTTCAAGACGTCGCTTTGGGGGCAAGATCAAGAGAGTGATGGAGCGCATTCTTGTCGCGTCCCGTGGTGAGCAGGTGACGACACCCCATGTTCCTGGCGCAGGTCATCGTCTTTCCACTATGCATTCTTATTCTCGGCGAAATGCCAGCGACGACTGCGGACAAGCAGCGATGCTTCTTGTAGTAGCCATGTTGGCTGTGCTTTCGGTGATTCCCGTTATGACGGTAACCCAGACCTTGGACGAACTCCCTATTATGACCCACGCCAACCTTCTTATGGAGGCTCAGCAAGCCGCGCGCTCAGGCATTGAGATTTTCATGAGCGCGGCTGAACAGGATCCAAACCTTGTGTTGCATGGTTTTCCGCCGTCGTCTGCCATCGAGAAGCGGTCGGAGTGCCAGTCGGGAAGGTCGACGTCATCTACTTGGAAACTTATTGCAGAGGGTAACCCTGCAGGAGGGCAGCCTGAAGAGCAGGTGTTGGTTGCAGTGGTACCACCCACCAACGGCATCAGCGGTCTAGTGACGGTGTTCTCCGAGGGGAGGGCAGGTTCCCCAGGCCACTTCGTCTGTGACGAAGAGAAGATGCAAACTTCCCTTACCCCGCCAGTGATCAACGGTCCGAGCCCTGGTACGTGGGCATCATATCCGATACCGAGCTGGGCAACAGGGGTTTATGTGTCCATTGCTGGGGCTTGGGGTGGCGGTTGCACTGTGAATGACGTTTACAATGCGAATGAGTGTGGAGATTATAACGCAGTAGATGCTCCATCTGGAGGGCCTGGAGCGGAATTCACTGCGTGGCTCCCACTTCCTGGGAAGGGTGGATCTCTCGGCATTGGGGTCGGTGCCGTTCCCTATCCTGGGCTTCCTACGAGTTCTGAGCCAGCCTTTGATCCAGAGCCTTCTTATCCGGCTCATGGTGGAGCCAGCAACTGGTTATTTCCTACTGGAACGGGTTTAGCCTATTTCGTAAGCAAGTTCGGGGATCAGCAGGCTACTGCCTCGTTTCCAGGAGGCGGATCCACCATGATCTATTACTGCCCCGCATCGTCTTCTTGTAGCCCAAACACTTCTGGCGCTCTTCCACTTGCCATTGCGGGAGGAGGGGGCGGATCTGGCAGCGCGGGCATCAGTATTAGCAGCTTTACCTTTTCCCCAGGTAACGATGGTGGCCCCGCTGGAGTTATACCGAGCGGGGGATGTCCCTCATTTCCAGGCTGTGTCGCGAGTGGCCCTTCCAGCAGCACTCATGCTGGTAGTGGGTATGCAGGAGAGGTCGGCGAATCTTCTGATCAACAATCCTGCAGCCTTAATCTCGGGCTTTTTGGCGAGGTCACTACCTATTACTCTGGTGGCGGTGGAGGTGGAGGCTACGCTCCGACTGGAGATGGTGCCGGGCAGGCAGGTAACCCAGGCTCAAACTTAACCGTGCTAGGAGAGTGTCTAGGATTTGTTAGCTCCGAAGGAGGTGGAGGTGGCGCTTCCTATGTAGAAGATGGAGCCACAGTGTTTCAGTCCTTGTCAAGCCCTCCTAGCAGTGATGAAAACGGCTTTGCCCAGCTCTGGTTCAGTGGAACTCAGACGACACCAACCCCGGCACCGACACTGTCTTGCGGGAGAAGTGTATACAGCAATAATACGGGGCATGCACTAGATGTCGCCTTGCTAGTGGCGGGCTCCGCTGGATCTCCTGATATGCCCGCTCCAAATGGGCCTGGGGCCCAGTACGCAGGTGGGTCCGGTGCTGAGTTTACCATCTTGGTCTATGTTCCCAATAGTGATTCCATTGTATGTAGTCCGGTGCCAGGAGGGGCAGGCGGCGACGCCGAGTTCTCTGTTCCCACACCAGCAGGGAACGGTGGTACAGCGGCAGACCTATGCCTGGCGTCTAGCAGCAATCCTGGGACTTGTACGACTCCGCTGGTGATAGCTGGAGGCGGTGGTGGTGCAGGAGACCAGGGCGGCTACGGAGCTTCTTGGTGTACGTGGGGGTGTGGAAACTGGTATCCAGGAACCTTTCTTCCAGGAACCGGCGGGGACGCAGGTTATCCTGTCCAGGCTGTAAATCTAGGGAGTTCGACCAACGCCCAAGCCGGGCAAGCCGGTGGGGCGGGTGGTTTAGGCAGTTTTCAGATACCTTCATGGGTACCAATTGTTGGCGGGAATTCATACGCCCTGGAGCCGAGCGCGGGAGGTAGTGGTGGAAGCTCGTCAGGGAGCCCCACCGGAACGCCTGGCGTGAACGGTAATTCACAGGTGTGCGAAGTCTTTAGTTTTCAAAGTTGGAACTATGACTCCTACATAGGCGGCGGTGGAGGCGGTGGCGGGGGAGGCTACGCAGGTGGCGGCGGCGGTGGCGCAGGAAACGACGTATGTTTCGTGAACGTTTGGGGGGTGGTGTCCGTTGGCGGGGTGAGTGGCGGAGGCGGCGGCGGGGGAGGTTCATCCTGGGAGAACGCCACCCCATACTTGCAAGGAGTCGGCGGCGGTTGGCTTAATAATACGAGCGCGTATGGTGTCGAAATTTATGGTATCTGGAAAGCCAAATCCCTGAGCGGTCCTGAGCT
>Ga0080006_1137215_pt1 | contig 13836 bp, 11 predicted proteins | sample RS3BMetagenome_FD_69209 | JGI IMG/M metagenome (GOLD analysis project Ga0080006, IMG submission 69209) | Ferric oxide microbial mat and aquatic microbial communities from Rainbow Spring, Yellowstone National Park, USA - RS3B (SPADES... ...
ACCAATATGGGATTGAAACGGCGCCGTAGGGTCAGGCAACGGATATTACATTGGAGTATCGCGCTTTATATTATGAAATCCATATTACCCTTGGTCATTCCTAGAATTTTCCTCTCGACAGCGTCCTTCGATCTCATAATGTAAATAATTACAGAGTCAGCCTTATGATCTATTATGCCCTCGATCCCCATCACGATGGACCCCAGCTCGCCCTCGCTCAGCTCGCCTTCAAACACCGAGTTCTGTATCCAGTTCATATGAACTCTCAAAAGCGTCCTCAGCCGGTTCATCCTGGCCTGATCCGCGACATCGTAGACTAGGACTGCGTACATCAGTATCCGACCTCCACCGGCTCGTACTCCTTCATACCCAGCAGGTGTTTCAGGAGCTTGTATGCCTCGAGCCTGATCAGACCCCGGTGGCTCACCCGCCTCCCCGTACCCCTGGCCTCGACGGTCATCGACAGCCTCTCCTCGTACGCCTCCAGGAACCTCCTCCTTCCCGCGTCGTTCAGGATCACGCGGTCCAGGTCGGCATCGAAGCCGGATTCGTCGAACCTCTCCTGCCTCACGAGCCTGAAGATCACGCGGTCCACGAGGATCGGCTTGAACACCTCCGAGAGGTCCAGCGCCAGGCTGAACCTCCTCTCGGACGGCTCGTGCAGGTAGCTCATGGTCGGGTTCAGCTGCGTGTGGTAGAGCTCCGTGAGGCACGCCGCATACGTGAGCGAGTTTCCGAAGCTCATCATAGCGTCGAGCATGGTCCTGGGCGGCCTCCTGGTCCTCCCGGTGTACCGGAATTCATCCGGCATGAACTCGTTCCAGGCCAGATAGTACGTCTCCCTGATGTTGCCCTCGAACGCCATGAGCTCGGGTATGTTCCCGGCGGAGTCGATCCTGGAATATAGTCCCTCTATGGTCGAGATCGCCCCATCGAGGGGGATCCCCGAGGCCCTGTAGTGCCTCAGGTTCCTCAGGATGTTGGCCGCCGCCCCGCGGACGAACCTGGAGGCCAGCGCCAGCCTCCTGGCCGGATCGATGTAGTGCTCCGCCTGCTTCACCAGGACCTCGCCGGCCAGCAGGTGCTCCCGCGGCCACAGGGTCCCTATGTACGATCCGTCGTGGCCGAAGAAATGCACGGGTATGCCGTGCTTCATCAGGAGCTTCGCCGCGCCGGCCTTCAGCGTCACCGATGCCTCCGCGTAGACAGCGCGCACCTGCTCCACGGGCAGCGTCCTCTTGACGAGCCCGTCGCCCTCCCTGTAGATGGCCTGGATGGTTCCGCCCTCCCTCGCGAGCACCATGTTCCTGGTCAGGTGCAGGTTCCTCAAGATCTCAGCTCCAGCACAGGTCCCTGTAGCTGCATCTGGCGCAGGACCTCCTCCTGACGGGGGCCGGGGGAACGGGCAGCGCTACCAATCTCTCTATGCCGGCGAGGGTCTCCTCCACCTGGCGCTCCCCCTCCTCCGTGGGCTCCAGTTCCTCGACCTCCCTCGAGGACATGAAGTGCAGGACCCCCTTCCTCACGTCCACGCCCTTCACCCTCCTCATGTAGTACATGTAATACAGCAACTGCATCTCGGCGGCGCGCCTGAAGCTGGCGGAGGACTTAACCTCGTGCAGCACTATCCCTCCATTCCCTCCGGCCCCCACGAAGTCGATCGATATCCTCCCGTCCACCATCACGTCCTTCCTCTTCCCCCTGAACGAAGCCTCGTGCACGAGCCTGCCCATCTCGACGAGGTCCGATTCCCTCTCCATCGTGATCCCGTGGGAGAAGAGCCACAGCTTCGTGGCGCACACGTGGTAATAGTTGACCTGGGTGCCCGTGACGAGCATCCTGCGGTCGATGCCCACAGTTTATTAGGGCGCATGTGTTATGTTTAACCGTGTCGGCCGGGGGAGGGAATGCCGGTTCATGGCCCTGCAGCGGAAAAATCGAGCTGGCGGCGACGGGCAACTGGTACCTCGACGCGAGCGCGGTGGGATTCCTGAGGATCCTGAAGGGATGGACCTTCGAGGAGGAACCCACCGATATAATTGAGGGCAGGGTCCCGTGCGATCTCCTGCTCTTCGATTACTCGTTCGCCTTCTGGAGCCGGAGGATAAACGACGACGTGGATGACGAACGGGCGCGGGCGGTGCTGGAGGATCTCAGGAGCAGGATGAAGGAGGAGTGGATGCGGGCCCGGGACGGCGGGCGCACGGCGCCGGCGGACGCGGAGGAAATTCTGGTGGGGCTGGTGGAGGAGTACCGGGAACGCCTGGAGGAAATTCGGGCGACTGCGGATGCCGGAGGCGGGAACGACCGGAATAATCTTGCGATATTCAAATCAGCGCCGGGTGGATTTCTGACCAATTTCGAATTTGATAACACGATGGTGAAGGAGCCGGCGGAAAGGATCCGCAGGTTCGTCGAATACCTGAAGGGCGAGGACCGCAGAATCGTGGAAGAAAGGGCCCTGGACAGGGCCCTGATCAAGCTGCTCCCCAGCGCTGAGGAGTTCTCCAACGAGTTCCTCGGGAACCTGACGGTGAGGGATCTGATGAAGGATGTGAGCCCGCTGGCCCACGTCTTCCTGATATCCATCGAGGCCGGCCTGGTCCAGGTCCGTACGCCGCAGAACAATTATGTATATTTCCACTCGCCAGACCTGTCCCTCAGCTACAGGATTCAGGAGGCGATCGCCAGCAGGCAGGAGGCGGCCGGCGCCGGGGATTCCGCGCTCGTCGGCTCGCTCGCCGACGCCCTGGAGGACCTCGTCGAGCTCGAGGCCCAGTGGACGCTCGAGAACCTGCTGATGGTGAGGCTGGGCTCCATAAGGAACCAGATGGTGAGCAGGGCGTCGTACTATCCGTTCGACAGGTGCGCGGCCGAAATCCTGCTGTCGAACGGCCGCGCGCTCGATGATTTCATGCGGGATATATGCATAGGGCGGTCGTGCGCGCGGGGGAATGAGGGTCTATGGATTAGCGGTCTATCGGGGCTCGTCGAGTGGAGGCCCCTCTCCATCCATTCCGTCGAGTGGCTGCGCGAGCAGGTAGCGGGAGGAAGGGGGGAGCGCCGCGAGAGGCCGGAGTTCCTGCTCAGCTGGGCCGCCGCCGACGTCACCAGGGCTCGCCGGGAGGGGCGCGACGAGGGCTGTAGGGAGATATTCGAGCGCCGGTACCGCGGATTCCGCCGGGTTTACGAAAATGCCAGGAAGTTCGCTGAGGGCGCCGGGGAGGACGAGCTCGCCGGATGGATCCTCAAGCTGTCCTACGACGTCCTCAGGGGCGATGATAACATATTCATGAACGACGCGCTTAGGATCATCGCCGGCCGCGACGCCGCCGACCGCGGGAAACTGCTGAAACATCTGGCGCTGATCGATGAATCTATGGGCGATGGGGGAACAGCCCCCGGGAGCTGGATAACCCCTGCGCTGGCGCTGCCCGTCCTGCTCGGACTCTATGTCGTATGGGCGTCATACGGCGCCGGGGCGAGGCGGCCCGGGGGGAAGGAGACACCAGCTGTCGGTGTTGGTCAGATAAGGGGGATCACCTCACAACAGCGATCACCTCCGACTGCACGTGCCCCATCCCCTCCTGGAACCTAAAGACCCGTTGTAGTACACGAAGAACATGTTGAAGATTCTATCCAGGGATGCGATCCTCGACCTACCCGCGTTTATGTCCTTGAAGAAGGCACTCGTCCTCCTCTTCAGGGAGCCGAAGGACCTCTCAACCCCGCTCCTGTCCCCGAACGCCCCGCGGCAGTGCTCCATACCGAGCTCCCGGAAGGCCCACGAGTACCGCGGGCCCCCCTCCACGACGAACAGGAGCCGGTTCGTGCGGGCCCCGAGCACCCGGCTCAGGAAGAGGAGGGCGTCCGTGGAGCTCCTGGACCAATGGACCACTGGACAACATCGCCTTCATCGCGGGGAGCTCCCCCGTATCGACATCTATCGCGGCCCAGGCGCGGACCTCCCCGGCCGTCCGCCTTCTCCGCGGTCTCGTCCACCGCGATCAGCCTCCTCCCCCTCGGCGGTATGGTCCACCCGACCGACCCGAGCGCGCGGGCCCAGTCCAGCACCGACGAGTGGGACGGCTTCCTCCCGCAGCGATCCTCCCATCGCGTCGACTATCCCCCAGGATGATAGGCCGGCCATGTGGAGGTGGAGCGCATGCGCCTTCTCCCAGATGGGTATTTTATTACTTGAATATACCGAGGGTGCGGATCATCCACTCCAGTTCCCTTACGGGTTGAAGTGGAAGGGTACGAGTATGTACATGGGGGCCGGAGGGGGAGGTGTTCCCGCGCTCGTGCCTGGTGTTCACAGAAACACGCCCATTTGCACACGTGTTCCCGGTCCCGCGCGGTTTCCGGTAACAGTTTGACCCACAGAGGCGGCCAGTAGCCGGCCACGGATCCTCGCCGGGCCGGTTCCGCCCAGCGATACATCATAATACAGTACCAGGTATGCCGCACCGTGGACCTCATTCCGAGCCGGCCGTGTTATCATAGTTTCAATCCCCACATTGGTCCGATTTCAACAAGTACGGGCGGATGGCCGTCCCCTACGAGGTCTGGGCGTTTCAATCCCATCTTGGTCCGATTTCAACAGGGAGAGAGTTCAGGGCCCATAGTGTTGATGATCGCGTTTCAATCCCATCTTGGTCCGATTTCAACGATTCTCTTTAACGCCGGCGCGACCCTTTACGTGCGGTTTCAATCCCATCTTGGTCCGATTTCAACCACAGGAGCACCGAGTTCTTCGTGGCTCCCCTCGTGTGTTTCAATCCCATCTTGGTCCGATTTCAACGCGCTCACGGGCAACTGGCTAGGCCCGCGACGCTACGTTTCAATCCCATCTTGGTCCGATTTCAACAGGATGGCTCAGCGTACGTAGCGAGCGTGATGACGTGAAGTTTCAATCCCATCTTGGTCCGATTTCAACCCGAGGAGCGGGCGGTGGTGCTCGACCACGCGTTGCGGTTCCCTGCGCGTTTCAATCCCATCTTGGTCCGATTTCAACATGCGCGTACCGAAGAGCGCCGTTGTGCTGATCACGGCGTCGCTGTGTTTCAATCCCATCTTGGTCCGATTTCAACTCACTAGCATCTATCTCCCGGCGGGCGTGAGCCCGTCCGCGGTCAAGTTTCAATCCCATCTTGGTCCGATTTCAACCGTGCTGGTCGACTCGATGCGCGTACCGAAGAGCGCGTTTCAATCCCATCTTGGTCCGATTTCAACATCTGGATAAGGAGAGGTGTATCCTCCTCCTGAGGAGGGTTTCAATCCCATCTTGGTCCGATTTCAACTTCAACCGCGCCACTTCAATCTCCAGCGCCGCAACAGTTTCAATCCCATCTTGGTCCGATTTCAACGAGACTCGCATCGCCGATACCGGACCATGTGATGATGTTTCAATCCCATCTTGGTCCGATTTCAACGCATGAACCGCGATAAGGTGCGGCGCATCATAGGTTTCAATCCCATCTTGGTCCGATTTCAACCATGTCCGCAATGATGTCAACTTCGATATGTTCAGGGGCAAGTTTCAATCCCATCTTGGTCCGATTTCAACGAGGGCCTATAAGGATAAGATCGAAATTATCGCGTTCCCCGAGTTTCAATCCCATCTTGGTCCGATTTCAACGTGGGCGCGCGTGTAGGAAAGCCCCCGGTTCAGCATCGTTTCAATCCCATCTTGGTCCGATTTCAACTAGAATCACTGCCAACATACACCTCGCAAACCTATTGGCGAGTTTCAATCCCATCTTGGTCCGATTTCAACGTCCTTGGGGCGCACGGCCATCATGAGCACACTGTTAGCCGCCCACAGGTTTCAATCCCATCTTGGTCCGATTTCAACCTCTTTTTCTACTACATGCACGCTACCGTCTCCGCCCTGTTTCAATCCCATCTTGGTCCGATTTCAACACAAACACACAGTTGGGGTTGTGAGGCGCCTCCTAGTCGGTTTCAATCCCATCTTGGTCCGATTTCAACCATGGGATCAATTCAAAGACCACCTCCTGGCTATGGAGGGTTTCAATCCCATCTTGGTCCGATTTCAACTATGTCGCGTACAGCGTCACGTTGTATGTGTAGGTGTTATTGTTTCAATCCCATCTTGGTCCGATTTCAACTCGCGGGGTCGCGGACCTCGGGCCGCACCGGCCGCGGCGTGTTTCAATCCCATCTTGGTCCGATTTCAACCCGTACGGGCCCACCCGTGGACCCCCACGCGCGGCCCTTCCACAAGTCCCCTGGAGAGCTCCATTTATAAAGGTTCATGGTCCCGGAATATAGCCTCGATTGGCCAGATTCGCCAGAAAGCAGGAGATCGGGGCTATCGGGGCCGTTTTCCCGTGCTTCTCCCGGCTGATCCGCGGGCCGCCCCGAACTGTGGGTGAGCGCAATTCACACCTGCACTGGTATGAACGTTGGGGCGGCGCGAGTGGGACGCGACATGATATATCCCAATAACCTTATTGGGATATTGGGCACTGAGCAGAGGCGCAGGTGGTCGCGGTCGGAGCCGTGAGGGGAGTCGTGGGCTCAACATCCTCGCTCCCGCAGGCTCACGGTATAAACTGAGCTAGTGCGGGCGCCTAGTTCAAGCTCGGGCGTGCAACTTCAAGGTGAACTTCATCCTGAACTTCAAGATGAACCTGGGATAAACACGGATAAAGTTTCATGATGAACTCGGCATAAACTCGATAAACCCCGATAAATCCTCATGAAACTAATACATGCCGGGGGCTCCTGGGTGTTCTGGCCCTGTCCCGGGCATATCCAAGCATTCCCCGGTTCAACGGATAAATCGCTAAAAACTATCGGGCGCCTTTCACCGGCGCCGTGAGGATCCGGGCTCCGGGCCATATGGCCACGGGATCCCAACAACTTTATTGGTACATCCCCGGCGAAGCCACACCCTCTTCGCGGGCGCCATGTGGTCCGATTCGGCCGGCTAGCGCATCGGGTTTCGGACGTTTCGGGCAACCAAAAACTAGAACCCTCCACCCGCTCAGATGGACAGTTATGATAAGGCTGATTTTTTGCCAGTAAGCGTCCCGTGTTGGGCAAACATAACAGTGAAAATATCATAGGTGTGTTGTAAACATATATGCTTATGGTCCCCCCCCAAAGAGTGAGGTTGAGAGGGAGATCCCAATAGGGTTATTGGTATATCATGGATCCATGGGCCGACATGCGTGGATCCCTCGGCCAGGGGCCAATCGCTCGGTTAGCAACGCTCATAGTTACGCGTACCCAATCACGCGTTGGTCGGATAAGACCGTTCGACGGATTACATTCGCGCCCGCGCGCATCGACCCGGGGATGGGGCTGCCGGCGGAGGATGGCCCTCGCCCGGGAGATAGCGCCGCGTCCTCGCCATCGCCTCATCCGACCAACACCCCAGCTGTCGCTCATAATGTTTAAATATTAAAGCCTCAGTTAGATATACCGTAATGGATACAGCCGCTGTGCATCTAAGACCCTCAAAGTTCTCCGAGATCATTGAGGAGAAGGTGAGGGATATGGGCGCCGAGGTGCACATGGACAGATCCGTGTACTCGCTCCTCGAGATAGCGCGGGGCGAGGACCACTACGAGATGCTTTGGAACATGATGCGCATCCTCACGGTCCTCGGAGTGGAAGATCAGGACATCAGGGACCTCCTTATGCGCGTACAGGACGATCCATCCGAGATCAGGCGGTACTTCTACGCGCTGATAATCGGGATCATCGGCGCGACCGGCGCCGCCGCGGAGGAGGAACGCGGGCAATGAGCGCGGGCTCCACGGGCGCCGGGGAGGGATTCCTGGTCCTGGACGTGGCGTTCGAGGGCCAGAGCCTGAACTACGATCAGTCGATCGGCGGGAACGTGCAGCAGCTCAAGAAGATCCACATGAACGGCAGGGTGTACACCATGGTCTCCAGGTACGCGCTGAGGTACTCGTTGCTGGAGACCGGGCAGAGGCTGTTCGGATGGAAGCTGGCCGATCGCGAGGCATTGAAGAGCATCGGATCGGGGAATAAGAAGGTGATACAGCCGGACCCGGAGAAGCTGTGCGAGGTCCTTGAGAACGTGGACCTCGATCTGTTCGGGTTCCTCGCCACCGGCGAGGCGAAGACAAAGAACAGGAAGAGGGCGGGGAAGAGCGAAGGCGAAGAGGGCTCCGATAAGGAGGGCGGGAGCAGCATCACCATAGCCAGGCCCGCCCCGGTGAAGATCTCACACGCGATATCGATGGAGCCGTACAAATTCGACTCGCACTTCAACGTGAACCTGGGGCTCGCCAGGCGGGCCGGGACCCTCGGGGAGATCCAGAATCCCTTCCAGGTGGAGGAGCACAGGAGCTACTACAAGTACAGCGTCGTGGTGAGCCTGGGCGACGTCGGGGTCCACGAGAGCTTCCTGGGCGATGCGCACCCGGAGCACCTGGAGAGGTGCACGAAGTCCGCCGGAGATGGCAACTACGTGTACAGGGTGGAGCGCGACGGGGGCGATGAGAAGAAGAGGGTCCTGCAGCTGGCCGCGGCCGTGCTATCGCTGGTCAGGAACATCAAGGGCAGGGCCGAGGATCTGTCCCCGAGAGTCATGATAGCTGCGTACTATCCCCGCATCTACAGGAGCTACCTGGACGGGATCACCGTCAGGTCGGAGTCCTCGAGGGAGACGCGGATAGAGGAGGCCGAGGAGGGCGGCAGGCGCACAATCAGGATCGTGGAGAGCCAGTGGGAATCCCCGAGGATCCGCGTTGAGCTGGACGGACGGCTCCCCAGGGAGTCCCTCATCTACGCGCCCGCCGGAGCGGGGGTGGACGTGATGCCTCAGGCCGCGATCGAGAACGATCCCGCCGGGGCCTTGAGGGGAATCGGAGGATGGATAGGTTGCAGTGAGGAGTGCACGGAGTCCGTGATCGACGCGCTCCAGCAGCGGTGAGCCGGTGGCCCCGATGAGCTCGGCGCTCGAGCTGCGCCTCCGCATGCCGGTGGCGCACTTCAGGAATCCGTTCACCTTCTATCACGCGCAGACGTACCCGCTGCCGCCCAGGTCCACCGTGATCGGAATGCTGCAGGGCCAGCTGGGCGGGTTCGACCTGGGGGAGCGCGTGCAGGTCTCGATAAAGGGACGCGCGGAGGCGGTCGCGTTCAACTACGTCAGGATGGTGAAGGGCAGGGTGCTGCTGACCGGGGAAGGGCTGCTGAACGAGCAGGAGGTGGGGAAGAAGAAGGCGCTGCTCCCCCTGCTGATCTCCCAGAGGGCGCCCACGTATCAGCAGGAGCTCCACGGCCTCGAGCTCCTGATACACGTGAGGGGCGACGACGGGATCCTGGAGAACCTGGAGAGGGCCCTGGCCTCCCCCAGGAGGGCCATATCCCTGGGCAGGGGGGAGGACGTGGCGTTCCTCGAGGAGCCCAGGATCGTGCGGCTGTCGCGCGACAGGAGGGGCGGCATTATCGAGCTCAAGCTCGGTACGTACGTCCCCGGCGGCATCATCGAGTCCGGCGGAGTCAGCTACCTGATGCTCGAGCCGAGCTACGTCGACGCGAACGGAAGGAGGATCCTCTCGGTCTATGCGCAGCTCGGGGAGAAGCCGCGTCCGGGGATCTCCGGACACACGATCCTGCGCTACGTCGAGCCCCGGGGCCACCTGGAGCTTTCGCTCGACGGCGTCGAGCTGGACTTCGCCGCAGGCGTCGAGGATCCCCTGTTCTGGATAGGCCCGCCCGGGAGGCCGGTCAATTGAGAATCGGGGGCGTCGAATTCTACGCCAAGAGCAGGCCCAGGCCGAGCTCCCCTGAGGGGCGCGAGGAGCTCCTCCTGGATCGTCACCTCCTGCTCACGCTCAGGGCCCTGGACGGGATCCTGGGCGTCGCCTCCAAATATGATGGCTTCACCGGGAAGCTGGCCGAACCGGAGGTCCAGAAGGCCGCGTTCGCCGCGGCGCTCCTGCACGATCTGGGCAAGGCGGATCTCGGGTTCCAGGAGAGGATCTACCGCGTGATCTACGCGGGGGACGAGCTGGAGGCGGCGCGCGCCCGGCTCAGGGAGCTCTTCGTCGGGCTCGGCCCGATGAACTATGTGGAGGGGCACGAGGTGCTGTCGTACGCGTACAACCGTATGATCTTCTACCTGGTCCACGACCATCCGGCGGCGCACCTGCTCACGCTATCCGCGCTCCCCGTGCTCCACCATCACTACAACACCGAGTACGCGTTGACGTCGCTCGGCGGGTTCCGCCCCAACGAGGGCCCGAACCCCCAACCCGGGGAGGCCGCCGGCCTCCTGGTGAAGCACGCGGGGGAGCTCCTGGGAGGCATCGCCGGGATCGCTGAGGAGGCCGGCAGGCGGGCGGAGGCCCCAGCCCTCCGCGAGGCGGGGAGCGAGATGTCGGGGCTCCTCCGTGAGGCCGCGAGGAGAGCGGCGAGCGTCAACCCACGCGATCTGGCGCGCAACTCGGGCCTCAAACAGGATCTCGACAAGAGCGCCGGGGGCGATCCCCGGCAGTGGAGGGATGCAAACGCGCTGGTGCTCGGGCTCCTGATGAGGGCCGACCACTTCGCGAGCGGAGCCGCAGGCCTCCCGGGCGGGGGCGAGCGGCTGGAGCCCGAGATGGATCCCATCGATCCGTCCGGGCCCGTGCGCGGGAGGTTCCCGGGGTCCTGGCAGGAGAGGTTGATCGACGCGGGCTACGGTGATGGGGACCTGTGCCTGGTCGCGCCGACGGGCTCGGGGAAGACCGAGTTCGCGCTGCTGAGGAACGGCCGCAGGAAGCTGATATACACGCTGCCCCTCAGGGCGGCGCTCAACGACCTGTATACCAGGAGATTCCCCGGGTACTTCCCCGGGGACAGCGTGGGGCTGCTGCATTCGACCGGATTCCTGATGGCGCCCGGCTACGGTGGAAACTACGAGGACTGGGAGAGCCGCGCCCAGGAGATGAGGTTCCTCTCCAGGAACCTGAGCTATCCGATGATGCTCGCAACCCCGGATCAGGTGCTCCTGTCCTCGCTGGGATACCACGGGCGCGAGAAGCTCCTCACCTACGCGCCGTACTCGCACCTGGTGGTGGACGAGGTCCAGGCGTACAATCCGGACATGCTGGCCGTGGTCATGGAGTCCGTGCGCGCCATGCGGACGATGGGCGCCAGGGTCACGATCATGACCGCCACGCTGCCGCCGCTGGCGGGGGAGATCCTGGAGGGGATGGGCGTCCGCGTGCTGGACGTGGGGGGAAACCCACCGGTGGGCGACGTCAAGAACCTGGGGATCCGGAGGCACCGGGTGAAGGTGCACAGGGTCGAGGGGGAGTCCCAGATCGACGAGATTGTCCGGCTCGTCCGGGAGTCCCTGGCGCGGGGACGCGTCCACAGGGTGCTGGTGGTCCTCAACACGGTGAAGGGCGCGATATCCGCGTACCGGCGGCTCAGGGAGTCGCTCGGGGATGATGCCGAGGTCCTGCTGATGCACTCCAGGCTCGTGGAGAGCAGGAAGGAGGAGGTGATGCGCCGCCTCGGGGAGGGGGCCGGAGCGCGGAGGCCGCAGGTGCTGGTCGCGACGCAGGTGCTGGAGGCGTCCGTCGACGTAGATGCGGATCTCCTGGTGACGGAGCTGTCGAGCGCGGATTCCCTGGTCCAGAGAATGGGCCGCGTCTTCAGGAACAGGGACTCGGACTACGGCGGGGAGGAGCCGAACGTGCACGTGGTCGTCCGCGTCGAGGGAGGAGGGCCCGTCGATCGCAGCGGCATATACGATCGGGACGTCCTGAGGGGGACGCTCGAGGGCATCGAGGATATGGAGGGCCTCGTGCTCGGATATGCCGAGGAGAGGGGGCTCGTCGAGCGGGCGTTCGGCGCGGAGCGCGTGCTCGAGGCCTACCGCGGGAGCTACGAGAGGGCGATCGGATTCGTGCAATCGTCGCCGGCCAGCAGCAGGAAGGAGGCGCAGAGGATCTTCAGGAACGTGAGCTCGTTCAGCTTCTGCCTGCTCAACCTGCTGGGGGATGACCTCAGGGGCAAGCTGAGGGATGGGAGGTCGCTCTCGCTCGGCGAGCTGGCGCAGATACAGAGGGCCTCGTTCTCGATACCGAACTTCTCCCGTTCGAGGTACATGAGGGAGCTCGAGGGGATGATCGCGCGGGACGTGAGGTGGCGGTGGTCGAGCATGAAGTTCCTGGAGCCCGAGGAGGAGTACTGGGAGAAACATCGGGACAGGATCCTGGAGGAGGGGATCGAGTCCATCCTCATGGAGGAGCTGGGCGGGGCCGCGGAGGCGGAGTGGGAGGAGGAGCGCGGGGAGATTCTGTGAGCGCGGGGACCCGCTCCTCAATGACGTTGAGGAACCCGAAGCCCATCGAGTTCCTCTCCCCCAGCCCGGCGTCCAGCGCGAACCTGAGCAGCTCCAGGCGCGCCCGGTCCATGGACGTGAAGTAGAACTTCCAGGTGGACCCCACGACCGGGACGCTCCCGGGCTCCATGGGGATCCTCACGACGACCGGGGCCTTGACCAGCCTCGCTATCTCCAGGACCCCCCTCCGCGGATCGACGCGCGGCTCCCATCCGTGGAACTCGCGGAACTTCCTGATCAGGTTGACCTCCACGGACCTCAGGAACGCGCCGATGCCGACCCGCGGCCTCCAGTATATGAAGCCGGGCCTGCGCTCGTCCGGGGGGACCCCGAGCCCGTCGTAGGCCGACTCCGGTATCCTCACGACGACCGGCGTAGAGGTGACGAGGACGGAGCGCCAGCTCGGGCGGGGGCTGGCCAGGGACGCCCCGAGGAGCTCGAACGACATGTCGCCCACGTGGACCTCGCTCCCGATGTACCTGGCCTGCAGGAGGCCGTAGACGCGCCTGATAAGGTCCTCGCTCGGGCTGGCCATGATCAGGTTCATCGCGGACCCATCGGCCACCCTCAGGTCGCGCGGCACGGGGAAGGGGTTGGAGAACGTGAAGAACTTGTAGCCGCGCATGTCGTGCAGCTCGCCGTAGCCGGAGCCCATGAGGAACCTGTAGATCAGGCCCTGGAGCTTCGAGTGGTAGTGGACATCATACGCGAAGCTTCCGCGCGCCCTCAGCCTGAGGACTAAACGCACGGTAAGCGAGTCACGTCGCAGTTATATAAGAGGCGCGATCGGGCGAAGCATGAGGAAACGGCCCCGATAGCCCCGATCTCCTGCTTTCTGGCGAATCTGGCCAATCGGGGCGATATTCCGGGATCATGAACCTTTATAAATGGAGCGCTCCAGGGGACTTGTGGAAGGGCCGCGCGTGGGGATCCACGGGTGGGCCCGTACGGGTTGAAATCGGACCAATATGGGATTGAAACAGATGTGCGCGCACGGACTCCTCGATCTCAACGGGATCTGTAGATCCGGTTGAAATCGGACCAATATGGGATTGAAACGGCCGCGCGGGCGGTACGTGCGCGCCGAGCCGGAGCGAGTTGAAATCGGACCAATATGGGATTGAAACGCGGAGCCGTCCTCCACGAGCCTGGCCGGTAGCACGAAACAGGTTGAAATCGGACCAATATGGGATTGAAACTCTAATATGGATTGCAAATCCATAAACAAATCGTATAAGAATAATGTTGAAATCGGACCAATATGGGATTGAAACAGGTTGTAGAGCAGACGGGCGTACATCCGTAACGTGCTCCCCGGGCACCAGCCCATAGGCGTCCGCGGCGAGTTGTAGAGCAGACGGGCGTACATCCGTAACGAGTTGAAATCGGACCAATATGGGATTGAAACTTAATTGTTGCCGAGGCTATAATTTTAATAGATCTTGTTGAAATCGGACCAATATGGGATTGAAAACCACGTCCTTGCCGAA
>Ga0080006_1148750_pt1 | contig 13835 bp, 10 predicted proteins | sample RS3BMetagenome_FD_69209 | JGI IMG/M metagenome (GOLD analysis project Ga0080006, IMG submission 69209) | Ferric oxide microbial mat and aquatic microbial communities from Rainbow Spring, Yellowstone National Park, USA - RS3B (SPADES... ...
CGAGCCGATGCGCCATGTCCAGCCGGTCTGGTCCGATGCCTTTCGACCCGGCGGAGGCAAATTGCTCACAGGAGGCAGCGATCGGGCCGCGCGTTTTTATTCGATCATCGACGGCGCCATCCTGGGCAAACCGCTCGATCACGAAGGCACGGTGGCAAACGTCGTTTTCAGCCGCAACGGTCGGCTGGCCCTGACGGCCAGCGCCGGCGGCAACAATTCGGCCAACGCTCGGCTCTGGGAGTTGGCGCCAGGCGACCCTGTCACCTGGTCCGCGCCGGCCATCCGCAATGAGGGGCGGAATCGCCGAGTCGAAGGATACGCTCCGGACGGTCATAACATGCTCTGCATCATTGACAACGAGGTCCGCGAATACAATGCCGTTACGAGTGAACCGGCCGGCCCAATGCTTCGCCACTCCCAAATGGTACGCGCCGCCGCCTACAGCCCCGACGGTCGAAACATACTAACCATCGAAGAAAAGTTCGGCCTACGCTTCTGGGACCGGGTCAGCGGACGCCAACTCGGCCAGCATTTGTGCAACTCGGAGGTGGTTGGGCGCCATTTCAGCCCGGACGGAGAATGGTTGGCGCTCACCTATCAGGATTGCCGCGTCGGCATCTATCAAGTCCCAACCGGGAAACTGCAAGGGCCGTTCTTAAAACTGTCGGGCCGGAATGTCACTGTGGTCGTCGCGCCGGGCGGACGAACTGCCTACACCTACGATGAGAAGGCCGGCGTCCAGGAATGGGACGTGGCCGCTGGACAAGTGGTCCGCGTTTTGAAACCCCCAGGCCCTGTGCGCTTTTTCGACTTCGTGGCTGGCAAATTAGTCGTCGTTACCGGCGAAGGCCGTCATTTGGCCCGGGTCTGGGAGTTGGAGACAGGCCGGCCGGTGAGCGGGCCTCTGGCCGATCTCGCCGGTAACATCACCGGCTTGGTCTTTTCTCCAGACGGCCGCAACATTCTTACCGGAACGTGGGACCGGCATAACGCCCGTCTCTGGGATGCCGTCACCGGCAAATCGATTGGACCTCCTATGCAACACGGCGAGGCCGTGCATTACGTCGCTTTCACGGCGGATGGAAAACGCATGATGTCCATGAGTGTCAACGGCGAATTTCGCTCGCAGGACGTTCCTTCGTCTCTCCCTGGCAACGCCCAGCGCATCCGCTGCTGGGTCGAATTGCTGACCGGCATGGAACTGGACGCGGAGGGCGCAATCCACGACTTGACTCCCGACGCCTTGCAAGAGCGCCGCCAACGGCTGCGCCAGCTGGGCGGTCCTCCCGACGCTTCGAAACTCTAGTGGTAATTTTCAGAGTGGCTATAATCTGCACGGGTGATTGTGTCCTTTTCTTTCCCTCCCCCACCCAGGGGAAGAAAGGAAAAAATCGATACACCGCACGGAAAAGTACGTCAGCCCTTACAATCCTTACAATCACGGCCTGGTTTGCACTGTTGTCCCTAATTCGTAACACGCCATTTCGTCGCTGTTGCGCAGGTAAAGCCGGCCGTGGGCAAGGACGGGGTGGTTCCAGGTCTTGCCCTCGATGGCCTGGAAACGTCCCCGTTCCGTGTGTTCGTTGGGGTTGGCTTCGAGGAGCACAACTTGACCATTCTCGGCTGCGACAAGCAGTAAAGACGAATCGGTCAGCAACACGACCTGGCCGTGGCCGTAGCGGCCTTTTTTCCAGCGGCGGGCGCCGGTCTGCAAATCGATGCAGCAAAAAGTCCCCTCGTCGAATCCGTAAATCGTCTCTTTATGAACGACCACATCGTTGAAGGAAGGCCGCAAAGCACGCGAACGCCAACGCCGTTGAACGGTCCATGCACCCTCTCGCTGTCGGACCTCCAGGAGAGACAGCCCATCTCCCGACGGAATCAAGACCCCTGTGTCGCCAATGATATGCGGTTGGATCATCGGCAGTGTCTGCTCATTCCCCAAGAAATGTTCCCAGAGCACAGTCCCCCTGGACGGTTCGATTCCCACCAGGCCGCGATCGCTGAGAAAAAGGACTTGCTCTGTCCCGTCGAGGGATACGGCTTGAGGTGAGCTATAGCTGCTTTTGCCCGTTGCTGCCGTCCAGACCGGCTCGCCCGTTTCCGCTCGATACGCCAAGAGTCCGCAATCTTGCTGACCGCCAGCGAAGGCCACGACCAGCCCCGCAATGACCAGTGGCGAGCTGGAAAAACCCCACTGAGGAATTGCCGCACCCGAATCGACCACGAGGTCGCGCGTCCAGATGATTCGTCCACTAGCAGCGTCGAGGCAGCTTAGCTTGCCGCTGGCGCCGGCGGCATAAAGCCGTCCCCCCGCGAATGTCGGTGTGGCCCGTGGGCCAGGACCAGAAACGCCTTCTTCGAACCGCCCAGGTTCTTCGTGCGCCCACAACTCGCGTCCCGTGGCCGCCTCGTAGCAAACCACCGCCTCCATCGGGCCGCGCTGCTCTTGCGTGAAGAGCCGTCCGCCCACGACAATTACACTCGACCAACCGGGACCAACTCGCTTTTTCCAGAGCAGACGCGGAGGCGCCGTCTGCCAATCCAAGTTCGGCTTGCCTGTCTCGACGCGCCCATCCCGGTGCGGGCCGCGGAACTCGGGCCAATCGCCGGCTGTGTATTCGACCACGGCTTCCCCGGCATTCGGAGGCGCGTGCGGGGTCGAGCGCTTCTGTTCCCGGAGAAACAATTCCTCCGCCGTTGGCTCCCAGCGCCAATGAATTTCGGCCTGTTGATCGCCGCTCAGACCGTCCCAGCGCAGCAGCGAAAAGTAAACCCAAAGGAGCCAAACGACCGCCCCCAGGCCCCAGCGGCGCAGGCGCGGAGACGCTTTTTTTGAGACGAGCAACCAGAGGACCCCCGCTGTGAAAACCCGCGGCAGCCAAAACACCAACAGGAGCAAAGACCCCGACGGCGGCAGGAAGGGGAACACGAGGGCGGCGCCGGCAAGGGTGACGACGACGGCGAACCAACGCTCGCCGCGGGCGATACGGCGGTTGGTCAGCCACCAGATCGTAAAGCCCAAGTCCAGAAAAGCCAAGGCGGCCATGCGCGAAAGGAACAGCACGCCCATCGACAAATCCAGCCGGCGGCAGATCAGTTCATAAGTCCAGTACACCGCCGTCAACACCACGCCCGGCCAGTAGCGCGGCGGCTTCGTCGTCTCACTTTTCCCTTGCGCTTCGCTGCTCGCCCAGGGTGTTTCACTCGTCATAAAAAAATCCTTCCTGCATGGAAAAGGTTGCAATCAGGCATCTGTTTTGTCGTCTTCGCCGGGAGGAGACGGCGCCTCGGCAAGGCGGCACAAGGCCTCGCGGTCCCACGTGAACCGGCCGGTGCGCATGTCGGCGGCCAATGTGCGGACCCATTCCAGTTCGGCCTGCCGCATGGCCCGCAGATACTCGACTTCGATCAGGACTACCCTGCCGATCTGGGGCATCATCTTGTGCAGCACGGCGTCGAGCGAAGCGATCTCCAACTCCAGCCGGAAGGCCCGCTGGTGCAGTTGTTCGGCAGCGTCCTCGGCAGTCAAATGCGGCAGAAAGCTGAGGGCGGCGAAGAACTGCGTCGGTTCGCGGACGGGTTTGGCCAGCAGCTCACGCAGCCAATCGAGCAACTCCAGTTCGCCGCGCTCCGAAAGACGATAGGTGGTCCGCTCCGGTCGTCGGCCTTCGCGGCTGGTTTCCACCACTTCGATCAGACCAGCCTTCTCAAGCCGATTGATAGCATGATACAAAGATCCATATTTCAGATCGAGAAACTCATCTTTATGCCGCCGGCGAATGAGCCGTTGCATCTCGTAAGGATGCATCGGCCGCTCGCGCAACAAGCACAAGACCGTCAGCGCCCACAGATTGCGATAGCGGCTACCTTCACATGCCATGTCCTGGCCTCCGCATATAGCTAATAAGAATTATATCATTCGAGCTATCTAATGACAAGAGCAAGTTCTTCTTTCCTCTCTCGTTCCTCGCGCAGAGTGTGGCAACGAGAGGGGTGACCTGTGAAAAGTGCTGTTACAGGCTAAGCAATATCTAAGGGTATGCACAATTCCTCGCGCCGTACCGCCAAGAGGGACGCGAGCGGAAAAAAGATGAACATCCTTGACGGGGTTACTTTGAGTCAACAACGTCTCTTAACAATTTCTTTGAAGGAGCTTCCGATGTCTCACCGTCTGTCCTCGCGTCCGAATATTTTTTCTCGTATCTGGTCGAAAGCGTTTGCCTCTGGAGGCCGCAAGGCGTCTTCGACCGCGCGGCCGCGGGTACGTCCGCGCCTAGAGTACCTCGAAGATCGGCTGGTGCCGGCGGTCATCGATGTCACCACCCTGGCCGACGGCACCGGCCCCGGCACTCTGCGCTCGGCCATCGCCCAGGCCAACACCAACGACGCCAACGGCGACACCAATAACACCATCAACCTCACCGTCGCCGGCACCTACAACATCGGTCTGTCCGGACTCGGCGCCCTGCAAATCTTCACTAACGCGCAGGCCACTCAGAGCGGCCTGAGTCTGACCATCCAGAATACCAGCGGCGGCGCCGTCGCCATCAACGGCGACAACCTGACACGCGTCTTCGACATCAACCCCAACGCCATTACGCCCGCCAACAACGTCGTGCTCGGCGCCGTCACCATCAACGGCGTCACCATCGAGAATGGCCTGGCCCAGCCGGGCGATGGGCCCGCCGCCAGCGGCGGCGGCATCCGCGATCAAGGGCCGGTCGATCTGACGCTCAACAACGACCTCATCACCAATTGCAGCGCCACCGCCGACGGCGGCGGCATCTCCATGGAAAACCTCGCCAGTACCAAGTGGAAGCTGACAATCAACAACACTACAGTCAGCAATTGCCACGCTGGCGATGCGGGCGGCGGCGTTGAGGAAGACGGCACCGGCATCGTCAACATCAACAATTCGACAATCGCCGACAACACCTGCCTCAACCAAGGGGCTGGCGTGTGGCTTGATGCTATCAATGGCGGCACGGCCACGCTGACCATCACCAACACGGTAGTGAGCGGCAACACGGCGGGCATGTTGGGCGGCGGCATCGGCAACGCCGGCAACGGGGCCGTGTCCATCCTCAATAGCACCATCGAGAACAATTTCACGCCTGGCGTTGGCGGCGGGTTCTCCAACCAACCGGCCTTCAACATGGCGGGCGGGGGGGGCACATTGGCTGTGCAGAACAGCTTGTTTCTGAATAACTCGGCGGGCACCAACGGCGGCGGCATCCAAGAGGACAATGGCCTGACTATCACCAACAGCGAGATCAAGGGCAACGCTGCTGGCATCAACGGCGCCATGCCCATCGGTACAACCGGTGGCGGCAAGCCAAACACGGTGATGGGCAGCGGTGGCGGATTGTTCGTCAACAACGGCGGCGGTTCCTTGACACTGATCGCCAGCACCATTGCCGACAACACAGCCACCCTTGACGGGGGTGGCATCGAGTTAGAGACGACTAGCGCTATAACCATCCGCAACACCACCATCGTTGGCAACACCGCGTTGAACAACGCTGGCGACACCTTTGGCGGCGGCATCGACCAGAGGACTTTCTCCCCCGCCCCGACGTTGTCCCTTGTGGATGACACGATCACCGGCAACTTCGCGGACAACGGCGGCGGCCTGTTCGAAGGTGCCGCGTCCGGGCTGACCATCCAGAATACCATCCTCGCCCAGAACCTCGCCAGCACTATGGGGCCGGACATTGAGGCACCCAATAACCCGACTGGTGTCGATCTGGGTGGCAATCTGATCGGCATCGGCAACCCCACCATCTTTACCACCGGCACCACCCAGCAAGGCACCGCCGACAAGCCGCTCAATCCCCAGCTGGCAGGTCTCACCAACAACGGCGGAGCCGTGGCCGGCGCCACCGGTGCCCAGATGACCGTGGAAACTGAGGCGGAATTGCCTGGCAGCCCGGCCCTCGGCAAAGGCGTCAACAACAACATCATCCAAGACGAACGCGGCTTCCCCCGAACCAACACCTTCGACGTGGGCGCCTTCCAGTTCCAGAACGTCACCCTGCAACTCAACATCGGCACTCAGGGTACACTGGGTCTGGGCAACAACGAGACCGTCACTGTCACCGTGACCAACACCAGCAACAACCCCTTGCCTGCCGACAACTCTATCCTCACCGTTAACGCTACCGGCGGCCTGAACATCGGCGGCACACAGACCTTCACTCTCGGACCCATCGGCCCACAGCAGAGCCAGACGTTCACTTTCAATGCCAACGGCGCCACCCTCGGTAACCAGACTCTCACGGCCAGTGTCACTAGCCCGGACGCGAATCCCATGACCGTCTCCACCAACACTACTGTCAACGTCATGCAAAACACGCCAACGCCTGTGACGACAACGCCAGTGGGCAACCTGACGCTGTTCGCCTTCGGTCTGGGTCCGACCGGCATCGATCTGTTCGAGATCGATAGCATCGGCGACGTTTTCGCGGTGCCGTTGATGGGTGGCGGCGGTGGCCCGATCTTCCTGAACTCGGTGTTGCACCTGCCCTTGGCCACCATTCAGGATGGGAGGCTATTGGCTTTGCTGGCGGGGGCTAACGGTCAGAATTACGTGATCGACATTATCAACCCCTTTGTGGCTGGAGTTGAAGCGGCGGTCCTCGCCGCCCTTGGTATGTAAGGCTTGAACTGCCGCGAGTTTTTGGCAAAGACCCCGTTGTTTCTTTCCAGAAGCTCGCGGCATCTATCGCAAATTTACTTTCATTCGACATTCCAGAAAGCCGTTCCCAAGAACAGGATCCTAAAGATAGCGCTTTATTTGTGGCCGTCACGCCACAGATGCATGACTCTATCTACTTTGGCTATGCGGTTCGTTGACTGGAGAGGCGGAATGAAAACGGTAAGACGCGGCTACGAGCTGTGTCGCATGAACAGGATCAGATTCAGCAAAAAGCTCAAAATCAGCAACCCGGTGAGGAGGCCGATCCATACCCAGGCATAGGGCGGGGCGGACGGCGCCGGCGGAGGCCCTTCTTCCACAACTTCACCTTCGCTCAAGGCGGCCAGGGTCGAGGCTCGCATTTGTCGGCGGACCAACTTGGGCGGTTCGCCAGAAAGAAGACATTCTAGATCGATTATGAGATCTTCTGCTTTCTGATAACGGCGGCGGCGGTCCTTGGCCATGAGAAATTCCACTACTTCGCCCAGGCCCGCAGACAGCTTTTGATTAAGGTGGTCGGGCGGCGTCAACTCCTCTTTCAGATGAGCCATCAGCACCCGATCGATTTCTGGATAGTAAAATGGCGGTTTGCCGGTGACCATGTGATAAAGCGTCGCCCCCAAGGCGTACAGATCGGCACGGCCGTCGATATTCTGCTGACCGCGGATCTGCTCCGGCGACATATAGTACGGCGTGCCCATCGCCAGGCCCTTTTCGCGCTGGGCCAACACGGCGTCGTCGGTCTCGCGAGCCATGCCGAGATCTGCCAGCTTGGCGATGCCTTCAGGAGTCAGCACGATGTTGGCCGGTTTGACGTCGCGGTGGATCAGGCCGCGGCGATGGGCATGCTGAAGCGCCTGCGCGATTTGCAAAATGATCTCGACGGCCTCGCGTTCCTCATACACCTTGCCGGTTTCCAGGATCTCGCGGATGGTTTTGCCTTCGACTAATTCCATGACGAAGTAGTGCAACGGGCCGGCCGAACCGACATCGATGGCCTGGATGATGTTGTTGTGGCTAAGGCGTGCAGCCAAGTGGGCCTCGCGAGTCAGACGCTGCAAAAATTCTGGATTGGCGGCCAGGCGCGGATGCAGCACTTTGACGGCCACCAAACGGTTCATGCTCATCTGCCGCGCCTTGTAGACCGTGCCCATAGCGCCCTGACCGAGCCGCTCTAACAGCTGATAACCAGGAATTTGTTGGCCGAGCAGCGTGTCCAGTTCTTTGGCGGCCCGCTCGGCTTGGTTGGCAGTCAGAAAGCCGGCCGCAACCAAACGCGCCAACAGCGCCTTGGGGCCTACTTCGCCGCCATCGCTTCGGCAGCTCTGTACTTCTTCGCGCGTCAGCAAGCCGCGGCTGATAAGCGCATGAGCCAAGCGCTCCTCATCCATGTGAGCTGTATTCTCGGAACGCGCTGCCTCGGTCATATGAATTCTCCTCGTTCCATTATACGAGTCGGAAGCGACGGCTCGACCGACAAGGCGCCGGCCCCCCGGCTCATCAGGCTCGCTGATTCCACCGGCCTCTTGTCCTTGCCGGGACTTCCGTGAACCTGCTAGGATAGAGAAAACTCGAACCCGATCCCTCGTTGGCGCCTCCTCCTAATAAAAGGATAAAAGAGCGCCGGAGCAGACGAGGGTTCAGCTTGGCGCGGCATCGCGAGAAAGGGAGCCTCATGTATTCCAGTTCCACTTCCGCCCTGGATGCCAGTGTCTTGGTCCTGAACAAACTGTTCATGGCCATTCACATCATTTCCGTGCGGCGGGCGTTTTGTCTGTTGTGTAAGGACATCGCCGAGGTGGTCAGCCTGGAAGACGGTCAGTTTCAGACCTACGATTTCCAAACCTGGCGCGAGGTTAGCGAGTACCGCGCCCGCAACTTTCGTCAGGAAGATGACGATTGGATTCGCACCGTCAGCTGCGAGATCCAGGTGCCGCGCGTCATTCGTCTGATGGACTACGACCGCCTGCCCAAACAGACGATCAAGTTCAACCGGCGCAACATCTTTGCGCGCGACAACAACCAGTGCCAGTATTGCGGCAAGAAATACCCAACTTCGGAACTGAGCTTGGATCACGTGATCCCGCGCAGCCAAGGAGGTGCCAGCACCTGGGAGAACATCGTCTGCGCCTGCGTCAATTGCAACGTCAAGAAGGGCGGCCGCACGCCGAAAGAGGCGCATATGCACCTTATCCGCAAGCCGGAAAAGCCCAAACGCAGCCCGCTGCTCAACCTCAAACTGACACACCGCAAATACCAGTCGTGGAAGACGTTCCTGGAGAACGCTTACTGGTCGGTGGAGCTAAAGTAGAAACTCTGACTCGTCCGCAACACGAGCAAGGACTGGAACGACTTGCTCACGGGGCGGCGACAGCGGGCCCCCTTGATTATTCTTATTCCATGAAGGAAACAAGCCGGAAGGGGAGAAACAACCACAGATAGGCACCTTTGCTCCCTCTTCCGGCTTGTTCAGTTTTTGCCGGTCATCGACCGCTCCAGGCTGCTGTGTTTTTCCGCTTCGCGAAGCAGAGGTTGCACGGCGTCAAGGGCCTTGGGATCGAAGCCTGCGCTACTCAGATAAGTGCGGGCCAGGGTTTCGGGAGGAGGCGGCGGGGCGGGCAGCGTTTGCCGACTTTGTTGCCATTCTTTCTCGAAGCGGGCTGCGATCATGTCATTGGTGCGGTCGGCGGCGCCGAAGTTGCCCCCAATATCATTGCCGACACGCGAGTTCATAAGCAGGGTGGCTGGTATCGGACTCTGTGCAGGCCGCGCTTGGACCATCTGTTCCACCATCATTTTGCCCAACTCCTCGCTCAGCACCGCTGCCAACTCGCCGTCGCTTTTGCACTGCTTCGCTAGCCCTTCCGTAATGAAAATCGTGGTCACGTCTTTCTGCGTTTGGTGGAATAGCTCCGCGTCAGGCTGGCCGATCGTCATGAAGACGACTTTCTGATGGATGCGGGGATTGGCGGCGACGATTTGCTTGCCCACGCGATCTACCCGAAGGGCGATCTCTTGGGTGGCCGGCGGTGCATGTTTGAACGAAGCCGCCTGAACGCGGGCTGGTTTTCCGAACGGATTGGAAGGAACCCTGGTCAGTTTCTTGTCGTCGGAAAGGCAGCCTATGGCGGCCAACATCAATCCGAAGGGCAACAGCATTATGCGCGCCTTCATGCTCTCTCTCCCCAGCCGATGGAGTCGATTTATCGTTTCGCGCGAAACGATAAATCGCAGCGGCGGGAAGGGTAGCGATCTGCTGACGTTCTGTCTAGATCTTCTGGCGTTTTATTCGGCATAGTAAGCGACGATGCTGGACAGGCGGCGTGCAGCGTGGGGTTCACTGATGCCGTAATGTTCGGCGATGTCGCCGGCAGCGGCGCGGACGGCGCGATGCTCGACCACTTCCAGAGGCAGCGATTGTTCGGCGGCCTCGGCGCGGAGACCGGGACCGCTGAGGACAAGCACAGCCCCATGAACGGCGATGGCTGCTTCCAGTTCGGGAATGCCTTGGTTGGCCAACCAGGCGTATTGTTGCTGCAACAGCCTCTCGAATTTGCGCGAGAACTGGGCGTCATCGAGTTCGCCGGCCCGGTATCGTCGTAGCTGACGGTTTAAACGCTGGGCCAAGCGGGGCAACACGATGTCCATCAGTTCTTTGCTCATGACTACCTCAAAGATGGAGGGTTCAGCCAGCGCCAAACGGCGCGCCGTCTGCAAAGGGCGAAGGCGAGCATCTTTCTGTCCTTCCTTTCATTCTAGGTTGTTGGGGCTAGGCAAGCAAAAGCACTTCGCGGTGGAAGACCAACCGGCCGCTGCGGTACAAAGCGAAAGAGGCGGGAAACAACGATATTTCTGTACGCGGCTTCTCCCAGGCGAAGGGGCGGTTGCATCTCCGGCGAAGGAGAGCTAGAGGCGGGACACCTGGGAAAAAAGCAGGGCCACCCCACCGACCAAGGAGCAGCAGCTCCTTGCCGTCGCAGCAGCTGCGACGGGGCCGCTGACACGTAGCATCCGGTTTTGACTTCGTTTCCGGTTTTTCTGTGCCGAGTATAATAAAGGCAAAGGGAACGGAAGAGGCAGCGCTAACAGAAGGGTTTCGGGACCAGGCAAAGATGCGTTTGTTGACCTATAATATCCACAAAGGTATCGGCAGCGATCGCCGCTATCGGCTGGAGCGAATCATCGATGTCATACAAGAACAAAACCCGGATCTTATTTGTTTGCAAGAAGTGGATCGCAACGTCCGCCGTTCACGCTACCACGATCAGCCCGCTCTGTTGGCCCATCAGCTCGGCGCCAAAGCCAGCCTTTTTCAGCTGAATGTGCCGCACCACGAGGGCGGCTACGGCAATTTGATTTTGTCGCGTTGGCCGTTCCGCAGCGAATGTCAGGTGTCGATTCGCCACCGTCGCCGCAAACCACGGGGCGCTCAACTTGTCGTCGTCGAGACGGGGCAAGGCCCCCTGCATCTGATCAACTGGCATTTGGGCTTGCGCGAAAAAGAACGCCGTTGGCAAGCCCTGCACTTGCTTAGTCACCGTTCCTTTCTGGAATTCGCTCATCTGCCGACCATCATCGCCGGCGATTTCAACGATTGGCGCAACACCCTCGGCAAACACCATTTCCTAAATCACGGTTTCCGCCATGCAACCGCTCCCATCCGCCGTTTCCGTAGTTTCCCCTCCCTCCTCGCCGTGGCTTCGCTAGACAAAATCTACTATCGCGGCGCCATCGACATTCATCACGCCGCCATCGTTCGCACGCCCCTGGCTCGGCTGGCTTCCGACCATTTGCCCTTGGTCCTCGATTTTCACCTAGCCAAACCGACCGTCGTCGCCGATGATGCTGCGGTTGGCTGAAAGCAGGAACACGAGGCGAAAGCGTCAGCGGTGGGCAAGCGTCCGTCGCTAACACTTCCGCCTTGTGTTCCTGCTTTTATTCATTTGGCGGGTTTTATTTACATTGGCGGGGCACGAATTGCAGAGCAGCGGAGTTCATGCAATAGCGCAGGCCGGTCGGCGGGGGACCGTCCTCGAAGACGTGGCCGAGATGCGCGTTGCAACGGCTGCAACGCACCTCGGTGCGCGTCATAAACCAGCTGCGATCTTCGTGCAATGCGAGCTTGCTTTCCTCCAACGGTTGGAAGAAGCTGGGCCAGCCTGTGCCGGAGTCGAATTTGGCCGCAGAATCAAACAACGGTTGACCACAGCAGACGCAGTGATAAACCCCGTCTGCATGGTTGTTCCAATATTCGTTGCAAAAGGCCGGTTCCGTGCCGTGGCAGCGCGTCACCTTATATTGCAAATCGGTCAGTTGGGCGCGCCATTCTTCATCGCTTTTATAGATTTTGTCCGTCATCGGTGCTTCCTATTGGGTCTTGTCTGCTACATGTCCAATGTTGGACAAGACAAATTGCTGTTCGGCAGGCGACAGCTTGCCAAGACTCCTCTTGACCTTTCCTCCTTATCCGAATTAGCTCAATTTCGGCAGCGGTCCTTCGCCGCAGAATTCGGGGTTGCCGAACGTCTTTAGGCGGTGGCCCATGCCGTGCGCCAACGACAGCAGAAGACGATTGTGCGGCACCTTGGGATAGTTGATTGAGCGCCCCATCTTGAAATCGAGGCCGTTGCCGACCAACACGAATGGAATGTTGTCCAGCGTATGAGAATTGCCCTTGCCCAGTTCGTTGGTCCAGACAAGCAACGTGTTGTCGAGTAGGCTGCCGCCGCCGCCCGGCTCTGGCGTCTCGGCTAAACGCTTGGCCAAATAAGCCAATTGTTCACAGTACCATTTGTTGATACGGGTCAATTTGTCCACGGCGTCCTTGTCGCTGTCAGGATGGTGCGACAGTTCGTGATGGCCTTCGTTGATCTTGAGCCAGCGCATTCGCGCCTGGCCGACCGAATTGGTGAATTGCAGCGATGCCACGCGCGCGAAATCCGCGACGAAACTGTTGACCATCAAATCGATCTGCATTTTGCTGATACGTGGCATGTTGTCGTTCTCCGCCTTGACCCCCGGCTCCAATTCCGGGACGGCATGGCCGACGTCTTGCTGCTTGTCTGCCTTCAATTCTCGCTCCATCTCGCGGACGAAGTTGGCGTGCTCATCCAGCAAACGTCGGTCCTCGGCGCTGACCACGGAACGCACCTTGCGCAGATCGTCCTGCAAATCGTCGAGGATGCTTTTGAGATGTTCCTGGTCTTTCATGCGGCCGTAGAGCTTGGTAAACATCTGATACGGATCGTCAATAGGCGCGATAGGTTTATTAGGCCCGGCGTAGATCATGCGTGTCCAGGTGTCGGCGCGATCGGGCACCAAGACGCCGAACTCCAGCGAACCGAAACGGGTGCGCGTGGCCGGGTTGGCTTGCAAGTAGTTTTTGATTTCTTGATCGATGGACAAGCCGCTGGCCCAACCGGCCGGCGTGTGCGAACCGCCCTGGATGTTGCCGGGAAACAATTCAATGCCGGTCAGCAGGCAACCGATGCCGCGCATGTGATTGTCGCCGTCGCCACGCACTTTGTCGCAGACGCCGTGCAAAATCAGCGTACGCTCTTTGAACGGTTCCAGCGGTTTGAGACTTTCCTTAAGCGTCGTGAGCGGGCCTTCCTCATCGGGCCAGAACGTGGAAGGCACAACGCCGTTGGGACTGAAGAGGAAAACCAAGCGTTGTTTGCGTTGTCGCTGATTGGCGAAACCGAGGCTGGGCAGGTTGAAGATGAACGGCAGGGCTGCCGCACGGATGCCCAAGTCGCGGAGGAACGCACGTCGCGTTAGGTTCGAGGCCATGTCGATTCTCCTAGTAAAGAGGTATCCAAACGAGCAAATCTCTTTGTTCCGGGCGATTTATTGTTTCGCACGAAACCATGCAGATTCTGTAGCAATCTCCACCATCAGTTTGCGGACGTTGCAGTGGTTGTCAACAAAAAAACGCCTCAGTTGCGATATTTTGTCGGCCCCATAAGCGCGGATAGGCTGTTTGACGAAATAATGGAACAGCTGTTCCACGAAGGCTTCTTGCACCTCATCGCTGGCAGCGAGGAAAACGGCCAGATCTTGGACGCCGGCGAATTTAACGACTTTTCCTTTTCGTGTCAGATAGCCTCCTGTGGCGTCGACCGGCCGGGTGTTT